>Ga0315549_1002299_pt1 | contig 18359 bp, 20 predicted proteins | sample SalMarSW160200MG_FD_203101 | JGI IMG/M metagenome (GOLD analysis project Ga0315549, IMG submission 203101) | Salt marsh sediment microbial communities from the Plum Island Ecosystem LTER, Massachusetts, United States - Salt Marsh Sediment SW1601-200 ... | reverse complement strand
ATACACCGCACATTGTTTTTAACGAAGTGGAGGAGAAATCTCCTATTCCGATGATAAGCATTGTCGAGGAAACATTAAAGATTACAGAAAAAAGGAGAATAAGAAGAATAGGGCTCTTCGGGACCAAATTTACAATGCAGGCCGATTTCTATCCAAAGGTATTTTCTAAAAAAGGCATTGAAGTTTTGGTTCCCAAAGAAGTCGAGCAGAATTATATTCATTATAAATTATATGATGAGCTTACATTTGGTAAGATAGTTGAAGAGACAAAGAAGGGCTTTCTTACAATTGCAAAAAGAATGATAGATGAAGATGGTATCAAGGGGTTAATTTTAGGATGCACAGAGATCCCTCTCATGCTTTCAGAAGATGAGTATTCAGGTATTCCTTTCCTGAATACCTCAAAAATCCATGCCAAAAGTGCCCTACGTCGTTGTTTAGGTGAAAATGAAATAGGAGGATGACATGAAAGATTTTATGGGGAAGAGAAACTTATTTACAGAAAAACATACTGAAAAGATGGGTTATGATATTGAGTCTATGACTGAGCAAGAAAAGCAAATGTTGATAAACAGAGATTTCTATGAATTCCTTTATGATGGATGGGAAGCACTGAATTATGGTGAACCAGCCCTGTCAAGACAGATATTTAGAGGGATATTGAAAAAAGTCCCTGAATGTATTGACGCTCTTAATGGCTTGGGCGCTTTATATCTGGAGGAAGGGAAATTAAAGGACGCACGTAAGTATTATGAAAAAGCTTATGGGCTTACAGCCAATCCTCTGATTGAGACTATTTTTTATCCTATAAATTAAAAAAGATATTGACAAACAATTGATTTTTCTTAAACTGATAGTAAGGGAAATTATTACTATTAGTTCATGATTGAGGTAAGATATGAAAAAACAAGAAAATTTTATCTTAAAGCTATATCAGTCGAAAAATACGGTTTTTACAATAAATGAGATTTCCTTGCTCTTGAGCGAAACCAATAGGGAAAATTTGAAGGCAAAGCTTAATTATTATGTAAAGAGAAAAAGATTAAAAAATGTGAGAAAGGGAATTTACACAAAGATAGAATATGATCCTTTAGAACTTATTACAAAAATATATACGCCCTCGTATATTAGCCTGGAAACTGTTTTAGAGAAGGAGGGAGTAATTTTTCAACACTACAAGACCGTTTTTGTGGTTAGTTATTTGACCCGAAGAATTGAGGTTGATAAGTGTCAAATCCAGTATCGCCGAATTAAGGAAAGGATTCTTTTAAACCAACAGGGTGTTATTCAGAAGGAAAATTACGCTACCGCTACGATAGAAAGGGCCTTTTTAGATGCCCTGTATCTCTATAAGAATTATTATTTTGATAATCTTGATGCCTTAGACAGTGAGAAGGTTTTTCAGTTACTTAGCATTTACCAATCCAAAAATTTAACTAAAAAAGTTAAAGGAATTCTAAAAAATGATTGATATTCAAAAGCACAAGTTTATTCTTGTTCGAGTTCTAAAGGAGATTTATTCAGATAAAGAAATTGCTCCAATCCTTGGCTTTAAGGGTGGCACGGCATGTTATTTATTTTATAATTTGCCAAGGTTCTCAGTGGATCTTGACTTTAATCTTTTAGATAAAGATAAAAAAGATGTAGTTTTTCAAAAAATCAAAAAATTTCTGATGAAGTACGGCCAATTAAAAGAAGCAAGGGAGAAACGATATACCCTATTTTTTCTCTTATCCTATGGGGATGAATCAACTAATATCAAAGTAGAAATTTCAAAGAGGAAATTCACTGAGAATTATGAAGTTAAAAATTATCTAGGAATTCCGATGTTGGTAATGGAAAAAAAAGATATGCTGGCTCATAAACTGGTAGCACTTTTAGATAGAAGTGATATTGCCAACCGGGACCTGTTTGATTTGTGGTATTTTTTAGAAAACAATTGGCCAATTAATAAAGAAATAGTGGAGTTGCGAACTAATAAGCCGTTTAAAAACTATCTTAAAAAATGTATTAAATCAGTAAGGAAAGTGAGTGAAAGATATATTTTGCAAGGTCTCGGGGAAGTTCTGGCTGAAGAGCGGAAAAGATGGGTGAAAGAAAACCTAAAAAAAGAACTCTTGTTTTTGATGGAGTACTATCTTGAGTCCCAAAGGGGAGGCCAATGATATTTATGGGGATGACGACGCGGTTTAAAACGAGTAAACTCATTTCTTATGGAAAGCTTTCATTTTACAGATTAAATACCTCAAAAATCCACGCCGGAAGCGCTCTACAATATTGCATGAGGGAAGGATAGGGGAAGAATAGAAGCGCTCCTGACATCTTCCAGCCCACCATTTTTTCTCGCAAAGTGCGCAAAGTTTGCGAAGGAAAAGAAGATCTCAGTAGAAAGATTCATTGCAGATTGCTCTTCCTGATTTTTATAAATGAAGCAATCTCATTTACATGAAATTACTTCTTAAAAAGAATTTACTATCAAAAAGTCATGGCATGAACCACATTTTCTTTTATGCTTGTAAACATTAAATTCTCATAACTTGACAATATTTCATTCATTGATAAAGTATTAGAGGAATGGAGGGCAAGGTTTATGAACAGTAATTTAGTGATAGTTTGTGTCCATGTGCTGAATGGACAACAAGTTTATCATCAAACTGAGGGGTATATACTTTGCGAGAAATGCTTCAAACATTATAATAGTTATGGCCATGATGAAAATGGATATTGGAAAATTCCAAAAGGAATTAAAAAATCAGATATTGTGGAAACATTCTGCATATATGTAGAAGATGACTACTACGAGTGGCTAAAAGAAAATTATAAAAGTTTCTTTCACTCATTATCCCAGAATAAAACCGAATGGAACTGGATTAGAGGAAGGATTAAGCATTATTTGAAAAAGTAGTTTATAGGATCCCTCAACTCAAAAATATGGTGACAAATCCTAAGGTTATAATTTCTATCTGAGAGGATTTAAATACCTATTCATTATGAGAAAACCAGAAAAGAAATAAAAGCTTTTTTACAATTTGAGGAAGAAGCTCCACTATTAGATTAATTATACAGATACCTCTTTGCATACTTTGCGAGAAATTTAAAATTCTTGAGACTTGGAAATCCCTCCTACCAATACTTGAAACCTTGAACCCTCGAAACCTTGAAACCTTTAATTTCTTCTCTGTGTCCTCTGCCTGCCCCGTAAGGAGGAAACGACTGTATCGGGTGCCTTTGTGACTAATAAGTTTTCCTAAAAACTGAATCCCAGTTAGAGTTCCGGGTGCAGAGCCGGTATCAATTCGTTAGAGGGAAAAAGGGAAACAATAAGAGAGAGCTCTCAGCATTAAATTATACAAGATGTTATTCTAAAGAAAGGTCATAAATGCGCCAGGTCTTGTAATGTCTTGCATTCATAAACTTTGCGGCACTCAGGATCAAGTCATTGTTTTCCAAGAGCAATGAAATATCACATTCTTTATAATGTTTTCTCATTGCGTACTCGCTGAGTTCATTAAAAAGAACAGCATTGATTCCACGGTGCCTGAATTCAGGTCGGATTCCGAAGAACATCAAACGCACGCGTGGATTGTGTTTCCGAACCAAGAATAATTTTATCAGACGAACAAGATCTGAATCACCGTACCACTGCCAGCGTGGACGAAGGGCAAAGTTGGGGTCTGGAAAGGCTCCTATAACAGCAACAGGTTCACCTTTAACACATGCAAAACGAACCAATCCAGGATCCAGGATTACACGAAGGGTATTTGCTAACGCATCGGCTTCCGCATTAGTTAAGGGAAGAAATCCCCAATTCTGCGACCATGCATCATTGTAGATTTTGACAATTAAACGCAATTCTGCCTTAAAATATTTGGGATTCGCTATCCTTGTTGTAATATTTCCCCGGCTCAATATTCTTTTCGCGATTTTCTTTATACTGGTAGGAGGAGGGTTATTGATATCCGTAATGTAGGCGTAATAATCTTTTGCCTTATGGAAACCGTATTTCTCAAGGAAATCAGCATAATAAGGAAAATTGTGTGTTAATTCCACGGTTGGAGGGTACTGAAATCCTTCAATAAGGATTCCCTGACGTTCATGGGTGGCATTCGAGTATTCTCCAGGACCTCGCAAAATCTTCATTCCTCTATTGCTAACCCAGTCACGTGCCTTATCCAACAGTGCCACCATAACTTCATAATTTTCGATAACGTCAAAGAACCCAAAGAATCCCATTTTTGAACCATGATATTCATTGAAACGGTGGTTGATAGCCGCTGATATACGACCCACTGGCTTACCATTGCGCCAGGCTAAGAAGTGGGTAACCTCGGAGCTTCTATGGTATGGATGTTCTGGGGTTAATAGACCTATCAAGCCCAAGAATCGATTTCCCAATAGTTCTCCATTCAGGGGTGGTGTCCAGTATGGATGTCCTCTGAAGAGTTGCCATGGGAAGTTAACAAAGTATTTTAATCGTGGGTTTCCAAGTGGGATTTCTTCTATCGTTAGAGTTTCTCTTGGCATAAGTTAAAACTTCCTAAAAACTGAATACAAAGTAGAATCACGGGTATAAGCCTACACTGAATTAATCTTGATTTAATGAGTCAATAGAACCGACAGAGTTAATACCTGTTTCAAGTCTTCTTCCGTATGATATATCAATTTCGAAACCAATACCATCCTCCTTTATAGGTGAAGAGTATCGCGTTATTGGTGCCACAGCACAGTTAGTAATAAGTAATATTAGAATTAATAACAAATATTTTTTCATAAGGAACCTTTATTTATTATAATTACTTTAAAACATAGAATTATTTTGTCAATATGTTTAAAAACAAAAGGATTCAAGAATATGGTCTAGGATTGTGGATTAAGTGATTTTAATCATTGGTCTAATTAGTGAATCCTGAATCCATTCAACTAATTAACGAATTAACTAATCAGAAAATAACTATGTATCATATTTATCTCAGTGGCTAAAAGTGGGTTGCAAAATTTTTTAATTAGATAAATTTATAGAGAATCACAGTTATAAGGATAAAGAAACAAAGATAGTCAAAATGAAAAAGCAAATGAACAAATGTAAAATCTGTGGAAAAGAAGGGATTATTGCAGAGAGGTTTGGTGTTTGCGCAGGATGTATAAAGGAAAATTGCAATAGTATCCTTGACGAGATAAAAAAGGTTCACCGAGAATCAAGAGAAGAATTTTCTTTAGAAACTGAAGTTCCAAAAGGAAAAGGTATTACATGCAAAATCTGCGCGAATGAATGTTCCTTCCAGGAGGGAAAATCAGGATTCTGTGGGCTCCAAACCAATGAATCCAAAGCGGATAATGAGACTCGGGTCTCAAGGGAAACTTACCTCTGCAGAGGAACTCGCAAACTCTGTAGATGATGATACCTTTTGTATCTGCTATTTCGGGGGTGACCCTACAGTCCAGATGCCTTATGCAATGAAAGCATTAGATGTAGCAAAGAGTGCAGGGCTTACAAGAGTTCATCTGGGGAATATTCACTTATTGGGTAGTTTTGAAGGAGCGGACAGGATTGATTTGATTCAATAGATAAGGGTAATTACTTTGATTGGTAAATATCGGGATAAAAAAGGAAAAACATATAAAAATATTAGGATGAATAAATGTTCCTATTGATACTTGCTGTTGCACCATCTATTGCCATAATCATCCTCTTTTATTACAGGGATAGATACGAAAAAGAGCCCTGGCTTTTACTATGGAAATGTTTTGGACTGGGTGCAGTTTCCATGCTCTTAGCATTGACTGTCGAGAAGATATTCTTGCCTTTGGTATTATCACCTACAAGAACGCCTAATCTATTTGGTATATTGTTGGCTGCTTTCATCATTGTCGGTCTCAGCGAGGAATTCTCAAAGTATATTGTTTTGAGATATTATGCCTGGCCAAAATCCGATTTTAATGAACCCTATGACGGTGTAATATATAGTGTTGCAATCTCACTTGGATTTGCTACCATTGAAAATATATTTTATGTTTTTTCACTTGGAGCACGGGTAGGAATATTAAGGGCAATAACTGCGATACCAGGTCACGCTTTCTTTGGTGTTATAATGGGTTATTTTATTGGACTTGCTCACTTCAATAGAGAGAAAAGGAAAGCTCTTCTTATATCAGGTTTCTTCGGAGCAGTTATCGCTCATGGCATTTACGATTTTCTTATTTTAACTGGCAGTTGGATTGGATTTTACCTATTTGCACTGTTCTTGATTTCAGGATGGATATTTATTTTTTATGCGACAGATAAACTTGAAAGAATCTCCCCTTTTAGAAAATCTAAATAACGTAATTATATAAGAAATCCTATCATAATTCATTATTTGGCTTTGTCCTAAAGTTGTATGATTTATCTCTATTTAAAAATTTAATCCATTTGATACTTGATATCTGGAATAAATGCGATGTGGTATTATTCAGAAACCCTCATCAATACTCGAGCGGGCATGGCTTTATGATTTCCTTTGGAAATCATAAAGAGTTCACCCCGTGGAATAGATAAACTTTCAAGATATTCTTCTATTCCATGGGGCAGGAGTGAGAGCGGGAGCAGCGATTTCCTCGCCCAATGGAATAGGAGTACAGCAGGTAGAGACATCTATTCCACAGGGCGAGCCGGGGAAATTGACTGCGATTTCTGAATAATATTACCGAGCATAAAATCACTTTTTATTAAACAGTTTATCATACAACTTTGGGACATTCTCCATTATTTAATTGGATCTAAATATGCACCCTCTCTTCTTGTCTCCAAAGCCGAATTTAAGATATAATCCTTGACACTTCAAAATCAGGATTTAATATATCTTTATGAATAATGCTTTAATAAATTATTTAAATAGGGATACAAGATGTTTCTATCAGATATTACATGGGAAGAAGTAGGTTCATATCTAAGAGAGAAAGATAGCTTAATCATTCCGATAGGAATGTGTGAACAACATTCAAAACATCTTCCCTTGAATACCGATACCCTAATTTCCGAATATATCAGCAGTTATTTATCCGAGAGTACAGAGATATTAGTGGCTCCGACAATCAATTATGGAGTTGGATTGCCTTGCGATAGATTTTATCCGGGTTCATCCAGCATTCAATATGAAAATCTGAAAGACACGCTTTCATCGCTGATCAGCTGGTGGAAGTTGCAGGGTTTTGAAAATTTCTTCTTGATTACTGCCCATGGAGACCCTTTCCACTTAAAAGCATTGCGAGAAACAGGATACGATGGAGTTTTTGTTTTAGATCTCTATGATATTGATTTAGGCGAAATTTTAGAGAACCAAAAGAATGTTAAACATGCAGGAGAAGCAGAAACATCAGTCATGCTTTATTTGTTCCCAGAAATAGTTCGCAAGGATAAATTAGAGGATTTTGAAACCCCATTCGAGGAATTTAAGGACTATCTATATCATAAAAGAGATGATCCGATACCTGATTCTCCCGGATGCCAGGGTTATCCATCATCTGCAAATAGAGAAAAGGGGGGGAAAATATTGGGAAAGATGGAGGAGAATGCATTATTATGGATTCAGAAATGTTTAGAATTATAAGTATGTTGGCAATTCCAAAAGCAATATTGATTGTTATAATTTTTGGGGCGTTTCTATTATTAGTATATTGTGATAACAAAGGAGAAGGAGTTATGATGGATGAGAATAATAAAAAATCATTATCTCTGGGTAAAGACTTAATTATTACAGTTGTTTATGATAATAATCCATATAATGAAATATTGGAAACTGCATGGGGTTTTTCCTGTGTTATAAAAGGACTCGATAAAACTATTCTTTTTGATACAGGCGGAGACGGTGAGATATTGTTAGATAATATGGAAAAGTTGGGAGTCAATCCTGGAGAAATTGAGCTGGTTGTTCTTTCTCATATTCATGGAGATCATGTTGGAGGACTTGAAAGCTTGCTTGAGGAAAATCCAGAAGTTGTTGTGTATTTACTACGTTCCTTTCCTGGAAGTTTTAAAGACGATATAAAGAATTATGGCACAAAAATAGTCGAGGTAGAAAATCCACTGGAGATAACCAAGAATGCATATTCAACAGGAGTACTTGGGGTGTTGATAAAAGAGCAGTCTTTAATTCTCCGAACAGAAAAAGGATTGATAGTAATAACTGGATGTGCTCATCCTGGTATTGTAAAAATTGTGAGTAAGGCAAAAGATTTACTTGATGAGGACGTACTTTTTGTAATGGGTGGGTTCCATTTAGGTGGTGAAAGTAAACGAGAAATAGAAAAGATTCTTTCCGATTTCAAGGAATTAGGGGTTCGATACGCAGGCCCCTGTCATTGTTCGGGGAGTACCGCAAGAGGTTTGTTTGAAAAAGAATATAAGAAAAATTTCATAAAAGTTGGTGTTGGAAGGGTGATAACTATAGCGAATCTAAAAGATTTTAAAGACTGAATACCCTGCAGAGTTTTAGTTAAGTTAGAAGAAAAATAAGATATCAAAAGATTGAAGGAGGTAGGAATATGAAGAAAAAATTTAAAGCGCTTTTTGTCATTTTGAGTTTAATCATTATTGTGGTCAGTTGTACAAAGGGAATTAGATTCAAGGATGGTAAAATCGAGGGTGTCAACACGATTCTGGATTTGGACAGGATGTCGGTCTTTAGCTTTGCAATAATGAGTGATAATAAAGGAGATTCTCCAGAAAACGGTAAGCAATTTAAAAATATGGTAAAATGGATTAAGGAAAGTGATGATAAATTTGTTATTGGCCTGGGAGACCATGTTAAAAAAGGATGGGAAAATAGCTTTCTAAACTTTCTAAAAGAGGATAAATGGTGGCATGAGAACTTTTATCCAAATGTTGCGGATGGAGAGAATGAATTTTATGGAAAAAGTCAGGGTGATTGGGGAGCCGGCGCACCAATCCTTGATGAGGTGGATCTCTCTAAAAAGCCTAATGTAAAGATACGGGATAACAGGTGTGAATATTACGCGATAATTCCAGTAAAGGGTTATATCGTCCACCTGATTCAGTTACACTATTCTGACGAACCAGAAGAAGCTAATATTGCTTTTAAAGAAGATTCCAAAAAATATCTCCTTGATGTTCTCAAATCAATCAAAAAAGGTCCCAGGGATATTATCATAGCGGGCGCTCATTCAAGAACCGGTTTCTGGATAGACCAACTTTCGGATGAGCAGAAGAAAGTGGTAATGGACAAGTGTGATCTGGTGCTTTCTGCAACAACTCACTTCTTTGAGAGGAAAGTAATACCCGGGTACGAAGATAGTGGATCCCTCCTTATCAACACTGGTTCTATTACCTATTCTAGTAGTTACTGCCCATATGGGTACGTCCAGGTGCATGTTCTAAGAAAGCCTTTGAGTTTAGTAGTGCAGTATATAAATGCTGATTTGCCCGAAAGAGAAATGCAGCACAGTGAATATGCCTACATAAAGATAGCGGAAGGAAAGATCTTAAAAACGGATTTCAGAAAGGTGCGAGTGGAAGAAGATATGGATCGGGTAGTTGGTTCACTTTCAAAGGATTACTCAAAAGATGAAATGGACAGTGTGGCCAGGGTTCTATACCTTAAGGTAACTAATGCTGATGGGGCCTTAGTTAATGCTATAACGGGTTTGGGGAAGGGGGATGTGACCTATCGGGATTTATGGTGTGTTTTTCCCTACAATAACGAAATATACTCCCTCGTTTTAAAAGTCGACGAGATTCGAGAGATTTTTGGAGATGAAGTACCAGTAGAAGGAAGGAAAGAGATGAAATTGGCGATAAACAACTATTACGGTGATTATGTAATTAAAAAGCTGAAGCTCACTGAAGATAGGTTTGTTAAAACAGGTGAGAAGGAGATTCCCCAGCTTGTAAAATGGATAGAGGAGCAGAAGTAATTTAGAATTATGAAGGTTCACGGTTCGAAAAGAATATTACGGGGGAAGTGTTGAAAAACCAGGAAGATAAGAAACTGGATAAGCAGTGGTATATAGAATTATACAAAGATTTTGGGGATGATTATGATAATGAACCGTATACAAAAGGGACGAAAGGCGAAGTAGACTTTATTCTCTTTCTCTTCGGTATAATTACTCTTCCAGTGGGATTTATTGGAAAGCGCTTTGAGAATAAAATTAAAACTATGGAGGTGGAGTCTACAGATCCCCAAATCAAAGAGAGATTCGAGCGTTATTTAAAGCAATGGAATAAGCCACACTTACAGCTTCCTGATTGAATGTTCTTGTTGAGTGGAAGAATGGGAGGGACCTCTGTTTAACTGGTTCATTTCTAACTTTATTATCTTAATAGTGGTAAGCACTGAATCGCTATTGGGTCAAACAAACCAAGGAGGTAGAGTGATACAAAAGGAGGAAAACAAATATACAATTGAGGACTGTCATAAGAAGTTTGCAGTGGAATTGAATAATTTAGTTTGGAATCTTCTTGAAAAAAGAGCAAGAACTGGAGAAGAGGATGAGGAGATGATTCATGCAGCTCATGGTTCCTGTTATCACTGGGGAAAGATTGGAGAGCCTATAAATCTACAGAGAGGTGAATGGTTGATATCTCATGTCTATGCTGTTCTAAATAGAGCGGAACCTTCATTATATCACGCACATAAGTGTATGGAGATTACTAATGAGCATAATTTTATTGATTTTGACCTTGCTTTTGCCTATGAAGGAATGGCAAGGGCATACGCAGTTAATGGTGAAGAATCTGAGTGTGAAAAGTACATAAAACTTGCAATAGAAGCAGGTGAGAAGATTGAGAGAAAGGGGGATAGGGAGCTTTTCTTTAATGATTTCGAATCCGAACCTTGGTATGGAATGAAGTAGGCTTAGATTTGACTCCTTCTCTGTATATCGCATTACACAATTACTCCTTGCGCCCTCGTTGTTCCTAACACAAATTATTCAAATATTCGAGGCATAGCTTCAGCTGCTTTCTCGAATATTGTATAATCTGCCAGGCGAGAAAGTGGGGTGTAAGAGGGATTTATTTCAATAATCATTATCCCTTTTTCCTTGGCATAATATGGAAGCGAGGCAGCCGGATACACAATCCCGGATGTTCCAATGAGTAATAAAGAGTTCGCTCTCTCAATTTCCATATATGCCTTAGTAAATTCATCTTGAGGAAGAGCCTCTCCAAAAAGTACTACATCTGGCCTATATCTACCGCCACAATTGCATCTGGGTAGAATTAGTTTTATTATCTGAAACCTTGATGCTCTCTTGAGGTTGTGGACCAATTCTTTTAATCCTTTTTCATCGAGAGTATATTCCTTTTTGCATTTCATACATCTAAATCTGATCATATTTCCATGAAGTTCAATAACATTCTTACTCCCTGCTCGTTCGTGTAAATTATCCACATTCTGGGTGATTACACAATTTAGGATTCCCCTTTTTTCCATCTCTAAAAGTATGTAATGGGCTTTATTGGGCTTTGCATTATGGATAGTTTCATAGAATTCAAGGATAAAATCCCTCATCCTCCCAGGTCTAAAAACAAACACTCCAATAAGACCGGGGATGTTTGCATAGATAGCAGGATTAAACTTCTCCCAGATGCCTTCCTTTCCCCTGAAAGTGGTAATACCGCTTTCCTCTGATATTCCTGCTCCCGTTAGTGCAACAACGTTTCCTTTTTCTAAGATTTCCCTTATGTTGTCAAAGGAACTCATATTTGTATTTTATATCTCCAGGGTATAAGGTCAAGGTTTACTTTAAATGGGTAGGGAAAAGATGATTGAGCATAGGGGATATTTATATTCTTATCTTTAATGAGCGGTAAAACAATTGATTATGATAAAATAGCGAAGGATATGCGACAAATTGCACACTTCATCCAGAGGTTATTAGAGAACTCTATTTGGATAGCAGAATTAAAAGAAGCTTGAAAATTCTGGGAGTTGGGTGTAGAAACAGGTGATTATGTAGGTGCACTTGAATGTCGCCTTTGTGGTTATTTCTAATTTATTACTATATAATTGAGATATTCTTAATTATATTATCAGGATTGTTTCTATATATTTTCATTGCCAGAGGTAAAAATTTTAGAATATCACCGGCAATTACTCCATCCTCTCCTATTTCTATTGAAGCCAGGTCTCCAGCAAATCCATGGATAAGAACACCCATCCTAACAGCCTCTTCTACAGACATAGTTTGTTCTTTATTTTTGAATAAACCAAATAATGCTGCTATAGTCCCGGTAAGAACATCACCCGAACCAGCAGTAGCCATGCCAGGATTGCCGGTCATATTGATGAATATTCGCTCATCTGGATAGCCAATTAGTGAGTGAGCACCCTTTAGAACAATTATACAGTTGTATTTTTTTGCTGAGTCCCCGACTATTTCTATTCTGTTCTTCTGTATTTCTTCTATACTTTTATCTATGAGTCTTGCAAATTCTCCGGGGTGGGGGGTAAGAATTGTTGGGAAAGCCCTGTTTTTTATGATATTAAGACTGTCCTTTATAGCAGTTAATCCGTCACCATCTATTAGCAATGGTTTCTTTATTTTATCTGCCAGTTCTCGGACGAGTCTCTGTGTTTCATTTCCCAGGGATAATCCAGGCCCTACTATGACAAAGTCTACTGTCTCTGAGTATTCCAGAAGTTCTTTCTTATTATCATATGATATGGAGCCTGAATCTGTTTCTTCTTGTGGTAAAAAGACGATCTCACTACCTTTATTAGCAATAAATGATGAGATGGATTTAGGTGTCGCAAGATACGAAAGACCACCTCCTGCTTTTAAGAAAGAAAAAGCGGAAAAATAGGGTGCACCGAGGTATTTTTTCGAGCCAGATATAAAAAGAGCCTTACCAAAGCTACCCTTGTTAGTATCTTTTCCCCTTTCTTTAAGAGGGATTGGCTCATTTATCGAAATCTTTAAAGAATCATCCTCGTAATGTGATGGAGGAAAGGATATATGGGATACAAAAAGTTTTCCACAGTGTTCGTACCCGGGATATATGAGATTTCCTATCTTTGGTAATCCAAAAGTGATGGTTAAATCACTCCTTACAGCTATTCCCATTATTTCACCGGTGTCTCCATTTACGCCGGAAGGAATATCTATGCTAACTACAGGTTTCTTGGAGCTGTTTACCAACAGTATAACATCCCTGTATATTCCTCCTAAATTCCCCTTAAGTCCAGTTCCTAACATTCCGTCTACAATTATATCAGATTCTTTTACTTTCTTTTTTATATCCTTGAAAGAGGGTTTATTTAGAATGTCAACACCTGTATTGGATAGAATTTCATAATTCTTCTTTGCAATGCCCTTAAGTGCTTTTTCGTCTGATAGGAGAATCAGAGTGACAAGCCCTCTATTCGAGTATATTTTTCGTGCTACAACCATTCCGTCTCCGCCATTATTCCCACTTCCGCATAAGACCACAAATCTCTTTCCCTTTATTCCTAATTCCTTTTGAATCACATAGAAAACTGAATTTCCAGCATTTTCCATTAGAATTAACTCAGGTATCCCGAATTTTTTTACTGCCCTCTGGTCAAGGCTTTTCATTTCTGAAACTGTAGTCACCTTCATTATTCCCTCCACTTAATTTAGATACATTTTATTGTTATTTGCACCTAATGTCAAGGAGGAGAAGGTCGCTCTGTTCTTTCTGGAGAAGCAGACCTTGGTCTGCGCCTTTTCTTTTTGTAGGAAAGTCCTTCCGGACTTGAAAATAGCTCGGAGGGTACAGTATGACATCTTCGCTTAACTTTTATTTCTTTAGGAAGGATGGGGGATATTTTCTTTTGGACTCTGGACTTTGGACAATAGACTAATTTGTCATATCTGTCTACCTCCGAGTGTATGAGCATCTTGACTTACCACCCCTTTTTTTATACTATTTAATAAGTAAAATGAGAGCCGATAGAGTTAAAATTGTCCGTTCGCAAAGTGGAGAGATTATAGTTACATTTCGCTATGATCCGGTCTATATTGAAAAACTCAAGGGTATAAGAGGACACAGGTGGAATCCCGATCAGAAATGCTGGCTATTTCCTCATTCTGATAATGTAATAAAAAGATTGCGCGACATTTTTAGAGAAGAGAATATTTGGATAGACCCTTCCTTAAGACAAAAAAGTGAAATTCTATTTGAAGATTTGAGAAGGGAGATGGTGTCGAGGAAATACAGTTTAAAAACAATTAAAGCTTATATTCATTATAACAGAGATTTATTCAAATTCACCGGTAAGAGTCCTAAGAATATTACAGAAGGAGACGTCAAGGAATACCTCTTCCATCTTGTGGAGGAAAAGAAAGTTGCAACATCAACGCTTAACTCAGCCATAAACGCCTTGAAATTCTATTATGGAACAATATTAAAGAAGCATTTTATCTATGAAATCAAGAGACCCTGCAAAGACAAAAGGTTACCAGTAGTTCTCTCACAAGAAGAAGTTCTAAAGATTTTATCTACAGTTTCTAATATCAAGCACAAGGCAATTTTAATGCTTATATATTCTGCTGGGTTACGGGTGAGTGAGGTAGTAAAACTAAAACCCCAAGATATCGATAGTCAAAGAAAGCTAGTTTATATTGGAAATGCTAAAAGGCGAAAGGACAGATATACGCTGCTCTCTGAGGCGACATTAGAAACCTTGAGAATTTATTGGGAAAAATATAAACCAAAAAAGTGGCTATTTCAGAGTCAAGATAAGGAAAAACACATAACTACAAGAACGGTCCAACGGATATTTTCAAAAGCCTGTGAAAAGGCAGGAATAAGGAAAGATGTGAGCGTTCACAGTTTAAGGCATAGTTTTGCTACCCATCTTTTAGAGCAGGGTACGGATCTCAGATATATTCAGGAGTTACTAGGACATAAGAGTTCAAAGACTACCGAAATCTATACACATGTGAGTAATAGAGATCTATAGAAGATAAAAAGTCCATTAGACAATATAAAAGTGGATAAGGGGGATTTATGAAAGAACAAATTTATTCTATGATAGGGATATATATCCGACATAGTCGCATATACTCCCAATATAGAATGATATCCGACACTATCTGATATAAACAAGTTATCTACCATATTACTCGGCGTGGGAGGTGATTAGATATGCCACGATTCACTAAAAAATTATCAAAAAAAGCTGGACTTCCTCCTGGGACTCTTGTCTACGTGGGCAAAAAGAGAGATGAGATAGTGAAGATTACAATCATTGACTATGACGAAAAGCACTTTGAGGAGAGGAAGGTAAAAAAGGTTGAGGAATGCCTTCCTTTTAAGGACAAGCCCACCGTGACCTGGATAAACATAGATGGGATACAACAGGTCGATATTATAGAAGCAATAGGAAAGCATTTTGGGGTGCATCCCCTTGTTCTGGAAGACATTGTTAATACAGGCCAACGCCCGAAAATGGAGGATTTTGGGAATTACATCTTTGTGGTTTTGAAAATGATTTATTACGACGAAAAAGAGGATGAGATTAAGACAGAGCAGGTAAGTTTACTAATCAGTCAAAATTTTGTGATTTCCTTCCAGGAGAGGGAAGGGGATGTATTTAACCCCATTCGCGAAAGGATAAGGGGTGGCAAAGGCCGCATAAGGAAAATGGGGGCGGACTACCTTGCCTACGCGTTAATGGATGGTGTCATTGACAATTATTTTGTGATCCTAGAAAAGGTTGGTGAGAAATTAGAGGGCATGGAGGAGGAGCTGGTGACAAACCCAACGCCAGAAACATTGCAGGCAATTCACAACCTGAAAAAAGACATGATATTCCTGCGCAAGTCGGTGTGGCCCTTAAGGGAAGTCATTGGCGGTCTGGAGAGGGGGGAATCAAAACTTGTTCAAGAGTCCACACAAATATACTTCAGGGATGTTTATAACCATACAATCCAGGTGATGGACGCCATTGAGACGTCCCGTGACATGTTATCAGGAATGCTGGATATTTACCTTTCCAGTGTGAGCAACAGGATGAACGAAGTTATGAAGGTGCTGACCATCATAGCCACTATATTCATACCACTGACATTCATAGCAGGAATCTATGGGATGAATTTCCAAAATATGCCAGAGCTTGGCTGGCGTTGGGGTTATTTCGCAGTTTTGCTTGTAATGGTTGTTATAGGTATTTCAATGTTAGTGTATTTCAAGAGGAAAAGGTGGTTTTGAAGGAGCTGATTTACGCCTGCGTCATACGGCAGATAACACAGCATATACGCTACGGGCTTACGCCCTTGCCATTCGGGACATTGCTCCCTTCGGTCGCAACGTCGTATACGCTGGGAACGTTAGGCGAAATGCTCGCAAAACAAAGAGGTAAAAATGGTCAATATTGATGAAGCAAAGAAATTGGTGGGCTATTGTGGTGCATACTGCGGTGCATGTGGAATGTATAGGGGAAGAATCTATGCAAAGATTGCACAAGAATTCTTGGAAGTTATAAAAGCTGCAGATTATCCGGATTGGATTCCGAAGTTCGTTAAACCAAATTTTGATTTCAACGAATTCTTAAAAGGAGTAGAATATTTCAGCAAAGAAGATAGTGGAGCCTATTGTCAAGAACCTTGCAAAGAAGGTGGAGGGGCACCATGTAAAATCAGGCCCTGTGCTAAAGAGAGGGGAATCGAGATTTGCTATGAATGTAAGGATTTCCCTTGTGAGCATTTTTCATGGATTTTAGAAAAATATTCTGACAAACTAAAGGATTATGAGCGTTTCAAGAAACTTGGGTTTGAAGGATGGATACGATTCCATGCAGAGAGAGCTGAAAAAGGATATGCCAATGCTACACGGAAATATTATGCCCAAGCCAAAAAGGAAAAATAAGACGACAACTTGCTCGCACTATCGCCTAACAGAGCTTATCTGGCTTTGGTGCTTCGCACCTCCGCCCAAATTCCTCGCCTATCGGCTCGGAACTGCAGATACCCGCCGGCCGTTGTGCGCAATTGGCCCAATGTAGTTTGATAAATGCGTAGAGGAATATATGAATAAAATTATCGAAGCCTATAATATAAAAATTGAAAAAATTCCAGAATTATACGAAATGCTTAATAATGAAATTGAATATGCCAAAGGTCTTACAACATCTTTAGGAATTGTTTTTTGGGGTAAATCTGAATTTTATAATGAAATTAAGAAATCGATACCAAACTTATTAAGAACCAATATAAATGATATCGTAACTTTATATGAGAAAATTAAAACAAAAGGAAAAATGGAAAGATTTATTGTAGAAAGCTCTATTGAAAATAATATTCTAAGAGTTTTAAAACATGATATAGAATTGTGGATGCCAAAATCTGTTGATATTAGTTTATTACCAATACTAAAAGAGAAGACAAAAGAAACTTTAATATTGAATAAGAAAGGCATAAAAACACAATTAGATTTTTTGAGTGACTTTGAGGATAAAAATGAAAGAATCAAATTGTCAAAAGAAATAAAATTGGATATTGCCCTATTAGATGAATTTATTAAGATTTGTGATTATTTTAGAATGGGAAGCAAAGTTAATGCGATAAGACCTATTTTATTTTATAAGATGGGTTATGATACATTTGAGAAATGGGCAAAATCGGATTATAAATCTATTATAAAGCGTTTCGAACAATATTTAAAGGAAAATGGATTGATAGGGAAATATCTTGTGCCATTCCCAAAAGAAATTGCGAACGGAATTGAATGGGCGAAGGTCCATGACAGATTGTTTAAAGTAAAGTATTAACAATATTAAAAGGAATATAAAGTATAAAGAAATCAGCGGTCGATGAAGAATACATTGGGCCAACATGCGCACAACAGCGGGTTTACACCATTGCTCCGCTGCGCTACGCAACGGCGCAAACCCGCGGAACGTTATGTGCCATTGCGAGGTAATTTTAAAATTGGTTATATTATTAATTAAGAATAAATAAGATATGATAACACAATTACCCATAATATTGAAAATAAAGGAGTATCTTAAATATGAAAATTGAAAATAATAAGAAAGAAATAAATTTCGAAAAAACAAAAGAAAAATTCATTAATTTTCTTGAATCTAAAGATAATGCAATAATGGTGCTAGCAACATCATTTAAAAATAGGGTAATTGCAAGAAATGTACTAATAGCTAATAGTGGATTAGACATCTATTTCTTTACCTGGGGTCATTCTCGAAAATGTGAACAAATAAAAAATAATCCAAAAGTTGCATTTTGTAAAGATAAAGTTCAAATAGAAGGAACCGCGAAGATATTAGGGGATCTTTTTTCTCAAAAAAATAAGAAATATACTGATATAATTAGAAACAAGTTTCCAGAAGCAATAAAAAGATGGGAACAAAAACCAGGAATGGTTATCGTAAGAA
>Ga0315549_1002296_pt1 | contig 18370 bp, 13 predicted proteins | sample SalMarSW160200MG_FD_203101 | JGI IMG/M metagenome (GOLD analysis project Ga0315549, IMG submission 203101) | Salt marsh sediment microbial communities from the Plum Island Ecosystem LTER, Massachusetts, United States - Salt Marsh Sediment SW1601-200 ... | reverse complement strand
CACCACCGCGGGCATGACCCACATGCCGGCGACGGCGTACTCCCAGGGCTTGCCCATCCAGTCGAGCCAGACCCAGACGAAGGTGTTCCAGAACCAGAAGACGACGCCGAAGGCCACGGCGATGGCGGACACGACGACGATGTCGACGGTTCGCCAGCGTGTCGGCTCCTGGGCCGCCGCCTGGGCGGCCAATGTCGCAGTGCGGACGCTCATTGCTTGTCTCCTCCTTGTCTCGTCTCTGCGACCACCAGGGTCCCGTGGCGGAGCGAGACATTCGCCACGGGCGAGGTTCGAACGTTGGACAGGCCGCGGGCGGGCCCGGCTGGCAGGATCTCGTCGGCCAGGGGGTAGAGCAGCCCTTCGGTCGTGACCCCTTCGGCAGGCCCGCCTATCGGCAGCAGCGACACCAGATCGCCCACCGCGCCCGGCAGTTCCATTGGGGCGGGCTTGTCACCCTGGGCCGGGCCGCGCAGCAAGCGGACTCTTGTCCTGGAATCCAGAAGCTCGACCTGGGTTGCTTCCGGGTCTGGCAGGGCCAGCAGGCAGACGTTGGCCAGAGCGTGGTCGAAGCGCTCCCCGCCAAGGGCCCCCAGGATCGTCACCCGGCCGGCCCCCCGCTGGAGCGCGGCCCGGAGCGCCAGCTCCGCGTCGGATTCGTCCTTGGCGACCGGTGAGCGCTCTACCTCGACGCCCTGGGCCGCTGCCTCGGCGAAGCGGGCCTCGGCAAGCGAGTCGGCGTCGCCGACCAGCAACGACGGCCGCAGGCCCAGCGCCGCGGCTTTGTCCCAGCCGCCGTCGGCCGCAACCACCAGGCCCAGGTCGCGGTCCCAGCCGGGCCAGCCGGCGTCCAGGTCACGGCGCGGCGGCACGTCGCCGTCGGCGACGACCAGGGCGCGAAGGCTGCCGTCAGCCACGAAAAGCACCTCCATCGCTCTCGACAGAGGTGCTGCGTGCTTGACTCCCTTCGCCGGCATGATCCGGATCAGGTTCCAAGGGTCTGCGGGCTGTCCCGCACTCTCAGCGCCACGCTGGCGCTCCCCTGTCGCTATGCGGTTGGAATTGGACTGTACACCCGGGCCGTCGCTTTCGCCAGCAGCCCGGTTTGAAGGCCACGCTGTGAGCCTGAAGGGCCAGGCTGTGATCCGAGACCGCCTCGACGGCGTACAACGGGTAGAGAAACCTTAATCCGAGGGGAACCTCGGCGGCCCGATGTGAGTTATGTCAGTGAATCCCGCGAAACGGATACTCCACCCCATACGTCCAGCTGGCAGGAAGTACGGATAGCCCAGAGTCAACCTGGGGACGCAGGTGTAGGTTTCTTAATCATGATCGACTTCTCGCAGCCGGCCATCAGGCGTGTTGTCGACGCCGCGGCCCGCAAGGGCGTGAGGCTCGACATCACCATCTTCGACGAATCGGCGCGCACTGACGAAGAAGCCGCTGCGCTGATCGGCGTTGGGCTGGGGGAGATCGTGAAGGCCCTCGTGTTCGTGGCTCCGCGGGCCGGCGGGCGGCTGGCGCCGATCGTGTGCCTGGTTTCGGCTCTCGACCGAGCGAACACCTCCAGGCTGGCGGCCGCGGCCGGGGAGGCCTTCCTGCGCCCCGCCACGCCGTCCGAGGTCGCCGGGCTGACCGGGTTCAGCGCGAACTCCACCCCGCCTTTCGGGTTCGGTCACGAGGTCCGGGTGGTCATGGACCAGGGCGTGGGCCGGTACCCGGTGGTGTGGGCTTCGGCCGGCACCGACGATTCGGCCTTCCCCGTGCCTCCGGCCACCCTGCGCGCCCTGGCTGGCGCCTTCGTCGCGCCGGTCGCGGAGACGGTCTGGGCCAACCAGGTTCAGTCCGAGCCCGCGCTGCGCCTGGAGACGCGCCAGTCGGTCATCTAGGCCCCGAAATCGCCTGCACCGGGGCGCCTTGCCCTCCACGGCCCACGGTGTGAGCTGCGCCGGCACCGGTGGACAGGCGGTGGATAACCTCCGCGTTGCAGGCCCCGGCATGGTGGATAACCAGGTTGAAGCCCGGCCCCGCTCTGTCTAGTGTGTCTGACACGCCCGAAGGGGCCGAGAGCTTGCTAGCGGCCGCGATGACATCAAAGCCCACGCAGCGAGAAGGTTCCTTCGGGCGTTTGCTTTGCCCCGTCCCCTGAGGAGCGCGCCTGACCGCGGCCAGGCGGCCTTCGCCGCCCCGCCGCCAGCGGCCGGCCCACGCCCGTCGGCCCCTTCCGCCGCTAGACTGCGGTCGTGAGAGTGCGTCTCTTCGAGCTGCGCCTTCTGGCCGCGGCCCTGACGGTCCTGTGGGCTTTCGGCGGGTTCGTCATCCTGCTCGCCTACCGGCCGGGCGGGCCATGGGACGTGCTGGTGGGAGCCTCGGCGTTGCTGCCGCTCCTGGTGAGCGTGGCCGGTTTCGTGTGGCCGCCCCTGGTGACCGGGGATCGCATCTCGGCGGGCGTCTTCGGGCTGGGCTTGCTGGCGGGATTGGTGCTGGTCCCGTGCGTCTCCGGCGTGACGGGCGACGTGCTGGCGCGTCGCACGACGCCGCTGCTGCCCTCGCTGGAGAGCATCTACCCTTGGGCCCTGGCGCTGCTGGCGACGGCGCTCTTCGCCGGGCTGGGCATCGGCCGTGAACTGGTGGTCGAGGCCGGCTTCGGGCGCCGAAGGCTGACCATCGCCATCTCCTTCGCCCTGGTGGCCAGCCTGGCTGTCGGCTCGGTCTTCGCCGCGGTCAGCCTGGCCAACGACGCCGCGCTGCGCGACAAGCCGGCCGAGTACTCTCGCTTCGGCCCGACCGACCCCGCGCTCTCGCCCCCATCGTGCGGACAGGTCCTTGTCGAGGGCCCCGCTGCCCGGCTGCGGCTGCGCATCGAGGGCAACGTCGACGGCAGCTCGATCGGCACCATCGACCTCGAAGGAGTCCGATCGGGGGCCGACGTGTCCTGGACCTCCTGGACGTACAGCCGCGACAAGCTCGTCCAGCATGGCGCGATCCGGATCGGCGACGAGGCCTGGCAGCTGGAGCCAGGCCACGTCTGGCAGGTCGTCAGCGCCGAGTCGCTGGACGAGCAGCTCATCGACACGACCGTTCTGAGGCAGGCTCTGACCGAGGGCAATCGGGCCACGGCCGAGGACCGCGGACTGGAATACGTGGAAGGGGCCCGTGCGCGCCACTGCCGCCTGGCTGCCGACGGCGACACCTTCCAGGCGGCCTTCCCGCAGTCCGTGTGGCTGACCGGAGGAGCGAGCCTGGCCACCTGGCGCGGCAAGCTGGACTTCTGGGTCTTCGGCGACGCGCAGGTGGGGCGCGTGGAAGCGACCGTCAACGGGCTCGGCGAGGCCATCCTGCCGCACGGCGTGCAGGCCACCATCAACGCCACGCTGACCGCGACAGAGCGAGACCGCGTCGTCAGCATCGACCCGCCCCGCTGATGGACGATCGGGAGGCCCTCCACTCCCAGCCCGACCGGGGCGACCGGGCCTCCGCCAAACACGACCGCCTGGCCCGCTTCTACAAGGTCCTGCACTACCTGCGGGCTCACCCCGAGGGAGCGACGCCCGATGCCATCGCCAGCTTCACCGGCATGTCTCGCCGGACCGTCTACCGCGACCTGGGGGCCCTGGAGGGCGAGATCGGCATCCCTCTCTGGAGCGTGGACGGCCGGTGGGGGATCGTCGAGGGTGCCTTCCTGCCGCCGCTGCGCCTGACGCTCGACGAGGCCGTGGCCTTCTTCCTGGCGGCCCGCCTGACGGCCCAGTTCGCCGACCGCTACGACCCGGACACCGGAGCCGCCTTCCAGAAGCTGGCCGAGATCCTGCCCCAGGAGGTGGCCCGCCACCTGGAGCGGACGATCGACGTCCTGGCCGCTCGTCCGCTCGACGAGCGCCTCAGCCGCCACCTGCGGCAGCTGGCCCGCGCCTGGGCGGAGCGGCGCGTCGTGGAGCTCGTCTACGACACTTCCGCTCACGCCCCCGGCCGGTTGCCCCGCCGGGCGCGAGTCCGGCCCTACCTGCTGGAAGCGTCGGCCTCGACCAGGGCCCTGTACCTGATCGGCTTCGACGAGTCGCGCCGGGCTCTGCGGACCTTCCGCCTGCAGCGGATCATCGAGCTGTCGCTCACGCTCGAGACCTTCGAGGCCCCGGACCCGGCGGCGGTGCAGGCCGAGCTGGGTCGGGCCTGGGGCGTCATCGCCGACCAGGAGGAGGTCGAAGTCGTCGTGCGCTTCGATGCCGGGGCGGCCGGTCTCGTGACCGAGACGACCTGGCACCCCACGGAGAGAGTGGAGCGGCAAGCGGACGGCTCGGTCGTGTGGCGGGCCCGCGTTCCCGGCACGATCGAGATCCGGCGCTGGATACTCGGCTGGGGAGCGCAGGCCGAGGTCCTGGCGCCGCCCGAGCTGCGCCAGGAGGTGGCTGCCATCCACCGCGCCGCGGGTTTGCTCTACGGCGGGGGACCCGAGTCGCGCCCCTGAGCCGTTGCCCGGCAGGCTACGCTGTGAGCATGCAGCCCGAAGGAGTCGCGCCGGCCCGTAGCTCGCACCCGCTGCTGTGGGGCGTCAACCTGATCAGCGACCCGATCTACGGCTACATCGAGCTGACCAAGCGGCTCACGCCCGAGCGGGCGCGCGGGCTGGGGCTTGCAGCCGAGGAGATCGCCGAGGGGGATCTGCTCGACTCCGCCTGGCTGCAGCGCCTGCGCCGGATCAGCCTCGACCAGAGCGCCCGCTGGGTGTTCCCCACGGCCGAGCACAGCCGCTTCACCCACAGCCTGGGGGTGATGCACGAGGCCGGCCTGTGGGGCCGGCAGCTCTATCCGAGCCTGCTCGCGGCCCTGGCCGCAGCTGAGCCGGGCGTCGTTGCGCCCTCCGAGGGGCTCGTGGTCGAGACGCTGCGGCTGGCCGGCCTGCTCCACGACGTGGGCCACGGGCCTTTCGCCCACTTCTTCGACGACCACATCCTGCACCGTTTCCGAACCCCGGCCGACCGGCGCCGGCCGAGGTCCAAGCGGCTCACTCACGAGGACCTGTCGCAGCTGATCGTGGAGCGCGAGCTGGGCGAGAAGATCGGCGCCGTCCGGCGGGCGCCGGGTGAGGTGCCGCAGCGCGACGCCTTGCGCGACGACGAGAGCATCGATCCGCACTGGATCTCGTTCCTGATCTCCAAGCCGGCCCTGAGCGACCCGAGCATGCCGCTCTGGGTGCGCTGGCTGCAGCCGCTGCTGTCGGGCGTCTTCACCGTGGACAACCTGGACTACGTCCGGCGCGACAGCTACATGATCGGTGTTTCGACCGGCCCGGTGGACGTCGAGCGGCTGCGCCGCTACAGCTTCATCGGGCCGCGCGGGCTGACCCTCTACGAGCCCGCGCTGGGGGCCCTGGAGATGTTCCTGACGGCGCGGCTGTTCATGTACCAGCAGATCTACTTCCACCGCTCGGTGCGAGCCATAGACCGCGACCTGGCCGAAGTCTTCCGAGCGAGCGTCGAGGCCATCTTCGGTGACGGCTCGCCGGCCGATGACCTGAGCCACTACGCCGACCTGGATGAATACGCGCTCCTCCATCAGGCGGCGCTGTGGGCTCGGGGCGAGGCGCTGTCGACCAACCCGGCCCCGGGCGACGGGACGGTCACCCAGCGGACGGCCAGGGTCTGGCAGCGGATCCTGTTGCGTCGCCCGCGCTGGCGGGCCGAGGCCGAGATCCGCCGCTCCTATGAGGCCAGCCAGCGCCAGGAGGTGCTCGACGAAGCGCGCCGCGAGCTGGGGCCCGAGGAGCCGGGGCGAGTGGCGGTCGACCTGGCCGAGATAGACGCTCGCCCGGCCGAAGCCACGGCCACCGACTTGCTGCTGGCGGTGGTGGACCGCGACGGAGCTCCGGCCGCTCCCCTCAGCCAGTCGCTGTCGCGGCTGCCGGCCTACTTCCTGGTGGCGCGCCGTTATCGGCGCATGGTCTGAGCCCCGCTGCTACGGCGCGCGGGCTCGTCAGGGCGAGGGCGCCCAACCGTTCGGCAGCAGCGACTCCAGCTCCGGGATGTCGGTCCGGTAGGGCAGGACCAGCAGCGGGTTGATGCGCTTGGTGATGAGCGGCGGCAGCTTGTAATCGGTCACGCTCCTGGGCAGGGGCTCCCACATCTCGCGCTCGAGAGGGCTGAAGAGCGAGTAGTGAACATGGCAGCCGGTGGCGTGGCCGGTGGCGCCCTCGTAGCCGATGACCTGGCCGGCCTTGACGTGATCGCCCGGCTTGACGGTCACCTGGACCTCATGAGCGTAGATGCTGCGGTAGCCGTTGCCGTCGTCGATGACGATCACGATCGGCATCGTTGCCTTCCAGCTTGCCGGGCTGGAGAGCTTCTTGAAGGCCGTGAGGTCGCCCTGCCAGCCCATGAAGTCCACGTAGTCGCGGCCGGCCGCGAGAACCACGCCGTCGTGGGCGGCCCTGACCTCGTCCCAGCAATCGGTGGCGATGTCCAGGCCGTCGTGGAAGGGCTGGCCCTTGACCAGCAGCTCACCCCAGCTCGAAGGGCCGAAGAACAGGGTGATCCGAGGCTTGTCCAGCGGCCAGACGTAGCCCTTCAGCAGCAAGGGCGGGATGGGCGTGGGGCCGGGCGTCGGTCCGGTCGGAGCGTGGACGATGGGGCCGTAGGTGGGCTCGGGAGTGGGCGTGTCCGTGGCCGTGGGTGGCGGTAGAGGCGTCTCGCTGGCCGTGGGCGACGGAGCCGAGCCGACAAGCGACAGGGCAGGGGCGGCCACAATGGCCACGACCGCGACGGCCGACAGGGCCGCCGCCGGCACACCGAACAGCACCCGCCGGCGCAGCTTGCGGCGCGCTTCGGGAGGGGGAGCCGTCTGGGTTTCGGGCGCCGTTTCGGTTTCTTCGGGCGCCGTCGCGCTCTCCTGGATCACGTTTCCTCTGTGGCCGGCCTGCGGAACGTCGGGCAGAGAATAAGCCACACAGCGCTTGCAGCGAAGCAGCGGGACCATCGGTAACCGCACCCATGGCCCCTTCTCCGGGTTGCGCGAGTACGCTCATGAGGGCACACTGGCCCCTGCATCGGCCGGGATACCGGCCCAACCTGCGTCCACCGCCGCGGGTTCAGAGGTGCACGGGCCGTGTTGGGCCCTCCTGTAAGTTTCGCTCGCGGACCCCTGGTCCGCCGAATGGAGACGAGATGCTGCGAGCCTTCTCCCGCCGGATAGTCAGAGCCCTTGCCCTGGCTGCCGTGCCGGCCTCGATGCTGGTGGTCGCTCCCGCTCCGGCCGTTGCCGCCGGGCCGACCCCGGCCAGCTGGGAGCTGACCGCCGACATGACTCGCGCCCGCGGTTTCGCGCCGATCGTGGCTCTGGGCGACGGCACCGTCATCACGGCCGGCGGTACCGACGGCCTGACCTACACGGCGACGGCCGAGCGTTGGTCGGGCGGGACCTGGTCGGACGCCGGTTCCATCGGCCAGGCGGTCGCCGGCCAGGTGGCGGCTCTGCTGCCCGACGGCAAGGCCCTCTTCGCCGGCGGCGCGGGCATGACCAGCTACTACGCCTACGGCGACGTCTTCGACCCGACGTCCGGGACGTGGACCCAGACGCCGGCCATGGCCCACGCCCACGCCTACGGCGTCGCCGCCCAGCTTGAGAACGGCGACGTCATGGTCATTGGCGGCTACGACGGCGGCTCGACCCTGGTGACGGGCGCGGTCGACATCTACTCCGCTTCGGCCGCGACCTGGAGCGCCGCCGCTCCGCTGCCCCAGGCACGGTATGCCTTCACCGCCACCACTCTGGAAGACGGGCGCGTCCTTGTCGCCGGCGGCGACACAGGCACCCTGGCCCCGGGCTCGGCGCTGGCTTCGGCGCTCATCTACGACCCGGACACGGACACCTGGACGGCCGCCGAATCGATGAGCACCGTCCGCGTCGACGCCGCCGCCGTGCGCCTGGAGGACGGGCGCGTCCTGGTCGCCGGCGGGACAAACGCCAGCGGTATCGCCCAGAAGACAGTCGAGATCTACGATCCGGCGACCGGCCATTGGACCGCCACCGGCTTCATGACAATGGTCCGGGCCGGGCTGAGCCTCAGCGTCCTGCCGGACGGGCGGCTGCTGGCTGCCGGCGGCTTCGGTGCCAGCCCCTCCCAGGCGTTGACGACGACCGACCTCTACGATCCGACGCTCGGCGGCTGGACCGCCAGCGGCCCGATGACGTTCGGTCGCCGCTACCAGTCCGTTGCCAGCCTCGCCGACGGCAGCATCATGGCCGCCGGCGGCCATGTCTACGGCTCCGGCTACACGGCCACGGTCGAGATCTACACCCCGCCCCCGGCCAAGCTGACCTTCCCCGCCACCACCTACCATCCCGTCCCGCCGACGCGGCTGCTCGACACGCGGGCCGGGATCGGGCTCAGCAGCTGGTTCTACGGTCTCACGCCGCGCCGATTCCAGGTCGCCGGGGCCGACTACCGGGGCTTCGTGCCCGTCCCGGTCGGCGCCGTGGCCGTCACCGGCAACCTGACCGTGACCCGCTCGACCACTCCTGGGACGCTGGTCATCGGGCCCGTCTTCACCGCCGCTCCCACCTACTGGACGTTGAGCCACGGCACGCGCGACAACCGGGCCAACAACGTAACTGTGGCCCTCGACGCCGACGGCATGCTGTCGGTCGTCTTCCTGGGTTCCGGCCGGACACACGTGGTCTTCGACGTCACCGGCTACTTCACCGCCGACGATACCGGGGCGACCTTCTTCCCGCTCACCCCCAGCCGTCTGCTCGACAGCCGGAGCGGCATTGGGGGTATCAAGGGCCGGTTCGTGGCCGGCAGGGACAAGACCTTCCAGGTGACGGGGCGTGGAGGCGTGCCCGCCAACGCCGTGGCCGTCACCGGCAACTTCACCCTGGTCAAGCCGACTGCCCTGGGCTGGGCCTTCGTCGGCCCCAGCGCGGTCCTGCAGAACATCCGCTCGTCCACCCTCAACGCCGACAGGGGCGACACCCGGGCTAACGGCACGACCGTCAAGCTGGGTCCGGGCGGCACTCTGGGCGTGCTCTGGTCGGGCCCGCCCGGCTCCACGGCCGACCTGCTGTTCGACGTGACCGGCTACTGGCTCGACGGCCCGGTTGGGTCGAAGTTCGTCCCGATCGAGCCGACTCGCTTCGTCGACACACGAGCCAATCTGCCCTTCACCGGGCCGATCCACGTCAACTCGGCGGTGACCATCCCGATGGCCGGCCGGGGCGACATCGACCCCAACGCCGACGGCATCGCCGGCAACCTGACAGCCACCGCCCAGACCATTGCCGGCTACATGGCCGTGGCTCCCAAGTGGGATCCGGGTGAGATCCCGACCTTCTCCACCATCAACTTCCCCAGGGGCGACACCCGGAACAACGGCTTCGACGTCGCCCTCGGGCCGGGTGGGTCGATCGGCGTGATCTACGAGCCCACTCTCGGCGGCACGACCCACTTCACGATCGACATCACCGGCTACTTCATACCGGCCAGCTCGCCCTGAGCCGGGCCGCGGCGCTCGCCTGACGGCACATCTGGCCCCGGCCCGCTCCGGGACCTCATAATCGCCTCTGCAATGTCTGCCCGGCCGTCGAGACGGAGGAGCGCCCGTGGATGCCCTTGACCTGGCCCGTATCCAGTTCGCGCTGACGATCAGCTTCCACTTCGTCTTCCCGACGATCACCATCGGGCTGTCGGGCATCGTCGCCATCGTCGAGACGCTGCGCTGGTGGACCCGCAACGACGTCTACGACCGGCTGGCCGTCTTCCTGACGAGGCTGTTCGCCGTCACCTTCGTCACCGGCGTCGTCAGCGGCATCGTCATGGAGTTCCAGTTCGGGACGAACTGGTCGGCCTTCTCCGGCTTCGTGGGCGACATTTTCGGCGCTCCCCTGGCGGCCGAGGCGATCTTCGCCTTCTTCATCGAGTCGACCTTCCTGGGCCTGCTGATCTTCGGTCGCAGCCGCCTGTCCTCGACGGCTCGCTGGCTGTCGGCCTGCATGGTCGCCTTCGGTACCCTCTTCTCGGCCTTCTGGATCCTGGTCGCGGGCTCGTGGATGCACACCCCGGCCGGATACGAGTGCTACCCCGACCCGGCCAACTGCTCCACGGCGACCAAGGTGGTCCTGGTGGACTTCGCGGCTGCCGTCTTCAGCCCGTCCTTCATCCCGCGCTTCCTGCACACCGTGGCCGCCTGCTACGTGGCCGGCGCTTTCTTCGTGCTCGGCATCTCCGCCTACTACCTCCTTCGCGGACGTCACCTGGACGTTGCCGGCGTCTCGCTCCGCCTGGCGCTGGTCCTGGCCTTCCTGGGCTCGGGCGCCATGTTCGCCACCGGCGACATGCAGATCCGAGAGGTGGCCGAGTACCAGCCGCTCAAGTTCGCGGCCATGGAGGGCCTGTTCGAGACCCAGCGCGGCGCGGACCTGACGATTTATGGCCTGCCGCCCAGCCAGCACGGCCCCAACGATCTGAAGATCGCCATTCCCGACGGCCTCTCGGTGCTGATGTCCCTGGATCCCAACGCCGAGGTCAAGGGCCTGGACCAGCAGCCCGACAGGTCGCTCTGGCCGCCCGTCTCGGCCGTCTTCTTCGGCTTCCACACGATGGTCGGCATCGGCTCGCTGATGCTGCTGCTGATGACCCTGGGCGTCTTCTTCTGGTGGCGCCGCTCGCTGGAGAAGCGCCGCTGGTGGCTGTGGCTGGCCGTCCTGGCCATCCCCCTGCCGGTCGCGGCCGTCGAGCTGGGCTGGATGGTCACCGAGATGGGTCGCCAGCCATGGATCATCCAGGGCCTGCTCATGACCTCTCAGGGGGTCTCGCCGGGCGTCCCGGCCTCCGATGTGGCGATCTCTCTGGCGGGCATCGTGGCCCTCTATGCCCTGCTCTTCGGCCTGTGGCTGTACACGCTGCGCAAGGAGATAGTCCGCGGTCCCGCTGAGGCGCCGGGGGCGCAGGCGACGGAGGGAGGCAACTGAGATGCTCGACCTGCCCCTCATCTGGTACGCCCTGCTGGTGGTCCTGCTGACCGGCTACGCGGTGCTGGACGGCTTCGACCTGGGCGCCGGAGCGGTCCACCTGATGGTCGCCCGGACGGACACCGAACGGCGCCACGTCCTCAACTCCATCGGCCCGGTCTGGGACGGCAACGAGGTCTGGCTCATCACCGGGGGAGGCGCTCTCTTCGCCGCCTTCCCGCTGGTCTACGCTACCGTCTTCTCCGGCTTCTACCTGGCCATGGTCCTGGTCCTGGGGGCGTTGATCCTGCGGGCCATGGCCATCGAGTACCGCAACAAGGAGGCGAACGCCTGGTGGCGCCGCGCCTGGGACCTGGTCTTCTCGGCCAGCTCGGCCCTGGCGGCGCTGCTCTTCGGCGTGGCCCTGGGCAATCTGATCGGCGGCCTCGCTCTCGACGAGCACGGCGTCTACCGCGACGGCCTGGCCGGGCTGCTCAACCCGTTCGGGCTGCTGGCCGGCGCGCTGGCGCTGGCCGTGGCGATCATGCAGGGCACAGCCTGGCTGGCGCTCAAGACGGAAGGTGCCGTGGCGGAGCGCTCGCGACGCATCCAGGTCGTGGCGATCCTGGCCGTGGCGGCGCTGTGGGTGGCCCTGGCGGCCATGGCCTGGTCGGAGTCGTCCATGGCCGCGGCCAACTACAAGACGACCCTGGCGGCCTGGATCGGGCCGTTGATCGGCGTCAACGCCCTTGTCTTCGGCCTGCGCTCGACGCTGCTGAGGCAGGCCTGGCGATCGTTCCTGGCCTGCAGCGCCGCCGTGGCCGGCCTGGCCCTCGCGGCGGCGGCGGCCCTGTACCCGAACCTCGTGCCGGCCACCGTGGCCGCCCGGAGCCTGACCGTGGACAACGCCCACTCGTCCGACCTGACGCTGTCGGTCATGCTGCTGGTGGCGCTGATCGGTATGCCGCTGGTGCTGGGCTACACGGCCTTCGTCTACTGGAAGTTCCGGGGCAAGGTTCGCCTCGAGGAAAGCAGCTACTGAGCCGGATCGGGTGAGTCGGCCTATAGGCCGAGGGGCCGGCTGCCCGCCGAGGGGCCGGCTCCGGGGCGCCCGCGCGCTACCAGTCCGGGATGACCTGGAGATCCAGCAGCTCGGCGGGCGCGATCCTGGGCCGGATCAGGCGCGCCTGCCCGCCGCGGACGGCCACCTCGGCGGCCGTGGGGTGAGACAGGAAGAGCGGCATCGACTCGGTGAAGCCGTAGGCGCCCGCGTCGAGCATCGCCACCAGGTCGCCCGGCTGTGGTCGGGGAAGAGTGGCGCCCCGGGCAAGCACGTCCAGGCCCGTGCACAGCGGCCCGGTCGCGGTGACCGGCACGCGGTCGCGTGAAGCCGCGTCGACTGCCAGGACGGCCAGGCGCTGCTCGGTGTGGACCAGGGCCGGCCGAACGGCGCTGTTGATGCCGCCGTCGAGGACAACGACCGGCGATTTCGGGTCGCCCTTGACGTCCACTGCCCGTAGCAGCAGGGCGCCCGCAGGCCCCACGATCCAGCGGCCAGGCTCGAGCAGGATCTCCGTCTCGCGCAGGACCTCGTCTCCGTCCCAGGCGGCGCGCAGCTCCGCCAGCCGGGCGCCGAGAGCCTCAAGGTCGAGGGGCGCCTCGCCTTCGTCGTAGGGGATGCCCAGCCCGCCCCCGCCGTCCACCAGGCGCAGGGGAGTGCCCGTCTCTTCGGCGACCTGCCGGGCCACGTCCATCAGCTCGGCCACGTGGCCCGCCAGGCGGCTCGTGTCCAGCAGGTTCGAGGCGCCGAAGGCGTGCAGGCCCAGCAGCTCCAGGCTGGGGCTGGCGGCGGCGCGGGCCGCGGCCTCACGCAGCACCGGCAGCGGCATACCGAACTTGCCCTCCGCGCCGCTGATGAGGCGAACCCGCTCCAGGCTGCCCTCCGAGACCGCCAGCCGAAGCAGCACCGGCTGGCGCCGGCCGAGCGAGGCAGCGATGGCGTCCAGGCGCTCCAGCTCGTTGGGCGATTCGAGGGTCACGGCGCCGACTCCCGCGGCCACCGCCGCGCGCAGCTCCTCGTCCCGCTTGCCCGGCCCGGTCATGGCCACCAGGGCCGGGTCGAACCCGGCTCGCAGCACCGCCTCCAGCTCCCCGGCGGAGGCTATGTCGGCCCCGATGCCGGTGGCGGCGATGTGGGCCAGGACGGCCAGGGCCGGATTGGCCTTGACCGCGAAGGCGAGACGGAAGCCGCGGGGCAGAGCGGCCGTCAGCGTTTCGATCCGGCGGGCGATCAGATCCAGGTCGTAGACGTAGAGCGGCGTCTCGAACTCGGCCGCCAGGTCCGCGGCCGAGATCCCGGCCAGCAGGCCGCCTTGCAGGATGCCGTCGCCCGAGGGCGAGCCGGCCGAGCCGCCCGGGGGCGTCATCGCAGCACCTCTTCCAGCGCGACGCGGGCGTCGGTGCGCTCGTCGCGGTACTTGACCACCACCGCGGCCGAGAGGCCCAGGCCGTTGGCCTGAGCGAAGGCGCCCGGGGCGCTTCGCACCCCCGGTACGATAACTGCCCCGGCGGGCACCGCCAGCGGCTCCTCGAGGGTGCCCTTGATGACCCGCTCGTTGGCCAGGTCGAAGACTTGGGTGGTGCCGGTCAGGATGACGCCGGCCGCGACTACCGCCCGCGCCCGGACGAGCACTCCCTCCAGCAGGGCCGCCTGGGCGCCGATGAAGACGTCGTCCTCGACGATGACCGGCCGCCGGCCGGGCGGCTCCAGGACCCCGCCGATCTGGACCCCGGCCGAGAGGTGGACGCGGGCCCCGATCTGGGCGCAGGAGCCGACCAGGACGTGCGAGTCGACCATCGTGCCTTCGCCGACCCATGCCCCGACGTTGATGAACGACGGGGGCATGATCGTGACGCCCGGAGCCAGGTAAACCCCGGCCCGAACGGACGTGCCGCCCGGGACGATGCGCCACGGCCTACCGGCCGTCAGAGCGGCCTCCGCCTCCGGCGATTCGAAGAGATCCTTCGTGGGCAGACCCACCCGATCGCGGAACTGCAGCGCCCCCTTGAGATCCCAGGTCCGGGTCTCGCGGTTGGCGAACAGGCCCAGGATCGCGTCCTGGACGGAGGGGTCCACCCGCCAGCCCGAGGGGGCGCCGGGATCCGGGACGGCGGCGCGGATCCGGCCGGCGTCGAGGTCGGCCAGGATGTCGGAAGGCGCACGTTCGCTCACGGGGCGCATCATCGCGGATCGGTCGTCGCGACGCGCCGGAGGCCCGCCCTCACGGGCGTGCGGAGGCGGTCGGGGGGACGATCGAGAGGTGGGCGGTCGACCGCTTCGAGCCACCGGCTCCAGCCGGCTCGGCCTCGGCCGTCGCGCCGAACTCGAACGCGCCGGTCGTCTCGAGCACCATCCGCAGGCGCGAGACGTGGGGCTCCTCGAGCGGCAGCAGCGGCTGGCGCACCATGTCGGTGCAGAGGCCCATCAGCGCCAGGGCGGCCTTGACCGGGACCGGGTTCGGCCCGCCCACGAAGTTGGCCTTCATAAGCGGCAGCCAGCGGTCGTGCACCCGCCGGGCGGCCTCCCAGTCGCCGGCGAAAGCGGCAGCGCACATGGCCGCCATCTCGGCCGGGATCTCGTTGGAACAGGTACAGATCACGCCGTCGCCGCCCATGGCCAGCATCGACAGAGTCCAGGCGTCGTCGCCGGCCATGACCGAGAAGTCGGCCGGGCGGTCGCGCAGGATCGTGGCGATCTGGTCCATGTTGGCCGAGGCTTCCTTCACCGCCACTATGCGTGGCTCCTCGGCCAGCTTGAGGGTCGTCGCCGCGTCGATGTTGATGCCGGTCCGGCTGGGGATGTTGTAGACGACGATCGGCAGGGCGCCGTCGTCGGCGATGGCCCGGAAGTGGGCTTCGAGCATGCGCTGGTCCGGCTTGTTGTAGTAGGGCGCGACGCACATGGCCGCGTCCGCGCCCAGCTCGGCGGCCCGGCGCGTCAGCGCGATCGTGGCCGCCGTGTCGTTGGTGCCGGTGTTGGCGACGATCTGCACGCGGCAGCGGGACGGCTTCTCCGAGGCGACCTCGACGGCGGCGCCGACGAGCCACTCACGCTCCTCGGGGGTGAGGGTGGGGCTCTCGCCGGTGCTGGCGGCCAGCACCAGGCCGTCCACGCAGGCGTCGATCTGGCGGCGGACGAGGCTGCGGAAGGCATCCTTGTCGATCGCGCCGTCGGCGGTGAATGGCGTCACGAGAGCGGTGAAGGCTCCCCGTATCTGGCGGCTGACTGGCATCTGGCTGCTCCTCGGGTTCATGTGCCCTGGCTCGCGGGGGCGGCCGTGGCTGTAGCTGTGGTGCCCGCGGCCGAGGCCGCGATCATCGAGTCGACCACTTCGTCGAAGGTGTGGATGCCGGGCGAGCGCTCCGCGGCCAGGAGCCACCCGGCGGCGGCAACGGCGCCGGCGGCATAGGCCGAGCGGTCGCGGGCCGTCAGGCGCAGCTCCAGGCTCTCGCCCGGGGCGTCGAAGCCGACGAGGTGCATCCCCGGAGAAGCTCCGGCGCGGATGACGGCCACGTCCAGCTCCTCCGGGTCAGGGCTGCCGTGGGCCAGCTGCCGGGCCACTCGCTCCTTGCGGGGGTGGGCGGCGATGATCCGTCGTGACAGCTCCAGGGCCGTCCCGGAGGGGCGGTCCACCTTGGTGCGGCGGTGCCACTCCACGAGGTACGGGTCGTACTCGGGAAACGGGCTGAACATGCGGGCCGCTTCCTCGACCAGGCGGGCGAAGAGCATCACCCCCAGGCTGAAGGTCGGCGAGGCCACGGCGGCGGCTCCCGCCTCCACCAGCAGGCGCTCCACCTCGGGCCGGTCTTCGGCCCAGGCGGTGGTGCCGATCACGATGCGGCGCACGCCCCCGGCCAGCGCCGCCCGAACGTTCGGCAGGACGGCGTCGGCCTGGCTGAACTCGAAGACCAGCTCAGCCTTCGCGAAGGCCTCAGGCTCGTGGCCGGACGGGCCGGCGGGCATGCCGAGAATGGCCAGGGCAGGGGTGCCCCGCCCGGCCAGTGCGGCCGCGACGGCGCGACCCATCGATCCGTCCCCGGCGACGATGCTCTGCATTCGAACCTCCGTCGTGCGCCCCAGGCGCGTGATGTGCCGTATACGAGAAGGCCGCGGCACCTACCCAGGTGTCGCGGCCCCGGAGCCTGCCCTTGGCTCCGCGGTTCCCTTCTCGAACGCTCGCGAGCCTAAGGCCTGGCCTGGCGGCGGGGCCGCCAACGCTTGGACTTGAGTTCGGCGAGCGCGCAGTTGAGCATTGCCGGCGGATTATGCACGACCGCGCCTGTATGCGCAAGTCTTGCACCTTCTATGCAGTGTGAATGGATAGGATTATGCACCTGGCCATGCAGTGCGAATGACGGCACGAGTCCAGACATCTACCTTTCCGGTCTTCGCAGCCGGGAGATCCGGCCTTGCCGTCAAGGGATTCCCCGTCGTTGCGGCGGCCCGCTCGAGTGCTACCGTTCGATGCCATGAGGGCATTCCGACGCATACCGATCCGGGCGCTTCTGAAGATGGCTCCGGCCCTTCTCGCGCTCGTGGGGGCCGTGGTGGTCTGGGCTCTACCCGATGCGTCGCAGGGTCTCCGCCTCGCCTACGTAGACGGCCAGGTCGTAGTCGATTCGGTCGACTACGGCTCGGCTGCCCAGCGGGCGGGCCTGCGGCCCGGGCAGGTGGTCCTGGTGATGGACTCCTCGAACGCCGCCACCTATGACGTGTTCGATTCCCTCCCCGACGCAAAGGCCGACATCCCCCACTGGACCGTGACGTTGACGCAGGTCATGACGGCGCCGCGCGACGCGATCAGATGCGACGCGAGCGGCAAGTGCTCGCTCGCACCGGGCTACGAGATCAGCCCCGACGCGCAGACGTACGTGTACCCGGCCTATCTGTGGTTCGGCTCCAGCGTCCAGCCTGGCGAGATCCCGATCATCGTCGCCTGCGTCCCCGCCTCGGGCTCCTCTGAGGGGGCGGATTCGATGGGCCAGGCCTCAACGTGCCGGCTCGCCAGCCTCCAGCTCTATGCCGACCTTGCCTCCGGCGGCGGCGTGCAGGTGAAGGTGTGCGAGTATCCGGCCGGCGGGCCCGGCGACGTTTCAGCCCCCAGCTGGACCGAGGTCACTTGCTACGAAGGCTCAATCGGCGGCTCGACCGAGCCGGACTCGATCACCTTGCTACCCCGGCTGGAGACGATCGATCTGGCCATGGCTGCGTGGACCACGCCGGGTATGTCGTTCGGTGGGCCACCCGAGGCGTTTCATGATCTCTACGAGCGCCGGCCCGTGTCGCTGCTGCCGGCCGGAGTGGGGCTGGCGATCCTGCTGCTCGGTTGGCTGGCCATCGGGCGAGGCCGGCTGGGCTCCGCGCTGCGGCCCTTCGCCCTGACGCTGCCAGTCGCCACGGCCGTGCCGCTGATCGGCGTCACCATCGACAGCTACCACGCCGGCCCTGCCACGGCATTCCTGGCGGTGCTGCTGCCGGCGGCCATGCTGCTGCTGGCGATGGACTTCCTGGCCCGGATTGAGGGGCGGATCCGCCGCCGGGTAGTCGGCCTCGTTACTCTGGGCCTGGCACTTGTCGCCGCGGCGGCCGGGCTGCTTCTACCGCTGGCTCCCACTGTGCTCCAGCCACTCCGGCCGGCCCTGCTCGGCGGCGTGGCGTTCGTGCCCGGACTGTTCGCTGCCCGCCCGTTCGGGCGTCGCGACGGCCAAGCCGTGGCATCGGGCCGCTCGCCCAGGGCTCTCGTCGAGTCCTTCGACGTGCTGCTGGCGGCGCTCACCCCCGGCGTCGCGGCTATCAGCCTGGCCTTCGTCGACACAGTCGAAGTCTGGCCGATCGTGCTCTGGCTGGCCCTGCTGGTGGTGGCCACGCGGCAGATGCTGCGGCCGCTGGCCCGGCTGGCCACCTCGGCCACTCATCAGCGCGACCTGGTCGTGGCGGCCACGGAAGCGGAGCGGGCGCGCATCGCCGCCGACATCCACGACGACGCTCTCCAGGACTTGACTATGCTCATCCGGAGGCTGGAGGAAGCGGGCGACCAGCAGAACGCGGACGCGGGCCGGGGGGTCATCGATCGCCTGCGCGCCATCTGCGGCGACCTCCGGCTGCCGGTCCTGGACGACCTGGGTGTAGGGCCCGCGCTCGAATGGCTGTGCGGCCGCCTGGATTCGTCGGGCACCGCCATTCGGCTCGATCGGGTCGGCAACGAGAGCCGGCTGCCGGCCCCTGTCGAACTGGCCGCCTTCCGGATCGCCCAGGAGGCCCTGGCCAATGCCGTCCGCCACGGCGACACGCCAATCGCCGTTCGCTATCGGGCGCGGCAGGGCTGGATGGAGCTCGACGTCGAGGATTCGGGTCGGGGCATCGCCGACGGCT
>Ga0315549_1002290_pt1 | contig 18401 bp, 17 predicted proteins | sample SalMarSW160200MG_FD_203101 | JGI IMG/M metagenome (GOLD analysis project Ga0315549, IMG submission 203101) | Salt marsh sediment microbial communities from the Plum Island Ecosystem LTER, Massachusetts, United States - Salt Marsh Sediment SW1601-200 ... | reverse complement strand
TTTTTTCCCCTCTAACGAAGCTTCTATCCACTCTGTTAACCAAGGACAGTGTTGAGGATTATATAAATCCGGATTATCATCACTACATTGTTCAGTAAAAGGACAAATAAAACACGGTTGTCTCCCAAATTGCCACCAGATCCAATTTAATTTACTATGATCCACCTTAAGAGCCTCAACCTTCATCTCTGCTTCTAAGTTCTCAATTGCAAATATATGTTTACCCCAACTCGCATTTATTAATTCTCTTTTAACCTTAATTCTTGATTGGAGCGCTAATATATCGATAATTTCTTCTATTTTATTTCTCTCCAAATCAACTATTTGAATAAGGTCTTCAAAAAATAGATCACCCTTTCTATCTATTATCCCAAGTATTTCTCTTTCCTCTTTTTTTAGTTTACGTGTTAATAAATGTTTTCTTTCTTCTATTCTTTCAATTCTTCTTTCTGTTGCAGATTTTTCATCCTCTTTATTTTCAATTCGTGCTTGAACTTTGCATTTATGACGAGTGAGATATGTAAACCAATCTCCACAATATGGACATTGTTCTTTCTTTTTTTTTGTCATTTACGTATACTCCTACAGGAAAATTTATTTAAACAAAAACCATTGAGATTATTTAAAAATAAAATTTGCTTATCTTTTAGGATTTTTTTAAAATTTCAGATTAAATCATCAATACTATAATAATATCTTTATGATTAATCAAACTTTAAGTTTTATAATCTATAATAACCTTTTAAAACAATCTAATATACTAAAAATGGAAAATTTAGAATTCTTAAATAATAATAAAGATGATATCTGTGATTTTAATTTTTTTTTTGATAAATTTGAAAATGTAAGAAAAAATAGAATAAAACTACCACTAGGTGTAGATAATCTTGATAAAATTTTAGGAGGAGGTTTTGATTCAGGTTCTGTTTATTTAGTTTTTGGAGGTAATAGCACCGGAAAAACTCAACTATGCCATCAAATTTGTGTACAAGGATTTAAATATTTTTCAAATGAACAAAATAAAATAAATCAAAAATCTGTTTTATTTTTTGATTCAGAGAATACCTTTAGACCAGAAAGAATAAAAGAACTATCAGGATTTCATGATATAGATTATAAAGAAATTTTAAAGAATACTCTTATTTCAAATATTAGAAGCAACTCCATCTTATTATTATCTTTAAAGAATATAGAGGAAGATATTAAAAAAAATTCAATTAAAATCTTTATAATCGATAGTATCAACCACCATTATAGATTTGAGAAAGGTGAAAAAAATTTCTCTTTTAATAACACAAAAAAAGATTTTCTAAATATTTTGGAAAAAATTAATCATATAACTAAAAAATACAATATAATAACGATTATTACTGCCCAAGTCACTCCAAATTTTATAGATGATGCATTTATTAAAGAGGAACCTGTTGCACTTCAATATTTAAATCATTTTTTTTCAGAATCGATTTATTTAAAACAAAAAAAAGATAAACAATGTTATGCACATTTAGTAAATTCACTGAAACTTCCTGAAAAAAGAGTTTTGTACGAAATAGGAAATAAAGGAATACAAGACTTCAAAATTTAATAATATTTTTAAAATCTGATATTGATATATATTGAAATTTATCTGAACTTTTTTTAGAATTTATAAAATATATGGGATTTATAAAAGTAATAATTATATCTTCAATTAGTTTTACAGCATATTGAAGCTTTTTTGCTTTTAATAGTGATATCTCATAATTATTTTTCATATTTGGTTTAGAATATTTTCCAATTTTATTTCCAAAGTCCATTCCAATTAAAAATATTTTTTGAGTAGGCAAAATAAGATTTCTTATGAAATATAGGATTCTATCACCATCAGTAAATCCTCCTGGATTAAATAAAATCTTGCTCGGTTTGCATTGAGTTGTTCCAATTACATTTTTAAAGGTAAGGATATCATCCTTAAAATATTCTAGTTTTGCTAAATTATCCCCATGCGCATGAACTACTACATAATCGGAATAGTAAAATTCATCTTTTGTAATACCATCAAGATCTGTAAATATACAATTTATTGGTATCTTCTTTTCTTTTAATAATACGGAAGCCCCATCTGCGGCTAAATTAAAAGAATTTTTAAAGTTTTTTTCTATTTCCTCCTCAAGAAGTTTATCAACAGTTTCTTCAAGAGATGGTCCACAACCATATATAAAAATAAAATCTTTTTCTTTAATATTATTTATAAATAATTCTAAGATTCTCTCATATTGCCAATCTGCTCCCTTTTGTCGTAATATGTTTAATAGGTAATCACTTGCATTTTTATCCATTTTAGGATTAAAATTAAAATCTGCTAAAATTATTTTATACCATTTTTTAAAATTCTTATAATTGTTTAGATTATCCTTCATTTAATTAATCCAATTTTTTTAAGACTACTTATTTTTTGTTAGTTAATTCTTAAGATGAAATAATTATTATTTTATTATAAATTATGAAAATAGAATTAAATTATTTTAATTTATTGAAGAACAATAATAATAATAATTAGTTCCACTTCTATTTTCTTGAAATAAATATCTTATAATTTTTCTTAAGATAAAAAAAATATAACTCTTTTAATTAATATTATTTTATTAAATTTTATTATATTTCAATTAAATAGAATATTTTTGAGTAATCTCTTTTGGCAAAAACTTTTATATTTTTCTTATAATTAATCTTAATTATTATTGAATCAATTATGAATTATCATAAAAATTAGTTATTGATTAAAAATGTCAGATATAAAAGATGGATTATATTATACAAAAACACATCAATGGTATGATCCAAATTCTGGTAAAGTAGGTATAAGTGCTTTTGCTGCTGAACAATTAGGAGAGATCTCTTTCGTAGATGTTGAACCTATTGAGGGTGAAGAAGTAGAACAAATAAAAATGGATGGAGATGATCCAACAAGCGATCCATTAGATGCAACAGTTGAATCAAGTAAAGCAGTAGGAGATATTTATAGTCCCGTTTCAGGAAAGATTTCAGGAGTTAATAACGATTTAATAGATAATCCTGAAAAAATTAATGAAGATCCATATGGAGAAGGTTGGCTCTTTACGATTGAAGCTTCAAATTTTGATGATGAAAAAGGAAATCTACTTGGCGCAAATGAATATAAAGATTTTTTAGCTACATTAAAATAGATTAAAATTATAGCTATAAACTAAAATTTATTTCTTTTTTTTTTAATTTATGTAAAAATATGAACCAATTAATCTTAGGATTGATTATTAATCCTATTGCAGGGATGGGTGGCGCGGTAGGACTTAAAGGAACTGATGGAGGAGATACATTAGAGAAAGCTCTTTCTTTGGGAGCAAAACCTAATGCTTATAACAGAACAAAAGAATTATTAGAAAAATTAAGCTCAATTAAGAGAAAAATAAAATTTATTACCTGTCCGAAATATATGGGAGGTTTTATTTTAGAAGAATTTGGATTTGACTTTCAAATAATAAAACATTCTATTTTCAATGATTATAATGAGATTTATGATTCAACTTCTGAATATACAAAAATTGCAGCAAATATGTTATGTGAGATCAAAGATTTAAAACTAATATTATTTGTTGGAGGAGATGGAACTGCTAGAGACATACAAGATGCAATAAATACAAAAATACCCGCTCTTGGAATACCTGCAGGTGTAAAAATCTTTTCTAGTGTATTTGCACTAAATCCTATAGTTGCTGCTGATTTAATTATGCAATTTTTATGGGATGAAATTCCATTAAAAGAATCAGAGGTATTGGATATAGATGAAGAAAAATATAGAAAGGGGAAATTGGTTTCAAAACTCTATGGTTATTTATTGACCCCATTTGCTCCCAAATATTCTCAATTATCAAAAATGGAGTCTTCTAATTCTGATTTGAATAATCAAGAAAGAATTGCCAAAAGGATAATAGAAAACCTTGAGGATGATGTTAATTATATATTAGGGCCTGGTACAACAATTAAAGCAATAACAGATATTTTAGATCAAGAAAAAACCGTATTGGGAGTAGATTTACTGTTAAATAAGAAAATTCAAAAATTAGATTTGAATGAAAATGATATTTTAAAAATAATTGAAAAAAACCCAACAAAAATAATTATTTCTCCCATTGGAAGGCAAGGATTTCTATTTGGGAGGGGGAATTTACAAATATCTTCTGAAATCCTAAAAAAAATCGGTTTAACGAATATTATTATACTATCCACAAAATATAAATTGGACACTATTCCTGATAATATGTTAAAAATAGATACTCGAGATATTGAATTAGATAGGAAAATGAAAGGATATTACAAGATAATAGTAGATTATGATGAATTAAAAATATATAAAGTAATATAAATTTCATAAAATAAAAGATAAAAATTAAAATATAGTAATATTTAATTCTTAACCATAGACGTCCAACAAGTCTTTCAAGAACTGTCTAATCGCCTGGGTTTTTACTGCTAACATGAATTGAAGTGTTATGAATGTAAAAATAATTAGAATAAATCCTAGTACCAGAATTTTTAATGCAATACTTCTATCATAAATATATTTTGATGCTTGATAAAGAAATAAATAACCACTAGATGCAAGAAATATTACGATTGAAGCCACTATTCCCTCAATAATAAATTGATCATGCACTCCAGGATAATAGAATTGTGCATTTCCCTCGCTGTCCGCGCCAATTGCGGGTGGATTTCGATAAATAATATATAACAAACCAGTTTGTAATAAGAAGAGAATTATATATATTATAATTAATCCAAGAGCTTTTGATGGTGTGGGAAGATTTATTCTATATCGTGATTTCGTGCTTGGAAAATTAATTTTTGGTTTTCTGACTACATTACCAAATACCCAAGGAGTTTTCTCCCTCAACATATCAAAAACTGTGTCAGAACCACTAACTTCTTCCTTGTCTCGATTGTTTTTAATGGATGATTGTTTACTACTCATAAGAAACAAATATTATTTTTTAGTTAGATTAAATAATTAAAATAAAATTAAATTCTTTTTTCTATTTATTTTAGAAATAAAACAATTTAATTAAAATTTTTTATTATGACTTCAATTAGTTTCCATATTTTTTCCACACTTTTTATCTTTAATTTCTCATTTGGAGAATGGCCTCCCTCTATTAATGGTCCAATTGAAATCATCTCCATTTTAGGAAATTTTTGTTTAAGGATACCCGTTTCCAGCCCCGCATGTATTGTTTGAATATTTACATTTTTGTCGAAAAGTTCTTTATAACTCTTTTGGGCAATTTGAAGTAATTTTGATTCAAAATCTGGAGTCCATCCTGGATAATCTGAAGTATGCTTTATTATTATATCTAAATCAGCTAAATTAAATAAAGCTTCAATTTTTTCATATAAGTTCCTTTTTGAAATTTCATCTATACTTCGTTGACTTGTTATAATTATTATTTTATTTCCTTCTATTTTTATTGAAGCTAAATTAGTTGATGTATGGACCAAATTTGGATTATTTGGATGATTTAAAATAGGACCATTAGGAATAATATAGAGAATATGAAACAATTTATCACTAATTTGTTTAGAAATAAAATAATCATTTTCAATTTTATCTAATTTTGTTAATGCGATTTTTATATTTTCATCAGGAAACTGTTTAATTATTTCTGATATTATTTGATTAATATAAGAACTAACGTCTGAATATTTTTCTTCCCTACAATAAATAATAGCATTTGCTTCCCGAGGAATTGTATTTGATAATTTACCTCCAGAAATAGAATTTAATAAAATTCCATATTTTTTATTTATTTTCCATAAAAAATCAGAGAGAATTTTAATAGCATTACCTCTTCCTTTATTTATATCAATTCCAGAGTGTCCTCCTAATAGCTCTGTGATAGTTAATTGTAATGGGATTAACTTTTTTGCTTTTTCATTGACGTTTTCATATTTTATTTTTAATTCTCCTCGTGTATCTATTCCTCCAGCACATCCAATAGTAAATGTATCATCTTCCTCTGAATCAAGATTAATTAAATATTTTCCATCAATAAATCCTGGTACAATATTAAAGGCACCAGTCAGTCCAGTTTCCTCTTCTACAGTAAATAAAAATTCTATAGCTAAATTATTAATATTTATTTTTTTATTATAAATTCTATTCATTAAAGTTAGGCAATAAGCTATTCCGACTCCATTATCTGCACCTAAAGTTGTACCTTTTGCCGTTAACCAATCTTCACCATGAAGTCTAATTATTTCTAGATTTAATGGATCATTTGAAAAATTATGAGATATGTCCTTTTCTTTCTCACAAACTATATCCATATGGCATTGAAAAATGATTTTAAGATTCTTCTTATCCTTCGTTTTTGAATATACTTTAACAACTAAATTTCCAGTGCTATCAATTTTGGTATCATACTTAAAAGATATTGCAGTTTTTTGAATAAAATTCCTAATCTGATCCTCCTTTCCAGAACAACGTGGTATCTTAGATATCTCTTTAAAATAATCCCAAAATTCTTTTGGTGAACCAATATTCTTAAGCTCTGTCAATTTTGTATTCTTCTCTGAAAATATTTATATTCCTTTTTATTTATTATTAATAAGATAACAGTAAATTCTATTTAATTTTGATGTAAGAGTATTATAATATGAGTGATTGGAAAAATCTATATTCGGAAGTTCGAAAGCGTAAAATGGAAGCGTTAAATAAAAAAGATGTTGTGAAAGCAGTAGAAAAACATGGAAGAATTTTAGCTATCGAAGGAGAATATGAGAAACCACAGAAAATAATAGAATATATGTATGCTGCTGAAAAAGTTGTAGTTAAGAGAAGAGAAATAAAAAAAAAAATAAGATCAATTGATTTTAATAATTTTGATGTATTATTAATCGGGTGTTCTGGTAGAGATATCCCAGCGAGTATTTTTACAAAGATAAAAGACTTTGTACTGAATGGAAATTATCTAATTACAACAGACTGGGCTCTAGAAAGTATTATTGAACCTATTTTTCCTGGTTATATCAGATGGAATCGACAAAGAACTAATGACGCTGTAGTTGCATGTCAAATATTAAATCCAGAACATCCTTTTTTAGATGGAGTACTAGGAGAAATTCAACAAAGTAAATGGACATCAAAAAATTCAAAAAAAGATGAATTCAGATGGTGGTTGGAAAATAGATCTTTTCCTATAGAAATTTTAAATTATAACGCAGTACATGTATTAATAAATTCATGGGAAATAAAAAGTAAATGGGGAGAAGGCCCTGTTTTGATTTATTTCGATTTTGGGAAAAAAGGAGGAAAAGTGATACATATGATTTCACATACACATTTACAGAAAGGGGGAATTAAGGGTAAATATGCCTCCGCATTAATATTAACGAATATATTAGATGAAAAAATCTCTTTAAAAGTAGGAATTCAAAAACAAAAAATAGGATATGTAGAAAATTGGGATTCATCCTCAAATCCTTCATCTGGAAAAGAGATATATCAACAACCTCTAGAAGAACAATGGGTTACTCCACAATCAAATGGAGTCTATGTTAATCAAACAAATATGTCAGATAATAATAATCTGGATTTAACCGGCACATCTCAAATTGTAGAAACTGATGCTAATGATTCTAATTTCTCCTACGGAAGTAAATGTGCATATTGTGAATATGATTTTTTGGAATATACTAAAAAAATCTATAAATGCAAAGAATGTGGAGCTAATTATCATGAAAATTGCATAAATCAGCAGGTTAATGAAGGAATTTGTAAAAAATGTGGACGTATTCTTTTATGGTAAAAATGATTTATATTAAAAATTTTTAAAATAGATACTTTTTTCATAAATATCTGCTTTCTTCATAATTATGTTCAAAAATAATCGCATATTTTTAAAAAACGTTTAATAAATCCTTTTTTTTTATAATCCAAACATTTTTATATAGGAATGATTAATAATATAATGGATTTCTAGACAAATAGAAATCTTATTAATTAATCAAAATTGAAGGTGATTATTAAAAAGAGTTAAAAAGTAGGTTTGCATTAATTCCCCTAAAATTAATTAACCTCTTTTTATTTTTTTCAAATAATTAAATTTATTATCTTATAAAATAGTATCTGTTTCTTTTTTTCAAAACATCTTTAAAAATAATATCAATTGATAAATTTTTAAAAGATTATTATCCATTTTAAAATAGTTATAAGTTATTTTTTAAAAATGAATATTCTATTCTTAATTTTCTTTTTTAATCACGAAGTTTTTATTTTTTATATAATTAGAAAAAATAATAAAAAATATAGGTTTTAAGTGTAAATATTTCTCTTAAGACAAAATAATAAATATATAAAAAAATAAATAAAATTCAAAAGGAGATTTGCACATATGTCATTTGGAATTGAAATTGATATGGATGCTTGTACTGGATGTGGTACCTGTTATGAAGTTTGTCCATCAGAATGTTTTGATGAACCTAAAGGGGGTAAAGTTTCAATTATAGAAGCTAATAGAGATGATTGTGTCGGATGTAGAGCTTGTGAGACACAATGCCCTGAAGAGGTAATAACAATCACTGAAGAATAATATTATAGATATTATCTTTTCAAATGAAATAATTTTTATTTTTTATTTTTTATTTTCATTATTGTATTTTTATCTAAACTTAGACCAAATTAAAAAAAAATTTTCTAAATCATGTAGCAAAAAATTATATTTTAATAGGTATAATTGATAGCATTACAATATATTCATAAAACTATTATTAAAATTCAATTATCTTTCTATTTGAAACAAGCAAGGATGTTGTGAGTAATTATAATTATGAAGAGATTTTGGTATTATTTGTATAAGAAACCAATATTGGGATTTTTAATTACTAAAATTATTAAGAAAAGAGAGTCAGTTATTTTATCTTATTCTAAAACAGGAGAAATTATATTTCTAGATTTAAATGGAAGATTTATTCGAGAAGAATCAATTACAGAAAAAAAAGCAATTTATTCTGTTAAAGTTTTAGATATAAATAATGATGGTTGTCAAGAATTAATATTAGGTGGAATGGATGGGATACTCCGAGTATTTTCAATAATTGATAAATTTAATCTAAATCTATTATGGACACATAAATTTAACTCATCCATTAGCGGGATATTACTTGATGATATTACTTGTGATGGAAATATTGAGGTAATTGCTTTTTCCCTTGATAATACCATTAGAGTATTTGATATCAATGGAAATTTCATATGGGGACAGGTATTCGAAAAAGGGATTGGAGATGCTTTCATTTTGGTTAATAAAGAAAAGAAAATAAAGCAACTATATGCTGCCGGTAATGATGGTACTGTTAGAGTTTTTGATGGAAAAACGGGTGAAATGTTATGGTTTAAGACTTTTTCAAATAAAATTCGTTGTCTCTCAATAATTAAATCAATAGATAGATCTATACTAATTTGTGGAGGAGATGACAAAATTCTACATTTTATAGATATAAACAATCATAAAGAAATTAGAAACATCAATTTTTCAGATTATATTTGGAAATGTATTTCCTATCCAAAAGATATATATAATAATATTGTAGTAAGTACATATTCATTTGATTATTTTGAAAAGATAATTCCATTAGATAGAATAAAGTTTTCTTCAGAGATCTTATGTTTAAATAATTTATTTGAAGTTGTTTGGAATTTAAAAGAATTAAACGCAGAATGTTTACTATTTTTTATGAGAAAGAATCTAAAATATATAGGAATCGGTACAACTAAAGGTGAAATTGCATTAATAGATGAACCCACAGGAAAAATAATCTCTTGTATAAATGAAAATTCTTGCACAAATATGGTGAAATATTATTCCAAAAAAGATCTAATAATAAGTTGTCATGATAATGGTAAATTAAATGCTTATTATCTTGAAGAACTCTGAAATTATTTTACAAATTACTTTAACATGTTTTTAATAGAAATTACATAATGAAAAGAAAAAAATAAAATTAAAAAATAAAACTAAATCTAATTATTACGTTTCGTCTTCACTAAGAGCTTTTTCTTCCGCAGCAAGTTCTTCTTCAAGTTCTTCAAGAGGGACTGGTGCAGGAGTGGTAAGCATACTATAGCCTATCCAAACTGCTATAATAGCGATTAATACGACAATTAAACACATTGGAGCAACAACAAAGAATTGCCACTTGAATATATCAACACCACCTAGCCAACTACTTGTGATATCAAATCCCCGGCTAAGAGGATCATTCGCAAATTCCCACATAAGATAATCAACAAGAGAGCCTAAAACGTAAACAATACCAATGAAAGCACCTAGTAGCATTACAATTAATCCAATTATTTTATCTTTACTAATTGTTAACACCTTTAGTTATTGTTAATTTTAAGTAACAAATTTATAATTTATAACTTATATCTATTAAAAATCACTTTTCAATAAAAACCATTTGATCTCAAGAAGAAATACATTATTCAATCTTTTTTAGATAAAAGAAGTCTATAGAATTTTAGATTTTTTAGAATTCATTTTTTTTTTAACGATCTCTTTAATGAATAGGACTTATACCAGTTTTATTGAGTAATTAATATGATTAATCATTAGCTAAACTAAACTATTAATTCAAAGATAAACCTATTTAAGAATATGAATACAAATTTTCAAAAAAAGAATTATGTTCTTATTGTTGGTTCTAGTAATATGGATTTCAATATTTATTCTAATAGATTACCTATACCAGGTGAAACTGTAACTGGGGGTGTTTTTAAACAATTCTTGGGAGGTAAAGGAGCAAACCAATCCATAGCAGCAGTAAGATCTGGTTCTGATACAATATTTATTGGCAAAATTGGTAATGATTCTTTTGGAGATCAAATGGTTGAGAGATTAGAAAAGGAAGGTGTAAATACAGACTATATTATAAGAGATCATATTCATCATAGCGGTATTGCATTTATCTTGATTGATAAAAAAGGAGAAAATATGATAACTGTAGCTCCAGGATCGAATTATCATTTACAACGTGAAGAATTAAAAAATTTTGAGGACATAATTAAAAATGCAACAGTATTAATAGTCCAAATGGAAATACCAATTGAAACTATTAAATATATTTTTGAAATTGCTAAAGAAGGAAATGTTATAAAAATATTAAATCCTGCACCTTTAAAACCAATATCAAAAGAAATTTTCAAAAATATTGATATTATTATTCCAAATGAGGGGGAACTTCTTAAGTTGAATGAACTACTTGGTTTTAAACAATTTGAAAAAATAAAAAATTTTACTATTGCCTTAATGAGAAAAGCTTCTATGAATTTAACTAGGTTAGGGATTAAATATATAATTACAACTATAGGGTCAAAAGGTTGTTTATTTTATGATGCTTTAAATGATAAAATAATTGAAATGCCTGCTCTTAAAGTAAATGCTATAGATACTGTAGGCGCAGGCGATTGTTTTAATGGAGTAATTGCAAGTCAATTATGTCAAGGAAAAAATCTCTTTAATGCAATAAAATATGCTATTTGTGCAGCATCAATAGCTGTGACAAAGACAGGTGCTCAGGATTCAATGCCCTTCTTAAATCAAATTAAGGAAAAAGTGGAAGAATATGAAAAAAAAATTTAGATTTTAATTAACTCTCTAAATAAGACTTAAAAAATTTCTCTTTTTTATACATCATTTTTGAATTTTTAATTATCGTTTCAAATAAAATCAATAAAATTAAAAAATTATATAATACTAATCTAATCCACATTAGTATAATTAAATTAAAAAAAAAATAATATAATTAAACTTATTGGAACAGTAAGATTTGATAAATAATGGCTCCAAACGAAGAACCAAATGAAGAGGAAAATAAAGAGGAATTAGACGATTCATCAGAAGATGAAATTGATACTGAAGCAGAGCTTGACAAATTAAAATTTCATTATCGAGGACATACCTTGGATGATCTTAAAAAAATGAACATGGATCAATTCATTCAATTATTACCTGCTCGAGCAAGACGCTCTTTAAAACGTGGGCTTCCACCACGACAAAAAAAATTACTTGAAAGATTAAGAAGATCATATAGAGCTAAAAAAAGGGGTAAGGATCTTCTCACAAGAACGCACGTACGAGATATGTTGGTATTTCCAGAGATGGTAGGTCTTAAAATTGGAGTATATAATGGAAGATCTTTTGAGGTTGTTGAAGTTAAGCCTGACATGATTGGTCATTATCTTGGTGAATTTTCATTAACTAGAAAAAAAATATCACATGGCTCTCCTGGTGTTGGTGCTACTCGAAGTTCCAAATATGTTCCATTGAAGTAATTATTATATTAATAAATAAATCAAGAGGAATTAAACATGCCAAAGTGGGGCTACTCATTTGTTGAAGAGAAATATGATGCAGAAAGACTTGCAAAAGCTGCGGGTAGAGATTTGCGAATAAAACCAAAACACGCAAGAGAGATATGTGCTGTTATTAAAGGAATGAAACTTGAAGAAGCAAAAAATTTCTTAGAAAAAGTTATTAGTCTTGAACAATCCGTACCGTTTCGAAGATATAAAAAGAAACAAGCACATAGAAAGGATTTAAAACAATTCAAGTGGTATGCGGGAAGATATCCTCGGAAAGCTGCCGCAAGAATTTATGAGATCCTCACCCAAGTAGAAGCTAATGCTGAATATAAAGGATTGGACCTAGAGTTATGTCGAATCATTCATGCAGCAGCTCAAAGAGGAAGAATAATTAAACGTTATATTGAACGAGCTATGGGTAGATCATCATCTCATTTTAAATATCTAACTCACGTAGAAATGGTAATTCATGAATTCCCAAGCTAATCTAATATCAACCAAATTAATTCTTTCTTTTTTTTGAAATCTTTATTTAATTGTATAGATAATTTGATAGGTAGGATTTTGATTATTATTTTTTGAATTTGTTTCATATATTAAGTAAGGAAAAAGAAGGAGAGATTATGAGAATAATCTCATAATCTAAATAAAGGGGAAAAGATATCCATTAAGTTATGGAAGAATAAAGTAAGTATATATAATCTCTTAAATAAAATAAATAATAAGACTGAATAAAATTAGTAATTTTGATATATATTATAAAAGATAAAATAATACCAGAAAAAAAAAATTTAATAATATTTAGAATTAAATGTAGAAAAAAAACTAGAAAACTTCTTTTACCTCACTCTTTCTTACTTCAATATAAGTTTGCTTAGCATATGGTGGTTTCTTAATGAATCCAGCAAATATAAGAATATAAATTGCTTGATCAATTAATTCTGCTAGAATTAACACCGATATATCTAAATCTTTTGTAAGGGAGGGTCTAAAAATAGAAGATATAACAACTAGAATAAAACCTAATCCTATGATTAAACCATTTGCTTGAGAAAGACGCTTAATTCTATACATCATCACAAATAAAATAATTATACCTATCATAGTTAATGTAGTAACAATAGGCAATACATTAAGGATCAATTGAAGAGAAGTAGAAAATAGAATAAAAGCTGTGATTACGAAAGAAAAAGCAAAGATTATAGCAATTTTTAATGTGTTAGACTTTTGTTTTGAAATATTCTTTACATAAGCATCAAATATGTTTATTATAACCTCTAAACCAAGATATAGTAAAGGTAATGCATTGATTATAATTATAATATAACGTAATTTAAAGAACACTAATAGATAATTGATGTCAAAGGTCTCATTGAGAAAAATAAGTGATATATATAAATCTATCCCTTTTCCCATAATTAAAATTATGAAAAATAATGCAAAGAGAAAATAAGCATCTGATGGATAGATTGCTTCTTGTCTGAACCATTTGTGTAATAAATAGAAGGTACATGATACCAAAATAGAAATTCTAAAGATTATAGTTATTGTAGCTAATAAACCATCTGTTTGATATGCCCCACTTATTATTGAATATGTAAAATATATCAATAAAGTGTATGAAATAGCTAATACAATACAAATTGAAGAGAGCAGAAATTTATATTTCTTTTTCTTGAGTTCCATTTGATTTATGTCAGACTTAGACATGAACTTTATTTCCAATTAAATATTAAAAAGTACAATATTTTTTTCTTTATAAAGAAATAAACTAAATGAGGTTATTGTGATGTCAAATTTTAAAATTGTACTTGAAGAAAATATCGGAAAAATCTTGAACAATTTGCAAATTGGTATAAAGATTCCTATTCTACCTGAATTTAACAAATATATTTATGAAACTTTTATGAATTATAATGTCAAGGCATTATTAATGCAGGAGAACAAGCAGGTAGTAGGAATTACAATCCTTTTTAGTGATAATGAAATTCTATTTTTTGGATTCTTTGGGATTTTAAATCACTCTAAAGATAAGATTCAATTTCTAACAAATACATTGATTGAATTTGCGCGAGAAAAAGAGTATAAATTAATAAGGGGCCCCGTTAATATTCCGATTATTATTTTTGGATTTGGTTTCATGGAAGAAGGTAGTAATAAGCAAATTTGGATTGGAAAACCCATTAATCCTCCACTTTATCAAAAAATTTTATTGAAAAATGGATTTTATGTAAAGTATGTTGAGGATACATATTTAGCGAAATTAAATAGATTTGATCTTGAAAAACTTCAACTTAATTTTGATGAATTTGAATATATTAATGTAAATAGAGAAACATTGAAAAAATATTTACCAAGAATGATTGAATTGCATATGAATAATATGCCAGATTATAGCCAAATAACTCCTAATACTCCAGAAAATGTTAAAACATTATTTGATTATATTTTTGATCATGGTAAAAGCTATATGGTGTGGGTTGTGAAATATAAACCAACTAATAAAATTGTAGCTACAGGACATATGGCACCTAATCCATTTATGAAAGATAAGAATGGAAATTTAAATTCTGTTTCTTTTGAACATTTGGTTGTTGATAAAGAATATCAAGGAAAAGGTATAGCTGTTTTCATATATTCGAAGACTATGGAATTAGCAATTGATCCTAAAGGAAATGGATTAAAATTTGCTACAGGATCTTATGGAAAAGACAATAAAAAAATTATTAGTTATATAAAAAATTATATGGATGGTAAACTAGAACGAAGACATGTGATTCTTGAATATAATTTCCTAAAATCTGAAGAAATTGAAAAATTTAAATTAGAACCCTTTCAATCAGAGATTTAAATAAAAATAAGATTTAAAAAAACATTTTTTCTATCAAAAATTTAATGAAATTATATAAATAATAACGTAAAATACAATATAATAGTAGCATTCTATCTTCATAGAAACCAATTTTTAAGAAAAGACTACAAAATTAAAAGATTTATCTAAAATAAGTACATTGCAATAGAGAATTCTTAAGAAATATAAAATTTAATTAATAATTAAAAAAAAGATTCTGGAATTTAATATGACTTATGATATAATACGTAAAATTAAATAATTTTATCTTAGGAAAGTTTAATATGAAAAAATCTTATCTAAAATATTATTCCATTATTGGTCTTTTGTGTCTATTTAATGTATTCACATTTCAAATTGGAAATTTAATTCAAAATAAAAACCTTAATAGATATGCTATAATCGCTTCAGATGTAGGTATAATCTCAGATGGATTTAATGGGAGTTATTGGGATGATGGTAATAGTCAAGAACCTTCTATTACTGTAGATGATTTTGGAAATATGCATGTAGTATGGTCTGATTGGACATCTGGAATATGGGGTGGCGGACTACCTGATACAGAAATTATGTACGCGTTTTATATAGATGGAATAGGGTGGTCTAATGCAACAGTAATCTCAGATGGGTATAATGAATATTATTGGAATAATAATTATAGTAATAATCCTTCTATTGCTGTTGATACTTTGGGAAATGTTCATGTGGTATGGACTGATACTACTTCGGGTATTTGGGGGGATGATTCTGAGATTATGTACGTAAATTATACAATAGGTGTTAGATGGTCTAATGTTACAATAATCTCTGATGGTTATAATAATTTCTTTTGGAATGATGGTAATAGTGTTAATCCTTCTATTACTATTGATAATCTCGGTAATATTCATGTGGTATGGTCTGATTGGACCTCTGGAATATGGGGAACCGATAATGAGATTATGTACGTAAATTATACAATAGGTGTTGGATGGTCGAATGTTACAATAATCTCAGATGGGTATAATAATTTCTTTTGGAATGATGATAATAGTCAAGATCCTTCTATCACAGTAGATACTTCTGGAAATATTCATGTGGTATGGTCTGATTGGACCTCTGGAATATGGGGAACCGATAATGAGATTATGTACGTAAATTATACAATAGGTGTTGGATGGTCGAATGTAACAGTGCCTTCAGATGGTTTCAATAATTATTATTGGAATAATGGTTCTAGTGCAGAACCATCAATTACAGTGGATATTTTTGGGAATGTTCATGTGGTATGGAATGATGATACATTTGGTATATGGGGCGGGGGGTTATTGGATTTAGAAATAATGTATGCTTCTTATATTGAAGGAATAGGATGGTCTAATGCAACTGTACTCTCAGATGGATATAATGGATCTTATTGGAATGATGGTACTAGTCTAGGTCCTTCAATTACAGTGGATACTTCTGGGATAGTTTATGTGATATGGAGTGAAGGTACTGATGGAATTTGGGGAACTGATAGTGAAATTATGTATGTAAATTATACAATAGGTGTTGGATGGTCGAATGTAACTGAAATCTCGGATGATGAATCAAGATGGAATGATGGAGATAGTACAAATCCCTACATTGCTGCAGATACTTCTGGAAATATTTATATGGTTTGGGAAGATCATACATTTGGCATTTGGGGGTTCGACCAGGAGATTATGAATATTTATTTCTCATATTCTATTATAGAAGAACCTCCTTTAATAGATTCTATTTTTATTACCATAGTTTTTAGTATCTTGATCTTAATTAGTATAGCATTTTTATTATTTTTGGAAAGAGATTCAAAGAGAAAAATAAAAAATTATCTTAAAAAAAAAATTTTAATTGATATTTGTAATTTTTCTTTGAATGTTTCTCTTATCTCCGTTCAGATTTACCAAATTGATAATAACACGAAAAGAGGAATTAAGGAAATAGCAGATGATCCTTTTATTTTTCTCTTACCTTATTTTTTACTGATATTAGCCATTATAATCTTATTATTAATTTCTCTATCTCTGGTTATTTCTTTAAAAGAATATAAATCATATTTAAAAACGACGAACAAGGAACTTGTCGTTCATAGAAAATTAAAATTTGAAAAGATTTTTGAAAATAAAAATCGCCAAAAAATAATTCAGACAATCTTGGAAAATCCAGGAATTCATTTTCAAGAATTATTAAGGGAATGTTTTTTACAATCAGGGCAATTACGATGGCATTTGAGAGTCTTGATCGAATTTCGTATTATTAGAAAAAAACCAATAGGACAATATAACTCATATTTCTCACGTATTGATAACATAGAATCAAATAATTATAGTAAAATCTTAATGAAATCAAAGTTAAGAATAGAGATATTAGAGTTAATCGAAAAAAATCCCGGGATAATTCCATCTACCATTGCGAATAATTTAGATTTAAAAATGACAACATTAAATTACCATATTAATAAATTAAAAAATAATAATCTCATTAAAACACATAAAGAAGGTCGCAATTTAAGACTTTATTCGGTTGAGGATGAGATTGTTATTTAATATCAATATATCTAAGTGTATAATAAATCCTTTTTTATTTAACTTCTCTAAAAATTATGTTTAAATATATTTTTTTTTTAATTTATTTTTAAATTGAAGGAGAAATCAATTTATCAGAAATGTATGTAAAATTGTTCTGAATAGTTCAAAAAGTGTGCCTCAAATATTATAAATAAATTTGGCTTTTTTCAAATTAAACCCTTATAAGGGATAATAAAACAAACAAAAAAAATGATGAAAAATGAAAAAACAAAAACTTAAAAAAATTTCGGCTAAATTGTTTTTAGCCATATTTGTAATTAATGCGGTTTTTATTGTCAATTTTGGAACACCAGCTTCAGCTGTGGGTGGTGATTTGAACGTTACCGCAAGCTCTACTCCTATTTATGAAGGAGAAGAGGTCACTGTCAAATGGACTGCGATAGCCTTACCAAATGATGGTGACTGGTCTTATGGAGCTTATAAATCCGAGATATGGCAGAGTAAAGATGGTGGAGATTGGGAATCTAAAGGAGAAATATCTGGCCTTTATGATAGAACTAAGAATATCTTAATAGAGGAGCATGGGACTTATATATTCGAAGTGAGAGAATATGCTTATGCAAAAGTTCTATATAACGGA
>Ga0315549_1002289_pt1 | contig 18404 bp, 14 predicted proteins | sample SalMarSW160200MG_FD_203101 | JGI IMG/M metagenome (GOLD analysis project Ga0315549, IMG submission 203101) | Salt marsh sediment microbial communities from the Plum Island Ecosystem LTER, Massachusetts, United States - Salt Marsh Sediment SW1601-200 ... | reverse complement strand
GATTTGGAACTTGGAAAGAATAAGTGGGTTGGACTGATAAAGCAAGCGGTTGAGGTGGTTCAGTGAGACATCACCCACAACTTAACACACAAACAAATTCAGAGAAAATCACCCTTAATCCTAACAGAACCGGGGATTGAGTAATGAATCTCATTATTTCTACCCCATATTTTTTAAATAACATCTCATGTTTTTGGGGCATGGTCAAATGTGAGTTCTGTTTGAACTACAACGGCATAAGCTGCATCGATCCCATGGGCGTGAAATACAAGCAGCCCATAACCGATTCATTCGAGGAAATTGACTGCCCTGTATATTTGGAGAAGGATGTTGCCGGGCTTATGGGGATGAGGGGACTTTAGGCAATTGAACCATTTCATCTTTATCGACAACAACGTTTATATACAAGTTATTGTTTTATTGAGACTTCTTGGGGAGGAAAATATGAAAAGATGCCCTGAATGTGGCGGAGAGATGGTATACCACCTTTTCGGCAGTAGAGTATATTGCCTCTGCGAAAGATGCAACAGGGAATTGGTAATCTCAGAACTCGCTTTTACACCATAAAAATTCATATAATGCATGTAGTGATGGCAAGGTTTTAATATCTTTTTCTCGTTAAGAGGTAACCTCAATATGTGAATTTATGAAACACCGCTTCCAGTCATTTTTCTTTTATATCCCTTACAATCATTACCGGACATGGGGCATGATGCATGACTTTTTCGGATACGCTCCCTATCAATATTCTATCGAGGGCAGTCACTCCTTTGTTTCCCATGACTATCAGGTCGTTCTTCTTGGATTCCTTGATGATTTCCTCTTCTGGAATTCCTTCCACCATCTTTTTAATCACTTCAACTCCCATTCTTTTTCCCATTTTTTCCACTTTGTCCAAGACGGAAAGAGCTTCTTTCTGCAGGAACTTGTCCATATCAAAAGACAGTATATCCTCAGGGAATGGAAATCTGGCAAAAACAGATGTATCTATTACATGTATTGCTACCACCTTTACGCCCATGCACTTGGCAAGAAAAATGGCTTTTTTAGCCGCATTTTTTGCCTCTTCAGAACCATCTACCGTAGCTAGTATCCTTCCAAATTCATTTGTCATTAAATTTATATGACAAACTTGCATTTAAACTTTCACTGATTAAAAAAGGCAATGAATTATCCTCGGACTTTCTGTCTCTCTAAAGCACCTTTAGAGGCCTGCTTCCTCTCTCAGCGTTTCTGCCAGATTCGTTTTCTCCCATGTAAAGTCCGGGTCATCTCTTCCGAAATGCCCATAGCATGATGTCTTTCTGTAAATGGGTTTCAGGAGGTCAAGGTTCTCTATTATCCCCTTGGGTGAAATTTTGAAATGCTTCTTGGCAAGTTCAACCATTGCTTCATTCGTTAATTTTCCTGTTCCAAACGCATCAATCATCACTGAAAGCGGCTCTGTAATTCCTATAACATAGGAGAGCTGGACTTCGCATTTTTCACAGATGCCGGCGGCAACTAAATTCTTGGCAATATAACGCGCCATGTATGTTGCAGATTTATCAACCTTTGTTGGGTCCTTGCCGGAGAATGCCCCGCCGCCGTGGCCCACGGCCCCCCCGTAGGTATCTGCTATTATCTTTCTTCCAGTCATGCCGCAGTCTGCCACCGGCCCCCCCTGGACAAATATTCCTGTGTTGTTTATGTAATATTTTGTATCGTCCCTGAGCCATTCTCTGCAGATGGGCTTTATCACTTCTTCTTTTATATCCTCCCTCAATTTCTTGACATAGACATCCGGGTCATGCTGGGCGGCAACAGCGATTGATGTTGCATAATCGGGCTTTCCGTTTCTGTAGCGAACAGTCACCTGAGTTTTGCCATCGGGCCTCAGATATGGCAGTGTGCCGTTTTTTCTGACATCCGTAAGCCTTTTCGCAAGTTTATGGGCAAGCATTATTGTCAGGGGCATGAGTTCCGGTGTTTCGTTGGTAGCATAGCCAGACATCATTCCCTGGTCCCCGGCACCTATCTCGTCACCTTTATCCACTCCCCGTGCAATATCCGGAGATTGACTGTGGATGCTGGTCAAGATGCCGACAGTGTTGCAATCAAAACCATATTCTGGCTTGTCATAGCCGATATCCCGTATAATTGAGCGGGCGATTGTAGGTATGTCAACATAGGCAGTGGTTGTTATCTCCCCGCTGACAATCACGAATCCCATACCTGCCATCGTTTCGCATGCCACCCTTGCATGTTTATCCTGTTTAAGTATCTCATCAAGGACAGCATCCGATATCTTGTCACACACCTTGTCAGGATGCCCTTCGGTCATCGCTTCCGAAGTGAATACAAAATTCCCTCTTTTCATGACTACCGAATATGCTTGTTAAATATTAATCTAATGGTGGTCTGGGTGGACTGTCTTTGGAATCAGAGTTCAAAATTAAGGTATTTAAGTGATGATATTTGTAAACAGTTTTACCAGTAAAGTTTCACGTAGAAATCTCTGTATCCTTTTTCATATGCTTTCCAGATAAATTTACGTATCGCCAAAATGCTTAGATAAAAACAGAATAATAGCAAGTAAGTGTAACAACATGAGTAAGAAAAGTGAACCTGACACATTGGTGAAGGAGGGTAAACAACTAACCTGTCCGATCTGCAACAATACTACTTTTGTAGCTCGAAAGGTTCTACTCAATACAAAGGGACTTACATTTTTTGGTCTTGATTGGCTAAATAAGAATGCAGAGGTATATACCTGCTCAAATTGCGGATATTTGTACTGGTTCGCTGAAAAGAATTGAGGCAACAATTGGAAAAAGGAGGGTATCTTTGAACCCTTATCTCTTTTTACCAAAAACCTTACCATTCGTTCCGTTTTTACCAGTAAAAAATTTGGAAAGGGTTAAAAGGAATGGCTGTTTACTATACTAGGGATGAGATGCATATCGCAGTTACATATCAGGATGAGTGTGAAATACAAGTGCTTTTTGTGGAGGACAATCCAGATGATTACGAGATTGTAAGGCACATGATTGAGAAAACCGGTGAAAAAATTGAGATAGAGAGGGCATCTACGGGAATGGATGCATTAAAAAAAGTAAGGGAAAAGACATATGATATCGTGTTTCTCGACTATCGTCTCCCAGATATGAACGGGATAGAATTTATGAGTGAAATAGATGGACTGGATATGCCCGTAATATTTTTGACAGGAAAAGGGAATGAAAGAGTTGCGGTTGAGGCATTGAAGAGAGGTGCATGTGACTATATCAGAAAAGATGAAATAAACGAGGAAACGCTAATAAGCATCATAAATTCCCACAGAAAATTGATAGACTTGTATAAGGAAAAAAGGCTGGCAAAAGATTTCAGAGTTAAAAAGAAGAGGGATTCTTTTTCCATAACGATAAGCATACTCTCACATGCAATGCATGGTACAGGAAAGACGCAACTTGTCTACAGGACAAATCTAAATTTCGGGACAATGTACAAGTATCTTCGGCTATTGATGAATAGCGGACTTATCTCTGCATATATATTGGACGGCAACAAAAAGTACAAAACAACTGAGAAGGGTATTTCTTTTCTAAGGGAATTGCAAAAATTGCAGGAATTTTTATTATAAACCTTTTAAAGTTTGCTAATGTTTCATCCTTTTTAAAAATTAGCAACCGCCTTATATGCTGGTCATATGGTTATACGTATCGGTGAAAGCCGGTCATTGAGGGGGTGGTATGGAAAACGGGCAGGGCGGAACGAAAAAGGAGCCTTACCCTGCGAGGTCAAAAGGAGGAAACTATGAACGGAATGAGGAAAAAATTATTGATCGTTGGGGTAGCAATGGTTGCAATATCTGCAGTCGTTGCAACGCAGTATGCAAGGGCAGAACTCAGTTACACCTATAATATCAATCATCCATCCAACGGATTCATCCGCTTTGTCGGCGGAGACAATGCCACCGATGGAATAAGAGTGCTCCGTGCCGATGCTAGCAATACAAGCATTCAGCTGGATTTCGGTGAACTTACCGCAGGCATCAACAAGACATACACGGCGGCATTTGCCATAGTGAACGAGGAGAACTTCAGTGTTAATATAAAGGACATAGAGGTATCTAACATCAGTGGTGCCGACTACCTGCAGATATGGCTTCACGGCGACCCGACAGCAAAGGCAGGCGGCGTCTTTATGTGGAACGGTACGGACATCGGCAACGAAGACCAGACACCTACCGACACAACTGCATGGACACTTGCTACAGGAAACAGTGATCCTTCCGATATGGACGGAACAAATATCGCTACGGGTTGGGATACGACCGCTCGAGTGAGATATACGGAAGTTACAACAGACGCGACGAGTGGTACTGATGACTACGTCTGGGTACAGATATCGATAGATGTACCGAGTTCTCCAGATAATTTCAACGCACACACAGGCACGATAACCTTCGACTTCGAAGCGACGACGCACTGAAGGTGACTGGTAAAAGTCAACCCTCTTTTCCCCTTTATTTATTATGGGTGCGAAAAGGAAAATGCTATTCATTATGGGGCTTGCAATGCTCCTTGCTTTTCTGGCAGCAATAGTAATTCAAATAAGGTAGAATGAGAAAAAAAATGGCATTGGCGGTCTCTCTTGCAATATTCGCCCTCTTTGCAGGCAGTGTATACTCCAATATTTTATATGCGAACCAGTACAGCATAACGGACATCGGTTATGGCTATTCTATCTCTGGGGAATGGATGAAATGGATTACTACCATGCAGAGTGATTTTGAATGCAGCGGTTCGGGCAATCGCTCACACGTTGATACATGGAGCAGCCCAAGTAACGTGACGTTGGAGAAAGCTCCAGTATATTCCCACTGGTGGAATTCTTCATGGCAATACAGGATGTTAATAAATGTAATGGACAATTCCGGCTCGAAGTTGGAAAACTATCAGGTTCTGGCAACGTTGACCTCCAAGACCTTCAATTATAGTAAAGCGGATGCAAATGGGAATGATATAAGGTTTACGTTATATAATTCATCAGCCAATAACGAAAGCAAACTCTCATACTGGATCGAAGAGTGGAATATATCTGGTGAATCGAAAGTCTGGGTAAATGTAACGGAGATTTTAGCCAGCGGAACAAACACAATTTACATGTATTATGGAAATGAAGGTGCAACAAGTGAGAACAATAGAAGTGCCACAATGCTTTGGTTTGATGATTTCAGTACGGATACTACCGCTCTATACAATTCAATTGGAGTGGATGAAGGTCCGAGCATCAGTGGCGGTTATATGGAGTTTAGCGAATTGGGCGGTCCTGTCGGACTGAACCATTCAATTGTTTATCCAGATGTTTTGGCAAATCAGGCAAATGTTGTGATAAGAACAAGGGTAATGGTGACGCAGATGGGTAATCCTGGTGGATGGTGGGGTGTGTGGGCAAGACATGATGGAAATGATACAAACCCCACAAATTATGGCTTCGATGCTAAGCCTCCGGCAGGAGCCTATGATGAGAAGCCGGTGATAGAGCGTTTCAACTCTGGAATCAGGATGCAGTTGACCGGTGCACAGAACACTATGGCTATCGGTGTTTGGTATAATACAACGGGTCGCATTTGTGGAACCGATTCAACTGTTTACATGAGGTATAAAGTTTCTACATTTGATGAACTAATATATGATGATAGTTCTGCTTCAAGAATAACAAACTCCGGGATAGTTGGAATGGGGGCCTATGAAAATACTACAGTCAGATATGATTATTTCGAGGCACGCAAAGTTGCCTGCCCTGAGCCAACAATAAATATGGGGGCAGAAGAATCCAATACTACTTGGATGGATTATTTTGGCGGAACCGCAGCTATCTCCAACTCTGTCAATGTAACGGTGAGTAATGGAGTTGCCCGACTCAATACAACTTCATCCTCTTCCATCACCCTCTACGATTTTTCCTCTGGTGCAGGAAGCGATAAATGGGCATATAGATACCAAGTAAGCGGAAAACCACCTTCTGCCAATGATGTTCCGGCAACCGAATTTGCATCTTCCCAATATGGCAAAATCGATACAAACGATGGGATGATGCAAAATGATGGTGCCAATTCTAGGGGATACCATGCAACACATCGCTTCGTTTTCCAAATTTCGGAAAATGAAGAGAATATCAGCTACATTGATGTTTTCTGGAACGGAAGGGGAGAAAGTAATGGCTTTTCAGCTGGGGAAGATGGTGTAACTCTTTATATCTGGAATTATACTTCGGGGAATTATGCAGAACTCGACTCAAACTCGGATGCGAGCGAGGTGGATTTAACTGGGACAATTGCTGCCAGTGTAGAGAATTTTATTGATGCGGATGGTAACATTACTATCCTTACAGAGCAAAACGCGGATTATCTCCAGTGGTGGTTTTTTATAAGAACTTCAGAATTGTGGACTGACTACGTGTCCGTCAATGTCACTACCACCGAATATACATCGTATGGAAATCTGACATCTGTTGCCGTATCTCCTGCAGGTATAACTTATTGGGATAAATTTTATGCCAGCGATTCGGGAGAAGAAATTACGTATAAAATTCTGAATGCAAGCAGCGGCAATGTTTTATGTGTCATAAATTCATCTCAGGCAAATGCCGGCTATGATATCTCCTCATGTGATTCCGGTGTGAACTCAATAAAATTGTATGCGGAGTTAACGACAAACGGGTCCGTAACACCGATTTTGCATGGCTGGAAAGTTTCATGGCATCCGGTATATTATGGAAATGGCTATCTGATTTCCTGCTCTTATGACACGGGTAGTTCAACAAATTATAGCACAATTTCATGGAATGCTACCCTGCCGGCAGGAACGGCAATAAAATTCCGGATATCCTCATCTTCGGATGGACTAACCTGGACGGAATTTCTGGGTTCCGACGGGGCAAACAGTACATACTATACTATTAGCGGAACCAACATATGGGGCGGGCATGACGGTGACAGATACATAAAGTACAAGGCGTACCTTGAGACATCGAATAAATCAGTCACTCCCGTACTGCAGGACGTAACGATAATATATATGGGGGGCTAAGATGAGGCTGAATCTAAAAAAATTGGTTGGAAATGTGCTTTTCGCCGCCGTCCTTCTATTAATTATAGGACGTTTTCTTACAATCGTGGCAGGAACTTCCTTTCCAATGAGTGTTGTTGCATCAAATTCAATGAGACCGGCCCTTCTCAAGGGTGATGTATTGCCATGGATCCCGTGCGGCATAGGAGACGTGCATGAGGGGGACATCATTATCTACAAAAGTGTAAATAGTTGGGATAAGGAAGTAATTGTGGCGCATCGTGTTCTGAATGTATTGGAAGACAACGGAAAAATCAGGTTGATTACAAAGGGGGATGCCAACAATTATACAGACCAGGCGGGCCCCCACATTCCAGAGCCGCCTATAAACAACAATATGCTTGAGGGGAAGGCAGTATCACTGGGGAGCCAGCCATTTAAAATACCATTTGCAGGGTATCCCTGGCTGTTTGTACAGGATGCATTCACCAAACTATCAAAACCCATGACATGGGGCAAACCACAGTCAGATGAGCATTATGCCGTTTTCATTCCGGCGGCAATATCCGTTTCTTTTCTGGTGGCAGGTATCATCATATGGGCTCCGGAAAACGGAAAGAGTCTGAAGGAGAAGTTGAGAGATAATATATTCGGGCCGGAACGGCTTTCGTTAAAACGTATTTTTGCGTATTCCCTGCTTTTTTATCTCGTCTTCCTGATGATTGCCGCCTCTTTTGCATATGATAAGCTTCCCTCCTCCCTGGGCGTTGACAAAACCCCGCCTAAGAGCAATATTTTCTTTGGCAATCTTGATGAAGGGCAGGAGTCTTTTCCAAAATCAATGTCAATCTTGAATCCGTCTTTATTGCCCGTGAAGGGCATCATATTATCGTCCGGCAACATCTCTTCCTTTCTGGAGTACGGCAGTAGTGAGGTATTTACATTGAAAAGAGGAGAAAAATTCTCGGGAAATGTTACCGCATCCGTTCCTTACGGGTCAGAGCCGGGCATTTACACGGGCGACATGTACATATATTCCTCTCCTTACTGGATGCTTGTGCCCTCATCCGTTGTCCATTCACTGTACGGCTGGAGTCCGAGAGGAACAATCATAACCCTTTCCCTTATCTCGGCGGCGATAATGTCCGTCATAACATCTATCATGCTTATTTCCATATCTATGGTGGTGGAGAGATATCTGCTTGCAAGGCAGTATTTGTCATGGACGGCGCTTCCGGTACATGTGAAAATGCATTCAGTATACAATGTATTTCATTCATTTTTCTCTATCGGAGAAAAGGCAATGAAGAGGGCTACAGGCATATTTAAATGGATGAACGGCGAACTTCACTGGATTGAATTCAGTATCAGAAAGCCGTTTCTTGCTTCCATATGTGCCTTCCTTGTAGTTCTGCCGCTGCTTTATGCATCCCGGAATTTTGTTTATTTGCTTTTTGTGTCCTCGTTTCTGGGAGGAAGCGTTGCATATACCATCGGGTGCCGGTGGAGGGGCGAGATAATGTTTTCCGCCGTTCTCGTGAATATGTGGTTCTCCATCCTTCTTGCTGTCAGGGCATTTTTGCATATATTCCAGACTAATCACTCGTTGCTCGTACCCTTCTCGTCGGTAATCACGATTGCCGGCATAATTTTATTTCTCTTTGCCGTCATGGCAGTCCCTGTCTGCCTGTTTTCATGGCTTCCGGGATATGTGATTCACTCATTAAGAGAAAAATTGGATTATACGGTATTATTAAAGAGGTGTGACCTATGAAATGGAAATTGAAAGAGATATTGGAAAGATTGAAGAAGATGTTATGGCCGTTCTGGGGGGATGATAAAACCGGCACCGTAGCATATTTTGAGGATACCGGCGAGGACATGGGAATCGTCAGGAAAGTCATAAGGGACAAGAACGGCAAAGCTGCAGGATACGAAATAGAGGATATCAAGTCCAAAAAAATACTTTCCATGTCCAAAAGCTCCTTCGAAGTTACGGAGAGGGGACTAATATTCACTCCGTTGTGGTATTCGGAGGCAAGGGAATTCATAGAAGAACTGGAACTCAAGACGAAGATGCCCGAGCTGAGTGACATACTATCCGAAAGCAGTTTGTCGAACAGGGAACTCGGCGAGGTTGCGAAAAGCCATCCCGAACTGAACGGATACCTGAAAAATGCCGGTTTATTCAGGGAATCCCTTGAAAAGAGACTGGGTGAACTCGAGGAAAAGCGAATTGAGGTGAGAAAAAAATTGATGGTGCTGTCGGAGAAAAGACTTCTGGATGAAATTGGCAGAAGGGAGTTCGCTCAGGCAGTAATCGAGGCAAGAAGAAACGCTCACATCCTGGATTTGAATATAAGGAGATGCAGGGAACTTCTCATCCGCATTGAAAATATACCATTTCTGGCGAAACACGTACGTATACTCCATACGCCAACAGAAAACGGAGATATACCCTCTTTGAAGAACCTGATGAACAGCATACCAATAAATGTGACGGTCATCGACAACGATAATAATGTTTTGAGTGTAAACGAGCATTTCACGAAGAATCTCCATTACAGCCAGGATGAAATCAAGGGCAGGAATCTGGATGATTTTGTGGAGAATGAAAACCCGACTGAAATCCTTGGCAGAATGCATCCGGAGGAGTCTAAGGATATCGAGTTTACGTTTACCGATAAAAGGGGCAGAAAAAGAAAAATGTTCGGCAGGTATCTTAACATAAAAGCTGGTACGGAGGGTGTAAATGTGCTGGCATTTCAGGAGAAACTGGAGGACGGCGAGGAATTCAGGAAGATACTGGCAAAACAAATATCCCATGAATTTTTCAATCCTCTTTGTATAGCTCAGGGATATCTATATCTTCTGGATGAGGGGAAATACGGGGAACTCACGGATAGTCAGAAAAAACAGGTGAAATCCATATCCCAGAGTTTGAACAGGATAGAGACTCTCGTTAAGGAGACGGTAAAAGTGAGACCATGAGAAATGTGCTGGTCGTGGATGACGAGCCGGATATCTACGAGTTACTAAAAATGGCATTCGAGAAATACGGGGATGACATTCATCTGGAGGAAGCATCAAATGGAAGAAAGGCAATGAATAAATACAGGGAAATGAAATCGAAGGGATTAAAGCCCGATCTCGTTCTCATGGACATAAGAATGCCGAACACGGATGGCATAGAAGCAACAAAGAAACTAAAGGAAATTGACCCTGATGCAACCATTTATGTTTTTACGGCTTTCGGGGACACTGAATCTGCCATACGTGCAATGAATGCCGGCGCCCGGGGGATTATAAGCAAATCAGATAATATCCGAGAGGTAATAGAAAAAGTGAGGGGGACACTGGATAAAATTTAAACACTCATTCCCATTCATTTTTGGATGGGTGACATTCATCAGTACTTTTCAGAGCTAGAAAGGCAGGTAGAGCGTTATTACGTAATTGCAAGGGAGGCAAGGAGCAAAGGTTTTGACCCCAAGAGGGAGGTAGAAATTCCCACGGCCAATGATTTCGCCGAGCGGGTGGAAGAACTGGTTGGCCCGAAAGGAATTTCAGATAAGATAAGGCATTACATGAAGAATATGGGCCGGGAAGAAACTGCCATATCGGTTGCCATGGATATATCGGAGGAAATGGCAGACGGCATAGAAAAGACGGTTGATCAGGCGGTAAGAACAGGACTGGCAATACTGACAGAGGGGGTGCTTGTAGCCCCGATAGAGGGTATATCCGAAGTGAAAATCGCAAAGAATTTTGATGGTAGCAACTACATCGAGTTGTATTTTGCAGGCCCCATCCGTTCTGCGGGGGGGACGGGGGAGGCGATGAGCGTCCTGATAGCTGATATAGTGAGGCGGAAACTGGGCATAGACCGATACAAGCCGACCGGGGACGAGATAGAGAGATATAAGGAGGAGGTACCGCTGTACGACCGTATTGCCACGCTCCAGTATGCTCCCTCGCTGGAGGAGATAGAGACCATAGTGAGAAACTGCCCGATATGCATAAACGGGGAGGCCACGGAGGACAGGGAAGTGATGGGCAAAAGGGACTTGCCCCGCGTCAGAACGAACAAGGTCAGAGGGGGAGCATGTCTCGTAATAGCGGAAGGGATGTGCCTCAAAGCCCCGAAAATCCTGAAGCATGTAAGCAGGATGGAACTCGAGGGATGGGATTTTCTGAAAAAATTCCTGCGGGAAAGCGGGAAGGAAAAGAACGAGATCGTTCCGTCCTCGAAGTACATGACCAGTTTGATAGCCGGAAGGCCGGTGTTCTCACATCCGTCCGTCAAAGGTGGATTCCGCCTGCGTTATGGAAGGGGAAGAACATGCGGGCTTGCATCAACAGCTGTAAATCCTGCATCGATGTACATTCTCGATGACTTCATTGCTATCGGTACGCAGGTGAAGACGGAAAGACCGGGCAAAGCCACGGTCGGAACTCCGTGTGACTCGATAGAAGGGCCCATGGTTCTGCTGAAAAACGGGGATTTCATACAGGCAAATACACTGGAAGAAGCAAGAAAAGTAAGGAGTATGGTGAAGGAAATCATAGATCTCGGTGAAATACTCGTTCCGTTCGGGGAATTTGTGGAAAACAATACAATTTTGCCGCAGGCAAGTTACTGCTACGAGTGGTGGATACAGGAAATTGAAGAAAAACTTGATTGTCGGGGCGGAGGCGGGGAGGAAAAAGTCGTGGAAAAAGTTTCAAACGTATTGGGACACGAGGTTGATATAAAAAATCCGTCCCCGGAAGATGTTTTTTCGATATCAGAAAATTTTGGCGTTCCGCTCCATCCTTCATACAACCTTTTCTGGCATGATGTGACACCCGATGAAATAGCAATGCTTGCAAGGGCAGTCGAAAACGCCCGATTCAACGGGACATTAAACATTCCCAAAGACGCAGAATTGAAGGAAATCCTTCTCAAACTCGGTGCCCTTCACAGGGAGGAGGACGCCATGGTTATTGAGAAATATGCATATCCCATCATAAGAGGCTGCGGATTTGACGTGGATAAAAACGGGGAAATAACAAAAAAGAGGGATGCAGACCCCGGCAAGTATCATGACTCTCTAAAGATGGCATCCGAACTTTCCGGCATATCTATCATGCCCCGTGCCCCCCAGCGAATCGGCACAAGGATGGGGAGACCGGAGAAAGCGGCCGAGCGGACAATGCGGGCGACTCCCCATGTTCTGTTCCCGGTGGGGGCGGCGGGGGGGAGGGAAAGACTTGTAAATGCAGCCGCCAGGACAAACAAGATAAGATTTGAGGCGGGTACGAGAAAATGCCCGAAATGCGGGAAGACCACTTACAAAAGAGTGTGCGACTGCGGCGGCCTGACCACATATACCGGGGAGATAGGTATACATGAAGTGAAGCTCTATATGGATGTGGGGAGGGCGAAGGAGCGGATAGGAATGGTTTCGATGCCTGAAAAAGTGAAGGGGGTTATCGGTCTTTCGTCAAAGAATAAGACGCCGGAATGTCTGGAGAAGGGACTTCTGAGGGCAAAGCATGATGTGTATGTGTTCAAGGACGGTACAACACGTTTCGACATGACAAATGTTCCCCTGACACATTTCAAGCCTTACGAGATAGGGACATCGGTAGAAAAGCTTCGTATCCTCGGCTACGAAAAGGACCGGAAGGGACTGCCATTGGAGAGAGATGACCAGACCTGCGAGTTGAGATTGCAGGACGTTATACCGTCAAACAAGTGCGGGGCTTACATGCTCAGGGTTTCGCATTACATGGACGAGTTGCTGGAAAAGTTTTATGGAATGAAGCCGTTTTACAATGCATCCGGCCACGGAGATTTGATAGGCAGCCTTGTCGTGGGGCTTTCTCCTCATACATCCGCGGGGGCGGTGGGGCGGATAATCGGATTCGTAGATGCAGATGTCTGCTATGCCCATCCGTTTTACCATGCCGCAAAGAGAAGAAACTGTGACGGAGACGAGGACACACTCATGCTCCTGCTGGACGTGCTCGTCAATTTCTCTCTCGAATACATCCCGGAAAAGAGGGGCGGACACATGGATTTGCCACTTGTGCTTGCAACAAAGATTTCCCCGGCAGAGATCGACAAGGAGGCACAGAGCATGGATACGCTTTCCATTTATCCATTGAAGTTTTACAGGGCAACGATGCGTCATGCCCACCCCAAGGAAATAGAGAAAGACATGGATTTGGTGGCAAACCGCATAGGGACCGGCAGGGAATACGACGGTTTTGCATTCACCCATGACACGGACAATATATCTGAGGGGACAAAAATATCATCCTACAAAACGCTCAAGACAATGGCGGAAAAACTTGATGCCCAGCTCGAGCTTGCGAAAAAGATAAGGGCCGTTGATGAGGACGATGTTGCCACACGCGTTATACAAACCCATTTTCTCCCGGATTTGATCGGCAATCTCAGGGCTTTTACCTCACAGCAGGTAAGGTGCGTCAAATGCAACAAGAAATATAGAAGGGTGCCACTGAGGGGAGTGTGCACGAAATGCGGCGGCTCACTGACACTTACCGTGCATGAAAAGTCAATAAAGAAATATCTGGAGCCGGCAAAACAGATTATGGAGGAGTTTTCAATCCCGGAGTACACAAAACAGCGAATACTCATGTTTGAGAAATCCGCTGAATCACTGTTCAGCAATGATAAAGTCAGGAAGACGACATTGATTGACTTTTTTAAATAGCGACAGTAATTTATAACAAAACTCTGATTCGATTGGAGAGAGATGACAGCATCGGAAGGGAAATACAGGGAGCTTTTCGAGGAGATGAGGGATGCCCTTTATCTCAGCGACATGAAAGGAAGGTTTGTCGATGTGAACAAAGCCATGGTCGAACTGACAGGCTACGAAAGCAAGGAGGAGATGCTCAAAATTGACATTTCTCGCGACTTTTATTACAATGAAAACGAAAGGAAGAAGGTGACGGCGGCGGCATCGGAAATGGGATACATAAGGGACTATGAGGTGGAGATAAGGAGGAAAGATGGCAGGAAAATTGTTGTCCTAGAAACGTGCCGTGAAAGAAGGAACGAGGAGGACAGGCTGGTCGGATACGAAGGCATTGTCCATGACATCACCGAGAGAAAAGAAACTGAAAAGGTAAGGGATTCGATATACAGAATATCGGAGGCTGTTCACTCCACCCGTGATTTTGATGAATTATTTCACTCAATACATGAAATTGTTGGTGGGTTGATGCCTGCAAAGAATTTCTTCATTGCTCTTTTCGATGATGATACTAAAACATTCAGCCTGCCATACTTTGCTGATGAGTATGGCAAGAAACCTCCATCAGAGAAACTCTGGAACGGGCTGACAGGTTACGTACTGCGTACTGAGAAGGCAATGCTTGTTACCCCTGGGTTTTTCAATGAACTTATGGAGACGAAGGAGGTGGAGCGAATAAGCACACCTTCCGTATGCTGGATTGGAGTGCCCTTGAAAATCAGGGACAAAATTATTGGTGTGCTTGCCGTCCAGAGTTATACAGAAGGCATCACCTTCAGCGAGAAGGACAAACATATTCTTGAATTCGTTTCCACACAGATTGCAATGGCAATTGAGAGAAAGAGGGGGGCCGAGGAACTGCGTATTTCCGAGGAGAGTTACAGGGAATTGTTCAACAATGCTACGGATGCCATATACATACAGGATAGAGAAGGACATTTTCTGGATGTAAACATAGAAGCGACAAGGATGTATGGTTACCCGCGGGAGTTTTTTATAGGCAAAACACCTGAGGATATTTCGGCTCCGGGGAAGAATGATATGGAGGTTGTTCTGAACATGGTAAGGAAAGCCTTTGACGGCAAGCCGCAGCAATTCGGATTCTGGGGGTTGCGAAAAAACGGTGAGGTTTTCCCGAAAGATGTTCATCTTGTCAGCGGCAAATTTTTTGGACGAAAGGTGATAATAGGATTCGCCAGAGACATCACCGCCCAAAAGAGAGCCGAGGGAGCGATTCTCCAGCTTAATGAGGTGCTGAGGTTAATAAACAAAATCATGAGGCATGATATAACCAACGATTTGAGCGTTATAAACGGCATGCTGGAGCTTTACAGCGATAGCAGTGACAGGAGTTTTCTGGATAGGGCATTCAACCGTATAGGCAAGAGCATAAGACTTATACGCCAGATGAGGGAACTAGAATTGCTGGTTTCCTCGGGCAAGGAACTTAAAGAATACAAAGTGGAAGCAATAATAAAGAGAGCAGTCAAGGATTATGATGTTAAATCCAATATCACGGGAGATTGTACAGTCATGGCTGACGATGCATTTCATTCCGTCATTGACAACATAATCCGCAATGCCGTCGTGCATGGAAAGACAGATAGAATAGATATAACTATTGAGAACAAAGACAAATCCTGCGAGATACGGATAGCAGATTACGGCAAAGGCATTCCCGATGAAATAAAAGAGAAAGTATTTGATGAGCGATTCAAATACGGTGGGACAGGTGGGACAGGTCTGGGACTGTATATTGTCAAAAAAACTATCGAGAGATACGACGGAAGCATTCATATTGAGAATAACGAGCCGAAAGGTGCGATTTTTGTAATGGAATTGAAGAAGTGAAATACGGCAGCAGCAATTATATTTATCCCCTCCACACCTGGAGGCGTGGGCTTCCCCTCCAAGTTGAGAAAAATGGCTTATATATGCCAAATTTACAATTATCGCAAATTATAACATTAGGGAATGTATTTACTTTTTAATGCAGGAGAGGATAGGGATAATCTACGGCGATACGACTTCCACTGACTTTGCCTTTGCTTCAAACAGACAGGTAAGAAGACTTGACTATGTGTATGTTATACACGAGGAAAAAAAGGTGCTGGCACAGATCAGGGAGGTTAAGCGAATATCCAAACTCTCCTTTGAAAAGGTATTTCTTGAGGAAGCCAGGGAAGAGGACGAGAAGATTTCTGCATCGGCAGATGTCATCGGATATAAGGGGCAGAGGGGATTATGCACTCCCAGAACGCCGTTCAAGCAGGGAAATCATGTTTATACGGCGGATGAGAACATTGTAAGGGAAGTGCTCGGATTGAGGGAAAAAGGGGCCTATATAGGCCTTCTGAAGGATTTGGACATAAAGGTTTATCTGGATATAAATACGCTCCTTCAGAAGCATGTTTCAATACTTGCAAAGAGCGGAAGCGGCAAGAGTTATGCGATGGGAGTAATAATAGAGGAGTTTATAGAAAATAATGTGCCCGTTGTGATAGTGGACCCTCATGGAGAATATGCTTCTCTTATTCATCCAAACCTGGACAGAAGCGAACTGGAAATGATGAAAAGGTTTGAAGTGAAACCAAAGGGCTACGGGGAAAATATCATTCAATATTCTCCCGGTACAGGGGCAAATCCGGATTCGATACCCCTCCGCCTGGACGAGATAAACTTGGAACTGAATGACCTGCTTGATGTTATATCGTCCAAGATAACGGGCGTTCAGAAGGGAGTTCTTTACCAGACAATAAAAGAGGTGAAGGAGAGAAAGAGGATATATCTGCTCGAGGATATCATAGATGGACTGAAAAGGGCCAAGAGCAGTGCCAAATGGAATATTATTCCCCTGCTCGAGGAGTTGAACGACATGGGACTTTTTTCTGCAGACGCAACACCTATAGAAGCTCTTGTCCGGAGAGAAAAATGTTCCATAATAAATCTGAGGGGCATCCCGCCGCATATACAGGATGTGGTTGTCTCTCACATGCTGACAAAATTATTTGATGAAAGAAAGAAGAACGGCATCCCTCCATTCATGGTGGTGATAGAGGAATCACATCGTTACTGCCCGGAGAGGGGACAAGGGGGGGCAATATCATCGGAGATAATAAGAACAATCGCCTCGGAAGGCAGAAAATTCGGGATGGGACTGGCAATAGTGAGTCAGCGACCTGCCCGTGTCGAGAAAAATGTGGTATCACAATGCAACACCCAGATAATACTGAAAACGACCAATCCCAATGATGTGAAGGCAATAGTCGCCTCGGTGGAGGGGCTGACGCAAGGGGCTGCAGATGAGATACAGCGTCTCCCCATAGGTATGGCAATCGTGAGCGGTCTGCCAATCAATGCACCATTGTTCGTGGAAATAAGGGTGCGGAGATCAAGTCACGGCGGGAAGGCTGCAAAAGTTATTGAAGGGGAGGATAAAATTCCTGCCCACAAATTTTCTTTCAGATTTGGAAAATAGCAAGAAATTATTTAAAAAAGAATTAAATATGACTCTATGAAAATTCTTGTTCATATATGCTGTGCCCCATGCTTTACATATCCATACAAGAGGCTTGCCGAGGAGGGGCATGAGGTCGTTGGTTTCTGGTACAACCCCAATATTCATCCGTACATGGAATATAAGACGAGGGAGGAGTCATTAAAAAAATATGCAGAAATCGAGAATGTTGAAGTAGTGTACGATGCCTACGATTTTATAAATTATTTAAAAATGCAACTTCAAGATATCGAACGGCCGGAGAGATGCAGGAGATGTTATTCATATAGGCTGGAAAAGGCGGCTATATATGCCAAAGAAAATGACTTCGATGCATTCACTACAACGCTGCTTGTTTCACACCATCAGTATCACGAAGCGATAAAAAAAGTGGGCGATGAGATGGCGGATAGATATGGCATATCATTTTATTACGAGGATTTTCGTGAAGGGTTACACCAAGGCAATGCGATTACCAGAACCTATGGGTTGTACCGCCAGAAGTATTGCGGCTGTCTGATAAGCGAGTGGGAGCGGTTTGGCGGAAAGAAGGAATAGATGCTATTCTTCCAGTAATAGTCAGATGCATTTTAAAAGTAGAGGGCTTCAAAATGGCGGGCAAATCCATCGGATGGAACATCTGAATGCATGATACCATCGTTTGTGTCTCCCCTGATTGTGGGCATGTCATCCTCTCGTATTTTACAGGCAGATACTGGTGTCCGGTAGTTCCAAATCCACGGGTGATTTTAAGGGCGTTCCAAATTGGCGAGTGACAGATGCAATCATTCTTTAATAACACCGTATGCCCTTAAACGACCCATACGCCTATTTTCATACCATTTTTTATAGGCGTATCTGTGTAATTTACAATAAAACTTCTTTTCTTTTTCCTCCTTTAAGCATTCGGGACAATAGACACTATTATCCAGCTTCTCAACTTTCATATATTTTTTATTTATAGTGTAAGACATATATACCTTCGACTTTTACGTGTTTATGCGAGGGGATAAAGTATGCACTTTAGAAGATAGATTAAGGAAAGAAAAAAATCCCAAAGTAAGGGATAGATTGAGAATGATA
>Ga0315549_1002286_pt1 | contig 18410 bp, 12 predicted proteins | sample SalMarSW160200MG_FD_203101 | JGI IMG/M metagenome (GOLD analysis project Ga0315549, IMG submission 203101) | Salt marsh sediment microbial communities from the Plum Island Ecosystem LTER, Massachusetts, United States - Salt Marsh Sediment SW1601-200 ... | reverse complement strand
AATCACCAAGCTCTCGGGGGGCGTCACCCAAAAACCCAAGGGGATTCCTGAAACAAGCTTCCAGATTATTCCTACTATAAATAAGATAAAACCCACTATAACCAGTTTTCCTGAAATGTGCAAGATCTTTTCCTCGACATGTTGATAATATCTTTACGTTAATTAATTTTTGCGCGCGCTAATCTTCGAGCAGCCACCAAGTGGTGTCAATGCCAATTAGAGCGCGCGCTCTAAGTTATGTGTAATATGAATTCTGTGTTCATAAAAGAGATAATTGAGAACGTGAAGGTCCAACTTATGGAATCTGAGATTCAAGATTTTCCAGATTTTCTTCTTGAAGGGGATATTCGTAGAGAATATCTCAGGAATTTTGGGCTTTTTGAAGAGTTTAATGGCAAAAGTACTTCCGAAATCTATAAAGAACGTTGCATAGGTTTCGACCACGTAAGTTCTCAAGCGAAAAAACAGGTAGAGCAAGAAATTCAGGATTTCTCTGATTGGTTAGTAGAGGTTAAGGGTTTTAACCCTAACACAGCTCACTATTACGCTGTAAGTCTTAAGAGCTTGCTCCTGGGACTTCCGTTTGGCATTGAAATTGGTCTACTTTTCGGCATTATCTTGCACACAGGAGTTGACAATCATGTTTAGATGCTTGCCATCTCCCTTCAAAGTTGTTGCACTCTTCTTCGGCTTTATGAGTTACTTAATCTTAGTTTCACCGTTACATCTTACTTACAAGGTAGGCTTATTCACTTTGTTATGCATCTTCACATGTTCTCTTACCTTGGCAATAAAAGAAACTGACGATTACTGGGATACATAGGCGCGCGCGCATGATCAAATTTGATGTTTGACAAAAGTCATTAGATCATCGAATTCTTCGTCATAGGCTAGATTAGATGATCTTAAGGAAAGCATATCAGCATTCATATAGCCTACTCCAATTTCCGCTGCCCTCTTCAGCTGTTCATGATTCTTCACCTTGACGTCGGCAATGCCTTCTGCCCTGTGGAATCGCAAAATTGAAACGCCTACTGCGTCTACCGCTACCCTGTCGCTTCCTGCAACTACTACACCAGAATATACTTTCTTACCGTGGGCCGGACCTCCGGAAACAAAACACTGTAACCCGTCTAGAACTATCAGATCAGTAGTGTATGCTAGGTTTATTTCCGCTATACGAGGACCTGGCTTCTTATGAAGAATTGTCCTGTCTGCCGGGTTAATGAGACCTACGCTGTTTTTGAGGCTTAACGTAAATACCCCACCAAATTGATGCGTCTTTAAACATGGAAGAGAGATAATTCTTGAAGCATCATAAGCCGTCTTCGCGATTCTAAACCCTTCAGGCCAAGAAGAAGCGCCTGTCGGCTTAACCCACACCCATTCTTCATCTTCAAAAAAAGACACTCTTACTCCCAACTCTTTAGCAACGCCGAGAATGCCATTCTTCTCCATAGTCGCCTCTGTTGGCAGCCAAGCAGGTCCAGACATGTCACCTACGACAATCTGCTCTTTTCGCAATCCTTCTCCTAACAGAAGTTCTATGACGATTCTTACTGTTTTCGGATGAGTACTCGCAGGAAAAGGGTCATAGCTATTGCAATTAGGCTTGACCAAGACGTAGCCTTCTTCGAGATTCTCTATTGCAGACACTATTCCACCAATAAGACTCAAAGCCTCTGCGATGCCGCTTCTCCTGTCTTCAGTCCGAACCACAGCAACCAAGCTTCTTTGATTTTCGACATAGACGTTAGGCCTTAGCGGTCTGTTCTCGACTCTGAGAGCGTCTGCAGCCTCCATTGCAGCCTTTCGAAAAATCTCTCTCGATAATTGCACGGTATCCATTTTGAACTTTCACCTGCTTGGTACGCGCTACGCGATTACAAATCCTATTTTGAGATAAAACCCTTTAGGTCCTGTGGGCAAGGCACCAGTTTTCTACTCATATCTTATCATTCCGTGCGCGAATTGTGGAAGAACCCACAACTGAACAAGAGAAAAATAGGGGAGATTGGAATAACACAAAGAAAATATTAGATAATTGCTTCCCACACTCCTTTTTTCCTTCTCAAGCTGCAAAATTATTGTTAGGATCTAGAAGCAGACTTAGGAAAAAATACTATAAGATTAAGGAGAGCGCCACAGAAGTTGGATACCTATATCTTTCTATCCTTCATTGTTCTTTTGGTTCTTTCCACTCTTCGATAATTAGCCTTTTGACTCCACGTTCGAAACTCACCTTCACACGTATTGTGTTCTTCTCTCCAGTTCTCGGACCCTCTTGCCAATCTTGAAATGGAAACATGCTGTCCTCAGCCAAGCCTACCGGAAGATAAACTAAATATTTACCGTCTGACCTCTTGAATAAACGTCCTCTCCCTTCATTAACCATTTTGCTATCACCAATTGAATTCATGATATAATGGCAAAACATTATTTAATCTTTTTGCCTTAATTGTGCGGAAATGCCTAAGGTTTTGCGGGCATTTTACTGGTTGGGCAGGCATATAATTGGCTTCTAAAAGAAGCCTATGCTCCAGCAAAGTTGTCTACGGTTTCTTCATTTTTTCCTACGAGAAGAAAAAACAACTACTGCAATCTTCCAGCCTTCTACCTTATGGTAACTATGCTTTTAAACCATATATGCTGTCACTTAACAGCCTTGTTTTGCTTTTATGCGTACTGCTTCTTCTAGTGCATAGTCGTCCCACTCGTTTATGCCGTAGACTAAACCCTTTTTTTCTATGGCTTTGCCTGTTGAGCCAAAATTTAGTTCTGCTTCCGCTATTTCTGGGACATGCTTCACACAAACAATTACGAAGCTCTCTTCCCTCCTCAACGACAGATTCCCGTTTGACATTATCGCTTTTTCCGTCTATTTTGCCCTCAATCTCCATATAATTTTTGCTGTCAAATGTTTCACAACGAGGTTAAAGCTTGAATGAAGAAAAAATGAGTCAGCTCGATGAAGAAAGATTTCCAAGCATCTGGTTTTCTTAACCAAACGAATCTGCTTTTTCTCTGAAACATTCGAAACGCCAAGATGAAAAGGCGGTCGTGAAGTCAGTGTCTTGATTTTTGGCAGATCCCTTTCTTTGCAAAGGCGACAGCCAGCATTGTAAGAATCATAAACAGTGATAGAATTAGGGCTGAGGTAAATTCTGGGATGACTGACGTACCTTCTATCTTGATTATGTTAGTACTGCAAGTGTAGGGAACGTAGATGAACGTGCATGTATCGTTTCCAGTTATGCTACATGATGTAGTGCACTCGGTGGTGTTAACATATATTCTCCACGGGCCTTGCAAAAGGTCTTTGGGAATCGTAACGTTGCAGTAACCCTTGTTATACGGAGGGCCTGTTACATTGAAGCTTATTTGCTTTAGTGTTTCGTTGAAACTAAAATCCGATATTGTAGAATTGCTTATCATGGTAACATCAAACGAGTATCCATCTTCAACAGTGAAAACGGCTGGCCACATCTCAGTCAATGTCACTTTCCAGCGTGTTGACATATTTAGGTAATAATGCGTCATGTTGTCCGTTAACGACATTGTATAGGATATGTCTTCTTCAAGCAGAAACCCGGTCTTCTTGTCCCAATAAAAACTCATGTTCCAATCGCCGTAAGTGACATTGTCGTATATTATGGGGTATATAATGTTCACATAATTTACCTGTCTGTTCGCGCCTGCATAATTTCTTGTGGTGGTGCCGTTTACAAAAAGCTTCAATGGTTCCTCAGTGTACCATGTAAGATTTGCTGGAATTTCATCACCTGCGTCAAGATTGGATGGAATGATCACGACACTAAGATTTCCTTCACCTGTCGCTATATCCCCCCAGTTTACATACTCCTCTACCGTTCCGTTCGCATACATTACGGCTGATTGAACTGTAATATTGTTGTCATGAACCTCAAGGACCTCCATCTTCATCCATGACATGTTCATCCCGCTAGGTGGCTCTTCGTATCCAGGCCAGTTTGACACCCACTCAAAGTACGCGTCGTTAGTTCCCACCCAATCACCAGCTTTTACACCTACATCTACTTCTGGAGTGAAGGTGCCGACAACTGCTCTAATCATGAAATCGTTGTATTCCTCTGCATCCCAAACTGTTCCGTTCCAGCACCAACTTCGACCAGATGGACTGGTCCTATCCTCTCCGAGATCTGGGTTATAACTAACGATCCATTCCATTCCCAGATAGAAATCAACTCCTTCATTTACGGTCATACCGTATGAAGAGAGGTTGACATCGAACCATCCTTCAGAAGTTGGTGTTACATTAAATGGAGTGACTATGTCATTGCGACTTTCGTCCATGACGTGAACTCTGAACGTATTCGACTGGTATGGAGAAAGATCGTATATGTAATAGCGAGCTGTGAGGAGCTGATCAGAAAAGAGTGGTGTAAACCTCACTGCGTCCATACGCCCTGCACTTTCTGAATGCGATTGGGGGTTTCCATGATCGTAAGCGTACTCCAATTTCTTTACGCTTCCGACTGCTCTTAGAGTGCCATTGCCCAAAACAGTCACCGTGGTAGACACTGCATTTTCATTTGACACTGTGATCCCACCAGTTGTTTCCCAACGAACGAACGTGTAGCCGCTGCTATATGTGACCACGTAACTGCCGTTCACGACATCTATATCCGTTGGAAGCGAGAACACATAATCTGCGCAGGTTACAAGCCCTAAATTGGCTGTGGCTCCCGTGTCTTGAACAGATTCAAGGTGAACTACAAAAACTGGTTTTGTAGCGTATTCAACTTCTAATTTTGGTTTGTTAGTACCCTCTTTTGACTGGAAAACGGCGTGTCCGTCTCCTGTTTTACGTTCAAACTTTAGCACTTCCGTTAGGTTTCGAGATGGTAACGCCGCCCTAACGTCTTCAGTTATATCCCATGATTTGTATACCTTCACTGTGTATATAATGCCGAAGGACCATGTGTCTGTAGGCTCCGTATTGAAACTTGGCTTGTTGTCCCATATAATTCCAAGTTCCGTCCAAGAATCATCTGAACAATAATACGCACCAATTGTGTCGGCTGGATACCAGTATATATCTCCGCCTGTTGAAGAAAGATATACCTTGAGTTTAGCCGATATGATGTTAGCGTCCGACGGTATGCTGGACAAGTTAAACATAACATATGTAAAGTCTTGTTCTGAGTTCGCGCTAACATACATGTAATCTACGTCGCCATAGTTTGTATCTGAACTTGAAGAGTTTACATAGGCATCTGCCACCGAATAGACCGTTGTGGTCGTAGAGCCTATGGCTGGACTCGCTGTAACATGGGAGAGTGAGAAATATGTTGGCAATGATATTAGAAGTAGAATGAACAGAATTAAAATTCCCTTTCTTTCCATTTTTCTCACAGCTATCTATATTTGAATGTTTCTTTTTTATGCTTTTCTGCATGGCACCAATTTGAAACCAAATGATACGTCTTTGTTAGCTTTCACCAGCGGAATGAACGCAACTGCGATAATTCCTTCAAAAGTTTTATTACTTTAGATAAGATATTCAACCTATTGCAAGAGAAGGTTTCAAATATGAAGTCAAAGATTTTTGAAAAGCCGGAAAAAATCGTTGGATACGTGTTGCTGACTGTCGGATTTATCGTGGTAATAATACCCACGTATTTCGGCATCTCCATTGTTTTTACAGGCGCTTCTGCCATACCAAAAATCCTTGAGACTCCTACCCTTTCCCTTGGTAACGCCACAATCCCTATGGGTAACGCGACAATTGTTCTTCCAATCTCCACGGCTGATATAAACGAAATAATAGAGAAGACCTTTCCAACAGTCAATCTTGGTTTGTTTCTTGCAATCTCTGTCATCCTAATATCTGCAGGCAGTGTAATAATGGGTAAAGGTGTGGGTCTTATAAAAGAAATAAAACTTAAGGCTGTGAGAGAATCTGTCAAAGAAATCAACCAAGAAATAAAGGTTGAAAAGGAAGAAAAGGCAGAGAAAAAAGAAAAATAGAGAATCTATAACATCCATGGAACTCTCGTTTTCAATGCTAACACTAGAGCGCGCGCTCTGTTTACCAAAATTTTTCTACAACTTAGATCTTTGTTCAACTTAGAATCTTCTGCTTAATAGTCTCGCGTTTTTCAGCAGGTAACGGACCAAATTTTTTTATTCTATCCGTAAACCTCGTGAACAAATCTGCGGCTTTCTTGTAAACTGGCAGTGGCACATAACTGTAGCGAACTCGCATGCTTTTTATTTTAAACTCTGCAAGTGAACGCCCCATCTCAATCATCCGTTTCTTTGTAAACTTTTCATCCACATCCTGTTGCCCCTCAATCACCAAGATGCCGTCAGCTCCAAAAGCAAAAGCATAAAGCAAATATTTCAAGCCTAGAATAGCCGTTGATGGAACAGGCACAATTCGAATGTTTTCAGGATAGTTAACGCGATCCAACCCCAAAAAGTCCATGCCTGTATATCCAACATTCTTTTCAACGAACGCAACTATTCTAACTTCGTCTGGTTCCTTATCGCTGAGAACTCCTTTCAAGTGAGCAATTATCTGCTTAGTTGTTGAATTCTTGAAGTCAATAGCCTCTCTTGGACAGACGGGTATGCATGCACCGCAGCCAATGCACATGAAAGGGTTGATTTTGGCTTTTCCCTCTTGCATGGTTATCGCGTTCAACGGACACGTTTGGATGCAGATACAACAGCCGTCGCATAACTCTTCGATCACATAGGCTTTTTCAGGACTTGTAGTGATGTATTCGCTTTTCAGGAACAAAGAAGCCTTAGCAGCAGCTCCCAAAGCATCAGAAACCGTGTCACGAACATCCTTTGGACTTAAGGCGCATCCACACGCAAAAACCCCTGTAATCAGCGAGTCAACAGGATCAAGTTTTGGATGCTTCTCTTGTATGAAGCCATCTTCACCTAAAGAAAGCCTCATTTTTTCTGCAAGTTCCTTAAGCCCAGCAGGTGCAACCATAGGCGTAGCCAAAGCAACCAAATCAAACTCTTGTTCCGAAACGTCACTAGTTAATGTGTCTTCAGCCAAAACAACAAGCTTTCCATTTTTACTTTTCCACACTTCAGCCACTTTGCCTCTTACAAAAACAACTCCTGCTTCCTGATCACGCCAATAAAGCTCTTCATAACCCTTACCAGTAGCCCTAATATCAGTATAGTAAATGTGAACGTCTATTCCAAGCATTTTCTTAAGCACAAAAGCCTGTTTTAAGGCATACATGCAACAAATGCGACTGCAATAGGGAATGTGATTTTTGTCCCTTGAGCCAGCGCATAGGACAATTGCCATTTTTCTTACATCACTACCGTCAGCCCTTTTCACATAACCGCTTGTTGGTCCCGAGGCTGAAGTAAGCCTCTCCAAATCCAACATAGTTATGACATCTTTGTAAACGCCATATCCGTAATTCTCAAGCTTTCGAGCGTCATAAAGCTCATAACCAGTAGCCATAAGAATCGCGCCTACGGTCAAATCAACTTTTCTTCCTTCATCTTCTAGGTTTATGGCTTTGGATGGACAGAGCTGCTCGCATTTTCCACACTTTGTGCAAGCGTTAAAATCTATTACGTAAGCAGATGGCACAGCTTGCGGAAACTCTATGTAAGCCGCTTTTCTCTGCGACAAGCCTTCATTAAACTCATCTGCCACATTCACCGGACACACTTTCATGCATACGCCGCAGCTTCTGCACTTATCCACGTCCACGCCTCTGGGTTTCATGAAAACCTTAACATTGAAGTTGCCCGGGCGCCCACTAACTTCTTGAACTTCAGCGTAAGTGAGTAAGTTCACGTTTGGATTTCTTCCAACTTCAGCCATTCTTGGCGTAAGTATACATTGGGCACAGTCAAGGGTTGGAAAAACCTTCGTCAGCTTTGCCATGTTGCCTCCTATGCTGGGTCTTCTCTCTACGACATGAACTTTAAAGCCTAAGTATCCAAGTTCAAGGGCTGCAGTTATTCCAGCTATGCCTCCACCTATGATTAGGATTTCTCTTGAACCCTTTTCGCTTACGGTTTCCAGAGGTTCAAGTTCTCGGCTTCGTTCGTAGCCGCCCCTGATTAGGGTTATGGCTTTTTTTGTGGCTTCCGTAGAAGGCTTTGGACCGTGAGCCCACGAGCATTGCTCCCTTATGTTTACAAATTCAAGCATGTAGGGATTCAAGCCTGCACGTTCCAGAACACTTTGAAAAGTGGCAAGATGCATTCTCGGCGTGCAACTGGCAACTACAACTCTGTCTAAATTGTTCTTTTTTATCGCTTGCATTATCATTTCTTGGGCTGGCTTCGAACACAAGTACTCGTGCTCTTTGGCTACCGCAACTGCTTCCCAGTTTTTAACGGCTTCAACAACAGCCTTCACATCTACAACATCGCCTATGTTTCCGCCACACTCGCAAACAAAAATTCCGATTCTCGGCAGATTTTTCTCCATCAATGGCAATCTCCGTTTTCCTTGGTTCGTTTTGATTGATACAAGGAAAACGCTTAAAAAATCTTATGTTCCATTTTAGGCAAACGTGACATAAAGAATGAACGCTCAAGAGCTTGTTCAAAAACACAAATTGCTCGAATGTATCCAGTGTGGAATGTGTACTGGAAGTTGCCCAGTTTCAAGAAAAGCCAATTTAAACATTAGAAAGTACATGCGGGAAGTCGCCCTAACAGGCAAGCTGACTATACACCCGCAAGACGAGTTGTGGAGCTGCACAACCTGTTCAACATGTGGTGTCCGATGCCCAAAGGATTTGAACCCATATGAATTTTTGATTGACGTGCGAAGCATGGCTGTTGAAGGGGGACAAATTCCGCCTACGATTCGAGATGCGTTGGAAAGTGTTTTCAAAAACGGGAATCCATGGGGAAGAATCAGAGCCAAAAGGACTGAATGGACTCGAGGCTTAAACATTAAGCACATTTCACAAGGTGCTGAAATCCTTTATTATGTTGGTTGCACACCAAGCTATGATCCGAGAATTCAAGAAGTAGCGAAAAGTGTTGTGAAATGTTTTCAGAAGGCTGGAGTTGACTTCGGAATTTTAGGACAGGAAGAGAACTGTTGCGGAGGCGAAGTTTATGGAATTGGAGAGAAAGGCTTATTCGAGTTTCTGGTTGAGGAAAACATGAAAATCTTCAACAAATATGGCATAGAACACGTTGTCACTAGCTGCCCTCATGGCTATCATACATTCAAGAATCGCTACGAGCAAACAGGCTTAGAAGTTCAACATCACACACAATTGCTTGCCAGTCTGATCGAAAATGGAAAACTCACGTTATCAAAGGAAGTGGACAAAAAAGTCATCTATCATGACCCATGCTTTCTAGGTAAGCAAAATGGCATTTATGACGAGCCGAGAAAGGTTATTGAAAGCGTGCCAGGAGTAACGCTGTTGGAGTTTGACCGTTCGAGGGAGAGAAGTCTTTGCTGCGAAGGAGGTGGTGGAAGGATGTGGGTTGACATTCCGGGTCCACGTTTGGCTGAAGTTCGTGTTGGGGATGCTGTTGATTCTGGAGCAGAAATTTTGGTGACTGCTTGTCCGTTCTGTCTTTCAACTCTTGAAGATGCTGTCAAAACCGTAGGGTTTGAAGAAAAAATTGAGATTATGGACGTAGCGGAACTGGTTTTACTTGCTTTATAACATACGGTTTTTCCACAAACCTAGCTTTCTTTATATATCTTATTTTTGCGCACCTCTAAGTGTCTTATCAATCGTGAGCGTTTGAAACTGTCTTGGCGCGCTTCAACAGATGGTTTTTCTGTTTGTTTCCCGCATTTGAACTAGTCTGTGATCTTGTCGATGAGTCTCCCATTTATGCTCTAGCTGATTGAACCATGCAATGAATTAGGTGAAACTATCTCTATGGTTAACTTAGGTTGCGATGGAAGACGCTTCTTTAATGTCTAGCTAACAAGTTGGCTAGAATGCTCTGCACACTCAGATTCTCATACATAAGCAAAAAATCACCTATCTAAAAAAATGGGGGTTATTGGTCGGTTTCTCCGTAGTGGCTTGCGACTATGACTAGATCGAATATGTCGATTATGTTGTCGCCGTTGATGTCTGCGTTTGGGTTCCAGTTAGGATCAGCTGGTGTTGAGCCGTAGGCTGAAGCAACCAGAACAAGGTCGAAAATGTCAACAATGCCATCTCCGTTCACGTCCCCATGGATGACTATTTCTACCAACCCATCTATAAACGTGTTGTCTGTTATGTCTATTTCACCTGACACCGACCAAGCATAAGCGCGTATGGTGTAGTTGCCTTTGGCTACGCCTGTTGTGTTCCATGTGAGAGTGATGGTTGTAGAGTTTCCGCTTGGTAGGGTTATCGTTGTGTGGTTTTTTCCGTTTGGTAAAATGATGGCGGTTTCGTTGTAGCAGACAGTAACATTAAAAGTTTCAGTATAGGCCCCTTGATTTTCAACAGTGACGTTAATAGATGTGGAGTAGCCTTGTCCAACCACGGTCTTAGAAAGCGTAACGTTAACAACGGCAACATCATGCACGCCACGGAGTACAAAGTTTACGATCGTTGTTTCGCCAACAGTTACATCAGTAGTGGTGGAATTGCCCAATAGATTGAGTTCAGGCGGTGGGGTAACCTCTACTGTGTAGGTTCCTGTTTGTAGTATGATGAGTTTGTAGCTGCCGTTGATGTTTGTATGGTCGTAGTCAACTCCACTTACGTATACGAGTGCATTGGGTACTGGTGCGGCTTGTTCGTCGGTTACTGTGCCGAGGATTATTCCTGATTTTTGGAACTCGGTGTAATTATAGGTGGATGTGGTGTACACGTCGGATACATATAGTGAGAAGATGGAATAGTATATAGAAAGGTCTTTCACGTAGTATGGGCCGTTAACACCATTTCCGAAGATGCGTTTACCACAAAAACGGAGTTGGATTGTTTGTAGTACATCTTTATACAAATAAGTCGAGTTAGAAGCCCATACTATTTCATTGCCATTAACATCCTTTAATCTTGCATTTATCTCGTAGGTTCCGTCATATGTCACCATCACCTCTATTTCAAGAACCAAAAAATCATAGAAACCATCGGCATCTGTGTCTATTCCATAATCAGAGAAGATTCCTGTTAGTTTTATTATGGGTCTCTGGAAGTCGGTGTAATTGTACGCGGTTGTGTTGTAGACGTTGTAGCCAGCATCAATTATGCTTCCGCTTTCATCATAAAATCTGAGGAGCCTCAGATTATACGGTCCATTAAAACCATGAGAATAAATAGCTACTCCATCGAAGTCCAATGCGAATAACTGGGTTCCTACGCCGAAATGGGATTCAGTTGTTCTTGAAACAATCAAACTACCCTCAGCGTCGCACAGTGCTCCTTCGAGCGTGTAATTTCCCGGTTTGGTCACGTTTAACTCTGCTTGGATGGTGAGATGGTTAAAGAGGCCGTCTCCTATCTGGCTTGGCGTGAATATTATGGTGTTGATGTTGTTGAGGTTTGTCATGTCTTCTGCGAGGATGTCGCCTGCGCCGTTGGAAACGCCTATTGTTGTGGATACGGTGCCGTTATTGTATCCGTAGTTGAATTGTATTTGTCCATTCACGCTGAGTATTGCCTCGAAGTTGGCGACGATGCTTGAGCCATAGGCACGTACATACCATCGGATGCCTAAATGGGTTGAATTCTGCCATGTGTAGATGTCGTGTGGTTCGTCGGTCACCCAGTCGTCCCATGCTGGAGCAATTGCCAGTTTGCCAGCCAATGCCGATATGCTATTACTATAGCTACCATCAGGACTGAGGAAGGTTATCAAGCCGTTGCTTGAAATATAGATTGTTGTATAGTTGGTGCCGTAGAATGGAAAGTCGAAGGGCAGGGTGTAGGACCAGCTGTCGTCGTCTCCATGCCAACCCATTGGAGTGCCCCCGCCAACCCATTCATGTGGAAGATATGTTCGGGTATACGTGCTCTCAATATCAGTATCAACTCCATAATCTGAGTAGGTTCCTGTGAAGGATGCTTTTGGTCTTTGGAACTCCGTATAACTGTACGCTGAAGTGTTATATGCGTTTTCTAGAGAATTGATTTCATTTATATTTTTATCGTATAGTCTGAGATACTTTAGATTGTATGATCCATTCACTTCGTGTTTATAGATGCTTACCCCAGTAAAGTTAAGCAGTATTGACTGAGTTCCCAAAGCTAGATAAGTTCGATTGCTTGTCATTGCGATGTAACCGCCATCAGTATCGTATAGCCATCCCATCATAGTATAGTTTCCCGCCATTGTTACATTTATACCGACTTCAATTGTTAAATAGTTGAAGAGGCCGTCACTATTCGTATCTGTTCCATAATCGGAAAAACTACATGTAAATTGTATTGACGGTCTTTCAAATTGTGAATAATTGTATGTTTGAGTAGAAAATTCTTTTGAATCAATTTCTAAAGATCTGTTATCCGATAAACTAACAGTAAGAGTGTATGGTCCATTCATCATAGATTTCATGACTTCTCTGCCATCGAAATTTAGCCGTATAACGTTGGTGCCAACTTTTAAAGACGTTTTGTTGAATGCTGAGGATACTAAGGTAGCATTAATGCCCAATATTCCATTAACAGTACAATCCATGATTCTAGAGGCGTTTACATCTATCTTTACGACTAAGATGTCGAACAAACCGTCATGGTCCAAATCCTCTCCGTAATCGGTCGCGCCGGTAATGAAGGCCGGTACTTCTCTGAATTGAGAGAAGCAGTACGTAGAAGTGCAGTATGTCTTGTTATCAACCAAACTACTGTTTATATTAAGCAGAATCAAGCTTACGTTATAACTTCCGCTCATTCCGCTTTTGAATATATCATTTCCACTGAAACTCAGATTTATTGTCTTTATACCTATACCAGCTGAGAAAGAATAAAATTCACCAGCTTGATTATTTCCACTTCTTCTTGTAGTAATGAAAGTATTGTTGAAATTTAATTCCCCAAATGCTGTATAATTACCAGCACTTGTTACATTTATTCCTACGCTTACTCCAAGATACTCATATAAACCATCGCCATCGATATCCACACCATAGTCAGAAAAAATATCAGTGAATTCGGCCCCGGTCGAGGTTTTAGCGATGCCAGATTCGTTTTGTTCACTTTCGAACTTGTATTTTCCCCAAACATCAGCCGGACCAGGGTTTTCCAGATATATCTTGTGACCGCCTGTGCAATCCCAATAAAATTGATTTCTCACAGGGTCATGTTTCCGGCCTGAAATGATATCACATTCTATAAAATCTCTTAATGTGTTATATTCTTTTCCAAAAGTTGGGTCATAGAATTTGTTTTTAAATTGTCCTGTCTGGTGCATAGAGAATTTCCATCTGGTTTGCAGATTATGAGCGTTTCCCGTTTTTCCATCAAATGCTGTTGATGGCTCCGTTACAAAACCCCATCCTCTGAAGGGAGGCGGGGGAAAAGCACCGAAAGTTTGTTCTGTAGGGCCGGCTGTTGCCTCAATTCCTAGCACTCGAGCAAGATTGCGCCAAACTTGTGCAAGAACCCAACAGTTTGCTTTCTTATCTGCTACCTTCCCTTCCAGTAAATCATCCCAGCGTGGTACGCTGTCCTCATATATCCAACCCAGTTTCTTTGCACCATTGTAAATACCTGAATTCAGTTTTGAAGCCACTTCAACATCGTTTTTAGCTCCTTCTGCCCACTTGCAGGCATACTCTAACCATATCTCTTTTGGCTGTCTTACGTCATTGCGAGGGCGCAGCAGTGTAACGTATAACGTATGATCAGTCATCTGCAGACTAGCTATCTGCACATCATCTTTATCGAACCAAAAGTCAAAACTCAGTTTGTATTTGCCAACTGCTTGAGGTAACCATATGTGGAACGCGCATTCCCAAGCATTAACACTGAACCTATGCAGTTGACCTGTGCCCCATATAATCCAAAAAACAGTTATTTTCGGTCTCCATTTTAGGCTAGTTTTCCACTGCTCTGGCCACGTGCTCAAGGTGATCGTAACCTCTAAGTTTTCAGGGTTCGTAAACCAACCTGCAATGGGATAATCCCTTTTCGTATCCCCGCCTACGCCTGGAACATCAACCAAGTTTCCCTTAGAATCAAATTTTTTCTCCCAAATAGGCCCTGCTATTAGCACATTCGGATCAGTCTTGTTTATATCGATGTCCTTAGTCACTTCAATTTTTATCACTTTGATGTTGAATGGAATCCTCAGTTCCCCAAAATCAACTTCAACAGCCCAACATTCAGAACCAGTAGTATCAATGAACACCTGAACATGATTGTTTCCTTCACAAATAAATGACGGTTCAACATCAAAGGTACAAATACTCCATTGTTCGTTAGCTCCAGTTAAGACCCCCAGAGTATGACCATTAATACATACTACATCCACCTCAGGTCCACATCCTGGAGTCCCTTGCACATCAACATCGTAAACTCTAAGGGTCAACGTAGGCTTAGGTGATATAGTGGGGTCAGGTTTAAAATCATCAACATCTATGTAGAAGTCTATAGGGCTACTCTCCAAAAACAAATACAGGTCCAGATCCCAACCCTCATTTACCTTAAACTTCACCCAAGGATCAGCATCTGTAGAGGGACTAAATTCAGTTCCCGAAGAAGAAGAGCCTAATTGTTGAGGACTAGCAGTCGATATCCCAAACTTATCTTTAGGCGCATCTCTGGGCGAGTCTCCTCCATAAGAATTTACACAAAACGACAATGATGCCAAGGATGGCATACTTAACATGAATACGAGAAAAATGGTTAATCCAGTCTTTGTAACAACTTTCTTCATTATCCCCTCCACCTCTCAGCCAAACAAACCAACAACTGTATACGTGTTCAACAACTATTAAACTTTTCGAATAACCATGATTCTTCACCCTTCGTTTTTACTACGGTGTAGCCATGATATCCCCAATCCCGCCTCACCATAACAAGAAAGAAAACATCCCATCAACACCAAACAAACCATAGTATACTATTAATATATGCAGAAGCCACATGTTTCTATTCTATCAGAAAACTTGTTCCGTCTCGTTCAAACCTGATTTCAACCTTTTCAAGAACATCTAACCGACCCAACACATATGGAATATTTTCCACTTCCGAAAACGCAACCCGAGCATAAAAGCTAAAGTCCCAAATCCTAATCTCAACCCTATGAATCCGAATGCGAATCTCCTCACCCGTCGCACTCTTGACACTCGCCCTTCGACCATCCTCAAAAACCAACCCCAGAAGCTCACATAGACTTTGAGGAAAGATCGAAATCACGGCACCGCTATCGACGACAACATCAACGCCTATCTCCTCTCGTCCACGCAGAAAAATCTTGGCAACGGGAATCAAAACCTCTCCAAAGATGTCAGACCGAACACGTTTATAGGGAAAGAAAAATTTCCTCAAAGAATGAGCTCTTCCTCTCTTGGAATAAAAGCCAAGGTCACCTTCGAATCCGGATACTTCTTCTTCGCCATCTTATACGCCTCCTTCGCAGAATCCCCATACCCAACCACCCTCTTTCTCCAAATAGCCACATGCCTCCCCCTATAACCCTCGAAAACCTCGGGATTCTCCACATACCAGACGAAATCCTCATCGATGGCTTCAACATTACCCATAGGCTCACCACACAAATCTAGTGTAAAGGATGCTTAAATTCTTTCTCATAAACAGCCTTCACCTAAAAAGAAGACAGTACTGCTTCTCAGTTGGTAAGTAAAAGACGTAAACACCATCCCTACCTAGTTACCAACAAGCTTCTGCTTAATCTTTTCAACAAACTTCTCAAGTTCCTTGATCATTCCAACACCCAAAGAAAAAATTTCCTCAACTTTAAATAGTTTGGCACAAGAAAGAAAACATAGCCTTCAACACCAAACAAACCATACATATACTAATGCTATCCTTAACTGACGGTTGAACACACAATTCTTTGCTTATGGAAGAGAAATTCTTAATAGAAGCAGAACAGAGTAGTCATTAAAGCAGTTTCATGGTGACAGAAATGGTTGAAACCGTTTTCACCGAGGAAGACAGAAGACACCTAAAAACCCTAGCAGAAGAAATGCCAAAACTTCGATCCCTCGTAGAAAGCCTCATTGAAACCCTGGAAATCCTCGGTGACGAGGAGCTCATGGAAAGCATCAGAAGAAGCGAAAAAGACGTTCAGGAAGGCAGACTACTCGGCTTCAAAGAGCTCCTCAAAGAGTTAGATATAAATGAAACCGAAATTTGAGCTCGTATTCACTAAAGAATTTCTACGCAGACTCGAACAAGATAAAAAAACGCAACTCCGAATTCTCAAAAAGCTAAGAACCCTTGAAGAAAACCCCTTCGCTGACAAACGCCTAACAGGACACCTCACAGGACTACTCTCGCTACGAATAGGCAACTACAGAATAATCTACCAACTCTCAGAAAACAAGATAATAATTCGAACAGTTGGCCACCGCAAGACGATTTACAAACGATAAACATCCAAGCTTCGTTATACGGCACCGCACCATAACAAGAAAAAACTCCTATGGATCAATTTATTTATAGAAAACTCCTATAGAACTATTCACAATAGATTTCATAATAGGGGTGAGGGCTAAACCGTATGCCCTACATTAAAAAAATAGAACTTAAAGGCTTCAAAAACTTCGGACACAAAACCGTAAAAGTAACTCTAGACAAGGGCTTCACAGCAATCACAGGTCCAAACGGAAGCGGAAAAACAAACATTGTAGACGCAGCACTGTTCGCCTTAGGCGAATTAAGCACAAGAAGACTCCGCGCAGAAAACGCTGCCAAACTGATTTTCCACGGCTCCGAAAAAGCCGGACTAGAAAATGCAAAAAAGGCTAAGGTTGTAGTTCAGTTTGACAACACAGACGGACGCATACCAGTTGACACAACAACCGTCACAATCTCCCGTGAAGTTAGTAGAAATGGTCAAAGCGTGTACAGGCTTAATGGCAGAAGAATCTCAAGAACCTACATACTAGAAGTTCTCTCCATGGCAGGAATAAGCTCCACAAGCCAAAACATAATTTTACAAGGCACAATAACCCGTTTAACCGAAATATCCTCCCCTGAGCGCAGAAAAATCATTGAGAACCTGGTCGGCATAGCCCAATATGACGCCGAAAAGGCTGACGCAGAAGAAAAACTGCGGACAGCAGACATTTCAATACGCACAGCCATGGGTAGAATAGACGAAGTACAGAAGAGAGTAGACACCCTTGAAAGAGAACGAAACGAACTCTTAAGGTACGCCTTCATAGAAAACGAAATAAAAAAATTCGAAGCTGTCAAGCTGTCCCACGACATAACACAGATACAAAAACAAATGAAAGAAACCTCCTCCCAAACTAGTAAAGTCAAAACAAGAGTTGAAAAACTAAGACAGTTACGCGAGAAACTCAGATCTAAGAGAAGAGAGATAGAAGGCGAATGGCGAAAACTAAGCTCAGAAATGGTTGAAGAAGGCGGATCACAAGTACTAAAGGTTCAAATAAAAATCGGCGAATTCAAGGCAAGAACAACAGAACTAACAACAAAAATAAGCTCCGAAACAGCAAGCCTTGAAGGCTTAAAGCGGGTCAGAGAAAATAATCTTGAACAATACCAATCTATTAGGAAGGAAATTCACGAAAACCGCCTGAAAATCCGCCGTTTAAGACGTAAACATGACCGAGCATCCAACGAGATCGCCGAAAAACAGGCAGAACACGACACCCTTGCAGAAGAATCAGCCCAGCTCTGGGAAAAAATCGGAGACAACAGCAGAAAAGTCCATGAAATCGAGCATAAACTCGACGAAGACTACAAGAAGCTCACATACTTAAAGTCTGAAAACGCAAAAAGCCAAGAAGCCACTAAAATCCGTACAAGAAGACTCAAAAACCTAACCACACGCAAAAAAAGTCTAACGGCAACACTTGGAGAGCTGGAAAAATCATTAGATGAACTAAAAAAAGTGCAGAAGGAGCAGAACACTCGATTAAGAAACTTGGAGCGAACACTTGAACGAAGAATTGCGCAAAAAGAAGCTGCAAAAACGGAGATAACTGAAGCGGGAAAAATAGCTAAATCAGCCCGAGAAGCCGTCGTGGAGTTCGCAACGCAAAGGGAACTCGCAGCAACAGTGGCAGCAGAAGAGAAAGCCCTAAGAAGCATAGAAGAATTGGGTGAGCTAGGCGTTATCCAGGGCGTATACGGTAGGCTACGCAACCTAATCAAAATAAACAGGACGTATAAGCAGGCGATAGAAGCTGCAGCGTCAGGATGGCTTGATGCGCTAGTAGTGAAGGATTTTGACTCAGCTTTCACGTGCACAGAAATATTGAGGAAAATGAAGCTTGGAAGAGTTAAGAT
>Ga0315549_1002284_pt1 | contig 18427 bp, 15 predicted proteins | sample SalMarSW160200MG_FD_203101 | JGI IMG/M metagenome (GOLD analysis project Ga0315549, IMG submission 203101) | Salt marsh sediment microbial communities from the Plum Island Ecosystem LTER, Massachusetts, United States - Salt Marsh Sediment SW1601-200 ... | reverse complement strand
TCGCCTTTATCATGTGGGTGAACAAATTTCTTCCGAGGATGTCCGGGAGCCGAGGAATCATTAACCCGGGCACCAGGAACACGGGAAAGTCCTTCAAATACCGCTTTGCGCGATAAATTTATTCTACCAGAGTTGTCAATGCCGATGACTTTCACCATTATCTCATCACCCACTTTAACCACATCTTCGACCTGGGGTACATGATAGTTAGCAAGCTCGCTGATATGGACGAGGCCCTCCTTCCCTGGCAAGATTTCTACCATGGCACCAAAATTGAACAGCCTGGTCACTTTTCCAGTGTAAACCTCTCCTTGTTCCACTTCCCGGGTTAAATCCTCTATTATCTTGATTGCTTTCTGGGCTGCCTCTTCGTTTGGAGAGCCAACGAGAACCTTACCATCGTTATTTATGTCTATAGTTGTCTTGGTTTCATCTATAATAGACCTTATAACCCTACCCCCAGGACCAATGACACTCCCGATCTTACTCTGATCGATCGTCATTTCATACATCCTGGGAGCATAGGGACTGAGTTCAGAGCGACTAGCACTGATAGCTAAACCCATTTTCTCCAGTATTTCCAACCTTGCCTCACGAGCCTGACTTAAAGCTTCAGCCAGGATGCCATAATTTATCCCTCGCAGCTTGATATCAAGCTGCAAAGCCGTGAGCCCACGAGCTGTGCCAGCAACTTTGAAATCCATGTCACCATAGGCATCTTCCATACCCACGATGTCAGTTAGAACAACATAGTCCTCATCCTTTCCGGTAACTAAACCCATGGCTATCCCAGCCACAGGCGCCTTTATAGGCACACCGGCATCCATCAAGGACAGGGTCGAAGCACAAGCACTAGCCATGGATGTGCTTCCGTAAGAACTAAGCACCTCGGAAACCAGACGTATCGTGTAAGGAAAATCATCCTCCGATGGCAGTACTGATGCAATAGCCCGTTCCACTAAAGCGCCATGCCCAATCTCGCGCCTCCCTGTTGTTCCTATTCGTTTCACCTCACCAGTAGAAAAGGGAGGGAAATTATAATGATGCATAAAGCGTTTAGTTTCCTCCAGACCTAAGCCATCCAATAACTGCTCCCGCTTTGTAGACCCCAGAGTGGTAATAGTCAACACCTGTGTTTCCCCACGGGCAAATAATCCTGAGCCATGAGTGCGAGGAAGAATACCGACTTCACAGCTAATAGGACGAATTTCTTTGGTTTGGCGACCGTCCAAGTGCCGCCTCGTCTGCAATATTTTTCCCCTCACCGCAGCTTTAAGCTGGGCTTCAAAAGCAAAATTGATTTCATCCTCAGAAAAAGAATCAAGCAACTTATCCCTTGTTTCTTTCTTGAGAGACGTCAAAGCCTTATCTCTTTGCAGTTTCCCTGGTTCCTCTAGAACCTGGCTTAATTTCTCACCAAGTATGGAGGCGATTTGTGATGAAAGCTCAGGAGCAAGTTCCTTAGATTTGATTTCTACCTTGGCTTTGCCATAAGTTCGCTGTAGCTCTTCCTGAAGCTCAATGACCTCCTGATTCGCCTCGTGTCCCAACTTAATCGCCTCGAGCAGTATTTCTTCGGAAACTTCCCTGGCACCTGCTTCCACCATTACAACGTTTTCTTTACTGCTAGCAACAAGCAGGTCAAGCAAGCTATCTTCCATTTGGGGCAGGGTGGGATTCACAACTAAAGCATCATCTATATAGCCAACATGCATTGCTGATATAGGACCAAAGAACGGGATATCCGATAATGTCAAGGCTGCTGAAGCGCCAATAAGGGCGCAAATATCAGGGTCATTTTCCTGGTCAACAGATAGCACTGTCGCCACAACTTGAACATCATTGTGAAACTCCTTGGAAAGAAGAGGGCGCAGGGAGCGGTCGATGAGCCGGCTAGTTATAACTGCTTCCTCCGTAGGACGTCCTTCTCGCCTGATAAAGCTACCCGGTATTTTACCCGCGGCATAGAGCCTCTCTTCGTAATCCACTGTTAGAGGCACAAAATCAATTCCCTCTCGGGGCTCAGAGCTCACACAGGCAGTAACCAGAACAACCGTGTTGCCGTACTGAACAGCAACAGCACCCTGGGCTTGCTGAGCGAATTTACCTACCTGGATGCTAAGCGCCCTATCAGCTACTACACGCTCAAAAACATCCGACATACTATTCCTTCAAACCCAATCTGGCAATAAGAGAATGATACCGCTCGGGCGCCGTCCTGTTCAAGTAGCCCAAAAAACGCTTCCTCCTCCCTATCACTCCATGGAGCGCATGTCGGGTGTGCCGATCCTGAGGATACAACTTAAGATGCTCCGTTAACCGATTTACCCTCTCGGTAAGCAAAGCCACCTGAACCTCGACGGACCCACTATCATTTTCCTTAAGCCTAAATTGGCTTATGATTTCCTCTTTTTTTTCTTTATCCACTGTTATAGACTCCCTAATTTAGTAATGTCGTATATCATATCACGATAAAAAAATCTTGTATAGAAATTGACCAGAAGAGCTGGATGCTTTATAATGGGCTAGCAAAGGCAACTTTTTATGCACGAAAGTTGCGGCGTTTTTGGAGTCTATGCCCCGGGCATAAATGTAGCTCAGACGGCTTTTTTTGCCCTCTTTGCTTTACAACATCGTGGTCAAGAAAGTGCCGGCATCGCTGTCACTGATGGCAACGGAATAAAAATACATACCTGTATGGGATTGGTTTCCCAGGCATTCACGGAAACTGACCTCGCTTTGCTCAAAGGATATATCAGCATCGGGCATAACCGCTACTCCACTACAGGTTCAAGCAGACCCGCGAATGCCCAGCCCATTATAGCGAAATCAGAGGGGTTGACCATTGCTCTAGCACATAACGGCAATATCATCAACTCCAAACTGCTCCGCGATGAACTCCAGGAGCGCGGCTATCATTTTCACACTAGCGTTGACTCCGAAGTCATTGCCAACCTGATTTTGGCCTCCCCTGGCCAGAACTGGCAGGAAAAAATAGAATACGCCACGCACCGCCTCCAAGGAGCTTATTCCTTGGTGATCTTAACTGAAAATGAACTGATCGGGGTCCGTGACCCCTTCGGCGTTCGTCCTCTTTGTCTCGGAGCTATTGACGGCGGATGGAGCATCGCCTCCGAAAGTTGCGCCCTAGACCATATAGGTGCCCAATTCGTAAGGGAAATCGAACCCGGGGAAATTGTAGTCATTGATAGCCAGGGAGTGAAAGGTTTTAAGAAGGAGGATGGTAAAAAGGCATTATGCATCTTTGAATACATTTACTTCGCCCGTCCCGACAGCATCATTCAAGGCAAACTACTCTACCCGACAAGAGAAGCTATGGGTAGAATATTGGCTGAAGAATATCCTGTTGATGCTGATTTCGTCATGGGTGTTCCTGATTCCGCCACTGCCGCCGGCATTGGCTATTCTAATGCCTCCGGTATCCCGTATTGCGAAGGCCTGTTAAAAAACCGCTATGTAGGCCGTACCTTTATTGAGCCTGACCAAAGGATACGGGAGCTTGGCGTCCAATTAAAATTCAACCCCCTTTCCCGCATAATTGCTGGTAAAAGGTTAGTAGTCGTCGATGACAGTATTGTTCGTGGCACCACTACTCCTCATGTGGTTAGTCTGCTCAAAAAAGCAGGTGCTGCCGAGGTTCATCTCCGCATCTGTGCCCCTCCTATCCGTTACCCCTGCTTCTTCGGGGTAGATATGGCGACCAGATGGGAACTCATCGCCGCGAGGAAAACTGTCCCGGAAATCAAGGAATACCTCGGTGCTGATTCACTGGGGTATCTCAGCCTTGACGGCTTAATTCGGGCTGTGGACCTGCCCAGAGATATTTTCTGCCTTGCTTGTTTTACTGGAGTATATCCCATTCCAGTTCAAATAGAGATGGACAAACTGGCTTTGGAAGTACTCCCCCAGGAGGAACTCAGTGAAATCCACCTCTAAGGAAGCTTATGCTCTCGCTGGTGTAGATGTTTCTCTTGCCAATAAAGTAAAAAAATTCGTTGCCCAGCAAGCTCAAGCTACATTTCGACCCGAAGTCATCGGCTCAGGATTTTTCGGCAGTATGTTCCAGCTCAAAGGATATGACGAGCCGGTTTTAGTCTCCAGCACTGATGGAGTAGGCACCAAGCTCAAAATAGCCTCACTTTCGGGCAAAAACGACACCGTGGGCATGGACATCGTCAACCACTGCGTGAATGATATCCTTTGTTGTGGCGCCGAGCCCCTTTTCTTCCTCGACTATATTGCCATGGGCAAACTTAGGCCTGAGCAAATAAAAGCCATCATTTCGGGTATAGTCCAGGCCTGCCGAGAAGCTGGCTGTTCGTTAATTGGCGGTGAAACCGCCGAGATGCCCGGCATATACTCCCAGGAGAGCTATGACCTGGTGGGTTTCATTGTCGGAGTGGTGGAAAAAAAGAATATCATTGACGGCAGTTCCATCGCTCCAGATGACGCAATCCTTGGCCTGCCTTCCTCCGGCTTACACACCAATGGTTATTCATTGGTACGAAGAGTCTTTGGCATAGATGCTAACCCTTCGTGCTTAAACAAATTTTATCCCGAACTGGGAAAAAGCCTCGGTGAAGAATTGCTCCAAGTCCACCGTTGCTACTATCCGCAACTTAAGCCAGCCTTGCCATTGATTAAAGGTATAGCTCATATTACAGGTGGCGGCTTTATCGGAAATATACCCCGCATCTTGCCTCAGGGTCTTGCTGTCCACCTTAAAAAGCATTCCTGGGATATTCTGCCAATTTTCAAGCTTATCCAGGAAAAAGGCGATATAGAAGAAGCGGAGATGTACCGAGTGCTCAACATGGGGGTAGGCATGACCATTGTTTGTTCCCTCCAGCAGGTAGCCAAGATTGCCACTATCTTGCCCCAGGCTAAAGTTATCGGCGAGATAATTAAGAGAGAAGACGAGGAAAGAGTAACAATAAATTAAAGGAGGTTCTGTGCGCGCCCTAATTAGTGTTTCGGATAAATCAGGCGTGGTTGATTTTGCCCGAGGTCTAAAAGAGCTGGGCATTGAGATATTCAGCACCGGTGGCACCAAGAAGTCTTTAGAGGCTGCTGGAGTAAAAATACATAGTGTCTCGGAGCTTACTGGCTTTCCAGAGATCCTCGATGGCCGGGTGAAGACTTTGCATCCTGCAGTGCATGGAGGTATCTTAGCCCGACGTGACCTTCCCCAGCACCTATCCGAGCTAACCCGGAACCGCATTGAGCCCATTGACATGGTGGTGGTCAACCTCTATCCCTTTGTGGAAACGGTGAGCAAGACCGGGGTTTCCCTAGACGAGGCGCTAGAGAACATCGATATTGGCGGACCAAGCATGCTTCGCTCCGCAGCCAAAAATTTCCCCTCTGTCCTGGTAGTAGTCGACCCCGGCGATTATGATACAGTCTTGCAAAAGCTGCGCCAGGGCAATATAGATTCAGAATATAGGAAGCGCTTAGCCCAGAAAGCTTTCCAGCATGTTGCTCTTTACGACACAGCCATCGCTCAATACCTTAACGAAGAAGCTTTTCCCGAAGAGATGACAATAGCCCTAAAGAAGAGCCGTAGCCTTCGCTATGGCGAGAATCCCCATCAGCAAGCTGCCTTTTACGTTGAACAAAATGTGAAACAAAGGCAAGATGACCTGGCATCGCTGGAACAGCTTGGCGGGCCCGAAATTTCCTTCAACAACCTTCTCGATTTAGATGCTGCTTTAAACGTGTTGAGCGATTTTACTGCTCCCACCATTGCCATAATGAAACACACTAATTCCTGTGGACTTGCCTCCCATAACGATTTGGCCGAGGCTTATCGACGGGCTTTAACGGGCGACCCTGTAGCTTCCTTTGGCGGCATAGTTGCCAGCAACCGAAGCATAGATTTAGCCACCGCCAGGGAAATAGATAAGACTCATTACGACGCCATTGTTGCTCCGGAATATCAAAAAGAGGCCTTGGAATTACTGAGCAGGAAAAAAAGTCTACGCCTTGTTAAAGTTGCCCCCTATCATCCTTCACCCTCCGAATCGCGCTTCGATTTCCGTTACATCAGAGGTGGCTTCCTGGCGCAAGCGCCAGACCTGTTAACCGAGTCGGAGCTTCAGCCTCGCACAGTAAGCAAGCGCCAGCCTTCAGATGCCGAGTTATCAGACCTGCTCTTTGCCTGGAAAGCGGTTAAAGGCATAAAATCTAACGCCATAGTTATCGCCAAGGACAAAACATTGTTAGGCATGGGAGCCGGACAGCCGAGCCGGGTAGTAAGCGTTGAGCTAGCTTTAAAAAGAGCTGGCGAGCGAGCTAAAGACAGCGTACTCGCCTCAGATGCCTTCTTCCCCTTCACCGATGGCCCGGAATTGGCAATCAAGGGCGGAGTTACCGCCATTATCCAGCCCGGCGGCTCGGTAAGAGATAAAGAGGTGATTGAGCTGGCAGACAAGTACAATGTAGCCATGGTATTTACCGGTGTTCGCCATTTTAGACACTGACCTTGGCAAACATAAAATCATTTAGCTCTAAATATTCAGAACCTGGGAGTTGGAATTTGTTATTTAGAAATTAGTGCTTAGAGTTTATAAAGATGAAGGAAGTGGAAATGTTTTGGTGACGCCATGGCTAGAGTAGTAATTGTATCAGATATGTTACGTGGCTTTCTCGAGGAAGGTTATCCACTGTATTGCGGCATCGAGGCCCGTAGTATCATACCCAATATCCAGAAATTACTGGAGCGAGAGTTAGAGCAGGGCTCGAAAATCTTCTATTTATGTGACCACCATATACCCAACGACCCGGAATTCAAAATGTTCCCACCCCATTGCATTGAAGGTACTGAGGAAGCTGAACTCATACCCGAGCTTTCGCAATATCCCGGTGAAATAATACCCAAAAGAACTTTCAGCAGTTTCTACAATACTCCTTTAGACAAGCGGCTGGAGGCAATCAAGCCCGAAACCGTAGTCGTCTGTGGCGTAACCACCCATATTTGTGTTCTGAACGCAGTAATTGATGCCAGAAACAGAGGATACGAAGTTGAAGTCCCTGTTGATTGTGTTGCTTCCTTCGACAAAAAAGCTCATGCCTTCGCCCTGGACTATATGGAGAGGGTGCTTGGAGCCAAGCTTGTTAAACCCTTAGTTAAGGTTTCTCCGCCTCGTTTCGAAATCCCCGATTCTTGGTTGAACGGGGAAACTGCCGACATCTATTTTCCCCGCACCGTGGAAATACTGAAGAAAGAGGGGATTAATCCCGTAGCAACCATGGAGATATTTCCTCGCCGAGCTGGTATTTTGTGCGGCATAGAAGAAGTTAAATCTTTGCTCGCCAAAGTTCTTCCTGAGGATAATTGTGAAGTATGGGCGTTATCTCAAGGCGAGCCTTTCGACAGAAAAGAAGTGGTCTTGCGTATAAAAGCTCCTTATCAAAGCTACGGAAGTTATGAAACAGCTTATCTGGGCATACTCTCCCATTGCAGCGGCTGGGCCACCGCTGCCCGAGAATGCGTTGATGCTGCCCAAGGCATTCCTGTCATTAGCTTTGGGGCCCGCCATGTCCACCCATCAGTTGTCGGCATTATGGAATACTCCGCTATAGTCGGAGGCTGCACTGGCTGCGCCAGCGCAGCTGGAGCAAAACTCGCCGGCATCCAACCCACAGGGACTATTCCCCACGCCCTCATAATTATTATGGACAGCACTGCTAAGGCCACTCTTGCTTTTGACAAGCATATGCCTTCCGAAGTGCCACGCATTGCTCTGGTGGATACTTTTGAGGACGAGGTCAGAGAAAGTGTAACTGTGGCCAAAGCGATGCGAGGAAAGTTACAAGGCGTAAGATTAGATACACCTTCAGAAAGAGGTCGGGTTACTGCTGACTTGGTCAAAGAAGTTAGAGCCTGGCTGGACCTCGAGGGATTTAAAGATGTGAAGATAGTCGCCAGCGGTGGACTTGACCCAGAACGAATCAGATACTTTATCGATGAAGGGGCACCTGTGGATATTTTCGCTGTTGGCAGCTATATCAGCGATGCCAAGCCCATCGACTTCACTGCTGACCTCCATGAAGTCGAAGGCAAACCCATCGCCAAAAGAGGCCGAATGCCCGGCATCACTCCAAACGCTAGACTCAAAAGGTTGATGTAAGGTACCACATGCTCCAATCATACTAAAGAAAGTATGATTCAAAATCAGCCACTTACCTTATTACAGGCTGAGATAAGGTAATCCCAAACACAAAAGGAGCTAAGCCGGGTAAACTGCGTGAATAGTCTTGCCGTGCTCGGGGCGGGCTCCATGATGGGGAAGGTCTCAAGGGATTCTTCGGTCGCTTCGCTCGCTCAGAATGACAGCGAATGAACGTTACTCTCTCTTCTTCATAGTCATGAAAGGAACAGGTCGAGCCACAGCTGGCAAACTACTACACAAGGCCAATGTCATATGATATAATCTACAGTGAAATGCTCGCCAGGATTGTAGTAGGAGGGTGACTTATGAAGAAACCAATTACGAAATGGATAATCGTAGCGATCTTGATTTTGTTTATCGCATATTCTGGCTTTGCTACATACAATTGGTTGGAGGGAGAAAGAATAGAGAACCGTACGCTGAATGACGCCATTCACCTTTCTGATATTCCCTTATGGGAACTGAGTCATGTGGGCTTCGTAGCTGAATCTTTGATAAAACCCGATGCCACAGATGAGCTTCTCAGAGAAAGAATTACCCAGTATTTTTTCCACGCAAGGACGCTATCCTATTCATCGAGTATGCTTCAAGCCCTAACCAATGACGAAAAATATCGGCTTTTTGAAACAGCAATGAGCAACTTACAGGCGTTTTTCATTGGGGTAAATAGTGGATCAAATGGGAAGGAAATTCTCGCGACCAACCTTGATGCCCTGAAGCAAATGGACGATACACTTGAGGAAATTCTGGCAGTAAACAACCTAACTCTTGCAGATGCTGAAATGCTCCTCGGACTTTCTGGCAACCTAACTGTTGGCTAGCATGCCACTCTGAGCAGTCCTACCAACCGGGGATCTGGGAGACCATCAAGTTGCCAAAGAAAGGATAGTTCTTAGCAGCAGAGCCTCAGCGAACCCTCTTAACCTCCTCCACTATCCTGGGCAATATCTCACCTGTCCTTCCCTGAATTAAATAGTCTGATATGCCTTCGCGGGTGAGCGGCGTAGGGTCCGCATTCACCTCTATTATCTTCACATTAGCCTTATGCCCCATTACATCCAGGCCCGTGACACCCGAATGAAACCTTGCCATCCTGGGCAGATTGGCAAAAGGATAAACCACTGCTGATGTTCCGCAGATAAGCATCAAGTCACACCTCGAAGCTTCTTTTTCCGATTCCTCCATGACGTCCGAAGGTATTGGCTCCTTGAAGTGAACCACATCGTATTTCAGGGCGGCACCACACTTACAGCGAGGCGGAAGCTCATCCAGGGAGATTTCTTCCCTGGCAAACCTTGAGCCGCAGGAAATGCATCGCAGCGCATGGGTGCTGCCATGATATTCTAAAACCCTCTTACTCCCCGCCTTTTTATGTAGACCATCGATGTTTTGCGTGATTACGCACTTCAGTATGCCCAGAGCTTCAAGCTCGGCTAGAGCATAGTGACCCGGATTCGGCTCAGCCTGCCTGATTTGTTCATAAAACGTCCCGTATGTCCCTTGAACCCCCAGCACCTCCTCCCAATACGCCCTGGGGTTGTTCAGGAAAAGCTCGTATCTTTGATAAGCCTTAGCCTCTGCCTCTTTATTCGTGGTCCAGATCCCCTTTGGTCCCCTGAAATCAGGTATGTCTGATTCGGTTGACATGCCCGCCCCGGTTAATGCAATGGCATATTTGCTTTCCGCCAAATCCTTTGCTGCCCGCTCGACCAGGTTTTCCATTTAGGCGAAGCCAACCCCTTTTATCGCTAAGAAATTGCCATCGATCTTTGTCCTGGCACCAAGAAATTCCTCGACCAGCCACAGGTTTGTCTCCACATGTTCGGTAATGCGAGGGACTGAATACCTGGTGACTCCCTCGGCTAAGCCAGCATAGATTATGAGTTGGTCTGCGATATATCTATCAACTGCGGCGCCAGTTCTAACATCTTCTATAAACCGCTCCGCCACATATCTTCCTATTGATTCCGAGCTTCTGCCCAGCCTCCCTGCCCTGTCGGAACCCATCCGGTTACCCAAGTCTGTCTCGGTGTATATCGCCAGGGCTGCTCCTTCTTGAAGGGAGCTTTCGTCCTCGATTTCCTCAATTTCTGCTTTATACCCATAAGAGATTAATACCCTCTGGCATTCCGCTGCCATCCTCTGGCTTACCCGCTTTTCTTTCAAATGCGAGGAAAGCGCTATGCCTTTGATACTGAAAATCTCCCCCTGCTCGGTAAGATTTAACGGCTTCAATTTCCCCGCCGGCTCGACTCTAACTTCTATAATCCCACCACCCCTTGGCACATAGCCAGGATGCATTATGTCAAGTTCAGCCCGGACACCCATCCGCTTTAGAAGCGGAAGCAAAACAAACTTCATATGATAAGCCGAAGGGGCAAAATCCTGAAACAGCCCGCCTTCCAGCCTGAATTTGGAGGGCTTTCGGGCAAAGCAAGCTAAAGGCAAAAGCGTCTGGGCCATCATGGTGGTTGAGCCCGCCGTCCCTATATCCCAACTATACTCTCCTCCATTGAACCTTCCTCCGGGTGTGTAGGTAATCTCCTTAGAACCCACCGCAGCATTTTCCACCACCCCATGGCACATCTCCTGGCAAGCCTGCACCACTTTAAGATGCTGCGCCCTCAAGCCTGGCTTATCCCTCCCGGCCCTGATATTTTCTATCTTTATTTCCTTACCCAGCAGGCTAGCCAGTGCCACTGAATAGCGGACTATGGTCCCGCTCCCCGACTTCGCCCCACCATCTATAGTTATCATGTAGACCCACTTTTATCTTATTATCAAGAATTTATCCAAAACGCCATCGGGCTGCAACGCAACTTAGTGCACAGGAAAGTTGTTTTTGGGCTGGCTAATTTATTACCGCCGAAATCCCCACACCAGTTTCCCCAGACCTACCCTCTTTTGAACGCTTCCGGTCAGCAATCTGTCCGAACTGAAAATGCGAACCGCTACCGCTATCATTATTACCGTGAAAACTGCTGTATAAGCAATGCCGCCGATTACCAGCGAATAATTATCCAGCATAAGAGCCCGCATAGCCATCATGGGGTGGGAAAAAGGTATGGCAAACACAAGAATTCTTAAGACGACGGGAATGGTATCGAAATCTTTAAACATGGTTATGAACATGGAGATCATAGCGAGGGCGGTTATCGGGAAGACTAGTGCCTGAGCACTTCTATAATTCTTAGCAAATGTTCCCAGAACTATACATAGTGAAAGCCCGGCTAAAAGAGCTACGAATAACGAAATTCCTACCAATAAATAATCTTGCATGCCCAGGGCCAACCCAAAATCTGCCAGATTTATATCTGAAATCTGGAACGAACTCATGTAGCGTGAAAATCCAATCATATAGATAGCTGCCATTATCATCCCTACCAGAGCGCTACCAACCATTTTGCCAATTACTATATGACTCCTCCTTACGGGCATGGTTAACAATGTCTCCAGGGTCTTGTTTTCCTTCTCCATGCCCATCGAAGATATTACGGAAGCCCCCGCCATGATTATGAGCATCATTACTACAATTGGAATAACTATCGATTGTGAATTTAGCATATTGCCCAGTTGACTTGGCGATAACCCTTCGATGGGCTTTCCCTTGAAAAATGTGGTTTCAACTCTTTGCGTCGGGGTCAAGACGAGGGCTGGATCAAAGGAACTATCTTGTTGTATCAGTTCCGTCGATATCCCCTGGTTCACTGCCTGGATAAGCCCTTCAACCGCGCTTGAGGATATGGAATCCATCATCCCCGCCCCCCTCATTATCCAGTAAATTTCTATTTCCCCGGGATTATTGGCATAAATGTTTTGGCTGAAGTTTTCAGGTATTACCAGAAGCGCAACTCCATTTTCTTCCCTTACTTCTTCCAAGCCTTCTTCAGCATCATTGCCATTATAGATAACCTTCGCCCTCTCGATAAGAACGGACATGGCTATATCAGAAAAATCGCCACCGTCCATATTCACGATTCCTATGACAGGCTTCTTCTCCATGGTTTCCCCGATGTTGCCAATCGTTTGCCCTACAGATGCAAACACTATGGCAATAACCACTATTGGGAGTATGGTTGAGAGGGTAAACAATTCCTTGAATTCTTTCTTTACTATGTTGCCAATCATTTAATCGCCTTAACAAAAGCTTCTTCTATATTTCTAGCGTCATATTCCTTTTTGAGTTCCGCGGCAGTCCCGCTGGCAACTATTTTCCCATCGTTTATCAAAGCGATGCGGTGACATAAGAGCTCCACCTCCAGCATATTATGCGAAGACAATAAAACCGCTACTCCTGCCTCGACTGAGCTATTTATTATCTTCCTCACCTCTTGAGCATTTACCACGTCCAGGCCAGAGGTAGGCTCATCTAATATTGCCAATCTCGGGTTTACCATTAAAGCTCTGCCCACGAGCAAACGCCGTGTCATTCCCTTGCTGTATGTATCAACTTTATCGCTTATTCTCTCTCCTAAATTGGCTATTTCCAGTCCTCTCTGGACCATATTCTGGAATTTCTCTCCATCGCCAAAGAATTTGGCGATAAAATTCAGGTAATCTTTGCCCGTGAGATTTTTATAGGCGCCAGCCTCTTCGGGCAAATAGCTTATTATCTTTCTCACCTCTCCCGCCTCTTTAGGAAGTTCATAGTCAAAGACCGTTACCGAGCCAGAGGTTATTTGAAGCAGTGTGGCAACAACCCTCAATGCGGTTGTCTTCCCCGCACCATTAGGACCTATCAGACCAAATATCTCCCCTTCGTTTACTTCGAAAGAGATTCCGTTTATTGCCCTGAAGTTCCCGTAGTCCTTGACCAGTTCCTTAACTTCTACTGCTTTCATTCATAACCCGTATCGTAACAGTTATAGGCTAGCCAGCGCCACAGAATAGCGGACTATGGTTATCATGTTGGGGCGATACTATTCATCATAATAGACATGTGAGGTAAAGCTGAGTAGTAAATCTACAGTATTCAAAGCACGCTTCCCTAATCAACGGGACCTTTTAATGCTGTGTTATGAGTAGCCGCAATTTCCTCACACTGCTCCCATAGTGGGAGTAAGCTACCTTGCATTCTCTCTGCTGTCTCGTGTTTTATCGTTTTTCTCTTCTTATGGAGCAACCGGATTTCTCTTTTTTCCAGCTCTAATGGGTCTTGTGGGGTAAGAAACGCATCTTTGATCTTATTCCAATCCTTACCTCTTACTGTTATCACGTTATCGAGAAAAATACTGACATAGCATCCATTTATCACTGTAGGTTCTTCAACCTCTAATTTCTTATTGGCTATTTCCACATATTTAGGGTCGATGTCAATGCCTACAAATTTCCTCCCTAATTTTTTAGCAGCAATTGCCGTTGTTCCAGTTCCAATAAATGGATCGAGTACAATATCCCCTTCATCGCTGCTCATAAGCAGCAACCTCTCAAGGAGATGTACTGGTAGCTGGCATGGGTGCTCATCCCGTCTTGTCTTGTGTCTTATCCTGTGAATATCTGCCCAGACATCAGATGCAAGTGGCCCAAATTGGTGCATCTGCCCCTTTTTTCCACCATAGTCTTGCAAAATATAATGACACTTCCTGCAGCGCTTATGCAACATTCTGATGTCATAAAATTTGAATTCTTCAGACTTCACATAGTATAAAATCCCATAGTGGTTGGGTAAAAGCGTTTTGCCGAGAGGGGGGCCCATCGCATTCCAAGCTATCCAATGTCGAAAGATAGCGACTTCATTTAGATATGAGCCAAAATAGATTAACCATTTAGGAATATTATGCACAAAGATAGACCCTGTTGGTTTGGTGATGCGAACCATCTCACTTAACCACTCTTTGCACCAAGAAAGATACACCTCAGCTTCATGCTTGTCATAATAGCTGGTGTACTTTTTTTTCAGATTAAAGGGGGGATCTGCAAAAGCAACATCAACGCTGCCTTCTGGGATTTTCTTCATTACGCCTATGCAATCGCCCTCAACAACTTTGTTTATTAAGTTTTCAAAAAATTCTCTACTCTGCATGAAAGATTTCCTCTAGGAGGCTACTAAACCTTTCAAGTTCATCTTTATCAAATGTAAAAACGGTGTCGTAAGCCTCTACCATACGTTTTAGGTCACCCCTCCTCACATACCAGCCAATCCCGTCTACGAAACCAACAAACATTACTTCGGGGTAATTCAGTTTCAAGTACTCAGCAACGGTCTTTTCAGTTTTTGCTTTATCCCCCATTCCTGAGGCAGTAGTCACCACGTATGAACATTCAATTATCAGCTTTGGTGATGTCTTATCGGGAACTATAAAATCCATTGTTCTTGGAATATTACCCGCCTCTGGTATCTTAAATTTTCCTCTCTCAAAAGTTAATTTGTGCGAAAACAGAATTTGTTCGATTGCAACCTCTGGATTCCCCCCTTTGACAGCCTTATAAGCACCTTTAGTCTTGTATCTTATTATAGTATCTACCAAAGACTCTGTTGAAAAGCTGAACTTATTTATATCGAGTTTCTTGAATTCAAACAAGGGAAGGACTTGTTTTATTACTGGGACAGTTGAACCCCTGAAGAACAAATTTACAATGCCTTCTGCAAAGTTTTCATTCGTTTTGATCAGGAATTTTATCCTATCCAGCGTCCACTCGCTCTGAAATTCCTCGGAAGGCCAGGCTTCCTTATTAACAAGCTTTGATAAGGCTACATCACCAGAAAATCTGATGAATGTAACCAACCTTTGTAAACTTTCCTTCGAGAAGCCAGTTATTGTAAGGATGGCATCTATTCCGTCTTCAACTTCTGTAATGTGTTCAAGAAGAACAGACTCTTTTGGACCCTTTTCTTCAATTTTATTCTTAAGAAGAAAGATATTCTGAGCGACCGAGGCAATGTGCCCTTCGTAATACTCTTCGAACTCGAGATTTTGAAAGTAAAAGGTGTTTTTCGAAATTACGGTATTGAACTTTTCTTCTAGGGATGGATAAGATATCGTCATTTCGCTTTCCTCAAGAACAATATGTATTCGTCCTTCATTGTGTTTTGTATTCCTTTAATTGGTTTAAGGATTTTTTGATCGAGTTCGAAGGAATGCCTTAATGCCATTTCCTCAATTTTGGTTTCCAAGCGTATTCCGCCAGTCTGGATATCATTTGAGCCAATTATAATTACTGCATATTTGCCGATTTTCAAAACTCGGGCCATTTCTTTCAAAACTTGGTTCATATCTTCAAAATAGTTTGAGAGTTTCTCTTTCCTGGTTTTTCCCCTTAAACCTATCATTTCATTTTTTAGAGACTCTACATCATATCCCAAATACTCTAACTGAGGGCGGTCATTGTCTGCGTAGTCAATTGCAAATGAGTAAGGCGGTGAAGTGACGATAGCGTCTATCGAATTATTATTTATGGGAATAGCTTTCGCATCTCCAATTTCAAATTTCGCCTTTCCCATGTTCAGACTGAGTTTGTTCCTTACTTGTACAAATGAGCTAATTTGCCCCGCGTACCTTTTAAGTACGGATGGGAAAAGAACGTCTATACTTTTTGAGCATCTTCTTGCGTATCCCATAGCATCCAAAAAAGCAAGCAAAGTTACGGTTTTCTCAGGACTAAAATTATCTTCAAAATTGAAACCTGTGGGTAACTCCTTGTTTTTTGCTAAAGTCTTGTAGTTCCTATCTGCGTTATGAATTATTGCAGATAGTTCATCACCCAGAGCTTTTAATGATTCATATTTTGCTTTACTCATTAATATACAAAATGGACTCCTCTCAATACCAATTGAGTCTATTCCAATAATAGCTGCTTCAACGTTCAGGGTTCCACTTCCGCACATAGGGTCTAAAACAACTTCCCCAGGCTGAATATTCAAAATATTTAGCAACCCTTTAATAAGCTGAGGATGAAATTTACCACGGTAAGGAAAAAGCCCGTGCGTAGCATAGCCTGTGGAGAAATTTCCCTCCTTAAAATATGCTCTTGTAATTTCGGAGCGTCCTTGCCATATAAGAGGAGTATTGCTTGAGCAAATTAGGTAATGGTTAGTAGGGATTCCATCAATGCTTTTGAAAAATGCGCCTCTATGGATAATTTCCCTTTTTGTGAGAAACTCATATTCATAGAAGGCAAATTCTAACTCGAAAAGCTCCGCTGTGTTAGGCAGCAATTCATACTCAGCAGGTAGTAATAGTGAGGTTATCTTTGGTAAATTCGATATTTGGTTAGGTCCAAAATCTCCTTTAATCAGCATGCTCTGGCACATTCTTTCTTTCGCATTTATATTTATTCCGGTCACAACTTTATTTCCTTAGATCATCATTTCAGATAATCATAGTATATACAAAATTCACTTTTTGTTCAGTAGTCTATTACCGCAGGTGCTGGATGTGCTAACTCCCAAGGCAAGTTGCTTGCTATGCCACCCTCCGTGCCAAAACTGCGATGCTATTAGGGCAAACGCTGTTGTATAATATCTCTGGAAGAGGAGATGGCTAGTTCGGGACAGAGGACGGGGATTGCTAATTTGCCTTTGCATTATGGCAAGGTGCCGCCGTGGCTTTTCGGGCGGATGTGCCAACTTGCCCGGGAGATTACCATTGTTACTATAACCGAGTTTGGCACTGAGGAGATGCTGCGCCGTCTTTCCGACCCCTTCTGGTTTCAGGCTTTCGGCTGTGTCCTGGGCTATGACTGGCACTCCAGCGGAGTTACCACCACCGTCTGTGGCGCCATGAAAGAAGGAATGCGAGGGCTGGAAAGGGAGCTCGGCTTATTTGTGGCCGGGGGCAAGGGCAGGACTTCACGGAAAACACCTGCCGAGATAGAAAACACCGGGCACCTGCTGAAGGTAAATCCGTCGTCCCTGATTTATGCCAGCCGGATGTCAGCCAAGGTTGATAATTCCGCCCTTCAGGACAGCTACCAGCTCTATCACCACAGCTTCTTCTTTACTAAAGACGGCTCCTGGGCAGTCATTCAGCAAGGTATGAATGAGGTCAATCGCTATGCGCGCCGCTATCACTGGCTGGGAGAGAAAGTCAGCGATTTTGTCTGTGAACCCGAGGCGGCTATCTGTTCCCAGGCCAGAGGTGAGACATTGAATCTGGTGGCCATGGAGAGCGCAAAGGTGAGGGAGGTCATTGCTCAGGTTGCTGCCGAAGAAAAGCCGGATAAAATTGTCGGCCAGCTGAACAGGCTAAAGACCTTAAACTTGCCCCGGCGACCTTATATTAGCCTGGAGGATATTCACCCCGACAGGCTGAGCAAGATTTTCCTCACAGCCTATGAACATAAGCCCGAAAACTTTGAATCACTGCTAGCCCTTGAGGGCGTAGGAGCCAAAACGCTTCGCGCCCTGAGTCTTATTTCAGAATTAGTTTATGAGACACCGGTCAGCCTGCGAGATCCGGCAAGCTACAGTTTTGCCCACGGCGGCAAAGATGGCTATCCTTATCCTGTGGACAGGAAGACCTACGATAGCAGTATCCAATTTCTGACACAGGCGGTGGAAAAGGCTAAAATTGGGGACAGAGAGAAGCTCGAAGCATTCAGGCGACTGAGGGCCTGGCAGTGAGAATTGTAGCAAGAGGTGCGAGATTGCTTCGGCCCGATAAATCAGGTCTCGCAATGACAGGGGGCTTCGAGGGAGAGGAAATCTGGCTCCCAATGACACAATGAAGTTATTCCTAGCGATACTATAATATACGCCTCACAACTTCAATCTGTCGAAGACCTTCCGTGCTATAATATTAGCTTAGAGGGAATTATGCATGACTCATTTAATAATCTTTGGCAGAGATTTAAGGATAATAATCTCCATTACCGGGTTTCGAAACTAAAGCAAGGGAGGTTTATGTGACTAAAGAATATAGCTATACGGTGATACTAGAGGAAGAGGCTGATTCTGAATTCATGGGTTATTTCAATGCTTCAGTGCCGGCACTTCCCGGCTGCTTTAGCTATGGGGCAACGAAAGAAGAGGCGTTAAGCAATGTTCGGGAGGCCATCCTTTGCTACTTGGAAGACTTAAGGATCCATGGGGAGCCTTTACCTGACGACGTCATCCCTGAGCTCAAAAAGGTTAATATAGCTATATGAAAAGGGCACCCCGAGTTATTGCTACGGAAGTAGAGAAAGCACTGTTTAGAACAGGTTTCCAGTTATCCCACACCAAAGGTAGTCACCGTTCCTATATCAAAGAGGGTAAACGAGTTATTGTTGCCTTTCACGGTCATAGAATAATA
>Ga0315549_1002283_pt1 | contig 18428 bp, 12 predicted proteins | sample SalMarSW160200MG_FD_203101 | JGI IMG/M metagenome (GOLD analysis project Ga0315549, IMG submission 203101) | Salt marsh sediment microbial communities from the Plum Island Ecosystem LTER, Massachusetts, United States - Salt Marsh Sediment SW1601-200 ... | reverse complement strand
TTTGGAAAGATCGGGTCTAACAATAATCCAACGAATCATACTGTTATAAATGGTTATAATAAGGGGAATTTGCGTTATTAACGCAACTAAGATTAAAGCGGGTAAAATTAATATTCCTCTCTTTTTATTTTCGTTCATCTTGGCACCTTTTTATTTTTATTATGTAAAATTACAAATAAGGGAACATATTGAACAAAATGTTCAATATGTTCCCTTCCCAAAAGCTGTGCTAAATCAGTAATTAGTGTTTATATCCACCTTCTTCAGCAACTTCATTGGCAATTTTTTGGCAAGCTTTTAAGGCCTCATCAATAGTTTTTTTGCCAGCGATAGTTGCAGCCAACTGCTGTGCTACTTCACTGCCAAGATGTGGCCATTCAGGAAAAACGACAAATGGCGTACCAATATAGGGTGTTGGCAATATGGATGGGTGATTATAATCAACGGCTCTCATAGCGCTCAAAACCAGAGGAGCAAAATCAGCAACTTTTTGGTATTTTGGATTTTCATAGGTAGATTTTCTGGAGCCTGAAGGTGCATTAACCCAGCTTTTAGTTTCACCAACTAAATTGATATAATCTTTACTGGTAACCCAGGTGAGAAATTTAAAGGCTTCTTTCTTATGTTTGCTGGCGGATTCCATAGCTAAGGACCAGGACCAAAGCCAACCATTATTGTGTTTTTTTGCATAAGGAGCTCTTGCATAACCGAGTTTTCCAACAACTTTGGATTGGGATGGATCATTTAAGAGACCAGCACCTACCGAAGCATCATACCAAATCCCAGCTTTACCTTGTGCCATAAGGGTTAGACCTTCAGTAAATCCAACACCTGTTGCCCCTGGTTCACTTACTTCCTTAATGAGTGTGTTGTAAAATTCAAAGGCGTTTTTCATCTCAGGTGTATCAAATTGGGCATTCCAGTCCATATCATACCAGCGGCCGCCAAAAGCATTAATCATAGTACCAAATACGGCCATATTTTCACCCCACCCGGGAAGACCACGTAAACATAAACCATAAAATCCATTATCCGGATTATGAAGCTTCGTAGCAAATTCTAAAATTTGATTCCAGGAAGGTTCTTCAGGCATTGTCAAACCAGCTTTTTCAAAGAGGTCCTTGCGGTAGTAGGTAATACTCGTCTCACCATAGAAGGGAAGTGCATATAATTGTCCTTTTGCGCTCAACCCTTCACGAACTGACTGTAAAACATCGTCTAAATCATAGGCTTTTTTTGCAGTAGTATCCATATCGGTGAAAAAAGGATCAAGTGGAGCAATCCATCCATAATTCACCCAATTTTTGACTTCTATGATACCTATGGTGACGATGTCAAATTTACCAGCACCCAATGCAACGTCTTCAGTAATCTTTTGACGAAGTTCATTCTCAGGAAGAATTACCCAGTTAAGTTTGATGCCTGTCTCTTCAGTAAATTGAGGGGAAAGAGCCTCCATAATTTTCATATCCGGGTTATTTACCGTGGCAATAGTGAGAGTAACATTCTTAGCAAAGGCAACATTGGCAACCATAATTAAAACAAGCAATAGAATTGATAATTTTTTAATCATTCTCACACTCCTTTTGGATTTTTGACATGGTTTATTCTTTCCTGAAAGCTTCTAAAAAAAGACATTGTTCATTCTTCTGTGGAAAGCCTTCCTTTCCCAAGCTAATGGGCCTATTTATTTTCTTAATCTCTCACCTCCCCCGGCCCTGTTTTTTAGCTTTTCCCTTTGTTAAAACATATCTTATTAATCCATAAAATGGCCACCATCAATTTAAGATTCCATTATTTTTTTTGCTGCAGTCTCATCAGTTACTAAAGTTGTTATTAAACCCGAACGTAATAGTCCCCGAATAGCTTGAACTTTGTATTCTCCCCCTGCAATGACTACTCTATCCTGGATGTTTTTTAGCATATTTACAGGGATGCTTACTAATCTTTCCTCAAGATTAGTGTGAATAAAATTTCCATCTTGATTAAAACAGTGTCCTAAAATATCTCCAACCGTGCCTAATTGTTTTAATTTTTGTAATTCTTCTGAGCTTATCAGCTTTGGAGAAAGCAATGTCCCTTTTTCAATAGCTCCAATCCCAAATAACGCTTGTTTACATTTTTCCCACATACCCCTTATCTGTTGACCCATAGAAGATTTATAGATAATTGAATTTCGCAATTCTTTGTTTTCAACTGCAGCAAATGAAGTAAGATGTGTACCTTTAGCTTTTAATTTTCGACATATCTCTTGTACAATTGTGAAAGGATTTCTTTCATTAACATCGGCTAATCCACCCATTAACTGGACAATATGCAGATTTTTTGTTTGCATAGGAGCTAAATTTTTCACTACTTGACCAATGGTATTTCCAACGCCTAAGCCAAGCACATAGTTATCCGGGAGCGAGATGCCCATATAAAAAGCCCATACTTGACCTAATAATGTAGAAATATTGTATGCTTTGGACTTAGGATGTTTTACTATTATAGCTTTTTCTATATCGTATTTTCTCTGTATTTGATTCTGAAGTTTTTCGTTCAATTGAAAGAAAGGATTAACGCTTATTTGAACAATTTCCAATTCCTTGGCTTGCTCCAGGAATCGTGATACTTTCATTTTAGATAAGTTAAACTTATTTGCTATTTCCTGTTGAGTCATACCCTTATCATAATAGAGAAAAGCTATTTGAGCCATTTGAAATTTTTTAAATTCCTCATTTTTTAAATTTTGTTTTTTAGTTGAATGCATTTTTATCCCATTTGATATTTTAAGTTTTTGATATAAATAACATGATATACTATATCACATTTGATAATTTTGTCAACCCTTCGCGTCAATTTTCCAATCTCTAGTTAAATGACTTGACACGGAAATCCTCAGGACTATGCTTGATTATAAGGGAAAATCTGGTTAAGGTCGGGTGCGCCTTTTTTACAAATTTCCAATCTTTTCATATAATGATAAGGTAGGATAATTAATGGTTTGGCAAAGAGGGATATGAGCTAATGAATAAACCACAGGTTTCCATAGCAAAATGCCAGAAGATTCATGATTATCAGGCTGTGAGAACCACGGTTAAGAAATCTCTTGATCTGATTGGAGGTCTGGATAGCTTAGTTTCCCTAGGTGACACGGTTCTGGTGAAGCCGAACCTTATCGCACCCTATTACTATAGCACAGGAGCAACGACGAGTCCCCATGTGATTAGGGCTCTGTGTGAGCTGGTAAAAGAGGCAGGAGCACGGAAAGTGGCTATAGCTGACGGGTCTGGTGTAGGGTCCAAAATGGAGGAAGTTTTTGCTGTCACAGGATTAAAAGAGATTTCTGCAAGAATAGGGGTAGATCTGATCAACTTAAAAAAAACCAAAACTGTATACCTGGGAATACCTAATGGAAAGATCTTTAGGAGATTAAAGATTCCCGAAGCCATTATGGAAGCTGATGTAATTATTAATGCTCCGGTAATGAAAACTCATGATGTCTTCCCGGCAACCTTAGGGCTAAAAAATATGAAAGGGGTGCTTCAGGAAAAAGATAAAAAGAGATTTCACAAATGGGGACTGGCTCAATCCATTGTGGACTTAAATAAGCTGGTTTTGCCTCAGATTACTGTCTTGGATGGTACAGTGGGTATGGAAGGAATGGGACCTACTCATGGAACTCCCGTAAATCTCGGAATAATCATCTCTTCTTTTGATACTGTGGCTGCCGACTCGGCGGCAGCGAGAGTGATGGGGATCGATCCCTTAGAGATAGAGTACGTAAAATTAGCTTTTGAGCAAGGACTGGGGTGTGCTGATCTTTCCCGGATCGAGGGGTGGTGGGTCTTCGCATTGAGGAGGTAAAAAGACCCTTTAAACGGCTAAAATTAGATTTTGAGGCCTACAGAGAAAAAGGAATTGAAATTTATGAAAAAGGTGCCTGTAGTGGTTGTAGAAACACAATGGAAGCCTTTATTGCCTATTACATGGAAAGCAAAGGTAGATTGGGTCTTCTTAAGGGCTATACTCTGATCTTTGGTCAGAATGTCAAGATCCCTGATAAATATGAGGGAAAGCTGGTCAATATTGGCCTCTGCACCAGAAAATTTCGAGAAAAAGGTGAGTACGTCCCAGGCTGCCCTCCTCATCCTCATGATCTGGTAACTTTCTTTGAGGAAAGGTCAAGGATTTTAAAGTGAGATGGCACTACTAAATCCACGAGAAAACAATGGATGTAGTTTCTGTGTAAATGTGTCTGCTTGTGCTATTAGCACAATGAGTTAAAATATAAAATTAGGGAGGTACCTACGTGCACGACGAAAAAGATTTTCGGAGAATGATTGGGGATCTTAAGTCCTACGTGGAGGGCTTAGAAAAAGGCTTTGATAGATTCTTCAAAAGACATCATCCCATTATAGAGAAGATAAAGAGTTCAAAGTCCATCAAGGAATTTTATGGATCAGAATTAAAGCCTTACATTCAGCGGCTGGCAGAAGTGGGGAAGAAGTTAGAAGAGATTATAAAATAGCAGTGATTGTTCTCTTAAGGACAGGTCAAACGATGTCTTTGGAAGAAGAAATTGGGAGGTTGTTAAAGAAACATAAACTCACCCTGGCCATTGCGGAATCAGCCACCGGAGGCCTGTTGACTCACCTAATAACCAATGTTTCCGGGAGTTCCGAATATTGTGAAGGGGGCATGGTTACCTACAGCAACCGTATGAAAGAAGAGGAACTAGGCGTTAAAGAGGAAACTTTAAAGAAGCACGGAGCGGTAAGTTCTCAGGTTGCCGAAGAGATGGCCTCTGGAATAAGAAGAAAAAGAGGAGTCGATATAGCTCTATCAACCACCGGTATAGCTGGTCCCACTGGAGCTACACCGGGAAAACCGGTGGGATTATTTTACATTGGGCTCTCATCCGCATGGGGGACTCTTTCCGAGAAATATCAGTTTCAGGGAACGAGACTCCAGAATAAGCAAAGTGCTGTGGATCAAGCTCTGTCAATGTTGAAACACCATCTGTTGAAGTACTATCCTTGAAGGATATCAATGATGGAAGAAAAACATGTGGTTACCTCTTTTCTTGAATACGATCATAAAATCTTAATCCTGAGAAGAAGCCAAGCGGTTGGTACCTACCAGGGAAAATGGGCCGGGGTAAGTGGATACATAGAAGAAGGAAACACTCCCTTTGAGCAGTCACTGGAAGAGATACGCGAAGAAACAGGCCTTTCTCGCCTCGATGTTGAGCTAATAAAAGAAGGCGAGGTATTAGAGGTTGTGGACGAGGATCTCGGAAGAAAATGGATCGTTCATCCTTACCGTTTTCGAGTTAAAGACCCTAGCAGGGTCAGAATCGATTGGGAACACAAGAAAGCAAAATGGATACTTCCGCAAGACATTGTTAAATATTCTACCGTGCCAAAATTAAAAGAGGCCTGGCAAAGGGTGGAGAATGAAAATTGATGTTATGAGTGAAGTTGAGAGGGGAATTGAGGAGATCAGGGCTGATCGCCTACACGGAGCAAGCCAGCTTTCTAGACAAGCTCTAGAAGTGTTGAAATTGGTAATAGAAAAAGGTTCGGACACAAAGGACGATTTTCTTGAAGGACTAAAAAATGTTGGAGATAGGCTAATAAGGGCGCGACCTAGTATGGCTCCCATAGCCAACCTGGCAGCGCAGCTCGTCTATGAAATATTCCAGATGTCCGAGGAAAAAGAACTCGACTCCTTGAAGGATTTTGCTTATTCTAAAACAGAGGAGCTTGAAAGATCCTCTAAGCTTTGCCTTGAAAAAGTTGCCGCTCAGGGAGCCGAAATAATCGGAGATAATGATAGGATAATGACTTGTAGCTACAGCTCAACCATTAAAGAAGTCTTCAGGATAGTAAGTGGAGGTGAAAAAAAAGTTCGGGTTTGGATTTTAGAATCCAAGGACAAAGATAAATCTTATGGAAAAATTATGGCGGAGGAGCTTTGCCGTGAGAGAATTTTTGCTCGCCTCGTTCCTGATATTGCCATAAAGGATTGTATAACTGAGGTAAGGAAAGTCTTGGTGGGTGCTGACTCTGTACTCCGGGACGGCAGCCTTATTAATGGCCTACCCACCTATGAGCTTGCCCTGGCAGCTAAAGGTAAACTACCATTTTATGTAGTTTGTGAGACGCTCAAGTTTAATCCTCGAGTTAGTAGCAAACATGTCAAATTAGAAGAAGGTTTTGATCTCATCCCACCCGAGCTAATAACCAGAATAATAACCGAGGCCGGAACGTTTAAACCAGAAGATGTCGCTCCCCGCATGAAAGAATTAGAAAGATACTTTGGTGTGTTTAGAACTCTCGCCAAGGATGAGCATTATTAATTTGGGTGCTTCCAGGGATTTTGAGCGGTAAAAATATTCTCTCACCTTTAGGTGTATCCGATTACCTTGCAATCACTGAACCCTGCTCGAACCCATTTTGAAAAAAATCATTAATGGGAACTTAATCCTTTCGATTCGGCTTGCTCTGCCTTAGGCAGTCCTGGACCTTCGCCCTCGCAAAAAATCTTTTCCGCTACCTTTTCTTTGACTAATTTTTTCCACTGTCCAAAATTTGCCTATAAAAGAGTCAGTTTATTTTCTGAAGCCAATTCTTACTTGACTACGACTTCAAAAATGTTAAAATACCCATCAAAGAGCAAGATAAATATCCTATCCTTATTGTCATATCCAAGATTGGGCAGATGTCAAATACAAATTTAGGAAAAATAATAAAAGAGTTCAGAAGCAAACTGAACATGTCACAAGATCAGCTTGCAAAGAAGGCTGACATTCCTTTTAGCACCTTAGTTAAGGTAGAAGCCGGCTATACACCGAATCCCTCCATAAAAACCCTCATAAAAATAGCCGATGCTTTCGGGATTGGTTTAGATGAATTGGTTGGAAGGAACAAATGAGTAATGTTTTTTTGCAAAGATACTTAGCCGAAAAATTAACCCTGAAAAAGATGGCTGGAAACATCAATCGAATTTCTTCTACTTTAGCTAAGTCTTCAATTCAGCTTAACCCTTATCAGATACATGCAACAACGTATGCATTTGATAGTCCGTTACAAAGAGGAGCGATACTGGCAGATGAAGTAGGATTAGGCAAAACGATCGAGGCAGGGATTGTAGTCTCTCAATTGTGGTCTGAAGGTAAAAGAAGGATCATTATTATTTGTCCAGCTTCCATAAGAAAACAATGGCAAGACGAACTTTCAAACCGCTTTGGCCTTGGCTCAGAGGTAATAGATGGTCCCATATTTGAAGAGATGGTTAATTCAGGTAAAAGTATTCCTTTGACCTATGAGGGTATTTTTATTGTGTCTCTCCATTTCGCTTACAGGAAGAAAGGTCTGATAGAAAAGCAAGCTTGGAACTGCGTTGTGATAGATGAGGCACATAGATTAAGGAACGTTTATAAAGGTAGAGATGCTTCTAAGATGGCTTGGGAGATACGCAATATAATCAAAAACACGGGCAAATTACTTCTTACTGCTACTCCTCTTCAAAACAATCTAATGGAACTATACGGGATAGTGAGTTTTATCGATGATAAACTACTGGGCACACCATATAGTTTTAAAAAGAGATTTGTCGAGCCTCTTATAGAATATAGTGGGCGTTCTCAAGGACGATTAAAAGAACTACGCCAGCTTATAAAAGGTGAGGAAAAATTCGGTGGTGACAAAATCAGCGGAGTTTTAACACGCTCATTAAGGAAACAGGTAACCGATTATGTGAAGTTTACGGAAAGAAGGGCCTTTACTCAAGATTTTACGCCTACAAATGAAGAAATGGAGCTTTACAACAAAGTCTCTGAATATCTCCAACGACCAGAGCTAGCAGCAATTCAAGCTACACAAAGGAATTTGATGATTTTAGTATATAGAAAATTACTTGCTAGCTCTTCCTTTGCTATTGCTGGCACATTAGACCATTTAATAAAATTCTTAAGAAAAGAACTAGAGCTGCGTGAAACTAATAGACTAAGCAAAGAAATGCAAGCTGATTTATTTACCAAATCTGAGCTTGAAAATGAAGGATTAGAAGAAGAATTTGAAGAGTTAGAGATAGAAGGAGCTGAAGAGAAAGAAAAAAAGGAGCTAAAGCCCCGAATCGATCAGAGTCTATTTAGTGATGACCATATTCGAAAAGAGATTGAGGAGCTTGAATCTTATTATAACCTTGCGGTTAAAATTAAAGAAAATAGCAAAGGTAAAGCTCTCATCAAGGCATTAAAGACGATATTTAAGACTGCAGAAGAAAAGAAATGGCCCAAGAAAGCGATTGTCTTTACTGAATCAACAAGAACGCAAGAATATATACGCAGGCTTCTCGATCGTGAAGGCATAACCTATACCATATTTAATGGCTCTAACAGTTCCCGGGAAGCAACAGAAACCTATAGAAAGTGGCGGAGACAATTTCCTGAATCAGCTGAACGGGGTTCACCGGTAGCCAATATTCGCCAGGCCTTAGTTTATGACTTTGAGAAAAATAGCCAAGTATTTATATCCACTGAAGCAGGAGCTGAGGGTTTAAACCTTCAGTTCTGCAATATCGTGATAAATTATGATTTACCTTGGAACCCTCAAAGGGTCGAACAGCGTACAGGACGTTGTCATCGCTATGGTCAAAAATATGATGTCTTAGCGGTTAATTTCCTTAATACAAAAAACAGAGCAGATCAGAGAGTACTTGAACTTTTGCAGTATAAGCTACATCTCTTTGGCGGCCTTTTTGGCTCCTCAGATGAAGTTTTAGGGCTTCTTGAGTCGGGTGTTGATTTCGAAAAGAAGATATTAGAGATCTACCAGACTTGCCGGACCCCTGAAGAAATAGATATTGCTTTTGGCAAACTTCAGGAATCAATCCAATCTAAAATTGCCGATGAAATTCAAAGTGTAAGAAAACAGTTAACCGAATACTTTGATGAACCGGTTAGAGAACTATTTGAGCAGACAGAATTTGAATTAAATAAAAGCATCTCTTTATTTGATAGAGATCTCTTAAGACTTTGCCAGAGTTTTTACAGAGATAACCTCATCCCTCTTGATCTTGAAAAGACCTTGTACACCTTTAAGAACTTGGAACCCAATAAGACGATAGCCTTTAGAGAACTAAGCGAGGACGAAGTAGGTAAGATTGTACGTATGAACAAAGAGCATCCTATAGCTCTTAAGGCTATTAATGAATCTCTGAAATTACGCACCGTTCCTATTCCTTTGAACCACTTTTTATATACCAGCTCTAGTAAAAAATATAGTTTAATTAACCCCCTTGTTGGAAAAGAAGGTGTTATTTATCTGTTTAAGCTAAAAATAAAAGGAATTGAGGAAGAGGAGATACTTGCTCCAATGACTTTTATTAAGAAGAATAATACCTACGAACCTATATCTTTAGAAATAGCAGAGGAGATATTATCTTTAGAAGCACAAGAGCAAACCCAAACAGTAGATTTATCTCCTCTTGGAAAAGAAAAGCTGCTGTCTCTATGGGAAAACTGGAAGAAACAAGTCTTAGAAAAATATCAGCATCGGAACGAACACCTCTACGATCGTGAAGTAGATAGAATTAATCGCTATTATCAAGATTATAGTTTAAGAGTTGATGATAGAATCGAGAAAGCCGAAGAGGAAAAGGAGAATCTAAATCGTCGGCGGGATAATTCTGCCGATCTTGCTGAACGGCGGGAACTTCATAAAAAAATTCAAGAGATTGAACTAAGACTTGATAGGTTAAGACTTGAACAGATAAAGCTAAAACAAGAAGCAAACCAACTGAAGCAAAAGGATTACGAGGAACTAGAGAAAAAATTCGAGTTAGAAACAGAAGAAGAGTTGATCGCGGTTACTTTATTTAAGGTGGTTTAATATGGCGGAAGACAAAAAGAGAAAATCAAAAAGACAAAAAGATATTGGTCAATTCTTTACCCCACGAGAGGTGGTAGAGTTTATTTATGATATACTAAAAGTCCACTTAGATAAAGAAGAGAAATGGAGAACTTATGTGGGTAAAAAACAAAAGAAATTGAAAAAACCTTCCATTATTGATCCTGCCTGCGGAGAGGGTGTTTTTTTGAAGATAGCCCTTGAGAAAAATATAACATATCCATCGCATATATTTGGGGTAGATATAGACGATGGAATGAAAGAGGAATGGAGGAGAATAAATCTTCTTACAGAATTTGGCTCTGAAGCAAGACTTGAAAGTAGGTTTTTCTATCAAAATGGTCTATTGCCAATTAAGCACGACCCGAAATATAAATACCGGGGTATTAAGAAAAATGCTTTGAAGGAATTTGATTTGGTAGTGGGAAATCCGCCCTATGGTGGAGTAGGATTAAAGGAGATAACCCCAGAGCTTGAGAAGGCCTTGCTTGGCTTTGATGTGTGGCGAAGAGCCCTTAGGCAGAACGACAGAAGCCAAGGAGAATTATTTGATAAATCTGAGATTGAGGTATTAGGCAATAAAAGAAAGAAGAGGCTTCAAAAACTTCCCATAGAGATTTTATTCATAGATAGATTTATTCAACTTACCAAACCAGGCGGACATATTGCCATTATTGTCCCCGACGGCATCTTAAGTAATTCTAATCTGCATTATGTAAGGGAATTTATTGCTGGAAATGTTAAAGTAGAGGCAATAGTTTCGCTTCCCCGGGACACATTTAAGAATGTTGGCACTTCAGCTAAGACCAGCATTATCGTTATGACTAAGCCACTTGACGGTAAAATAGGGTCTTTGGATTATCCAGTTTTTCTTGCTACAGTGCAGAATTTAGAAGGTCTAACCAAGGTTTATGAACTTTATTGTAGATATCAAAAGGAGGGGAATCTCATGAATCCAATTCCTGAAAAAGTATTAGTGGTAAAAGACTCTGACGGAAATGAGGCAGTGACAATCAGAGTGGATATAACACTTAGAAAAATGTTTGAACAAAAACCCATGACCCGGTGGGACGCGCCATATTGGGATCCGTCTGTAATCGAATATATAGATATGGTAACACGAACTGAACATACAAGATTGGGCAACTATATAGACTTTATTACATACGGCGTAATTACAACAGGAGCACAAAGAAAATATGATCTTACAGGAACAGTTTGGCACATAAATCAAATAAATGTGAGGAATACCGGCTTAGAGATTCATTTGGATGAACGAAAGATTCGACAAGAAGACAAAAGGAATGCAGAGAGGTGTAAGCCTTTGAAAGGGGATATTTTATTCAATAGAGATCAAGTCGGGACAATGGGTAGGTGTTGTGTGTTCTTACACGATACTCAAAAATATGTAGTAAATGACCACGTGGATATTATCCGGGTAAATGAATTGAATCCTTTCTATATGTGTATCTTCCTTTTGACTCAATTTGGCTCAGCTCAAGTGAATCGTTTTGGTTCAGGCGTCTCAGGCATAATTGGGATTACCTTTGAACAAATAAAATCAGTACTAATTCCGTTGATTTCAGAGAAAGTCCAAGAAAATATCGAATCCAAATACAAAAAGATGTCTGCTTATCATGGCAAAGCAATGGATGCCAAGTTAAAAGGCGATGAAGTAAATTACAAGAAGAATATTGCAACTGCCGAGAAGATGTTAAGGGATTTAATTGCCCGCACGGAATCTGTTATCCGAGGTGAGAAAGACGATATAGTTTAATGCGATATTATTTTTTCCTGGATGAAACGGGGGATCATGGTCTAAGTTATGTTGATAAAAATTTTCCCTTATTTCTTTTATGCGGTTGCCTTTTTCGTACTGACGAGTTGGATGATGTCAAAGCCAAGATTGATACTTTCAAACGGAAATATTTTAAGACGACCGAAGTTATTTTGCATTCCCGGGAGATAAGAAAATGCGAGGGGTCTTTTCAGATATTATTTGATTTAGGCCTAAAAGCAGAATTCTATAAGGATTTGGATAAAATTTTGGAAGAGGCTGCTTTTAAGATTATAGCCGCGGGAATAGACAAGGAAGAGCACATTAAGAAATATGGTAAAGGTGCTAAGGACCCTTATAGTTTGTCTCTTTCTTTCACTATCGAAAGATTGCTTTTCTGTTTGGATAGTCTGGATAAAAAAGGAGTTGTGGAGGTAAAAGTAGAACCACGTGGAAAAAAAGAAGATCAAATGCTCGTGAGCCATTTCAATTCTATTTTGGATTTAGGCACTTTTTATGTTTCCCCAAGCCAGCTTAAAGAGAAAATAATAGATTTCAAATTCCATAGCAAGAGAGAAAATATTGTAGGACTACAGATTGCAGATTTATGTGCTTATCCTTTAGCAAGGCATTTGTTAAACCCAGAAGAACCTTATATACCTTTTAGGATTGTAGAGAAAAAGATTTATTGTAACAGAAGTGGCGAGTACGATGGGTGGGGACTCAAACTATTTCCCTGAAAATAAAAAGCCCCCTTTTTCAGGAGGCCTTTTACCGACTGGGAGACACCCCAATCCCATTTTTGTTTCAATGTGATTATATATCATAAAAGGAATTTGTCAAGTGTACGAAAATGAAAAAATTCTAAGGCCAGAAATATCCTATTTGGTGCAATTCATTTTACCTTTTCTTTCTGCACATTACGATTATCCGAATCCTGAGGATTATGAGCATGTAAAGATTGACGAGATTCCAATTAGAATAGGCTCAAGTATTAAAAAACCCGATGTTGTCTATTATTGGGATGGAGTTCCGGTCTTACTTGTTGAATCAAAGAAAGAAGGTAAATCCGAACAAGATGCTCAAGAACAGGCTTTGTCTTACGTGAGAAATTTTCCGGTTTCTGAGGAACGCTATTCTAAAGATGGACGCAGACCTCGTTTTATCGCTACGACCATTGGCAAGGACATAAGCTTCTATATCCACAGTTACCAGCTAAAAAAGCAGGATTTTAGAGATTGGCTTGAAAGATTAGATACTATTCCTTCTTTTGAAGAGCTTCTTTCCGAATACGGTTTGTCTCCGGGTTATAAACCAAAAATTCTTACCCCCCAAGACTTTCAGCGGAATTTTCTTAACGAACTTATGGCAATATACAAATTAGAGAGATTAATTACAAAAGATGTCATTCTTAATGTAGCATCGCAGATACTTACTTATTTGGAAGATCCAAGAAATTACACCAGCAGACAGCCTTATGTCTTACTCGATAAATATAAAGACAGGCAGGCTCAAATCCGCCAGCTTTTTAATCAATATGACATAGTCAACTCATTAAATCCTGATAACGCAAAAGCACTTCGGCAGTTTGTTCTTCGTTCTTTCCAGGGGACCAATTTGAATCAATATATGACTGAAGGATGCGTTATTGCCTTTATGGTGGATTTACTTAATATGGAGCCTTATTGGAAAATCTTGGATTTTGAATGTGGAAGTGGCGGTTTCTTATCTGCTGCCATAGAAAAAGGGAAAGTCCCTTTGGAAAATATTATGGGAATTGATATAGACCCTCTACCATTTGTAGTTGCAAAGACATATTTAGCAATTTACTTTGGAAAATCTGGCAAAAACAACATTGAGCCTATTCCCATATATCGTAGAAATGGCTTATTCCATTATGGCAATGATTGGGATCTAGTGATAAGTAATCCGGCGGGTAGTAATCAATATAGAAGAAACGATTTAGAAAGAGTGTTAGAAAACTTGGAATCAGATTTAGACCTAAATGGTAGATCTGATAGTTTTTCTGAGTATAACTTTTCTATTCAGCAGGCTGTTCGCTCTATTAAAGTTGGCGGCAAGATATGTTTAATATTGCCAGAGGGTTTTTTCTCCAATTTGCAGGACGAGATATTAAGAAAATATGTTGCTAACCACTGTAAGATATTAGCCATTGTGAGTTTGCCACGAGGAGTATTCAAGGTGGGAACGGACGTGCAACAGGCACAACGTGGTAGTCGAACTGCAAGTATGAAGATGTCTATTCTTTACGCTGAAAAAATTAAAGAGGTAAAAGACGGTGAAGGTATTGATCTACCCGGAACCAATTTAGACTATCCAGTTTTTCTTGCGAATATTACTCCATCAGAAAGCACAAGAGGTGAAATTAACACTTGGCTTGAACCAAAGCTCAATCTTGTATTAGAGCAATGGAGAGCATGGCAAACTCGCCAAAGTTTAACTGAACCCAGCGAAGTAAAGATTGAGAGTTTAAAGAAGATATTAGAGAAAAAACATAGAAAAGAAAAAAGAGAAAAACTTCTATTTGAGGTGACTTCGAAGAAACCCGAGGCACCAAGGTATAAAAAGAAAGTAATTTCAAAAGTAAAGGTCAGCCCAGGTTTAAAAGATATATTTAAAAAGGTTGATCCAGACTCAAAGAAACCTTAGACCAAATCAAAGCCGAGGCTATTGATTGGGAGAAGGGATAAAATTTTCCAACCGAAGAAGAATGCAAAGAAACCTACTCGGCAATGTGTGAATTGATCGAGAATGGATTAGAGAAAGCTATGAGCGTAAAACGAATGGAAAATTCACCATAAATGAGACACGAATTAATCAAAGAGATTTCAACTGTATTAAAAACAATGGAGCAAGGAGCATTTCAAGATTTCTGCCTTGATTTTCTGCCCCTTTTCGATCCATTGTATGAAGGATTGGAGCGGCACGGAGGAACAGTAGAGGGTAAAACTCGAAAAGGAACACCGGACTTACTTAAGACTCTGAGTAACGGTAAACAAATTGCTGTTCAATGTAGTGTGGCAATTGGCTATTGGAAAGCGCCGAAAGAGAAAAGTAAATTCTCTACTTGGAAGCCATGTGAAGACATAGATAAATGCCTTCAGCATCTTGATAATGTTGAAGAGATAATATTATGCTCAAATCAAGAACGTCCGACCGATCAGCCAAACGTTAAAGTAGAGATTTTGTCCTATGCTAAACAGAAAACTAATGCAAGAATCACACCGTTATGTTGTACGGATATTGAGAATGTATTAGTGAGTAACGTTGAAACCCCAGGTTTTGATGCTCTTTTCAAAAACCACTTTCTTGGGGTTCATGAACGCATAGTTCTTTTGAGGGAAGCTCAAACAAGTAAGTTAGCCATAGAACTTCTGAAGGAAAGACCAGTCCCCTTAGAGAATGCATTGAAAATTGCCGCCGCCGCAGCCAAAAATTTTATCGACCTCAAGGAGGCGAAAGTCTATGCGTTAAAGAAGATAGATGAACTTAGGTCAAAGTTTGAAAGAGAATGTCTTCCTGATACGGGCAACGTTGTGAGACGCATACCAAAAAACTTTCCGCTGATGAGGCCAATCGGAGTCATCCAAACTTTATTAGGGGTTCCCAAAATTGGAAAAACTTCTCTGGTAGTTCAATGCGCTAACCATTGGAAGGCGAAAAAGATTAATATTCACTGGTTCGATTGTCCAATCGAAGAAGTTGAAACTAAATCACTAGTTAAAGATATTTTAAGAGCTATATGGACTTCTTTTCTTCCATCAGACAAAGCTTCAGAATTAGCTGATGGTATCATTGGCCTGCAGTCAATAGACTCAGACAGGTTAACATATAAACTGGATCATCCCACCATATATGTTTTGGATAATGCGGAATTTCTCTCTCCAAATATTATAAAATCACTTCGCATATTCTTGAGCAAACTTAAGTCTTTGTCAGTCCTGTCTCATATAGGGATTGTGTTTGTGAGTAATAAAAGCCTAAAGTACTTATGTCCAACGATCTCTAACGAATGTCCTGCACTACCCTGGACTCGAGCGGAGCTTAAAGACCTGCTATCCGAGGAACTGCAGGAACAGGAATATTTTAGAAACGATAAGTATTTGGAAATCCTTGAGACTATGAGTTCGGGACATCCCCTTGTAGCATTAGCCTTGGCAAGAAAATTCCCATCAACAAAGCAATTGGTTCTCTCCTCTTTCGGAGGTCCATCTCTCGCACATGAAGATTTGACAGCAGAAGTAAAGAATCTTCTTTTTGAAGATATTTTGAAAGCAGATAGAGATGCTTTGAATTACGTTCTTAGGTTGGCCCCTCTTGTCTTTAGAGCCAATGATAAGACCATTCACGCTATCGCAAAAAAGATTAAGCCGGTAATAGCAGAGCCGTTTGCTTTAGTGTTGAATAGGCTTTATGGGACTGTCGTAGAGGGAGACAAAAGACAGGGTTACGGCGTGTCTTTTGTTTATAAGGAAATTGCCAAAAAACAACTTAGCTTGCAAGATCAGCGAGAAATTCACGATATAGTGAGTATCGAGTTGTTAACTCCTGAAGATGGTGCTCTTACCGCTATTGACGTAACAAACGGCGTATTTTACGCACTTCTAGCTAATAAACTTGAAAGAACTTTTTATTGGACGATATGGTTATTACACTCAACAGTTAATAGGAACCTTCCAAAAAATCAAATACAAAACATTGCTGATCGCCTTGAGGTTGTTTCTTTTGTCAAGTCGCCATATCATCTGAAATTATTGTCGATGTATTATTTGGTATTGCTCTTTATGGCCACAGCTTATGCCAATATTGAAGATTATAAAAAAGCAGTAGATCTACTTGCCAAAATCAAAGTTCCTTCCATGAAAGGCAAAGATAAGAAGATTGAAGGTCAATTAATACTTATAAACGAGGTAGCAAAAATATATCAAGCGAACTTGGTTGCTCAAGAAAATCCAGCAAAATCCATAAAGATTTTATGTGAGATAAATTTTGAGAAAATACAAGGATTTTTGCCTAGTGAAGGATTTCTTATAAGTGATTTACTTAAAGATTTGATTTCGCAAGTACCCATTAAAGATATCCCTAAAGACATTATGAAAAAGATTATCAGTTTTGCCAATATAAATAATGGAAAAGTAGTTGCTGATTTGTTGGCTATTGCTTCACATCTAGGAGTGAAGGCTGGACGTGGGGAAGCAAGCCTTGAGGAAGTACTCGCCCTTTTACCTCCCCGTGGTACTATCGCCAAGGCATTGAATATTACGCTCAAGGCGCAGTACGCTGTGCAAAAACAAGACGCGAAATCAGTTGAATTTACACAGCAAGCTATAAGCTTATGTCAGAAAAGCCAATTATGGTCTAAGCCCGTTGAAAACGTCCTCCGACAGCTTCAGGGTGACATCTATTATAAGTTAAAACATGACGAAAACGCCAAAACTTCTTATTTAAAATGTGTAGAATGTCTTGGAAATAATACAGAAACCTTTGATTATGCTTGGGTAAACCATAGACTGGGTTTACTCTCAAAGGACCCAGCAGAGGCCGAGAAATACTTTAGAAAATCAAGTCCTGTTTTTGACTTGCTTGGGTACGAAGATTTGTGTGCCCGAAGTGAGGGAGAACATGGCGTCGCGCTGGTTCAATTAGGTCGTCCTCCGGAATTTGTGAGAATAGCCGAGTGGATGTGCCGGCGATATTATCTGCGTAATAAATCTAATTTTGGGCCAGCTGTTACTATAGCAATGGCACAACTCACAAGACTTATATACAAGTTAGAAAATAAACCGGTTCCAAGTAAGAGTGGGATAATCTATCCAAAATTCGAGAGAGGTTCTTATACAAGGGTTTTAGATATTACTAGACCTCAGAGTGGAGGAACAGTAGCGTTCGATTCCCTCGCCAGAAGTTATGCTTTAGTAGGTAATAGAGATCGAAAAGTAAAGTGTTTACGTACTGCCTTGTTATTCGAACCTAGTACTCAATTGGATAAAAATTGCGTACCTTTGGTAATACGTGACTTTTTGGATGAAATAATTCCCGCCGGCGACAAAAAGGAAATTGAAAAGTTGATAATCCAAGGTATTTTTACAGATGTGCGTCAAATAGATGTCTCTCATACACAGAACCCTAAGCGTTATCTATCTTATTGTATCTTCTCTAAGTTAGATAACGTTATTACCGAGATAAATGACCTGCAAAAACTAATGTTTATTAGTGTATTAGACAGGGCGCAAAGGACGCTAGTAGGTTCTAATCATAAAGATGCAGAATGGTGGCTGGCGGAAATATGTCTAAGGAGAGCTAGAATAGGCGAAACTTATTATCGCACGAAGAATGAAAAGTATTACTTATGGAAGAAAACCTATGATTGCGGTATTAACGCTAACAACAAGGAAGTAATTATTCAAGCAGGGCATCATTTGGGATTTGTTTACTGTGACTACTGTCCATCAATAAAAAGTCTAGCAGATATACAATTTAGTATGCTTAAATCGATTTCCTCACAAGAAGAGGGTTTTGCAACAATAGAAAATCTTGGCCAAAATCTTTTTCAACTGTGGAGACGGATCGAATTTCGACGATTGTCAATGTCTGAGTTAAGTGCTAACCCCACTTCCACACTGAAGAGTCAAAATTGGGGCTTTTTTGAATAGTGGGTTAACTGAAACCCTTTATTTATGGGAATTTTTCTTTTTGGTTCTTTGAAAAACGCCAAAATAGTGACGAATATA
>Ga0315549_1002278_pt1 | contig 18453 bp, 17 predicted proteins | sample SalMarSW160200MG_FD_203101 | JGI IMG/M metagenome (GOLD analysis project Ga0315549, IMG submission 203101) | Salt marsh sediment microbial communities from the Plum Island Ecosystem LTER, Massachusetts, United States - Salt Marsh Sediment SW1601-200 ... | reverse complement strand
CTAACCCGTTGAGCTCCGGCATACTTATATCCATAATCACGACATCAGGCAGCAGCTCGGTGGCCAGTTTGACCGCTTCTTTACCATCGCTGGCTTCGGCAATAACCTCAAAGTCGGGCTGTTTTTCCAGGACATCCCTCAACGCCTGGCGCAGCAGAGGGTGGTCGTCAGCCAGCACTATTCTGATCTTATTGGATTTGTAATGTTCTGAAGTAGATTCCGGTTTCACTTTAACCACATCTTACCTCGTGGCGATGATTGTAGCATAAGTGGGGGTCGCTAGCAACTGAAGTACCCCGTCTCTTGGCCGGGGGCGGACTTTAGGACACGGTCAATAGGCCCTTGTGTTTTAGAACGGAACAGGGTATCTTGCATCTAGTTGGCTAAATTCGCAATAAACAGTCGCTTGTAGGTAGAAATTAAACTTTACACTCCCGAGAGAACTAGCTTCCAAAAGGGAGGAGGTGAAAGGGTGTATTTTAGCAGAAACTAAAAAGGGTTACCAGATTTTATTACTAGCTTGCACCTCTGTAAGATAGAAGCTAGACAGCTAAAAAAAGGAGAAAGAGATGGCAACTCCAGAAAGCTTAACCATGTTTGAGAAATTTAATTTTGAGATACCACCTGTAGGTATAAAGTTCCTTTACCATAACTTGGAAGGGATAGAGCATATAGACAAACAGATGTCTTTTTGTCAAATGGTTGGCGAAGAGCAGAAAAGGGGGAAACCTTTTTACTTCACTAAAGACGACGAGATTTGCATTGGAAGCTTAGCACTGGGCATGATAGATGTGCCCATTGTCGAAAGCGGGCAAATAGGGCAAAAACTTGAAATATTTAAAGAGCCGCGTGATAACGCAAAACTCTATCTGGAACTTCCCAGAATGCGGAGGGGCACTGTTAACTATGTCGCTCTATCCGCCTTAGACGAACTAACATTCGACCCGGACGTCTTGATTGTTATGGCCACTCCCAGCCAAGCGGAAATAATTCTAAGAGCAATGGCCTATTCAACCGGCGTAATATGGGAAACCCGGAAAACAGGTGTATTGAGCTGTGCTTGGGCTTTTGTTTATCCGTTTCAAAGCGGCAAAGTCAACTACACAGTCACCGGATTGTCCTTTGGCATGAAAGCCCACGAATCGTTCCCAGAAGGATGGATAATGATATCTATCCCATATAACTGGATACCGACTATAACGCAGAACCTAAAGGATATGAAATGGGTTCTGCCGGCTTACGCAGCCGGCAAAGAAGGGTTCATCAAACAAAAGATGGACATGTTAGAGGAGTTAAACCGGGAAGCCCGGAACCCTTAAAACCTCAACTGGTTGGTCTCAACTAAAGTAGAGATAATCTTCGAAGGGTGCGACATCATATGGTAATAAGAAGTCCATTTGGTCAAGAGGAGGATGAAAGTGTCCGAGAGTAAGTATTCTTCATACAAGGAACTTTATGATGATGTTATTCATCAATTCATTGAGCAATGTGTTCTTTGTGGGGAATGTATGGGCAACTGTCGGATGTTTCCACTTAATCCGGCGCTAAGGGGAAAAGACCCTGTGGAGATTATAGAAAGCATGGTAGATTTCTTAAAAGATGGGGTCTTCTCGGAAGAAGTTTACACCACAGCTTTCAGTTGCGCAGGATGTGGATATTGTACCGATTTTTGCCCTCAAGGAATTGATGTTCTTCGGGTGATTGAGGCAACAAAAGTTGAGCTGGTGGAGCAAGGTAAAGAACAGCCCGAAGTACTCAATTTTGTTTTGCCTGGGCAAAGAATAAACCTATATGAAATCCTTGCTGGTATTCAAATAAAACCCTCTGAGCGAAGATGGTTAACAAATATACCTCCCCAACCAAAAAAGACGGAAAATGTGGTGTTTCTGGGATGTTCCCCTCAGGCATTACCCCATAATGTATTTGCCTTTCTTGATATCTTGGAGAAAATAGGGGTTGACTTCGTTACTATAGGGGGAGGAGAACTATGTTGTGGTACCGCTTTTTGTCCTGCGGGTGGTAGGGTTAGGGATTCAGAAAAGGTCGGCCGGGAGTTAGTCGCTGCGCTGAAGGAAGCCTTTTCTCCGAAAAGACTCATCTTTAACTGTACCGGTTGTTATCGCCAGTTTGGGGAGTATTATCCCGAGTTTCTTTACGATGATACGGAGTTTGAACTTAAATTCTATACCCAGTTCCTTAGTGAGAACTTGGATAAGATAAACTTTATAAAGCCTGTGGAGAAAACGGTAACCCCCCATGACTCTTGCGTGCTAGCTCGGCGCTTTAAAGACACTGAATCGCCGAGAAAACTTCTGGAGGCTATTCCCGGATTGAAGATTGTGGAAATGGAACACAATAGGGGAGAAACCCTTTGCTGTGGTGGATTAGCCAACATGACCCATCCTGAACTCGGCCAGAAGTTAGGGCACACACTTGTAGAAGAGGCCGGAAAAACTGGGGCCGATTATTTGGTGGATGTGTGTCCTTTCTGTCAGTCAGCCCTCTACCCCCAGATAAAGGGGTATTCATTTGGCCTAAAAGATATTGCAACTATAATAAATGAGGCTATGGGAGGTAGGGAGTACGAGAATAAATTGGAGAAATTTTGGAAATGTGAAAGCATTGATGAGCTAATAGAAAAGACGAGAGATAACTTTGAGGCCAATGGTTACACTGAAGAAGAAATGAGGCAAATACTTCCCAAACTTTTCCGTTTAAATGCCTAGTGCTTTATATTTTATATTCAGAATGCCAGTTCTACGGGGGAATTTGGGATACTCAAGGAAAGGAGCGTTAAAAATGGCAAAGGAAATCATCCTCTACAATCTGGCGGAGAACGTAACTGACGAAGAGTACAAGGACTACGTTATCAACGAGAAAGGCCCTCTGCTTGAAAGCCTCTCATCGGTCAAGAAATTCGAGATGGTCAAGATTACGGGGTCCGCATCGGGGGAAATCCCCTTTAAATACATCGGAATTATGCACCTGACCAGCCTGGAGGAGTTTTCCCAGAAAGATGCCCCGTCACAGAAGTTCCAGGACTTTCTAAAGAAATGGCAGCCGATGACTTCGGGGGCTTATATCCTGTCCGGGGAAGAACTCTATTAGCCGCAACTTAATCAAATAACATTAAATATTAATTAAGGGGGGGGGTAAATGTTAGACCAGAGCAGTCAATGGTACAGGCTACAATACCCGGAGTGTTTTGTTAATGAAGAACACCGGATGGTACAGAAGCTGTTTGCTGATTTTACCGATAACGAGATTATGCCGGTCCGTGACAAGGTTGATGATGATGTAACCCATGAAAAGGTAATCAACCCCGTTTTGAAGAAATTACAGGTAGACCTTGGCTGCCAGAAAAACATGATTCCAAAAGAGTTTGGCGGGAATGAAGCTCTATCTATGGTGGCGGGCTCTCTAAAAGGCGAGCAATTATCACGGGGTGACTTTGGTATAAACCTCCACAGCGCCTGCACCGAATGGGGGTGGACACCGGCCGCCCTGGCCTATTTCTCGCCTTCACCAACAGGTAACGCCTGGGCAAAGGCGGTGCTTAGCGAGTTTGCCCCCAAGTTCACCGGTAACGAGATGGCCGTTGCCTGTTTTAATATGAGTGAGACAGACCCTTCCGTGGATATCGAGAACTCGCTGAATGATGGCAGAACTATAGGGGTGAGAGCTAAGCTTGAGGGTAACGAATGGGTCATAAACGGTAATAAGTTCTGGGCGACTAACAGCGGCATAGCTGACCTCCATTGCGTGGTCTGTAATATGGACCCAAAGCTGGGGGTAGATGCCTTTGCCCTGGTCTATGTCCCGGAGCCCTGGCCCGGGGTCTCCCACGGTAAGTTCGAGGTCAAGTGCGGCGCTCAAGCGGTCAGAAATACCTCTACCTACTTTGATGGCGTAAGGGTGCCCAAGGAGTGGGGAATACAGGGGCCCGAGGCCTGGGCCCTATTCCAAAATACAATCAATGCCCCTATGCCCCTGGATTCAGCCAACGCCGTTGGTATCCTGCAGGGGGCATTTGATGTTCTCCTTGAGTACACGAGTGAGAGGGTGGCCGGGGGTAAACCTGTCAACCAGCACCTCCATGCGGCAATGATCCTGGGTGAGATGGCCTCGGTGATAACTGTGGCCAGGGCCGCCGTCCTAGAGCTGGCCTATGAATATGACCATATGGATATCTACGGTATGTGGGACTCCCCCAGTATGATGGCTAAGGGGCACGCTGTCCACGGCTATATCACCAGAACAGCGCCGGAGCTGATTCTGAAGGGGATGGAGCTTATGGGCTCCTACGGCTATGCCCGCGAAAATAACTACGAGAAGTACTACCGCGATTCGGCAATACTGAAGCTGTTCCTGGGCGGTGTGCACTATGCCTACTTTACCACCTGCCGGCAGTTCTATGACCTGGACTACTCTGCCTTCGGCCCGGGTAAGCTCAAGAAGCCTGCTTAGGGTAAAAAGGGCGGAATGAGAGGCTTAACAGTGTAACGAACACAGTCTAAGATGATAAAACACCAAAGGAGTAAAAGATGATCGGGAAAATTAAAATCGATGATGCGCAGAGGGAAAGGATAATAGAGAAAGCGGGCCACCTTGCCGATGAATACGGGCAAGTATACATGGCCTGTGCCCCGGCTATTTTCGAAGGGATAGCCGAGGCATTCAGGGATGAAGGCATAGAGCTATTTCCAAAAGAAATACAGGACACGCTAACCTCTGCGTTTATAGCCCTTCACGGCGGTGTGGCTATGTCCGGAGTCGGCACATGCGGAGCTGTTACCGCCGCTACGTTTCTTATCGGCTACGTGGTCGGCGTTACCACCGAGGAGCTAACGAAAAACGCCAACCTCAACTATGCCTCATGTGTCCCCGCTGCGACATACATAGTGGACAGGTTCGAGCAGACATACGGCGCTATAGACTGCCTTAGAATACGCTATAATCGGGTTCAGCGGGCTTTTGACCTCCTTGATCCTGACGCCAGGATAAATGAGGAGCTTTTTATTATGTATCAGCCCAACAAGTGCGCCATGATTGCCGAAAAATTCGAAGGCGGGCGTGAACAGACGCCGCCGGTTCAGGGTGCGCGCTGGGCAGCCGAGGCAATTTGCGATTTATTAGCCCTGGAACCCGAAGAGCGGAAGGAGCTGCCACCACACCTGAGGGGCCTGGGCATGCAGGAAATGGCGCCAAAGCTTCAGCCAGTCGTTGAGGCCTTGAAGAAGTTTAAGTTCGGGCGCCCCGATGAGAAGATTTCTTACCGGGACTACTGGACGTTTAAGCTGAAGGGTAAAAAGGGAGTAGAAGAAGGCAGACTGGGCTCGATAAGCGCCCCAAAAGAGGAAGAATACAAGGATTAATCAGAAAAAACTGAAATAAATATTTTAAAGTAGGAGGTGATGACCGTAATAATTTAAAAATATAACTATTATAGTCTAAGATGATATAACACCAAAGGAGGTAAAGATGATTAAGAAAGTCAAGTTTGACGATGCGCAGAGGAAGAGAGTAATTGACAAGGCGGGTCACCTTGCCGATGAATATGGGGCAAAATACATGGCCTGCGCCCCGGGTATTTTCGAGGGCATAGCCGAGGCATTCAGGGATGAGGGTGTAGAGCTATTTCCAAAAGAAATACAGGACACGCTAACCTCTGCGTTTATAGCCCTTCACGGTGGTGTGGCTATGTCCGGAGTCGGCACCTGCGGAGCTGTTACCGCCGCTACGTTTCTTATCGGCTACGTGGTCGGCGTTACCACCGAGGAGCTAACGAAAAACGCTAACCTCAACTATGCCTCATGTGTCCCCGCTGTGACATACATAGTGGACAGGTTCGAGCAGACATACGGCGCTATAGACTGCCTTAGAATACGCTATAATCGGGTCCAGCGGGCTTTTGACCTCCTCGACCCCGACGCTAGGATAAACGAAGAACTCTTTATTCTGTATCAGCCCAACAAGTGCGCCATGATTGCCGAAAAATTCGAAGGCGGGCGTGAACAGACGCCGCCGGTTCAGGGTGCGCGCTGGGCAGCCGAGGCAATTTGCGATTTATTAGCCCTGGAACCCGAAGAGCGGAAGGAGCTGCCACCACACCTGAGGGGCCTGGGCATGCAGGAAATGGCGCCAAAGCTTCAGCCAGTCGTTGAGGCCTTGAAGAAGTTTAAGTTCGGGCGCCCCGATGAGAAGCTTTCCTACCGGGACTACTGGACGTTTAAGCTGAAGGGTAAAAAGGGAGTAGAAGAAGGCAGACTGGGTTCAATAAGCGCCCCCAAGAAATAATAATAGGGGGCTTGATGATAAAAGCAGAAATAATATAAAGGAGGAAAAACAAGTGAAAAAGAAACTACTGTTAATCCCGCTGGCACTGCTGTTAGCCGTCAGCCTGATTGCCATCGGTTGCCCGACACCCGAAACACCGACACAACCAACCACACCGACACAACCAACCACGCCAACAGAGCCAACCGCGCCACCACCGGAGGGGCCTATAGAGATAATAGCGGCTAATTGGACGCCAACACAGATGCCTGAACCAATAGGGTGGGATCCATTTGATTGGGTCTTTAACTACTGGATGGACTCCATAGAGTACCAAACTAACGGCAAGGTAATTTTTGATCGTTACCCAGGAGCCACTTTAGTAGGCATGATGGACATGTGGGAGGCGGTTAATGCGGGAATCTGTGACATTGGCCTTGTAAACGTTACTGCCTTTCCTGGCCAGTTCCCAATGACGGCCTCCTTGCGGAACCCCGGCTTTTTCGAAAATTCGGTACAGAGTTCAATGGTGCGGCAGAAGATATTTGAAGAAGGCTATTATGCTCATGAGTGGGATGATGTTAAGGTTCTATGGCAAGGGACTAATGAACCTTGGAGTGTAGCCTGCAGTACAAAGCAGATTAAGACATTGGATGACCTTAAGGGTCTGAAGATAGCTAATGTGGGAGACCCCGAGCTTTCGTTCATAGAAGCATTAGGTGCTGTGGGCGTAGCCATGCCCGCAACAGACTTTTACATGGCTCTGGAAAGAGGAACTGTAGATGGGGCTTGGCAGGATACCAACGGATGTGTGCTTTTTGGATTGGCCGAAGTGGCACCTTATATCACAGAGATTCTCTACAACGGCACCTCGGCCCAGTTTTTCATTATGAACAAGGATAAGTATAATAGCCTCCCTCCCGATATCAAGGAAGCATTTGATGATAATACCGGCATACTTCTATCGATATATCATGGAATGCGTTTTGGCTACAACCATGATGAGTGTGTGAAATATCTCGACGCGCGGGAGGGCTTACCCCCTGTCTATGTTCTTCCTCCAGAGGAGCGAAATAGATGGCTCGCGGCATCGGAGCCTCTCATTGAAGAGACATTAGCCGAACTGGAAGCCCAAGGACTACCGGCTAGAGAGATGTTTGAGAGAACCCATGAGTTAGTAGAATTATATAAAGGCTTGGGCTTTTAAATCAGTTGGTTTATTAGTAAGCATAGTTGGATTGGAGGCGAAAATTCTTGCGAAGGGAGAAGGAGGGATAGAGAGTCAAGAGAGCTTATTGAATAATTGTAGATTAGGGAACAAATTCTTAAACACTAGAAAAATTTAGGAGGTTTTTCTCTTAACCCTGCGTAAAGGCTATGAAGGATGTGATAAGCGCTATCATATATCGAGGTGATAACCATCAGTATGTAATAAGGTGACAGTAAGGAGGTAAATAAAAGTGTTTGGGAAAGTAGATATAGACGAGGCAAAGAAGGAAAGAATAATAGATAAAGCAGGCCACCTCACCGATGAATACGGGCAAATATACTATGCCTGTGCCGTGTGTACTTTTGAAGGGATATGCGAAGCGTTCAAGTCTGAGGGGATAGAGATATATCCCCCCGAAACACAAGAAATAATAAAAAGAGGAATGCTGGGGCTTGCTGCTGGTGTAGCCGAGACAGGAATCGGCACCTGCGGGGCTATTTCCGCTAGTGCTTTTGTTATAAGTTCTGTAGTGGATGTTACTACCGACGATGTAAAGAAGCATTGGCGTAAGAATTCTACAGTATCTGTGCCAATTGTGGAATACGTAATCAATAGATTTCAGGAGGTGTACGGTGCTCTAGATTGTCTTAGACTACGCTATAATCGGACTCAGCGGGCTATAGACTTTCTTGACCCTGATGCCATGTGGACGGAGATGGTCTTTTCTGCTTATCAAAAGGATAAATGTGGGTTGCCCTCGGATTTTTGGGAGGGCGGGCGTGATCAGCAGATGGTTGTACAAGCTGCGCGTTGGGCATCAGAGGCAATTTGCGATTTACTGGTCATGGAACCCGAAGAGCGGAAGAAGATTCCGCCACATCTAATGGAAATGAGCAGGCAGGAAATGGCACCAAAGGTGCAGAAAGTTGTCGAGGCATTGAAAGAGCTGAATTTCGGGCACCCCAACGAGAAGATTTCTCACCGGGAGTACCGAACATTTAAGCTGAAGGGTAAAGAGGGATTAGAAAAAAGCAGACCGGGTAAAATAAGCGCTCCAAAGAAGTAAGAATACAGGACTTCTTGAGGTAAAAAGCTAGGCAGTGTTATTTATGGGGTTATCTTCTATGAGAGCCGCCGCCCGTTTTTTAGAACAGCGCACTTCTTCGCTATTTAGTGTGCTGGGGGCAATCAGTGCAGCAGGGCTAATTGCGATGGTATTAGTCACTGTCGTCGATGCCACTGGACGGCGGCTCTTTTCCGCCCCCGTCTACGGCTCCTATGAAATCGTTACACTACTGTTATCCGTAGTATTCTTCTCCTCATTCTCCTATTCTACGATCAGGAAAGGGCACTTCGCCATAGACATCGTGACGTCACATCTCCCGCCGAGAGTCCGCCTATATATGGTTAGCATAATGTATCTCATATCTGGATTGCTGATTTGGCTGCTGGCCTCGCAGCTGGTGGCCCTTGCCCTGAAATTGAAAGCCGCCCAGCTCACGTGCAACCAGTTTACCTTCCTACCACTCTACCCGTTTGGGCTATTCGGGGCCCTTTGTTTGATAATAGTGGGCTGGGTCTTTTTAGTCCAGTTCCCAAGCTCTCTGGTAAAAGCAATAGAGGGGAATGACTAAGTCTTGAAACAGGCGATTAGCATATGGAAATAAGCCCACTAGTTGTAGGTATTATTGGCTGGGGTATACTTCTCCTTTTGCTGTTTCTGGAGATGCCCGTTGGCATAGCCCTGCTTCTGGTTAGCTTCGGGGGCATCTGGTACCTGAGCGGTTTGCCTCAAGCATTGCATATGGTTGTCAGGGCCATTTACGATACCTCTATGACTCATCTGTGGAGCCTCATCCCTCTCTTTGTGTTTATGGGTCTTCTTGCCAATGAAGGAAGACTAGGCACAGACCTTTTCCGAGCTGCGTCCAAATGGTTGGGGGGGGTGCGTGGTGGGCTGGCCATGACCACAACGGTGACGGCAGCTGGTTTTAGCGCTGTCTGCGGCGACAACATCGCCGGATCGGCTACTATGACCTCAGTCTGTTTACCGGAGATGAGAAAATATCAATACGATGATAACCTATCCCTGGCTACTATTTGCTCTGGTGGAATCCTGAGCTTTCTGATTCCCCCCAGCCTTGGCTTCATTATCTATGGCTTGCTGGCGAACGTAAATATTGGCGCACTTTTTCTGGGTGGAGTCTTCCCCGGTTTAATTGTTACTTTCCTGTATATGGTTGTCATCTATATTATTTGCCGGATTTCTCCGGAAAAGGGTCCGGCGGTGCCTAAAGCAACCTGGGCCGAAAGGTTCTTGTCGCTCAGATACGTATGGGGAGTGTTGCTTCTGGTTATTATCGTCTTCGGGGGCATCTATAGCGGGTTTATCACTATTACTGAAGCTGGAGCGCTCGGAGCTTTCGCCGCTCTTGTTGTAGGTCTTATAAAAAGGCAGCTTAACTGGCAAAAATTTCGCCGTGCTGCTCTTAGTTCGGTACAAACAACAGGCATGGTCTTTCTCCTTATAATCGGTGCCTGGGCCTTTGCTCCTTTCCTGTCGCTGACGAGGATTCCGGCGACAATGGTAACACTTATGGGTGGGTGGTCTCCCGGGCTTATTCTGCTATCCGTCCTGGTATTCTTCTTCCTGGGTGGTATGATTTTCGAGGCTTCGATACTGATGATATTCACCATACCACTCTTCCTTCCTCTATGGATGGCGGCAGGCTTCGATCTGGTATGGTTCGGGGTGGTACTCATGCTCATAGTAATAGTGAGCGGCATTACACCGCCGGTGGGATTTGTAGTATATGTCGTTAGCGGCATGGTTCCAGGGTCTTCCAGCGGTGGCATATTTAAGTCGGCGCTCTGGTTTATTCCGCCAGTATTGCTTTGCACTGGTCTGGTGGTGGCCTTTCCTCAAATTGCCACATTTTTACCGAACCTTATAGGTTAGGTTTGAAATAAAAATTGCAGAGTTGATAGTCAATCTAATGTCAGCGAGAGTAGGTCAAACATAGCCGTACTAGCTGATATTGGCAATCCCAGGCTAACTCGGGTAACCCCAGTTGAGCCTCCTGACAGGAAGATAAGGAGAAGTTATGGCACGAGGCTATATGGGGAAGATTTTATTTGTGGATCTTTCCAAAAATGAGTTAAAGGATGAGGTACTCGACGAAAAGCTTTGCCGCCAGTTCATTGGCGGCTATGGTATCGGTGCCAGAATCCTCTTCAGCCGGCAGAAGGCCGGCGCCAGCCCACTGGGCCCGGATAATATCTTGGGCTTTCTTACCGGCCCATTCACCGGTACCCCGGCACTTTCGGGTACAAAGCACACCGTAGTGGCTAAATCACCCTTAACCGGGGGGTGGGGTGATGCCAATTCGGGGGGTTATTTCGGGGCTTACCTGAAGTTCGCCGGCTATGACGCTGTGTTCTTTACCGGCATATCAGAAAAGCCGGTTTACCTCTTTATTGATAATGGTAAAGCCGAACTGAGAGATGCCGCCCATCTGTGGGGGAAGGATACTCGCCAGACTGAAGACATACTCAAGTCTGAACTGGGCAAGGATGTGGAAGTAGCCTGCATCGGCCCATCAGGAGAGAACCTCTCTCTCATCTCTGCGGTTATAAGCAGGAGCAGAACCGCGGCGCGTTCCGGTTTGGGCGCCGTGATGGGCTCAAAGAAGCTCAAGGCAGTGGCGGTGAAGGGTAACATGAAGGTTCCTCTCGCCGATGAAGCAAGGGTTAAGACACTGAGAAAAAAGTATCTGGATGAACTGGGAGGGCATATTGAATGGCTGAAGCCGATAGGCACGCCGTTTCTCACTCTTGTAGGCGTCCAGACCGGTGATTCGCCGGTCAAAAACTGGGGAGGGGTAGCGGTTACTGACTTCCCGGATGCTGGCCTCATCGGGGCCGACGTTTTGAATAAGAGTATGTCGAAGAGGTTTGCCTGCTACCTGTGCCCTATTGGATGTGGAGGGTACATGAAGGAAGGAACCGGAGAGTATAAATATGGGGCCGGTTCACGTAGACCTGAATATGAGACAATTGCTATGTTTGGAACCAATTGTCTCAATAACAACCTTGAATCGATAATCAAGGTAAACGATATTTGTGATCGCCACGGGATTGATACCATATCTGCCGGGGCTACTATCGCCATGGCTATTGAATGTTTTGAGAATGGGCTTATTACTAAAGCAGACACCGATGGTATCGAAATGACCTGGGGCAACCATAAAGCCATCGTTGCCATGACTGAAAAGCTGGCCAAGAGGGAAGGTTTTGGTGCCGTGTTGGCCGATGGGGCGAAGGTGGCGGCGGAGAAGATTGGCAAGGGCGCCGACCAATACGCCATACACGTTCAGGGACAGGAGCTTCCGGCACATGACCCCAAACATGCATTCAACTACGCCACTAGCTACAGGCTGGACCCCACCCCAGGTCGCCATTTTGTCGGTTCAGAATTGTCGGACGGGCCCGCCCATCCCTCAGGGCTGGTGCCCAGATTCGACTTAAAATCCTTCGCCGGCAGAGGCGAAGCACGCCGGATAGGTAGCAACTTTCACCAGGCTGTGGTTTGCACCGGGATGTGCCTTTTCGTTTACTGGGCTTTTCCCACCATTGACCCTATCGCTGAGTTTATGGGAGCGGTTACCGGCTGGGATATAACCAAAGATGAGCTGCTTAAGACCGGGGAGAGAATCTCTAACATTCGTCATGCTTTCAATATCCGGGAAGGGTTGAACCCGCTAAAGTTCAAAGTTCCCGACAGGGTGCTCGGTAGACCACCGCTGAAAGAGGGCCCCCTGTCCGGGGTAACTATTGATGAGGATACTATGATTAAAGATTACTTTGCTGTCATGGACTGGGACCTCAAGACAGCCAAGCCGAGTAAAAAGAAACTGCTGGAGCTGGGTCTGGATGACGTGGCTAAGGAGCTCTGGCGTTAAGTGGAAATGGGTAAGTGACATCACGCCTACCCGATCCGTAAGGCAATATTCATATGCAAAGGACTGCGGAACACACCGGAAGAAACAGAATCTCACCAGACACTTTAGAGTTGCTTGTCCACGAAAGAAACAAGGGCAAGAGTCTCAGGCAACTGGGTCTGGTGTTTGGCATAAGCCATGAGGGGGTGAGACAGATTTTAGCTAAATACAGCCCATCACGAGTTACGTTATTACCTGAACACACGGTTGCGGTTAAGCTGGGATACCTACCATGGTAGCTCATCCAGCTAAGAAAAGAGGGTATAGTAAACCCGACAAAGCCCGGGGGTCGCTGGCTTTATTCGGAGGAGCAGGTTAGACAAATACCGTCGCTTATTGCCGAGATGAGGAGGTGTGACCGATGCGGTGGGCCGCGTCCATCAGGCTATCGGAGGTTCTGTAGAGAGTGTAGCCAGTATAGGAGAAAACACTACTACAGGAGTTTGAGCCCAGAAGAGAAGGCAGAGTATAAAAAGAAGTGTGTGGCCTGGCGGAAGGCGAACCCAGAGAAATGGAAAGAGACTTCCTCCAGGGCACACAGAAAATCTCGGGCGAAGGTGTAAACGGGTACGCTATAAACATATAGGAATGGATAGCCGATGGCAGAAAGTAGGGATAGAGGACGCTTTATCAAGGGTAAATGCCTTGGAATAAAAGGCTTGATAGCAACCAAGCGGGGTTATTTTCACCTTCAAGCATTATGGCAAGCGAGAGCTATTTAGGTAACAAAAGTCCAAATTGTGCAGCCATATATCCACTCGCCATCAGTACCAGATAGCGGGATGCCACTTGCCCGATTATGCCCGGAACTGCAACGGGAGGGGAGCTGCTGATTGTTTTCGTCCCGGTCTCCCCTGGCAGAGCCCGCCTACTAGTACCATAGCTTGTCTTAGTCTGAAGCCCTCCAAACCAAGACGGAGATATTAACTCTTTTGCCACTCATGGTCGCCAGCAGCCCATTGAATACCGGTTATTCCCTCTTTTAGCACCGGATCCTTTACCTTGCCCCAAGGATCAAATGAGTAAGTAGCATACGTCGTTGCGCCGCTGAGGTAGTCAGTCTCCAAGACAGTGGAACTGCCAGGCCAGGTTCCGTCGTGGTCGGCATACCAGGCGAGGGCGGCTGACTCCACATTGGCCAACTCGGTATTGGCGGCAGCGACTTTGCCGGTAGCCAGAAAGCCGGCAAGGTTAGGAACGATTACGGCGGCAAGGATACCGAGAATGGCCACCACTATCAGTAACTCAATAAGGGTAAAACCGCGCTGGTCCCGATGGGATAAGCTTAGTAACTTTTTCATTAGAGCACCTCCTTTCTTGTTAGATTTTTCCCACTGTGATAGAATTCAAATGTGATGAGGTTATATTGACCCCTTCACTTCCTTGCAAGCCGAGATTCACTACCACCCGCCTCTCGGCTTCCTTTTTGGGTAGCTACCTCCGTCGCTGATATTAGCTACCGTCGTAGATACTATAAGTGTAAGATAGTCACCTGCTGGCGTCAATAGAACGATAGTACTGAATTCTATAGGAAAATATAACTACGAAATTGTGCAGATATAGCTACCAGCGTATTTATTTTTACCCTTAAAATTGCAGTTTTATTTAGCAGTTTGTTCTAAAATAACTACGGATCTATACACGGAGGAATACACGTTTGGCATCAAGGCAGCTGGAAGAATTCGTGCGGCAGCAGTGTAAAGAGAAGGGATTGTCATTAAGGGGTTTATCTATTGCTGCCGGCCTCAGCCCTGGAACTCTTCATAACCTTATTAGTAGAGAGTACCAACCAAGTATTTTCTCGCTGAATCGTCTTGCTGACTATCTTGGTGTTAGAAGGGAATACGTATGGCAGCTGGCCGGCCTGCTGGGTGACATGGACTACGGTCCGGAAGTGCCGTTAACCGACCCGCGGTTGAAGTTTTATTTCGCTAAAGTAGATAAATTGCCCGAGAACGCAAGGAACCTCATTATCACCATGCTAAAAGCAGTAGCCGACTATTTCCAGCCGCCTGATAATAAGGGAGCTTCTTCAACAGACTAGGGCACCCGCAAATAGGGCCATGAAGAGTCGAAAGCCTTACAATCCCTCCAACCCCCTAATTATCATGTTCGGGACGCGCTGAGAGCCAAAATCAGCCCCTTTTCTAGGGTGGTCAACCCTCTCCCCCCCTGGTGTGGGTTCCTAATCACCCCATCGGGCTACTTTGAACAAAAAAACGGAGGCAGGTGTATTTACCCGCCTCCGTTCTCTTTGATTACCAGCCTGAAACCGGAAGGTTGTTCCCTTTATTGGACTTAGCCCGTTATTTCACGCATAAACTTCTTAATCTCAACTACCAGAAGGTCACCTACTCCATCCTTTATCTCCTCTATAAACCGGTCATCAACTATGTCTTCAGAGATACCGGTTTCCCTGGCCAGGTTAATAATATCCTCTTTGGTTAATATAAAGATTACCCCTTTACCGAATTTCAAGTCTTACTCCTTTCTATCTAGATATAAATAGGGGGATACTCTCCACGGCTTGAGGAGAATATCCCCCTAAAAAGACAAAAAGACGGGTGTTACCCCGCCTCTTTGTCGTGGCTCTTTGTTTCGGTCAAGCGTTCTATTTGGCTGATACTGGCTGTTTAGCTCTTTTGGCTTTGCCTTTGGGCTTATTGGCTGGCTCGGTAGCTTCTGGCTCGGTAGTGGCAGCTTCTCCCTTTGCCTCTCTGTCGGCTTTGGCCTGCTCATTAGCCTTGTCGGTCATCATCGGCATTACCACCAGTTGATAACCGTCATTGGTAAAGAGCATTGGGCTGTAGGCGTTGGTGAGCTTAAGCTCCACCATACCCCCACAAGCCTTAAGAGCGTCGGCAAAGTATTGACCGTCTATCCTCACAAAGCCTTGTCCGTCGGTATCGGCTGGTAGCTCGGCTTGCCCCTTATCGTCGGGGTTAGCCGTAACCAGCTTACCATCGCCAATGGTGAGGTCAATTGGATAGGCTTTGCTGTCGGATAGTGCTTTGAGCGATTGGGTAGCCTTGATTGCCTCTACCGTGTCAAAGTTGGCATAGGTGTTAAACTCGGTGGGGATTAGCTTCTCATAGTCGGGGTAGTCACCGTTGACGCTCACCCACTTATAGCGGACTAGCTCCGTGTCTATAATGAGTGAGTAACCGCCAATGGTATCACCGCCCGCCTCAAAGCTAACCCTTGCCCGCTTTGCCCTCTTTAGGGCATTGGTAATGCCCTTGAGGTCATCACGGTTGATTAGGGCTTGCCCCTCTCCGTCATCATAGTCAAGGCTGATTACCGCTAGCCTGAAGCCGTCGGCGCTAACCAGCGTCAATTTACCGTCTTTAGCCGTAAAGTTGACGCACTGGAGAACTGGGCGGTTGTCATCTTTAGCAGTAAAGGGCAATACTCTGTTGAGTGCCTCGGCTAGCTCACTGGCTCCGACATTCGGCGTGACGGTGTTAGACGGGCTTACCCTGACTTCGCAGAGGGTAAGAGGCGTTTTATCGCCAATCCACTCATTGTCGGCTAGATAGCTGGTATTAGCTCCGCAGATAACCTTAAGCCTCTTATGTCCGTTAGCCTGCGACTCGCTAGCACTACCGTTAGACGGTATCATCTTGACGACATTACTACCGCCAAGAGCCTTAAGGTAACCGAGTAAGCCTTTGCGCCCGATGGTCAAGTCCATTAGCACTACCCTTTCGGATAGTCCCCTTGACAGGGCGTTTACCAGTAAAGCCTTATGAGCGACAAAGCCATCGCCTGAACGCTTGCCCACGATATTCAGTTGTTCCAGTTTAATCACCCCTTTTGGCTATCTGGCTAGTGGGCAAATCTGCCAGCTTCACCTAGTAGTAGCTTGCCAGTTACCCGCAACACGCTGGCATAACTGGTGCTCCACTATAGTATTTGGGCAAAAGGGCTAAAACATAACACCCTAAAACAAGGTTTTTTGCTGCCGTTTTCGCCATCGGCATAGGTAGTTTAGCTCTACTTGGGTAAGGGTTTGTCCATCCCGTATCTTCTCGGCTATGTCTATCAGCCTTTGTGGGCAACCTAGCAAAAAGGTGTTTATGTCCGTCCACTCGGCAAGGTCTAACGCCTTGTCATCGGTTATCAGCTCTCCGAGTTCGGTTAAGTGTCCATCACCATCGGCTATCGGCTTTTGTAGGCTCTCAATCCTGATAGCTCTAGGGCATTGGCTACCGTATAGGTTATCCCGCTTACACTTTTTGCGCTGCTGATTGCTACAGTGCCCGCAGTCTATACCGTAAGTCCGTCTATAGTAGTCCCGCCAGTATTGGGCTACGGTAAAGCTGGCTATCCGGTACATCCAAGAGGGGTTATCGGGCTTGTGCCCGTTATTCCTGCCGGCAACAGCCAGATTTAGCATTATGATATGTAACAAGTCCTCTCTATCCTGTGCCTGTGCCTTGTAAACGAACTTTGTCGCTACCTTATAGTAGATTGCGTAATTGCCCTCTAGCTGGTCATAGCCGTTACCGAATTGATGGTGCGGTTTGTCTATGATATACTCGCCTACGTCTAGCATTGTGAGCCACACTCCTTTGTTAGACTTGCCCTAGCTCGGCTAATCACTGGCTAGGGCATTTACTTTGCCCCTAGACAAGGCAAGCGTCCACGGCTTTGGCTTATAGCTCTATTCAATTGTTAAGGTGCTTTTGTTTTGCCAGCTATATCATCCAACAAAAGGAACGAAAGTTCATTATCAGAATGAACCTATATTTTCGTGATTTTGGCGGGGCATCCTTCTTAAGAAATAGAAGAGGCTTAAGGCATAAAGCCTGCCCCTCGGGTAAGACGCCCTCAATGGCCGGCTAGAGGCCCCTGAGGTACATGACCGTACCGAGACATCCCTTTTGCCCGGGAAATGGCGTGGAACACGGCGGGGACTACCGCCAGGCAGGTAGCGGGGTTTTCACCCTTGTGATTGGCTACCGAGCTGGCAGGTTTATAAAAGGTAAGTTGACGAAAACTGGCCTACCAATAACCTATGGCTTTATACCGCTTTTCCACTCACCGGGCGGTTAGCATCATCCGGTATGTTGTCATACCCTAAAAACGAGGCTAAACGGGGTGCAAACAATAGAACTGCCAACCTGGCTTTCACGTTCAAAACTCTAAAGTGGGTTGTCAGTGCCAATTTACACGTAAAAGAAGCTGAAGGAGGTTGGCGCGCCAAATTACTCGTCGGGAAGCTAAAAGAAGTTGGCTTGCCAAGTTACACGCCGGGAAGCTGAAGGTGGTTAGCAGTGCCAATTTACATTCGCTGAGACTGAGAAAGCTGGCTGCGACTTACGTATCTGTCGGTAAAATGTTGAGGATTGGAGTCACTTGCGTATCGTTCTTCGAATGACACTAGTTTATTTCTTGCCGTAGAGAGCACGGCGAGGATTGGACCAGTCATCGTCGCTGGCCTCCCGGCCTGCCCTTGTGATTCGAAAATACTTGCGGGGTGGGCCCGGTGGATAGTGGTCTTGAAAGGCCGATGGTTCCTCCCTGCCAGTGAACTCCACCCAGCCCAGCTTCTGAATGGTGGAAAAGTAGCCGCCGAAGCTGTGGAACCGGCAGCCATGAGCCTTGTACGGCATGCTGGTCAGATATCTATTGGCCAGTCTTGTTATCCTGTCAGGGTCTATGTATCGTCTTTCTCGTCGCGCCGCTTTTTCTTCCGCTTTTATGGCCCTGTCCATAGCGGTTGCCCTGAGCAGGGCTATCTTGTATTCGCGGAACATCTCCGCCTGCGGTGCGCCTACGAGGGGATCTATCTGCGCAGAACCGCCGGGACTAGTTCCCAGAAGAAAGTCCCGGATAAATATGCCGCAGCCGAAGGGGCGCAGGAAGCCGCCCCGGCTAGGCTTGAGAGGTAGCGTCGCCATCTGTTCCTTTGCTCCACAGTCTCCGGTACCACTGTTTATGCTCTTTACCGGATATCTTTCT
>Ga0315549_1002268_pt1 | contig 18540 bp, 16 predicted proteins | sample SalMarSW160200MG_FD_203101 | JGI IMG/M metagenome (GOLD analysis project Ga0315549, IMG submission 203101) | Salt marsh sediment microbial communities from the Plum Island Ecosystem LTER, Massachusetts, United States - Salt Marsh Sediment SW1601-200 ... | reverse complement strand
GCATTTTCCAGTGAATCAGAGCCATGTACTAAGTTATGTCCAATATCAATGCCAAAATCGCCTCTGATAGTGCCCCTGTGGGCTTTGGCAGGGTCAGTTTCTCCCATCATTTGTCGTATTATTTCCACGGCATTTTTACCTTGGAAGACGATGGCGATGACTGGGCTAGAGGTAATGAAACTTACCAAATCATCGAAGAAAGCTTTCCCTTTATGGATGGCATAGTGGCGTTGGGCCAAATTTTTATCCATATGCAACATCTTCATAGCTACGATTTTAAGCCCCTTCTTTTCCATGCGGGAAATGATTTCCCCGGCCAATCCCCGTTGCATGGCATCAGGTTTGATAATAACTAAACTTCTCTCCATGATTTAAATCTCCTTCTTCCTTATCCTGGCTCCTGTCTAAACCTTCGTGAGCAGGGTGATCAAATCCACTTTTTCTAAAGAGTCAACTACTTTGTCAGCTTCCTCGAGCTTTTGCCGGGGGTGTGTATTGGCTATGGCCAGGCATTTCATCCCCGCGGTTTTGGCTGCTTTGACTCCCAAGGGAGAATCTTCAATTACCACACAATCGTTAGGTGTCACTTCCAGTTTCTTGGCGGCTAAAAGATATATCTGGGGGCCAGGTTTGCTTTCGGATGCTTCTTGACCAAAAACAATACAATCAAAAATTCCTTCCAAATTAAGCTCACTAAGTACCAAGTCGATGTTTTCCTTTGGCGCTGAAGAAACCAAGCCTAGTTTGAAATTCCCCTTCTTTATGGCATTCAGCAGCCTTACTGCCCCGGGAAATGGCTTGATGCTTCCTTTTGCCTTCCGTCGAAAATTTTCTTCTTTCTCCTGTACCATGATTTTGAAATCTCCTTCAGAGAGTTCCCTGCCCATAATGCTGCCGATTATGAAGTCATTTCTGGTGCCAAAGAGCTTGGTAAAATCTTCTTTGGTGAATTTTATCCCCCTTTTAGCAAAGGTCTCTTGCCAGGCAGCAAAGTGGAAGGAATAGGAATCGGCAATAACTCCATCCATGTCCCAGAGGATTGTCTTTTTGGACTGTCTCCAGACATAAAATAAGAAATCGCCATCGACTATGACTGTATTATCCTTGAGAGTAAGCACTCCTTTAGTTTCCACCAGCCGTTTTGTCAGTTTAGTGACCCAGGCAGAGGCCCGGATTGGCTCATTGATGGGCGCTACCTGTTTAAATTTTATCTCGCTCTTGGCAGTAACGCCGAACTCAATCCCATGGCAAAGCATGGCGTAAGCAGTTACTTCATCGAGGAGGGTGTAGAGGATACCGCCGTGGACCACATCATTCCAGCCTTGATGAAACTTCCCGGCGGTGAACTCCGCGGTGACTTTTTCCCCATCGTGAACAGGTTTCAACTTTAGCCCTATAGGGTTCTCCTGGCTACAGGCAAAACAAAGCCTTGCTGTGTACTCAGCATCTAATCTGGGAATTTCCATTTCCTTGTATCCCTTGCTCAACTCGGAGTGACAAACGGGGTGTTTTATACTTGGGCTTGGTTATATGAGGAGGACGGAGGTATAATGGCTGTAGGGTAACCGGGTCATCTTGTTCTCTTCTGCTCAATTTTCGCCAACCTAATATAGCCAGAGAGCTAGCTCGAGATGGGCCATTACTTTGGGAAATTATAGCTTGCTTGCCCAGGTTCTGCTGTATTTCGCTTATCATGTCAGGAGGGATTTCACCACAAAAAAGCGTTTTTTGCTTAATTCGACGGCACAAAGCTTTAACTGTGGTTAGATTTTCTGCCTCCAGACATTGCCATTCATTATCTTTTTGCCGATAAAGGGCAGTGGCTATTTCCTCGCGACCAGCCTTGTGAATGGGGCGCAGAGGCAGCCCAGTAAATGCAAAGTGATAGGCTTCAGCTTCCAATGTGTTTACACCAAGCAAAGGAATATTTAAAGCAGAAGCTAGCCCTTTAGCAGTGCTTATGCCTACTCGAAGCCCATTAAAGCTTCCTGGGCCTTTAGCTACAATGATTGCTCCTACAGAGCCTAGCTCAACCCTGGCTTGTTGCAACAAGCAAACTAAATTCGGCAACAGTTCTATTGTATGGTTTCGTGCTGTTTGCCAGCTTAGCGAAGCCAATACCTCGCCTTTATGAGATAAAGCAACACTGGCGGTACTGGACGAAGTATCTATAGCTAATTCCATAGCAGAAATCTAATTTCTAAACTCTAGACAAATCCTCTCAAAAATCAAAAATAAAATTGCAAAATGACGAGGCAAAAATTAAAAAGTTTTGCATTTTGCATTCAGAGCCACAATTCCCTCTCTTTTTTTGAGTTGTTCTATCAGTTCTTGGTAGCGCTCGCCTTTAGGTTTCAGGCAAATAGACCGCCCTGTCTCGGAGGCCGGAATATAATGTATTGTGATAAGCAAATTATCCCGGGGTACCACCTGCAGCCCCTTCTCCACCCATTCAACCACACAGACTCCGTCGCCGTAAAAATACTCCTCCAGTCCCAGATCAGCAATTTCCTCAATATGATCCAAGCGATAGAAATCAATGTGGTATAAAGGAAGTCGGCCACGATACTCCCTAAGGATGACGAAAGAGGGACTGAAGGCATATTCTTTTACATCCAGCCCGCGAGCGATGCCTTGGACAAGACAAGTTTTGCCCGTTCCCAACTCACCTGTGAGAAGGAAAATATCAGCTTTTTGAGCTAGTTCCCCCAGGTAGCTTCCCAAAAGCTGAGTTTGTTCCGGGCTATGCGAATTTAACTTCAGGGACTCCATTCTTAAAGTGTTCCCAGCCCCCTTTTTTGTAAGGGATGATATTTCCCTTGCTATCAACTACAGTCACTCGTGTTGGTAATTTTTCTTCTGTTATATCACCGATTACAGTCACCGGGCAGTTTAGGGCTTGCTTAGCCCGGGCAACAGTGGCCTCATCAGCGGTAAAAAGAAGCTCATAATCCTCCCCACCACATAAAGCCAGCTCCTGATGGTTAGGGAAATTTGCTGTGACCACAGGGTGTACTGGCACTTGTTCTATCTTTATCCTGGCGTTGACTTTGCTGGATTCACATATATGGGCAAGGTCAGCAACAAGCCCATCGCTTATATCTATAGCGGTTTTAACTCCTTGTTCGATTAAGATTTGCCCTTCTTTTACTTTTGGCATGGGCTTAAAGTGAGCTCGTCTCAGGATATTGCTTATTTCGGGATCTGAGATGGTTTTTCCCTTGAACATTTCCAGGCCGGCTGCCGATAATCCCAGGTATCCGGTGACAGCTATTTGCTCACCAGAAGAAGCTGTTGACCTCTTAAGTATCGCTTTGCCTTTGGAGCAGCCTATGATTGTTACAGTGATAACTACATTGGGAGCGGTAGCTACATTACCTCCAACTATAGCCACTCCAAACTCCCTGGCCAGATGCATCATGCTGTTAGTAAATTTGGAGATGTCTTCCACCTCCAGTTCGCCAGGCAGTGCCAGAGAAAGCAAAGCGTACTTGGGAACACCGCCCATGGCAGCTATATCGCTTAGATTTACAGCCAGTGCTTTCCAGCCCAATTCCTCCCAGTTAATGACGCCCAAGTCAAAGTGTACATCCTGGACTAGAGTATCTGTAGTAGCTAACTGGATGTGATTGTCACTTTGCCAAGCAGCAGCGTCATCACCGATGCTCACTAAAACTTCTTGCCACGGAGTGCGTCCAGAATTTTCGTATCTAGCACTGCTGCTGCGTATAAGGTCAATCAGGCCAAATTCTCCCAACTCAGATACTTTCATTGGTGGAATTATAACACTGGCTTTATTTAACATTCTAGCTGGTAGATATAATAGGTGGCTAAAACATAGGTCTTGTTGCCATTTTATTCCCTGTGGTATAAAATCTAGATATGCGTGATTACGAGCTGGTAGCTATAATTAGTCCCGAAGTTGATGAAGAGGGGGTGTCTAAAATTGTAGACAAGGTGACTCAGTCCATTAATAGCCGTGGTGGAGCAGTGGAAGAGATAAAAAAATGGGGGAGAAGAAAGCTGGCTTACCCTATAAGGAAATTTATGGAGGCTGATTATGTTCTAGCTCGCTTTAAGTTAATGCCAAAATCGATTAAGGAACTTGAAGGAGAAATTAGTGCTTCGGGGGACATTCTGCGATATCTTGTGGTAAAAGTTGAGGATTGATATGGCAAGCTTAAATAAAATAATGCTCATTGGCAACGTAGGTAGTGACCCTGAGATGAGGTACACGCCCAATGGAAAAGCAGTGACTTCTTTTCGTATGGCTACCAATTATCGTTATGCTGGTTCTGACGGGGAGCGGAAGGAAGAAACAGAATGGTTTAGGGTTAGTGTTTGGGGCAAGCAAGCCGAAAGCTGTAATCAATTCTTATCCAAAGGGAAGCGAGTTTATGTTGAAGGGAGGTTACACTCTCGCAGTTGGGAAGGGCAAGATGGACAGATGCGTACTAGCCTTGAAGTGTCAGCAAACCGAGTAATTTTCCTCGACAGAGCGGCTTCGGTGTCCCTTCCTGAGGAAGGGGAGCTTGAGCCTGAAGATTTACCCTTTGACTAAAATAAAGGAGAAAAGGATTTGGCTAATACTAGAAGAGCTACTACTGGAAGAACTAATACTGGAAGAGTAAGAGGTACGAGGAACTTCATCACCAGGCCAGCAGTCTGTCCCTTTTGCAAGGGGGATACGAAAATCGACTATAAAGATGTTTCTGTGTTATCTCGCTATATTTCCAGTCAGGGTAAGATTGTGTCGCGGCGGAGGAGCAGAAGCTGTGCTAAACATCAAAGAAGCTTAGCACACGCTATAAAGAGGGCTCGTTATCTCGCTATGTTACCTTACGCACCAATCCATATTTGGAAAACAGGAGGCGTAGGCCTATCCCGTTCGACAGGCCTATCCCGTTCGACAGGCCTATCCCGTTCGACAGGCCTATCCCGTTCGACAGTTTGAAGAATGCCAAAGCGGACTTATCAACCGAAGAAAATTTCCCGGAGGCGCAGCTTAGGTTTTCGTGCTAGAATGGCCACTCGGGCTGGAAGACGAGTGCTTAAAGCAAGGCGCCTTAAGGGGAGGTATAGGCTGACTCCAGTTTAACTCTATCCTGTGAAGGAGCCTCGTTTTTTAACTAATAGAGCCCAATATACATTGGTTTATCGACAAGGCAAAGTATGGGCAACCAGCTTGCTAGTGATGAAGGCGATGCCCAATGGTTTAAGTCTAAGCCGATATGGTTTTTCCGTGACCAAGAAAGTAGGTAAGGCAGTGCAGCGTAATCGCTTGAAGAGGTTACTCAGGGAAATAATGAAGCTTCAATCACTAAGGCCTGGATGGGACATTGTCCTCATTGCTCGGTCTGTAGCAGTCAATACTGACTATCACCAGCTAGAGAGGGCAGTAACCAAGCTTTTAGCTCGGGCGCACTTGTTGGAGAGCAACGGATGACTCAATTATCTCTGGGTTTAATTAAATTGTACCAGAACACAGTGTCGAAGGTTCTCCCTAATGTTTGTCGTTTCCAGCCTACATGCTCTCATTATGCTTTTGAGGCAATTAAAAGACATGGGTTTGCCCGAGGTAGCTGGCTGGCAGCCAAGAGGATAGCTCGATGTAATCCCTTCTCTGAAGGTGGCTACGACCCAGTACCTTAGTTATAGAATGAAGCAACCAAAGATATTATTCCTCGTTGTAATTGCTCTTCTGCCCTTGACACTGGTTTCCTGTATTTCAGGTAGCGCCCAGTTAGCGAGGGGATGGTCAGGAACTGTAGTTCACGACGGCATTGCTTATGTGGGCACCGTGGATGGCAGGGTGGTGGCGATAAATTCGTCAACTGGAAATCTAGAATGGGCTTATTCCATCGCCCCAGTCACCACACCATCCAGCGGCTTATCATGTGGCCAGTCATCAGTTACAACTGCTATATATAGTACACCTGTTGTAGATAGAGATTTAGTTTACATTGGCACTTATAGTGGCCAGGTATATGCCTTAACTATAGCTAGTGGCGCAGATAGATGGGTTTACCCCAGAACTGGTTCAATAGGAGCTATTGTGGGTAGCCCAATTATAGCCAATGAAACTATCTATATTAGTAGCTCAGACAGCATGGTTTATGCTCTGGATACAATTCATGGTGACCTTAAGTGGAAATCTGAGATCTTAGACGAGGAAGGCAAAAGACATGAAAAATTATGGACCTCCCCTGTGGTTCATGATGGCGCCGTTTACATGAGCACTTTCGATGGTCATATCTATGCCTTATCGGTAGAGACAGGCGAGTTATTGGACTGGTCTTTTGAATCAGAGGCAGGCTTTGATTCTTCACCAGTGATTTACGAAGATACTATATTTTTGGGTTCGTTTGACCGTTATCTTTATGCCATAAAAATAGGCAGTGATGTGCCAATGTGGAAATTTCCCCAAGAGAAACCAGCCGGTAATTGGTTCTGGGCGTCTCCCATAGTCAATGAAGGTATTGTTTATGCTGGCTGTCTCGATGGCAAACTCTATGCTATCAATGCTGAGACAGGGGAAGAATTATGGCAGTTTGAAAGCAAGGATCAAAGGGGGAAGCCTGCACCCATAGTTTCCTCACCTGTTTTGGTTGGTAATATGTTAATAGTAGCTAACGAGGCAGGCAATGTGTATGTCATTAATCCCGAGACTGGTGACGGTGAGCGAATTGAGAATCGGGAAAATGGCGATAAACCAACTATTGATGCTCAAATAAGAGCATCTCTTTGCGCCCACGAGGGTTTGGTTTATATTAAAGGTGAGGATAACCGGTTATATGTCTTTGATATTACCGAGAAGAAGGTGAGTTGGGATTTTCCATTGACTATTGAGGAATGAAGGTAGCGCTCAATGAGTTTCATAGAAGTATGGCATTTCATTATAGGTAACCCAGTACTTAATGTGTTGATTGCCCTGAGCCACCTCTTATCTGGTAGCTTTGGGTTAGCAATCGTTGCCCTTACTATTATCGTTCGTTTAATCTCCTGGCCTCTTACCAAGCGCCAGCTTAATTCCACTAAGGCTTTGCAGGATATGCAGCCGAAGCTTCAAGAATTGCAGAAGAAATATGGTAAAAATAAGCAAAAGCTTCAGCAAGAGACGATGAAGCTTTATAAGGAAGCCGGGGTAAACCCTCTGGGCTGCTTATGGCCCATGTTAGTTCAGCTCCCTATCTGGATTGCTCTCTATCAAGCCATCATAAGAGCTCTGGCTACCACGCCCGAGAACTTACTTGATTTAGCTCATCGTCTTTACTCTTGGGATATAGTGAATCAAGCGATTCCTTTAAATAGCCATTTCTTGTGGCTTGATTTAGGAAGCAGTGGCGACTTTATTCTAGCCATCATAGTTGGTGGCACAATGTGGGTACAGCAGAAGATGACCCAAGCACCAGCCGTCGACCCAGGGCAGCAATCCACAAGCAGGATGATAACGCTGATGATGCCCCTCATGTTTGGCTTCATTACCTTGATGGTCCCCAGTGGCTTGGCTCTCTATTGGGCAGTTTCCAATATAATTGGCATTATAACTCAATATTTCTTCACTGGTGGCTGGGGTTACCTTAAATTCCGTTCTCCATTTCAGTCAAAACAGTGAAGGGAAAATAAACTACCATTATAGAAGTAATTGCAAGTTGTGCTGGTAATAAAGCAAATTTCTAAAAGGAAATCGGACTATGGAAGGGATTGAGATAGTAGCTGAGACAGTAGAGCAGGCGATAGAGAAGGCAGAGGCGCAGCTAGGACTGAGCCGGGACCAACTTGAGGTGGAGGTTATTAGAGAGGGGAAGTCGGGTATTTTAGGAGCAAAAGGAAAAGAGGCTTTAATCAGGGTGACTCCAGTAACCCCGCTGGAAAAGGATGCGGTCCAGATGGTCACAGAAATTTTAGATACGTTGCTTGGATTGCTGGATGTAACAGGCAAGGTTGAAGTGCTATCCGATGAGATACCGCTGGATTTGAATATCACTGGTGACGATCTGGGTATCTTGATTGGTCGGCGAGGTCAGACCCTGGCTTGCTTGGAATATATTACCAAGCTCATAGTAGTTGGACGGTTAAAGGCCTGGCTGCCGTTAACAGTTGACGTTGGCGGATACAAAAAACGCCGTCGTGAGTCCTTGCAAAGATTGGCCCTATATCTAGCTGAGCAGGTGAAATCAAGACGCCGCGCCATAACCATGGAGCCAATGCCTGCTGACGAACGCCGTATTGTTCATTTGACTCTTGCTGATAATCCCGATGTAACAACTCAGAGCATAGGTGAAGGGGAGAGTAGGAAGGTGGTCATTTTACTGAGACAGGGTTAGCCATGTTCCGGGAAGTAAACACCAAGATTAACTTTCTTCAAATAGAAGAAGCTATCCTCCGCTTCTGGAAAGAGCAGGGAATTTTTAACAAGAGCATCGAGATAAGAGAAGGGGGGCCGCATTATTCATTTTATGAAGGCCCACCCACAGCTAATGGTAGCCCGGGAGTTCATCATGTGCTGTCTCGTCTATATAAGGACGTCGTTTGCCGGTACAAGGCTATGAAGGGTTATCATGTGCCACGAAAAGCAGGGTGGGATACCCACGGCTTACCCGTTGAGTTGGAGGTGGAAAGCTCTCTTGCCCTTACCAGTAAGGCTCAAATTGAGGAATACGGAGTGGCTAGATTCAATGACCATTGTCGCCAAAGTGCTTTCAAATATATTAAAGAATGGGAAGCTATGACTGAACGCCTTGGCTGCTGGTTAGATATGGAGCATCCTTATATAACCTTAGACAATAGCTATATTGAATCCTGTTGGTGGATAATGAAAGAGCTATGGGACAGGGGCTTAATTTATCAGGGCTATAAAGTAACGCCGCATTGCCCTAGATGTGGCACATCCCTCAGTTCCCACGAGGTGGCTTTAGGCTACGATGAGGCGGATGACCCATCGGTCTGGGTAAAGTTCAAGCTCGACCTTGCACAGCCTGGGGGTAGCGAACCTGCTCGCTCTCTTCTCTCCTCAACCGTACCAACCTATCTTCTTGCCTGGACTACTACACCCTGGACGCTGCCGGGCAATACCGCCCTGGCAGTGGCTCCTGAGGCTGACTACGCTGTGGTGGAGGTAAATGATGGATATCTCATTCTGGCCGATGCTCTGCTTGAGCAGGCAGGGTTGGGTGGCTGTAAGGTGGTGAAGAAGGTAATCGGGGAAGATTTAGTTGGAGTGCATTATGAACCCTTATATAAGGTGGACATCTTCCGCAGTACAGAAGACAAGCCAGCTTATCGAGTCATAGAAGGTGATTTCGTCTCTATGGAGGATGGGACGGGGATTGTACATATAGCCCCGGCTTATGGTGAGATAGACTTTGAAGTAGGCGAGAAGGAGGGCCTGCCCCTCGTTCATACTGTGGAGTTGAATGGGATGGTAACAACTGATCTAGTGACGGGTCTTACACCCAAGATGAGAGACTATATTCAGAAAAGTACTGCCCCCGTAAGCCTTGGAGGGGTACGGCAAAAGGTAGATTTACCGGGTGCAGGCAAGTTTGTCAAGGATGCCGATAAAGACATTCTTGATAACTTAAAATCTCGTGGGCTGCTCTTTCGCAGCGAGAGGATTACCCATACCTACCCCTTCTGCTGGAGGTGTGAGTCACCTCTTCTCTATTATGCCAAGCAGACCTGGTACATCAGGACGACCGAAGTAAAAGAGAGGCTTATCAATGGCAATGCCGAAATAAACTGGTACCCCGACTATATTAAGTATGGCCGTTTTGGCGACTGGCTGGAAAACAACGTTGATTGGGCTTTTTCTCGGGAGAGATATTGGGGGACTCCGCTCAATATTTGGCGCTGTTCTTCCTGCGGCCATACTGAATGTGTTGGCAGCGTGGCTGAATTAAGGGCGCAGTCAAATCTCAGTGGCTTAACCACGCCCTTGGATTTACACCGCCCTTATATGGATGAAATTACCTTCGCCTGTCCTAAGTGCGGTGGCAAGATGCAGCGCGTCCCCGAAGTAATTGATTGTTGGTTTGATTCCGGAGCTATGTTCGTAGCTCAGTGGCATTATCCTTTCGAGAATGAAGATAAATTTAATCAGAATTTTCCCGCCGATTTTATTTGCGAGGCTGTGGACCAGACCAGAGGCTGGTTTTACAGCTTACACGCCATATCTACTCTACGTTTCAATAGTCCTTGCTTTAAAAACGTCATCTGCCTAGGGCACGTCGTCGATGCTCAGGGTGAGAAAATGAGTAAGTCCAAGGGCAATGTAATTGATCCCTGGGCTGTGATTAATAATTATGGTGCAGATGCTCTAAGGTGGTATATGCTGGTTTCTACTACAGGAGAAGATAACCATCGTTTCTCCACTAAGATGCTTGAAGAGACGATACGCAAATTTTTCCTTACTTTGTGGAATACGTATTCCTTTTTTACCCTTTATGCCAATATTGATTGCTTTGTTCCTCAGCCCCTGACGGCTGATAGCGATCAGCCAAAAGCTTTCACGAAGCTGGATAATTGGATTAGTTCAGAACTTAATCGGCTCATAAGCGAGGTTTCCAAATCGATGGATAGCTACAATCCCACTTTTGCGACACGTAGGATTGAGGGATTTATAGATAATCTCTCTAACTGGTATGTGAGAAGAAACCGCCGCCGGTTCTGGAAAAGCGAGAACGATGCCGATAAATTGGCCGCATATACTACGCTACATCAATGCCTGGTGACTTTATCTCAATTGTTGGCTCCCTTCGTGCCATTTATCGCTGAAGAGCTTTATCAGAATTTGTTTCGCTCTGTTAATCCTGAAGCTAAAGAAAGCGTTCACCTAACTGATTTCCCCATAGCGGATGAGACTAAAATCAACGACAAGCTAAATAGCGATGTTGGGCTAGCCATGAAAATATCCAGCTTGGGCAGGGCAGCACGAGCTAAGGCGGGAATTAAAGTGCGCCAGCCATTGGGTAAAGCCGTGGCCGGGGTAGAGACCGAAGGGGAGAAAAAAGCTTTAGAGAACTTAGCTAGTGAGATAATGGAAGAGATAAATGTTAAGCAGCTCATCGTATTGAGTGAAGCAAAGGAACGAGAGGAATTTCCTTCAAACATGCCAGATTACAGCGTAGCTAACGACGCCCGATATTGGGTGGCTATAAGTACTGAATTGACCCCTGAGCTAATTGCCGAGGGAGTAAGTAGAGAGCTTGTGCGTCATCTTCAAAATATGCGGCGCAATGCCAAGTTTGATATCACAGACCACATCATCACTTATTATCAGACAAAAGAACCACTCATCAAGCAAGTAATAGATACCTTTGCCGACTACATTAAACAGGAGACCTTATCTCAGGAGCTTATCAAGGGTTTGCCTCCTGATGGAGCTTATGGTGAGAAACACCGTATATCGAACAGCGAGGTCTCTTTAGCAATCAAAAAAGGCAAATCCTAAATCTTAATTTCTAAACGCTAAACAAATTCCAAAATTCAAATTTCCAAATCCAAAGCAGGAAAGTCCTGGTTACTGAGCTTGATATTTGAATGAAGGAAGCTTGTTTTAGGGAGTCGGGCGCTCTACCAGTCGGGCTGAGGTTGTTTTAATATCTTCGTCTCTAACGAAGACTATTTCTACCTCTTCGCCGATTTCGCTGGTTCGAATAGCTCGGACGAGGTCGGTAACATTGCTTATTTCCTGGCCCCCGAAGCGGATGATGATGTCATCTTCTCTTAACCCCGCAGCATCTGCAGGGCTATCAGCAACTAATGTTACAATAAGCGCCCCCCTGTCCACAGAAAGGTTCATTGCTGCAGCTAGCGAAGGATCCACGGTATATAATCCCACTCCCAGCCAAGGATAGGTCATGCGACCATAACGAATTAGATCCAGAATGATGGGCTTAGCCTCATCACTGCTTATGGCAAAGCCTATGCCTTCCACTTCGGACGCAACTATCTTAACGCTGGTAATGCCTATCACCTCACCAGACATGTTCACCAATGGACCACCGCTGTTGCCTGGATTGATAGCCGCCGTGGTTTGAATTAAACCATAAAGGGTATTTCCCTCAACGGTCACGGATACATCTAAGCGGCTGACTATGCCCTGGGTTGCTCCACCCCCTCCTCCCAGAGCATTGCCAATAGCTAGCACCCACTCGCCAACAGATAGTGAGCTTGAGTCGCCCCAATAGGCATAAGGCGAATCTGCGGCATCTATCCTTATCACGGCAAGGTCAGATAAGGAGTCAGCGCCTACTATATTTGCAGGGAAAGTCCTACCATCGGCCAACTCCACGTAGATGCTCTGGGCATCTTCAACCACATGGTTGTTGGTGACAATATATCCTTTGTCGTCGATAAGTATCCCGGACCCCGCAACATATTCCGTACTTTGACCAAAGAAAGAAGCAACGCCAGTCTCTGTAGTCACGGAAACCACCGAGGGCATTACCCCGGCAACTACCGGGCGGAAATCAGGCAAGGTAATAGCCGGCTCGCTCTCCGGGGGGAATGTCCAATCGGGATCAGTGTATTGGGTTGAGTTATTAGACTGGGGTGGGCTGGATATTGGAGAAAGGGATAGAGCCCAAATACCGATACTTAACGCTACCGCTACTAGTACTACGACAGCCAGAATGTATTTTCTAGACATTTTTACTACGCTTATTATAGCATTGCCACCTTTTCTACAAAAATCTGCGCCCGAATCCAAGACAGAGTGTGTCAAATCATTTGAACAAAGCAGACTTGACAATTTAGAATCTTACTTTTTATAATGAAAGAAACTCAGGTTTATTTCGCCTCTTAGGATCGACCTACAAGATTTGGCTTTCTTTATACTCTTGTAATGAGCAGTGAGTAAGTATATTTTCATTACTGGTGGCGTAGTTAGCTCTGTAGGTAAGGGAATTTCAGTAGCCTCTATCGGCAGAATATTGAAAAGCCGCGGCATATGTGTCTCTGTGCAGAAGCTTGATCCTTACTTGAATGTTGACCCGGGGACGATGTCCCCTTACCAACACGGTGAAGTGTTTGTTACTCAAGACGGTGCCGAGACTGATTTGGATTTAGGACATTATGAGAGATTTATCGGAGTAGAGCTGACCCAAGCTTCTAACGTCACTTCAGGTCAAGTCTATGCTTCCGTCATTGCTCAGGAGAGGCGAGGAGATTTTTTGGGAGGCACAATTCAGGTGGTTCCCCACGTAACCAATGAAATAAAAAGACGGATAAGGGAAGTAGCCGAAATATCTCAGGCTGAGCTAATTATTGTTGAAGTTGGCGGAACTGTAGGAGATATTGAAGGGCAACCCTTCCTGGAAGCTATAAGGCAGATGAGAAAGGATGAAGGCCGAGATAATGTGCTATATATTCATGTCACCTTTTTGCCACACATCGCTGCCACCGATGAGCTAAAGACCAAGCCAACTCAGCACAGCGTCAACGAGTTAAGGAGAATCGGTATCCAGCCCGATGTTATACTGTGTCGCAGCGATAAGGAGATATCTGAAGGGATAAAGGACAAAATATCGCTATTTTGCGATGTAGATAAAGAGGCGGTTATCCCCCTGGTTACCAGCGAAACCATCTACGAGGTGCCACTGCTGCTCGAGGATGCGGGGTTAGGGGAATTCATAGTTAGCCGATTGAGATTAAAAGCCGGGAAAAGCAATCTGGAAGAATGGCGAGACATGGTAGCTAGGCTAAAAGCTCTTAAAGAGCCTGTAATTATTGGACTGGTAGGCAAATACGTAGAGCTCCAGGATGCTTATTACTCCGTGCGCGAAGCATTGCGCCATGCAGCATTAGCGCACAATCGCGAGGTGAAGATAGCATGGCTAGATTCCGAGGAATTGGATGGCATGGCCGATGATAAGCTTGAGCAAGTTCAGGGTATAGTTGTTCCTGGTGGCTTTGGCTACCGTGGAATTGAAGGCATGATAAAAGCTGCCAAATTTGCCCGAGAAAGGAAAGTCCCATACTTGGGCTTATGCTTGGGGATGCAAATTATGGTCATCGAATTTGGCCGTCATGTTTTCCATACCGAAAAGGTAAATTCCACTGAGTTTGATGCCAGTAGTGCTTATCCTGTCATCGACCTCCTCCCTGAGCAGCGTGGCCTAGAGCAAAAAGGAGGAACCATGAGGCTCGGAACTTATCCCTGTCATCTGGTAGAGGGAACAAGGGCAGCTCGTGCCTACGGCACCGAAGTAGTCTATGAAAGGCATCGCCACCGTTATGAATTTAACAATCATTTCCGCCAGCCATTAGAAGAAGCCGGTCTTGTACCCTCTGGGTTATCCCCGGATGGGAGATTAGTGGAAATTACTGAATTACGAGATCATCCTTGGATGCTTGCCTGCCAATTTCACCCTGAGTTCAAATCCCACCCTGATTCTCCTCACCCGTTATTTCTGGGATTCATTGGGGCAGCCAAGGAGACACTTGTTGAAGGCGCTCAGACAAGCCTACCTTTAAATTAAGAGGATGAAGATATTTTTAGACACTGCCAATATAGAGCATATTCGCCATGGGGTGAGACTAGGAGTGGTTACAGGAGTAACTACTAACCCCAGCATTGTATCGAGAGAAGGCAAGGTTGATTATCGAAAGTTAGTCCAGGATATCTGCTCCATTGTCCCTGGCCCGGTATCTACTGAGGTATTGAGCCAAGATGTCCGAGGAATGGTAGCCGAAGCCAGAGAAATAGCCAAATGGGCGGAGAATATCGTGGTTAAGATACCAGCTAGCCTTGAAGGAGTGGAGGCCACCTCGGTATTGGCTGGTGAAAACATAAAGGTGAATTTCACTTTATGCTTCACCTTGAACCAGGCTTTGCTGGGGGCAGCAGCAGGAGCAACTTTTGTGAGCCCTTTTGTGGGCAGATTGGATGACATTGGTGAGGATGGTATGAAAGTGGTGGTTGACATTGTGGAATACCTAGACTATTATCAACTGCCCGCTCAAATTATCGCCGCTAGTATCAGACATCCTCAACATTGTCTAACGGCAGCCAAAATCGGTGCTCATATTGCCACAGTGCCCTATGAGGTGTTACTACAAATGATACGACACCCTCTAACAGATATCGGCATTGAGCGTTTTAGAAATGACTGGAAGAAAGTTATGGCGAGAGAGGAATTACTGTAAAAGCCCCACAAAACCATAGATATAAAAAGGAAAGGCATTTAAAAAGAGGCTACTATGTTAACTATGGCACAACTAGAAAACAAAAATCGGGATGAGCTGGAGGCGATGGCTAAGGAGTATGGCATCAACGGCTACTCTGCTTTGAAGAAGCCCGAGCTTATCCACCGCATCCTGCAAGCGGAAGCAGAGCAGCAGGGAAATATGTTTATAACAGGCATCCTGGAAACCATCAGCGAGGGCTACGGCTTCCTACGACAGGATACCTTCCGGCGTGGTGCTAATGATGTCTATGTATCAAATTCCCAGATCCGCCGCTTCAACTTAAGAGACGGCGATGCTATCTGTGGCCAGGCTAGACCTCCTAAAGAGAGCGAGAAATACTACAGCTTACTTCGAGTAGAGAGTATCAATGAACTCGACGCTGAACTAGCAAGAACGCGCCGAAATTTCGGTTCGCTGACTCCTACCTTCCCAAATAAGCTCATCAATCTGGAAACAACGTCAGATGAGTTATCCAGTCGTCTAATCAACCTAGTGGCACCTATAGGCCGGGGGCAAAGAGGGCTTATTGTATCGCCACCTAAGGCAGGCAAGACTGTGCTTCTCCAAAAAATTGTCAACGCCATAACTACTAACTACAATGATATTCACCTCATGGTTTGCCTTATTGGAGAAAGACCCGAAGAGGTCACTGATATGAAGAGGTCAGTTAAGGCCGAGGTTATTGCTGCCACCTTCGATGAACCAGTAGAAAGCCAGACTCGGGTAGCGGAATTAGCATTAGAGAGAGCCAAAAGGCTAGTAGAAGTGGGCAAAGATGTGGTCATGCTCCTTGACGGCATTACCAGACTTACAAGAGCTTACAACTTAGCCCTGCCCCCTAGCGGGCGTACTTTATCTGGCGGTATTGATTCAACAGCCCTGCATCCCCCCAAACGCTTCTTCGGTACTGCTCGCAATATTGAGGAGGGGGGAAGTCTAACCATCATTGCTACTTGCCTCGTGGATACTGGCAGCCGTATGGATGACCTCATATATGAGGAGTTTAAGGGAACAGGTAACATGGAACTCCACTTAGATAGAAAATTATCTGAGCGAAGGATCTTCCCGGCTATAGATATTATGCCTAGCGGCACAAGGAGAGAAGAGCTTTTGCTGGATGAAAATACCGTGAAACAAATATGGCTGCTGAGGCGCGTGATTAATATGATAGATAGCGATTCCCCTAACCACGGCGAGGCTACACAAAGGATCCTGGAAAGGCTGGCTAAGACAAAGAATAACGCTGAATTCTTAGCCACTCTATCGAAGGATATGTAGGGAATATTATTGCCCCGGCTGCCACTCCGAACGAAGTGAAGAAGCGAAGCAATCCCAGCTGGCTAGACAAATTCAAATTGGGGGTCAAAAAAACCCTGGGCATGAATATTTTCCTCTGTGACAGTTGTAAATGGAACTGGAGAACTGCTTGTCATCGCCCTGAGCGCCCCAACGCCACCTGGTGCCCCGATTACGCGAAGAAGGGGAAATAACTAAATTCCTGGTTGACGTAAGTGTTATGTCTAGTATGTCACCCCGATCGGTAGTAAAGGGCTTCTAGATTCTTCGCTACGCTCAGAATGACATTACTAAACGCCCTTTTATAGCCTGATTGACATTAAAGCTGGCACCTTCTAAAATCAGGAAGGTGACTGATAAGTGACTGGTGACGAACTTAGGCAAGCCTTTCTGAGCTTTTTTCAGGATAGAGGACATACGATTATCCCCAGCTCTTCCTTGGTGCCTCATAAGGACCCTACTTTACTGTTGACTAGCGCTGGCATGGTACAGATTAAGCCATATTTCCTGGGATTGGAGGTCCCACCTAGCCGGCGATTAGCCTCTTGTCAAAAGTGCTTTCGCACCACTGATATAGATTCGGTAGGTGATAGCAAACACCTTACCTTCTTCGAGATGCTGGGTAATTTCAGTGTCGGTGATTATTTTAAAAAAGATGCTATTTTCTGGGCCTGGGACTTTGTTACCAAGTATTTGAAACTCCCTGAAGAGCGGCTCTGGATAACCATTTACCTTGACGATGATGAAGCCTTCGCCTATTGGCGAGAGGTCGGCGTCCCCGCTGGGAAGATATTGCGATTCGGCGAAGAGGACAACTTCTGGGGGCCGGTTGGTGATTCTGGCCCTTGCGGGCCGTGCAGCGAGATTCATTATGACCTGGGTGAAGAGTTTGGCTGTGGCAGGCCTGAATGTAAGCCTAATTGCGACTGCGGTCGCTTTTCTGAGATATGGAATCTGGTATTCACTCAATATAATCAGGACCAAAGCGGACAACGCACTCCTTCGCCCAAACCGAACATTGATACCGGTATGGGACTGGAGAGAACTCTGGCAGCTATCCAGGGTAAGGCATCCCCTTACGAAACTGATTTGTTTTCTCCTTTGGTGGACCACATTTGTCACTTGTCCGGGAAAGAGTATGGTCGGGACGAGAATACTGACCGAGCCATTAGAATTGTGGCTGAGCATTCACGCGGCATTGCCTTTCTCATCGCCGATGACGTAAGGCCTTCCAACGAAGGCAGAGGATATGTCTTGCGGCGGACACTCAGGCGGGCTTCGCTCTTCGGCAGAAGGCTGGGCTTGGATAAGCCCTTCCTTGGCGAAATGGCTGAGATAGTTATCTCCCAAATGGGTGATCTGTATCCTGAGTTGATAGCTAATCGAGGCTTGATTAAAGAGGTAGTTAAAGACGAAGAGGAGAGGTTCATCGGCACTCTAGATACAGGGCTTAATGCCATAAATGCAACTTTTCAACAGATGCAAGAAGCTCTGACGCAATTGGCTGAGCAAGTGGGGAAAGCCGTTCAGCCAATCCAGGAAATTAAGGCGAGCCCAGCTTTTCAACAGATGCAAGAAGCTCTGACGCAACTGGCTGAGCAAGTGGGGAAAGCCGTTCAGCCAATCCAGGGAATTAAGGCGAGCCCAGCTTTTCAACAGATGCAAGAAGCTCTAACGCAATTGGCCGAGCAAGTGGGGAAAGCCGTTCAGCCAATCCAGGGAATTAAGGCGAGCCCAGCAACCCTGCAAGCACTTGAGCAGGTGCAAGAAACTATTCAGCAAATTCCAAAAATTGTAACAATTCCAGGTAGAGAAGTATTCAAACTTCACGACACCTTTGGTTTCCCAAAGGAATTGACTGCCGAAATTGCCAGAGAGCGGGGTCTCTTCATAGATTGGGAAGGTTTTCAGGCTGAGATGGAGAGGCAGCGAGAAAGAGCCAGAGCGGGTTGGCAAAAAGTTGCAGAGTTTAACATTACTCTGGTACCAATATCAACAGAGTTTGTAGGCTATAACGCAGTAAGCTCCCAGTCTAAGGTCCTTAAATTAAGT
>Ga0315549_1002265_pt1 | contig 18546 bp, 20 predicted proteins | sample SalMarSW160200MG_FD_203101 | JGI IMG/M metagenome (GOLD analysis project Ga0315549, IMG submission 203101) | Salt marsh sediment microbial communities from the Plum Island Ecosystem LTER, Massachusetts, United States - Salt Marsh Sediment SW1601-200 ... | reverse complement strand
GCGATGGAAGCATCGTAAACTGGATATGGGATTTCGATGATGGAAATGTAAGCTATTCACAGAATCCGAGCCATCAGTATGTAGATGACGGAACCTATGCCATCATTTTAACAGTAGAGGATGATGATGGGATAACAGATAGCGTAACCAAGCAACTTAGCATAGGAAATATTCCTCCAGTGGCAAACTTCTCTTGGAATCCACAGAATCCTACAACATCTGACATCATTACATTTACCGATAATTCCAGTGATAGCGATGGAAGCATCGTAAACTGGATATGGGATTTCGATGATGGAAATGTAAGCTATTCACAGAATCCGAGCCATCAGTATGTAGATGACGGAACCTATGCCATCATTTTAACAGTAGAGGATGATGACGGAGCTAACAATTCAACAGAAAAAGTAATACTAGTTAAATCAGCAGTAACAACAGATGTCGACTTAGACGGAATAGATGAAAAAGCTACAGACTCAAATGGAAAACCCTCAGATGGATATGAAACTTATAATGATCCAAATGGGAATTCAAATGCCGTAAAATCTATAGATGGAGATAATGATGGAAAAATAGATCATTTCATTGATATAAATAACGATGGGAAGCCAGATAAATACTGGGATCCCGATGATGGCATTATTATCGGTATCAACACTATAGATACTGATAACGATGGTATAAATGAATGGATATATGACCCAGATGGTGATGGTATAAATGACAAATATTATGATCCTGATACTGGCACAATTAAAGACTATATGGGGAAAACGCCTGTAATAAACCACCCACCGAGTGAGTCATCAAATCCATCACCTGCTAACGGGTCAATAGATGTATCTATCACGCCTACTCTTACGGCCATTGTATCAGACCCAGATGGTGATACTCTTGATGTTTCATTCTACTGGCAAAATGGAACGCTCATTGAAATGAAAACAAATATTGTTAGCGGTACCGAAGTAAATTATTCTATAACAATATCCCTCGAATATAACACCAGCTATACATGGTATGCTATTGTGACAGATGGAGAATACCAAAATCAATCCCCGATGTGGATATTTACCACTATCCCATCCCTTGGTGGCAATAATCCACCGAGTGAGTCATCAAATCCATCACCTGCTAACGGGTCAATAGATGTATCTATCACGCCTACTCTTACGGCCATTGTATCAGACCCAGATGGTGATACTCTTGATGTTTCATTCTACTGGCAAAATGGAACGCTCATTGGAAACCAAACCAATGTTACCAGTGGAAGTACAGCGAACTGTACCATTGATACACCCCTCCAGAATAACCAAAGCTACATCTGGTACGTCACAGTTAACGATGGAGAAAATTACACCCAATCTATACCCTGGGGTTTCAGGACTATGAAGATTTCACATGCCAATGGTTTCCCCATGTTGCTGATACTGGTTGTGTTAATAATCATACTGCTGGCACTATTATTAATCGTTTATTACAGAAAACGAAGGGGAGAGGGATGAGTTAAAATTACTATCTTAGCTTTTCATTCAAAAAAAAAAATCATCTGGCTTTATATATGTCCTCAACGTTTTTTATAAGTTCGGGGAGGAACAAAATGCATATATGTCCACACTGCAGCAAGATAATGAGGCAATTCAGCTTCGGATACAAAACATGCTGGGTATGCCCACACTGTGGGTATGAAGAAACAATGGAAAATAGCGAGTACTACAACTTCGAGTACCTTTACTTATCTTCCGTTGTGTTCAGCTGATCGCGTTCATTGTGTCTCTGCTCGGAATTGCCCTACGGAAACATCAACAAGGTCTTCATCAGTTAATGAAAGCTCATCCCTCAAATTTTTATCAGAAACCACTTCCATTATGTTTCGGTATTCACTTTTTTCTGGTATGATTATTATACCCCTTACCATTTTATTCAATATGCAATTAAAGCATTTCACTTCTCCAAATCTTTTTCCGTCTTTTTCAAAACCGACGATTTTTATTCCTTCCTTTTCCCTTAGCATCTGGAACTTTTTGTAATCCCTCCCCATAAGCAGTAAATTAAGAGTACCAGAAAATGGTACAAAACCAAAAGCTTTCTGAAATTGCCTCGAATATTCTTCTCTTGCAATATAAAACCGGCCCTCGCCTTTACCTGTTATAACTCTTCCGCATATCAACATTTCAGATGGCATTACTACCTTTAAGTTTGGTAAAAATTTTTTTACCCATATCCGTAAGTTCCAGACCCTCGCTGTCCTTTATTATGCCATTCTCTTTCAGATCTATCACCGCATTTTCCGCCATCTTCAGAAAAAGATGATGTTTCTTTGCTATTGTGTTTACATATCTATTTCCAGACGCTACCTCAAGAAATACCGCCTTACGAAATTTATTTGATAGGATGAAACCTTCCTCCTTATCCATTTTCCACCGATACATTAATTTGCTTTTGTTAGATAAACTTTTGCCATGATGCGTATTCCAAAAATAGAATCGGCAGATGAACTGATTGACATGTCGTTCAGAAAGGCAAAGAAGATAGATAACCTGAATAAAAAAAGAAGGGCAAGAAAAAAAATTCATACGGTGCAGACAACCATTGATTCCCATCTCACAAAATATGTGAAGACTTTCCCCAGTTTTGATAATCTGCATCCTTTCCACTATGAATTGCTGGATGTTACAATCGGAATCGATTCATTAAAAGAATCTCTCGGAGCGATAGATTGGGCAAGAAAAAAATGCAACACCATTTCCAAGACGGAGATTAAGCGAATCAGGCGAAGTGAAGACTGCGACGTAGTAGTCAAATCTGCATACGGCAGAATTTCCTCGATTATTCATCGCGTCAGCAAAAATCTGGAATTTTTGGAGGAAGCAAGAAAAAAAATCCGTGGTATACCATCAATCGAAATAGGTCTGCCGACTGTAGTAATAGTAGGATATCCAAATGTTGGAAAGTCGTCCCTTCTCCGTCATCTTTCTCTGGCAAAACCAAAAGTTGCCCCATACCCATTTACGACAACAGGATTGGTACTTGGTCATTTCTCTGTAAATAAAAAATATATGGAGCATAAAATCCAGGTAGTGGAGGCACCGGGATTGCTTGACCGATCCCTGCCGCGCAAAAACAAAGTTGAAAGACAAGCAATGGCAGCCATATATTATTTGGCAAATATCATTGTATTCATAATCGATCCAACTCAATACTGCGGCTATTCTATCGAGAAACAGGAAAATCTCCTGACCGACGTAACAAAAGAGTTTTCCCTTCCAATAATCATTGTCGAAAACAAATCAGATATATATCAATCTGACAGAGATTGTCTCAAAATATCATGCAAATCAGGAGAGGGTATACTAGAACTAAAGGAGGAAATAATAAAAAAACTGGAATTATAATTTTATTCTTTTTCCTCTTTTTTTTCTGTATCGTCCGCTCCCTTTGCCTCCCCGCCAGTCTCACTCTCTGCAACTGTTTCTTCTTCTGCATTCTCCGGTGTGACCTCTTCGATTCCCTCTGCATCTTCTTCAGTTATCTCTCCAGCATCAGCTTCTGCATTCTCCCCCGTTTCTTTGGTCTCGCCTTCCTCTTGTTCAGCCGGCATCTCAGCTCCAGCTTCTTCGTTTTTGGGTGTTATATCTTCCGTTTCTTCTATAACCGGTGCAGCCTCCTCTATTTCCTCTCCGGTTTCCTCGTCTTTATCTGCAATTGCCTTGACCTTTGGAATTTCCATTACTTCTGACTTGTAAACCTCAACCCGCTTTATAGGATAAATTTTCTTTGATAATCTGTATGCTTCCTTTCCTAATTCGCCATCTAGCATCAGCTTTACGAACCCGTTAAAATCATGGGCAACCGCCTCCTTTCTCATTGTTTCTTTAAGTATTGCCCTTATCGCCCTCTTCTGGGATGTCTGAATTCTCTTGCTCGCCAAAGCCGATGGTTTAATTCTCACACGTACTCCATCTCGGGTCCTAATATCAAACACGCCATCCACTTTGGACTTGTGTTTTCTGCTCATTCTTTTGATATAATCAGAAGTTAAGGAATGGCCAATAAAAACGGTGTTTGCTTCCAGCCCCCTTGTATCCACTATTTTGAATCTGAGTTTTATATGGGATTTTGCAAAATCATTTGTCAGTTCTTGAAGTGATATATCCACATTCCTGCCAGTTATTTTTTCCGGGTCATCAGCGATAGTCTCCGCTATTTTGGCTTTGCCAAACATGTGAGGAGCCAGCACATTGTACCACTCCTTGTCCTTCTTTTTTCGTTTGATTCTCTCCCTTGGCATCTGCCATGTAATAAAACTTACTTATTTAAATGAATTGGTGATTTTGATGGTTTATTTACTGTAAAAATTTACTGTAAAAAACAAAGTTGAACAAATAGTTTTTAAAGCAGTTTGCCATTCCCCCAGCCATGATAACAGGAAAAGAGGATAGGCCCAGAATTGTTACAGAGTTACCTGGTCTCGAAGGAAGGAAAATAGTTGCCGATGATGAAAAATATCTGGCAACGACCACGAAAGCATCTCCTGCAGTTGTTAAAGAGGCAAAAGGAGTGGTGTTTGAGGATGTTGATGGAAACATCTTCCTTGATTTCACATCGGGCATAGGCGTTGTCAATACAGGACATAGTCATCCGTCTGTAGTAAATGCAGTAAAGGAACAGGCAGGAAAGGTGGTCCATTTTGCAGGCACGGACTTTTACTATGACATACAGGTAAAACTTGCAAAGCGGCTTACCGAGATAACGCCTGGAACTTTTGAAAAAAAGGTTTATTATGGGAATAGCGGTGCCGAGGCTGTAGAAGCGGCAATAAAACTTGCAAGATGGAGTACGAAGAGAAAATTTATTTTGGCTTTTATGGGTGCGTTCCATGGAAGAACCATGGGTGCACTCGGATTGACAGCAAGTAAAATTGTGCACAAGCAAAATTTCTTCCCGTGGATGCCTGGTGTTGCACATGCCCCGTACCCAAATCCATACAGAAATGTATTTGGCATAGACGGATATGAAAATCCCGAGGAACTTGTAAACAGGGTCATAGGTTACATTGAGGAAATGTTCAAAAGATATGTACCCCCGGATGAGGTCGCAGCAATATTTGTGGAATCCCTTCAGGGAGAGGGCGGATATATTGTTCCTCCTTCGACTTTCCTGGGAGAACTGAGAAAACTTGCAGATGAATACGGCATAATCCTGGTTGATGATGAAATACAGTCCGGTTTCGGAAGGACCGGAAAAATGTTTGCCATAGAACATTTCGGTGTTGAACCTGATGTTATAACGATATCAAAGGCAATGGCCTCCGGAATACCGATAGGGGCCACCATCTTCAATGCCAAATACGATTTCGGGATCAAGGGAGCACATTCCACGACTTTTGGAGGAAATCTTGTTGCATGCGCAGCTTCACTCGCTACAATAGACATTATAGAAAAGGAAAAGCTTGCGGAAAACTCTGCAAAACAGGGAATGGTCATGCGCAAAAGATTAGATGAAATGAAGGAAAAATATGAAATCGTCGGTGATGCCCGGGGACTTGGACTGATGCAGGCAACCGAAATAGTGAAAAGCAAAACTGGCAAAGAAGTGGCGCCCAAAATAAGGAATGACATTATAGATAAAGCATTGAAAAAAGGAATGCTTCTTCTCTCATGCGGTGAGTCATCAATACGCTACATACCGCCGCTGTGCGTAACAACAGAACAAGTCGAGACGGGAATGGATATTCTGGAAGAATCAATAAAGGAAGTGAATGGCGAATAACTATCACTGCAACTCTCCGAATGCTTTCTCTATCTCTTTCATATTTGCATCTGTCTTAAATCCGTCTGGAGAAAAGTGCGTTCTCGATGCAAGAAAACCTTTTTCCCCCAATTTTTCAATCACATCTGAAAGTTTTGGCTGCGCTATCTTGAGTCGTCTGCATACGGCACTGCTTTCATAATACATGGGGACTGGTAGTTCCTTTTCTATGATGCCCATCAATTTTTTTGCCATTTCACTTTTTGCTTCTCCAACCATAAAGTCAACAACGTCTTTATCATTCAACGTGCCAATCCATAACGGCCCGGACCATTTCTTTCCCCTATCATCGCAAAATTTACTTATCTTCCATCCGTTATTTCTGCAAACCCAGCCAATTTTTCCCACTGCATCATTTCCCCTTCCGGCACCTCCTTGAAGGCGGAGATACACCCTGAAATAATGGTCATGGGAGTACGAAAATACAGGATGTGCACCGTAATCCATAATTGCAGCGGTTCTTACCAGAAAGCCGATCAGTATCCTAAGCCCTATTTCTTTCATGCCTTCTCCGTGCATGGGCACCGCGTCATACCGCCTGATGCACGCCTTTTCATAAACACCGCAGAGAGTGGCTTTATCCGTGGCGGTAAACGCAGCAAATCCTTTATTCCTCATCATCTCAAAAGCATGAAGGGCAAATGGGGCGGGAGAGCCGTAAGGGTCTATGTCCACATAATCATATTTATTATGACACAGAAGCCGAATATCACCATTCGTTGCATTTATATCAACATTGTTTAATCGGGCGTTTTCCTTTATCAGTTCATACGAAACAGGATTTATCTCGTTTATATGAACTTCCACCCGCCCCCCGCCTCCGACCTCGTTTGCTATTCTTATTCCTCTTACACCTGTTGCCCCAAGGCCATCCAAAAATTTTTTACAGCCGTTTTTTGCCGCATACTGACAGAATGTTACACACAAATCCCTGTCAAGCTCCATCGCAGGATTGTAAAACTTGTCCCTCTTAATTCCCGGCCCTTTGCCCTTAACGTCCCCGTACAACAAAATATTTGTTTTTCCTTCCCTGCCCATCATCGGAGTCCTTCTTTCAGAATTCTATCTATCTTATATGGTAATATATTTCTGTTGACCGAGGTTATTTCCAGTATGCGAACATTATCCATATTTCTTATATCCTGCAGTAATGAGTCCCTGGATTTCTTATGAAGAGTGAGAAGTAACGGTTTGTCGGAATCCAATGCCTTGCGAACCACCTCTCTGAATTTTTTACTTTCGAGCTCCATCTTTCCGACTTCGTCTATTATTACGATGTCGATATCTTCATCCTCCAGTGCATTTTGGACGGCAGGAATGCCTATTTTTTCCAGTACTTTCAAATCAATTCTGTATTTGCCTACACGGTAAATCGTATCAAGGTCGATATGGGCAAAAACTCCTTCTTTTTTTGTGCGCCAATCTATAACCTTAAATCCAACCCGCTCTCCTTTCTTTTCAATACTTTCAGTTATCATCCCCCCGAATGCCAAATCATTTTCCAGTCTTCTTATAACCCTTATCAGACCTTCCGTCTTGCCGACTTTTGGCGCGCCAGTTATCCCTATTTTAGGTGTAAGTACCATCCTCAGTATGAATGCAATCTTGCTTTAAAAACATTGTTTAGCCATAATTATTTAAATCCTTTCCAATTTTATATACGGTGAATATGAAAAAATTTGCTTTTGCTGTGATTTTTCTTTTGCTTTTCACAACCATGGAAATAACAAACACGAGCGAAGTTCATGGAAAAATAATATATGTCGGCGGCGGGGAGGGCGATTATACGAAAATTCAGGATGCAATAGATAATGCAAGCGGCGGCGATGAAATCTATATCTTCTCTGGTTTTTATCACGAACATATTGTCATAACCAAATCTCTTTTACTGGTAGGTGAATTAAAAAACTCCACAATAATAGACGCTGACTACACCGGGGACGCCATTAAAATAAATTCTGATAATGTGGAAATCTCGAATCTCACTATAAGAAACGGCGGCGGCGAAAGGGAAGATGCACTGATAAAAATATTCTCTAATAAAAATGCGATAAAAAGGTGTACATTGCATACGTGCAGAAACGGCATACTGCTGTACGGAGATGAAAATAAAATACAAGAATGTGAAATACATGAAAATGGAAATGGTATTGAACTGCAATCTGATGAAAATATTATAAGCAACTGTATTTTCTACAAAAATGGCATGGGAATTGAAGCATTCAATGCATCTGGTAATGTTATTTCAAGATGTGTATTCCATACCAACGGCATAGGTTTATATCTCGAAAACTCCTCGGATAATAAAATAAATGCTTGTAATGTGTATAAAAACAGCGGCAATGAAGGAGGAATATTTTTAATAAATTCGGATGAAAATTTCATAACAAATTCCTCCATAAACCACAATGTGTGGTCGGTGATGTTCGTAAGCTGCAACAAAAATGAGGTGACAGGATGTGAAATAAACGACAGCCGCTTCGGAATGAGGCTTGAAAGCTCCCACGGCAATAAAGTATACAACTGCAATGTAACCCACAACAGGTATGGCATATATCTTGAAAAATGTATTATGGACGGGATTAACTTCAACAATATCGCAGACAACCACATGTACGGGCTCTATGCAAAACTCAGCACTGGAAATGCAAGATTTAACTGGTGGGGTTCTGTAGCCGGCCCGGCGCTGGGAAATAAAATTTCGTCGGTATTGGGCAAAATTTCATACAAACCATGGCTTTTACGTCCCATAACCTTTGAGGGGGGTTTTGTAAAGGGAGAGCCGTATAATACCTACCTTGCTCCAGAGAGAGCGGAAGGAATGAAAGAAGCAGGGAATGCTGGAGGAATGGCAGCCGTAAGCAATGCAGATATGGGCGACTGGGACCCGCTTGTGGACTTAAAAATGGAGGTGAACATGCTGAGAGTCAGAAACATAGATATTGAAAGCAAAAGCATATTTTCCACCGTAGATATATATGGAAAAGGGAATGAAAGCGATGTGATGGAAGGTATTGATATCTATCCCGGATGGAAGGCCGTGCAGAATGTACCCGACGATAAAGAAAACATCCCCGTTGTCATACGCCTTTTTGAGAAGGGAATGCTGTTCAAAAAAGAGATAATCGCGGTCAGTCTGGTTTACAACATGGAAAGGGGGGAATGGTATGGGGATGATTATGTTGGCGATGAAGACGGATGCGGCCATGTAATGGGGAACGGCTACGAGATGTGGTTTGACATAGGACTCAACGATTACGACGGCGACGGGCTCACTTACTGGGAGGAAACAAATGTTTACCATACGGACCCGAAGGTGAATGACAGCGGTAGCGACCTTGACGGCGACATGGTACCGATAGAGTGGGAGGATAAATGGGGATACAATCCGCTCGTGTGGGAAAACCATTCTGCCATCGACTCCGATAACGACGGTCTGACGAATCTTCAGGAATGGCAGCAGTCAAAATGGCTTTCGGACCCCTTCAGACAGGATATATTCATAGAGGTTGATAACATGGCAGGCAAGAACAAAAAAACATACGCCCTTCCAGAAAAATCAAAACAGATGCTGTATTCCTCATTTACCCGGCACAACATCATAATGCACATCGATGATGGCAGCATGGGCGGCGGCGGGGAGGAGATACCATACAAAGAAAGAATAACCTATCATGAAACCAACGAGATATACTGGGAATATTTCCTTCATGACGACATGTTGAATGAAAGGAAGGATGCATTCCATTATGTTATATTCTGTTCATACGGAGCCATAACGAGAGGCGGATATTCATTCCAAGGACTGGACAACATTGACAGTTTCGTTCTTGCCATTCAATACATATATAACTGGAGGATAAGAGAGAGTCAGAGGGAACTTTCCATTGCAAGTCTTTTCATGCATGAGCTCGGTCACAACCTCGGACTATTTGAATACACATTTGATGGAATAGACAATGAAAGCTGCAACACCCTCCGGCATGTAGGATGGTGGAAATATGCCAACTACAAGAGTTGCCTGAACTATCGCTATTCCTTCTCAATGGTTGATTACTCGGACGGCAGCCGGGAAAGAAACGATTACGACGACTGGAGCAATATAGACCTTGCTTTTTTCAAAAATTCAACATATTACGTCTGAGAATCCGACTCGTGAAAACCGCCGAAGTTGATATATAGCGGTCCAAACAGGATATATGCCGTAATGCCGGCCAACAGGAGAAAATGAAAATCTTTTCCAAATATAACTGCCAGAAGAATTATGATAAATGCGGGTGCAGAAATCAAACCCTCAATTTTCGGGTAAGGTATGTTGGACATCATCATGATGGAAAGGACGATTAACGCCGACAAGACATACCACCAAGGAACCGAAAGATAGCACAATGTCACTACAGTTACTGCTCCTGCAGGGGTTGCCAGCCCTACAAAATATCTCTCGTTTCCCATATTATACCTTATCAAATGAAACATGCCACCCAGCAGGAACAGCCCGCACGAAGCCAGAACTGCAATATCTTTTATTGTCACCCCGAACGATGCATTGTACGCACTGAAAACAACAACAAGCGGGGCTACACAGAAAGAAACCATGTCAGAAAATTCATCCATGTACTTGCCGATATCGCTGCTAAATTTTCTGAATTTTCTTGCCACCGCCCCATCCATGCCATCTGCCAGCACTGCCAGAAAAATAAAGGATACTGCCCATCTTGTCTCTCCGGACAATACCAGAAAAATAGAAAATAATCCGAGTAAGCCGTTCACTATAGTAAACGAATCTGCAAAGGAAATCAGTGACACAACACTTATTTTTTCCATATATTCTCCATGCCAGATATAAAAGTGCCGCGGGGGGGACTTGAACCCTCGGCTTCCAGATCTTCAGTCTGGCGCTCTCCCAAACTGAGCTACCGCGGCTTTCATAGTGTTTTTCTCAATTCGCCTATTCTCTTCTCTATCTCTTCCAGCAAATCCTTGAATTTCAGCATAAACTCATATGTTTTATCAGTTGCCTTTGCCCCCACAGAAGATGGTCTTATCAGTCCCTCTTCCTCGAGTATTCTAAGCGAGTATCTCACCTTGTGCTGTGGAAATTTGGTGCCCTCAGATAGTTTTATTATTCCCACCGGCCCACCATCCATTACAATCTTGAGTATTTTGATATGACGTTCCAGCAAACGCAACTCCATTTTCAACCGGTCATATAGAATACTTCCATCTGCACCAGACCTATTATTATCGTACATCATTTAATCTCAAGGAGTAAATATACTTGCATACAAAAACCTTGCTGTTGATTGACATATTTATGTAGGCTTCAGTTTTTCAACTTCTATTCTGCATGGTGTCGGAAGTTTTGCCGTCGCTCTCTTCAGTGCTATTTTTGCATCTCCCATGTGTTCCTCGGTAGTGCTTATGGTAATTATATTCTGGCCGGGACGAACTCTAGCCGCAGTACCCACCGCCTTGCCGTAAGCACTTCTCATGCCCTGCGATACCCTGTCGGCGCCTGCACCCGTCGCCTGCTTGTTCTCCCTGACTACCACATGAGGATATATCCTTATTTTCATGAAATAATTCATTCTTCCCGCCTTCTTGGTAATATACCTGTTGGCTGCAACACGCGCTGCTTCGAGAGCACGGTTAAGTATCTGGCACTGCTCCTCAACAATGAGCGAGAGAGAGACCGGGAAATCTTCGTTTTGGTTACCGAGATTAAACTGCGTTATTCTGGAACTGGGAACGCCACCCATGTATTTCTTCCTCGTTGTAGGTCGCCCCCTTATTTCTCTGTACATCTTTGCTGGTTTTCTTGACATGTATACCACCGCTACATTACATTTCTATTTATAAAAGTACTGGTACTATACCATGCAATATGAACGGTGCATGACTCCAGCATGTCTTACCGAAAATCAAAAATTATTTTGTACTGTAACAGGAATAAACGACCGATAAACTTAATAAGGAAAAGGCAATTCATTGACGAGGGTTGAAAATGAAAAAAATAGCAAGCCTATTGGTTGTTTCTATGCTTTTGTTTAGCGGCGCTGTTTTTGCCAGTATGAATACAGCAAACATGGCAACGCCAGCAAGTGAAAGCATCCAACAAACAGAAATAAAAACGATTGAGAAAACGATACACTTTTCTGACCCGAGTGTTGTGACAGAGGGTGAGTATGTAGCTATCAAGACGGAGAACAGCAACAACATTCTGAGAAATGAGAAATATCCGATAATACCATATCGTACTGAGACAATGGAGTTTCCAGTTGGGACAAAGATTGTGAATGTTGATATCCAGCGTTCAGAGCCAAAAGAAATGGAGCTTTCTAAGAAGATTGCTCCCGCACCATTAGCAACTCCACTAAATATGCAGAATAACAAAGCCAAGGTCGTTGAAGGAAGCGTCTATACCAGCAACGAACCATACCCCAACAGCTGGGATAGCTGGAATGTCGGTGTGGGATTGGACGGAAATGAACATGTTTTGTATCTTTCCATTCAGTTGTATCCTGCCATATACAATGCAGGCAAGGGTACGCTCAATTACGTAAACGACATGGATGTCAAGGTAGATTACATTCCTCCGGAAGAGTCCATGCTTACAAATGATGTTTACGATTTGTTAATCGTTGCACCATCCGAATTCAAAGATGCCCTTCAGCCGCTGGTTGAACACAAGGATGGTTACGGTGTGAGAACATTGCTCGTGACACTTGATGAAATATACGGTGGGAATTATTTCACCGTACAGGGCAGGGATGATGCAGAGAAAATAAAGTACTTCATAAAGGATGCACTTGAAAACTGGGGAATAAAGTACACCATGTTTGTCGGTGGAAGACACGGCGGTGTCGGTACCGAAAAGTGGTGGTGCCCCGTGAGATACAGTAATCTCGATGACGGCGGAGAATCAAGCTACCTGAGTGACCTCTACTTTTCGGACATATACAAATATGATGGTGAAGACATTGTCTTTGATGACTGGGACAGCAACGGAAACGGTATTTTTGCAGAATGGAAGATGATGAAGAAAGACATACTGGACATGTATCCGGATGTTTATGTGGGAAGACTTGCATGCAGGAACAGCTTTGAAGTAACGAAGATGGTAGAGAAGATAGTCACCTATGAAACGACTACATATGGACAGAGCTGGTTCAAGAAGATGGTGGGTATAGCCGGTGATACATTCCCTGACCCAGATGACCCGTACTACGACGGTGAACTCGGAATACTGCAAAGTGCAGAATATCTTGATGAACTGGGATTCGAAACTACAACGCTTTTCACCTCGGACAACACGCTTACAGGCCCGGAGGATATGATCAATGCTATTGATCAGGGATGCGGTTTCCTTAATTTCGAGGGACATGGCAACCCGATGAGCTGGGCAAGCCATCCGCCATACGACGGCGATACATGGATTGGCATAGACGTAACGGATTTCCACAAATTCTCAAATAACGGCATGTACCCCGTATGCATAATAGGCGGCTGCCACAACAGCCAGTTCGATGTCAGCTTGCTTAACCTACTGAAATTCAGCGAAATCACAGAAGTCTACTACAAATCGGAGTGGTCACCGGAAAGCTTCGGCTGGTGGATAGTGAGAATGGCGGATAAAGGAGCAATAGCAAGCATCGGATGCACGGGCTACGGATACGGGGCAATAGGTGATTACAACGATGACGGTATAGCCGACACCCTGCAATTCTATGGAGGGTTCATAGACGACGAGTTCTTCAGGGTTTACGCAGAGGAAGGAAAGGATATTCTCGGTGAAACACATGGAGCAACTCTGACAAACTACATCATGAAGTTCCCGCCAATGGGAGACAACATAGATGCGAAGACAGTTGAGGGATGGGCGCTGCTCGGTGACCCGTCATTAAATATAGGCGGATACCCAAGTTAAAACTCTCTCCCCTTCTTTATTTATTTTTTTGTTAAAATTTCAATTCCATCCTTTTTCACAATGATATCATCCTCTATCCTTACGCCCCATTTGTTTTTTAAGTAAATACCCGGTTCAACGGTCAATACCATTCCTTCTTTGAGGATGACGCTTTCCTTCATCGAGAAGCCATCATGGACCTCAAGACCTATGGAATGACCTAGCGAATGAATGAGTTTTTCAAATCCCTTTTTTACAAATAATTTATCGACCGCATCATGGATAGTTCTGGCCTCAATACCTTCCTGCATAATATCAAATGCAATTTCCTGTCCTTCCCCAACCAGTTCATATATTTTTTTCTGTTCGACCCCCGAAACAAATGTTCTGGTCATGTCAGAGCAGTACCGTTTATAACGTGCCCCGAAATCAACCAGCACCGGAAATTCAAATCTTTTTTCACCTGTCGAATAATGTGGAAGTGCAGAATTTCTGCCGAAAGCAACGATAGTATCAAATGATGGTACTGCTCCCCTCTTCCCCATAATGTACTCGATTTCTGCACGCACTTCGCTTTCCTTCATGCCTTCATGCAGAAAGGACTCAACTTCCCATGAAATACCTGCTGCTATTTTGCAGGCTTTTTTTATTATCTCTATCTCTGTCCTATCCTTAACCATTCTCGCTGTGCGTATGGCATCCCCAACATCAATAAAATCGGCCTCAGGAAATAGATTCCTAATGGAAATAAAATTCCTGTACGAAATTGTCATTCCATTTATTCCTATTCTCTCTGCCTTTGCATGCTCTTTTATCAAATCCATTTTTTCCTTATTGCTTGAGAACACATGCACTTTTCCCCCGGCAGACTCTTCAAGTTCGGTACATATTACATCCATATCCCCATCTGGATACAACACTGCAACAGAATTTTCAAAAAGGCCATTTTCAAATCCTGTCACATAAAAAAAGGTCATATCAATATTGGACGAACCATTCATTATTACAATTACATCTGCATCTGCATTTTCAAATATTTTTTTTATTCTTTCCCTCATATTTCCCCGTATCTGCAATTATATCACATATTTCCCCGATTTCACGTGGAGATAACTTCTCTACCCGCATATCACCATAGGGAATAATACCCCCTTCATCAGGACTTATAAGCTCTTCAATGAGCAACGAGTTCTTTACCTTTTTCCTCCTGTGAGAGAATAATACTCTCGTAACCTCATAAAAAATCTCCTCGTCCCTCACCACAAATTTCGGCTTTCCTGGAGTGACCCGGACTATTGCAGAATTAACTCTCGGCCTGGGACGGAAGGCAGACGGTGGAATTATCTCCAGTACATCCCAGTCGGCAGTATAGGACGCCATAACAGAAAGCCGGGAATAACCCCCATCGCCTGGTTTTGCCACCAGACGGTCTGCAAATTCCTTCTGGTACATCAGTATGCCCAGCTCGAAATTGCTTTTCAACAATTTAAATGTCACGGGAGATGATATTTGGTAGGGAAGGTTAGATATCACTTTATTGAATTCGAGGGCACCAAAATCAACATCCAATATATCGTTGCATATTATCTCTGTATTCGGTATACCTTCCAGTGAACCCGCCAACGACCTATCAACTTCTACTGCTATTACTCTCCCTGCTTTTCTTGCAATCCGTTTTGTCAGTACACCGTACCCTGCCCCTATCTCCAATACAGTATCCTTACTTGAAAGAGAGGCATATTCTATCTGTCTTTCCGCAATTTTATCATTTACCAAAAAATTCTGTCCTATGCGCATTTTATTTTTTTAGAGGTGCTCTAGTGAAAAGACGATATTTCTGTCCCGGGTCCATCAGCTCCTCCTCTATTCTTCTGGCAATAAGCTTTTCCGGGTGGGTCAAATGCTTTATCCTTGCTGAGATGTCATCAAAACTTTTAAACGACTGCTTCCTTCTTTCCTCCACGATTTCATGCATCGTTTTCTTGCCAAGCCCTGGAATAAGCTCAAGAGCATGGTATCTCGTGGATATTGCCGGGCACTCATTGTAAAATGTCACAAACTTTTCTTCGTTATTTTTTATAATATCTACGATTACATACACCAGTTCCCCGTGTGCTGCAGCCGATAACTCTTCATAATTTACCCGCCCCTTGACTTTTGCGATTTTATGTCTCTTATCCTTATCCTTGCCGACATAAACCCGCTCACCCATTGTAAGCAGGATGTTCCTCTTGGGCAACAATTCCAGCAACGTAAACTGGTCTTCTCCTATGCCATAAGCTATCGCCTCCTTCCGATATCCGGGCTTTCCCATTGCCAGATAATCCAGGATATAGACGTAATCCTCCATAATATACCTCAGAGATATTCTCTGACCATCTCCAAAATCTTTTTTATTTCTTCTTTCGATGGAACAAGAGTCTCTTTCGAAAAAATTATCATAACTTCCTCTTCGTCCTTCGGAAGGGTATCTGCTATCTTGTAAGCCTGGGCTTTGCCTATCTTTTCTATGCCCGTGAGTTTCTTGATTAATTCTTTTGTTTTATTCGCAGATAACTTCACCACCTTTTCGCTGTGTTCCAGGGCTATTTTCTGCTCTCTTGTAAGCTCCTCTCTTTCCTTTCCCAACTTGATGAGCATATCCTTTACTTCTACCAGAGAGACGATTTTCATTTTACACCTTTCTCAGATGTTCGGGTCTTGCAATTATATCTTTTGTAGTATTTCCATCCTTTACTTTTACAATATACGAATTTCCCCTTATTTCCTTGATATCACCGGTCTTTCCATGATATCTGCGATGGGGCATGCCCTTATGCACCGACGGATCTATGACTACAGACACCTTCTCCCCTTCTTCAAATTCCTGCAATGCCCTTGTAATGGGACTGAGTCCTCTTTCTCTTGGCTTTCTTCTGAGTATCTTCCTTGTTTTGCTTCTAATTCCTCTCGATCTTCTCACCATCTTCATCACCAATACCTACTACATCTAATCTTTTTACTTTTATTGGACAGCCCGCCAGTCCGCTCAACGACGGCTCCGTTCTACCGTTATCCCCCGTTACCATCTCCTTTATATAGGTGCCCGACTCTGCCGTGACTGTCAAAGTCATTTCATCCATTCTTTCTTCTTCTACTTTCATATCCAATATTCTCCTTTTTCTTATCTTATCCGCCCTCCTATGGACTACCCTAGATGGCGTTCTCTGGTCTACATAGCAGCCTCTTAATGCGTCAACTGCTTCATTAATCTTTCCCTTCTCGGCAAAGGTTACCACAATCCGATATGTCTTGTTTATTTTTAAAGATTTTATTTCCTCTACTTCTTTTTTTGCAGCAAATCGTAGGTCAGATACTTTCACCTTCCCATTCCCGAACGTGTTTATCTTTCTTTCAAGTATCGACAGATTAAGGTTCCTCTTTTTGGGCCCCCTGATTTCAAGAATGAAAGGACGACCGTTTCCGAGCATAAGAACATCTATATCTTCTCTTCCTGCACCATGAAAAAATTCCTCTGTCCCATGTGCTATTTCAACAGCCATTTTCGCGATAATCTCCTCTACACTCTCCTCGTACATTTTCCCCGTACCGTGGCAGTAGTCGCATCCGACACCCCTGCACTTCCTGCATGGCCATCTTGTTTGGGGTATCCCCCTTATAAATTTCCTGTATCTCCCATAGACATATAGCGGGCGGACATCAAGCTCGACCTCGTCATATTGCGTGTTTATTATTGCAGTTATATGGGGACGGATAAAATCCGCTTCTTTGCCCGTGGCAAGAGTGATAAGTTTTCCCACTTCCCTGTTTATCTCGCGTTTCATCGGCTCCCCGCAATCGGTTAACGCCGAAAGTTCCCCTTCCTTAATTGAAATTTCTTCTTCTATCCTGCTGCCCATAAGAAATGTCTCATATTCATATTCATCCATTGCTTCTACAACCAGATTACTGAATTTTTCCAACTCCCCCATAATCCCGCCACACAGCCAGCATTCCTCAGTCCCCACCGCCTCCAGCCCCAATGATTGCCTTATTATCTGCCCCCGCCCCACATTATCCATTCCATGACCCATATTTGCAAACTGCCGCCCCAGACATGAGTCGCATAACCGGTAAACAGAGATTTTCTTTGCTATCGGCAGTATTTTGTCTATGTCCCACACTATTTCATTCATTATTGTGCTGAATGGGGCAGTGAGTTAAAATATTTGGCTATATTTTTATTCCTCGAAATTCTTGCCACAATACGGGCAAACCTTCGCATCAAAAGGAATACTCCTGCCACAGCCCGGGCAAATCCTGTCCTTTTTCTCTGTATCAGCCTTCTTTTCGTAGAATGACGGCTCCGGCGGCCTGACAATGAGCCAGATGATTAGACCGATTATCCCGAACAGCAAGCCTATAATAAGCCATAGTGCTCCGCTCTTTCCTCTTTTCTCAGCATCCCTGTACATCCACACTCCGATGGCTATCCAGATAATAAACATCAGCACCCAGAAGAAACAGAGTGCACCGGCGAATAACCCTCCGAATTCCCATGGTATATCTTTGGTAGTATCATCAACGGCGGCCAATGCACCACCGGCCAGACTGGTAAATAGAAGCAGTGCCAAGCCAAATATCATAAATTTATCTATTTGCTTCATAAGATAGTAACCTCTATGTTTTAAATATATTTTTCTATTTTTTACGCCTTTTAAAGTGTAATTATAGTCTTCGACACAAATAATTTCTCATTGAGCCAACACAATTTCTGCTAACGGTGCTAAGAATTTTCTCATCCAGCTTTTGGCAAAACTTAGTGAGGATGAGAAAATATAGAACAATGTTTC
>Ga0315549_1002263_pt1 | contig 18553 bp, 17 predicted proteins | sample SalMarSW160200MG_FD_203101 | JGI IMG/M metagenome (GOLD analysis project Ga0315549, IMG submission 203101) | Salt marsh sediment microbial communities from the Plum Island Ecosystem LTER, Massachusetts, United States - Salt Marsh Sediment SW1601-200 ... | reverse complement strand
CGTTTTAAGAAGCTCTTAGAGGCAGGCAAATAGTCCATTAAACTTAGCAAGCCGGAGCAAGCCAACCACTGGCGGACAAATGGATTCGACAGGCTCACCACAAGATTGCCTCGCAAGCAAGGCACAGAATAGTAATGACCAAGCCGAAGGAAGTTGCGGCCTTAGGAAAAAATCTTCAAAAATTTTATTTTTTCTGAGCTTATTATATTGACGATATTATTATTTAGGCTTAAAATGTTGATTTTGGTGGTCAGGCAGGGAATGTATATCTATGCTTGGCCGTTGGTTTCTAATCCAGCGTGAGTTCCCCGTCTGTGAAGACGGGGGTGAGAGCCGTTTCCAGCAACGAAGTTGCTGGACAGGCAAAGCCTGAAATAGTAAGTGCCACGCCTGTAAAGGCGTGGGAATCTACAAGAAGAAATCAGTGAGACACATGAGGAGAAGAAATACTTCTATTGTGGTTATTTTAAACAATAGACTTAAATTTCAGGATGGAAAAGAATAATGACATTAAAGACATTTGCAAAAAGATTTCCTGAACCATTAAAGCAATCGTTGAGGTATATCTATGGATTTGTTCCGCTATCTATCCGTTATGGTAAGGTGTTTTGGGAAACCTTCAATTTCCTTCAGGAATCCCAATGGTGGAGTCGCGAGAAATTGGAAGAATATCAGATGCAACAATTAAGTAATCTTCTTCACCATGCCTATAAAAATGTGTCTTATTATAGACGTGTGTTTGATGAGAGGGGACTAAAGCCGGACGATATCCAGGATTTTAATGACTTGAGAAAATTGCCTTATTTGGCGAAAAATGATTTAAAAAAACATTTTAAGGAACTTTTAGCAGAAAACATGAGTTTAAAAAATTTGCCGATGAGTCACACAAGTGGTACTTCGGGAAAACCTCTTCAATTTTACGAAGGTCGATTCACCAGCCAGAAAGAGCTTGCTTTTATTTGCCATCAATGGACTCGTGTTGGATACAAGCCTGGGGAACCTCGTATTGAACTACGGGGAGCTATCAATAGAAAAAATCCAGTTTATTATGATCCAATTTCCAAAATCCTTCGTCTCTCGCCCATTATTGAGCATAAGGAAACTGTACACCATTATGTAGATAGAATGAACTCGTTTGGTGGGAAGTTCCTTCATGGGTATCCTTCAGCGATCGCTTCCTTTGCTTATAGAATAAAAAAATATGGATTTGCTGTCCCTTTCAGACTCAAAGCGGTTCTTTTCGCATCCGAGGCTGTTTATGAGTGGGAGAGGGAGCTGGTTCAAGAAGTCTTCGGTTGTAGAGTTTTCAGTCATTATGGCATGGCTGAGAAAGTCGTCTTAGCATCTGAGTGTGAGCACAGCAACTATTACCATTGCCTTCCTCAGTATGGTATTACTGAGATTGATCCTGAAACGCATGAAATTATTGGGACAGGATTCATTAATCATGTTAATCCATTTATCCGGTATCGAACTACTGATGTTGCCTCAACTCCGACCTCTTCAAAGTGTGAAAATTGTGAAAGAAATTATTACCCTCTCTTTATGAAAGTGGAAGGGAGGTTAGAGGACTTCATTGTGACTCCTGAAGGTGCAATGATTTCTCCAGCTGTCATAACACATCCCTTCAAGGACATAAAGACCGTCAAGGATGTCCAACTTGTTCAAGAATCCCCGGATCATATCATCCTTCGAGCTGTTGCTTGGAAAGGGAGCGAGCCCAAAACGCTTAGGGCCGAACTCGACCGACTTTGCCGTGATCTACAGCAAATCATAGGTATTGGTGTGCAAATAAAAGTGCAAGTACTTGAGGAAATCGAACGACCTAAATCTGGAAAGTTCAAATGGATACAGTCCAAGGTGTCTAAAGATTTGCTTCATAATGGCTTAAAGGACGCATAGAGAGGGAGCGCAAACTTATTTATTCGCTTATGTGAACTGCACGCCTGCACATAATGTGGCAAAAACAGATTTTTAATTCAGAAATTGACAATCGACTTTGGCGAATAATAAAAAGACTATGGCTGAAGGCAAGATAAAACTAATGGCGGTTGGGGATATCTCCCTGGAAACTAAGAATAATATCAATCCTTTTACAAATGTAAAAGAGGTTTTCGGAGATAAGGATGTCCTCTTCGGCAATCTTGAGACAGTCCTTTCGAGCCAAGGCAAGGAAGCAGAAAAAGCCGTACAGCTATATACCTCGCCCGATAAGGTCAAGTATTTGAAAGAATCTGGTTTCGATGTCCTCAACTTAGCAAATAATCACATCTTTGATCTGGGGCTGGATGGATTCAATGAAACTTTAGATGTGCTAAGTAGCAGCAATATAACTTTCGTTGGAGTAGACAGCCATAAGTACACCCAAAGACACGCTGTGGTAGAACGTGAAAATGTGAAATTAGGATTTCTTGGCTATTATACCGGCGGATTTGAGGATAAACATAGAGGCTTTGGGATCAATAAGATAAGCAAGCCCCAGATTGTTAGAGATATCAAAAGTCTTAAGGCGAATTGTGACGTAATCGTCGTCTCGCTTCATTGGGGAATAGAAAGTGTGTTTTACCCCTCTCCTGAGCAAATAAAATTAGCTCGAAAACTCATAGATACAGGAGCCAGCGTGGTTCTTGGTCACGGTCCCCACGTAGTTCAAGGCGTAGAAAGATACAAGCATGGCTTAATAGCCTATTCTCTGGGTAATTTTCAATTTGGCTTCGACCATGAAAAACACGATACACTTGTAACTAATAAAGTAAGGGAAACCGTGATACTCTCATTGGACATAAGTAAGCAGGGCGTAGAAGGTTATGACGTAGTTCCTGTTGAAATAGACAGCAAATATGCCCCCCATATAATGGCGGAAGAAGAAAAAGAAGACTACTTAGATTTTATCGCGAAGATTTCTAAGACTGTAAGTGAGGGGCGAGTAACCAAGAGGTGGTGGTTTGAGCAGATAGCAAGTACTTATCTTTTGACAAATATCTATTCTTGGTTCAGACGGATCGAAAGATACGGTTTTCGACATCTTCTTCAGTGCATTAGATGGTTGATCTGCCCCTTTGTTATCAGGTGCTACATCGGACTGCTAAGCAAATCACTCAAGACAAAAACGATGTTATGGTCACAAGCCTCTTCAAAGTGTGAAAGAGGACTTCATTGTGACTCCGGAAGGTGCAATGATTTCTCCAGCCGTCATCACACATCCCTTCAAGAACATAAAGACCGTCAAGGATGTCCAACTTATTCAAGAATCCCCGGACCATATCATCCTTCGAGCTGTTCCTTGGAAAGGGAGCGAGCCCAAAACGCTTAGGGCCGAACTCGACCGACTTTGCTGTGATCTACGGCAAATCATAGGTATTGGTGTGCAAATAAAAGTGCAAGTACTTGAGGAAATCGAACGACCTAAATCTGGTAAGTTCAAATGGATACGGTCCAAGGTGTCTAAAGATTTGCTTCATAAGGGCTTAAAGGATGTATAGATAGGGTGCTCAGACTTATTTGTTCGCTTATGTGAACTGCACGCCCGCACATAGTGTGGCAAGTACAGATTTTTAATTCAAAAATTGACAATCGACTTTGGCGAATAATAAAAAGACTATGGCCGAGAGTAAGATTAGATTGATAGCTGTTGGTGATATTTGTCTACAGACCAAGAATGGCGAACATCCCTTCCAGAAGGTGAGCCAGGCATTCTATGGTAAAGATATTCTCTTTGCCAACTTAGAAACTGTTCTATCGAACCAGGGGAAGGAAGCAGAAAAAGCCGTACAGCTATATACCTCGCCCGATAAGGTCAAGTATTTGAAAGAATCTGGATTTGATGTCCTTAATATTGCCAACAATCATATTATGGATTTAGGATCGCAGGGTTTTCACGAGATGCTCGAAGTTCTGAATCGAAACAGTCTGACCTTTATAGGTGCGGGTAACATGAGATTTAGCCAGAGCCGAGCGATCGTTGAGAGAAATGGAATTAAGGTTGGATTTCTTGGCTACTCTGAAGGCGGATATAGGAAGTCTGCAGAAGGTATATTCATAAACAGAATAGATGAAGATAAAATTATTGAAGATATTAGAAGACTAACTTCCCAATGCAATGCTATTGTAATTTCCCTACATTGGGGAATAGAGAAAGTCTTCTACCCGTCGCCTAAACAGGTTAAGTTCGCCCGAAGGCTTATCGATAGCGGAGCCACTGTTATTCTGGGGCACCATCCTCATGTGCTTCAAGGAATAGAAAGATATAAAAGCGGCTTGATTGCATATTCTTTGGGAAATTTTCAATTTGTAGTTGTTCCAGATGAATGCTCAGGTGAAAGAACTAAGAGAACCAACGAATCTATTATTCTATCACTTGATATATGTAAAGATGGTCTTGTAGGTCACCACATTATCCCTGTGAAAATAGGCATGGATTTTGTGCCATATCTGCCAGTCAAAACAGAGCAAGAGGAAATATTGCGGTTTCTCCGCCATGTATCCGAGCCTTTAAACAGCGGTAATTTTCGCGAAAGCTGGTGGTTCGAAGAGATTGCCGAAGAATATTTCTTTGGTAATATGAAAAGCTGGATTATCCGAATAAAGAAGTATGGGATAAAACATTTTATTCAGTGTGTGAGATGGCTAATTTCTCCATTTGTCATCAAGTGCTATGTTGGGATGTTAAGGCGAAGAATGAAGAAACATGATCAAAGGCTTCTTAAAAGACGCAGCTAAATATTTGCCCGCGCAGATTGCGCCAGCGATTGTAGGATTTGTTAGTATTCCTATAATTACCAGACTATTTGCGCCCGAAGATTACGGTAATTACAGCCTGGTAATGGCTACCGTTATGGTATTAACTACATTAGTAGGTTGGTTGTCTATGTCGATCATAAGATTTTATCCGGCTTATGAACGAGATAACAAATTAGATTTTTTTTGCGGGAACATACTTAGGTTAACCTTTATTTCTATATTGGTAATAACCCTTATTTTTATTATTCTCCTTTTTTCTCTAAAGGTCTATATTTCTTCAACATTATATTTACTGATGTCCGTCGGAATTGGTGTTTTTATTATTATGGCAATATTCAATGTTTTCCAGCATTTTCTAAGGTCCATGAGGCAAATAGGTTGGTATAGCTTCTTTGTTAGCTGGAGAAGCGTGATGGCTTTCGTTCTTGGGGTGGGACTGATTGTCTTGTTTAAATTTGGTATTGAGGGCTTACTTTGGGGAATAATATTAAGCGGAGCTGTGATTTTACCTTTGTTATGGAGAATAGCGATAGGCGGTACTTCTATTAAGTTTACTGGTTTAGACCGTTCAATGGCAAAAGAAATGGCACGATATAGCATTCCATTAGTGATTGGCAACCTGGCGGCTTGGATATTGAGTTTATCTGATAGATATATTCTTGAGTTTTTCCGGGGAAGTCAAGAAGTAGGATTATATTCGGCAAGTTATAATATTTCTGAAAAGAGTATCATGCTTCTTATTACCTTATTTATGTTAGCTTCAGGTCCTTTATCCATACATATTTGGGAAAAGGAAGGAAAAGAAAAAAGTGCAGAGTTTGTGAGCAAAATAACCCGATTTTATTTAATAGCTTGTGTTCCTGCTGTGGTAGGATTGAGTGTATTAAGCAAGCCGGTTATGAAGATTATGACAGGACAGCAGTACTTTGAAGGGTATAAAATTATGCCGTTTGTTACATTAGGAGTCCTTTTTTTAGGACTTCAACAAAGATTTCAGGCGGGATTTTTGTTTTATAAAAAAACAAGTTTTGTAACTATTACAATAGTGTCATCTGGCTTATTGAATTTATTTCTAAATTTTCTATTTGTTCCCAAATATGGTTACTTTGCTGCGGCTATAACAACTTTGGTTTCTTATGCATTTCTTTTATTTTTAGTAATCGTTTTTTCCCTCCACCTTTTTCCATGGCAATTTCCCTTTAGGTCATTAGCAAAAGTAACTATTGCTTCGGCCATAATGGGAATAGCAGTGTATTTTATCGGCGGTAGGTCAACTTCTTCAGATTTATTAAATGTTTTTTTAGGTGTATGTTCAGGTGTGCTGGTTTACTCTACAATGCTTTTCTTGTTAAGAGAATTTCAACCGAATGAAAAGGAAGCAATGAAACAAGTGTTAAAGAGATGCCTGCCTTATGGGTTAATTCCAGAGGGATGAAAGGATCAAAAATAGATTTAGTAAAAAAGTATCAGACGAATAAATAGGGGTTATTACTATGAAATTACTACTTATTATTATTTTTACACTTGCTGTTTTTTTACCACTTTCTTTTGGTGATCTTGGACCTATCAAGGAGTTCAGGTGGATAGAATGGATGGCTCCGATTATCTTTTTGATTCTTTTAGTCTCACTGTTCTTTGGTGGAAAGAGCTACTTTCCTAGTAATGCAACATTGTTTTACACGGCACTTTTTGTGATAAGTGTTTGGTCAATAGTAAATTACATAAGAAATCCTGTATCAGGCCAAGTGCTCTCTGGTGCAAAAGCTACCGAAGTAGGCTTAAGGGCCTACTATTGGGTATTTATAGGAGTTCTTACGTTCTTTAGTAGTTTATGGTTTTTTAGATATAAGAAGATAAACGAGAAGGGCTGGTTACTTTTTATAATTATTTTTTCCCTCAGTATTGGTTTATTAAGGCTGTTAAGCTATTTTGGCGATTTTACTATACCTTATCTTTATGGCACATTCAGATATGGTGGTGGAAGCAGCTTATATCATAGAATAGGAGGTTTATCGGATGCAGCCATTCCAGCTCTTGCTGCATTATTTGCCTATTACTATAGAAGAAAGTGGAATGTTTATTTTGTTGTAGGTCTTGCTATATGTCTGACTTTACTTTTTTTCTCAGGGGGGAGGGCTAGTTTTTTTGGAGTACTTTTAGGATTAACTTTGTACTTCCTGTTAATTGAAAGAAAAGCCTTGGGAGGTCCACTTTTAGCTATATTAGTTTTACTTATTTTATACTTTTTTGTGGCTCTTTATGTGCCAATTCCTTCTCAGCTTGAAAGGATATTTGACGTTTCAGGAGGAGTAGAAGAACAGGATGTATACAGGTTCCGTACCTTCCAACATTATTGGAGCATATTTAAACAAAATCCAGTTTTTGGAAAGGGAATCGGTTATTATCAGGTTTCTATGCGTGAAAGAGGAAATATTTCTGAATTTGTTCTACGTCAGTTAGTCGCTGGTGGACACGGGGCATATTACTCAACTTTAGCAATGTTTGGTATAGGTGGAATGTTTTTTCTTCTGACAATGCTTCTGGCAAGCATACATTGCTCCTATAGGGCAATAAAGAACCCACACAATCAATTGTATAAACGATTAATGGTCTTCGCTTTTATATACCTTTTGATCTTATCAGTCGAATTCTATGCTGGAGGTAAGGGTTACAGCCATCTTCCACTTTACTTTTTAGCTGGTATGACTGCAGGGATAGCAGGCGCCAATAAAGAGACAATTGGAAGGATTGCGAGATGAATAGTATTGTCTGTTTATCTACACATTATTGGAATGATTCTCGGTTCAGAAAGCAACATTTCATCTGGCGATTTAATAAGGCAGGTTGTATAATAGCATACGTAGAGCCGTGCTGAATTTTTGTGGGCGACAAATAGAACCTTTAGACAAAGACGATAAGCGAGAACTGTAATGCTTCAAAATGAGAACATTATCTGCATATCGACCATGAGATGGGATTTCCTATGGACAAGGAAACAGCGGTTTATGGATATGTTGGCCGATCGCGGAAATAAGATAATATATGTTGAGCCGATCTGTTCTATAACAAATCTATGGAAGAGACTGAACGAGAGCAGAAGCGGGGTGGGTAGCAGAATCAGAGAGGTCAAGAAAAATCTACTTGTTTTGTCACCTTCTCTTATGCTTCCTGCATTTGGCAGATTTGAAATTTTAGATTACATGAATCACCGATTACTTGCCAAGGTGATTATTAAGCTACAAAGCAAATTGAGATTTGATTTACCTATCTTGTGGGTATATTCATATAGTGCAACACATATTTTAGATTTGTTCCCGAGAAAATTGCTCATATATGATTGTGTAGATGAGATGTCTGCGTATCCTGGCGTAAGAAGCAAGAGTTTGGTTATACAAATGGAAAGGAAGCTGATAGAAGATGCGGATATAGTCTTCACCTCAGCAAAAGGGCTGTACGAAACTAAAAAGCAATATAACACCAATACCTTTTTTGTTCCCAATGGAGTTGATGTGCAGCATTTTGCTAAGGTTCAGAATGACAGTTTAGAAATCCCCGAAGAAATGAAGCAATTTCGTAAACCCATTTTAGGTTTTATAGGGGCGATTCGTCCATGGGTAGATTTGGATTTAATAAAGTACATAGCACAGGCAAATCAGGAATGGACAGTGGTCCTTATAGGGCCTGTTGCTCCGGAGCTTGACTTATCACTATTTAGTGAAGTTAGAAATGTTCATTTTTTGGGAAGAAAGAGCCTTGGAGTTTTGCCAAATTATATTAAGGCTTTCGATGTATGTTTGAGTGTTTTTAGAGCTAATGAACTATCTAAAACCGTTAATCCGCTAAAAGTATATGAGTATTTAGCTGCTGGGAAGCCTGTTGTTTCGGTAGATATGCCGGAAGTGCGTCATCTAAATAATGTGATTTATCTTTCCAAGTCTTATGACGACTTTGTGAGCCGGGTTAGAGTTGCCCTTGCTGAAAACAATTCGCGTAGGATCGCCGAGCGGATGAAGGTAGCTAAAGATTACTCATGGGAAAAGTTGTTTTCTACTCTTTGTCAAAAAATTGACACATCCCTTAGTTCTATAGAGAGAGCAAGGCCTTGAAGGCTCGAAGGATGATAAAGACATTTAAGGAGTCATTTGCACTAAGAGTTGAGGTCTTGAAAAACTCTGATTCTTCTCACGGGGATTTAGGGGCAATCCTAAAAGATACTTCACCAATTTTGATATGAATTATTCAAAAGAATCACTATCTTTGGTGTATATTACAAGTGTTTTCCCTGCCTTGAGTCATACATTCATACATAGAGAAGTTAGAGGATTAAGGGCTTCAGGCGTCAAGATTAAATCTTATTCAGTCCATAGACCCCCCGCAGATACAATTTCTGCGGACGATAGCGAACTTATGGATGATACGTTTTATGTATTCCCCCTTGGCATTATCAGATTTATTTGGTCACATTTATATTATTTTTGCAAAGCACCGGCTAAATACTTAGAAATATTGCTTTTCGTCTTAACAAGAAGAGAAACAAAATTAGGAGATCGAGTTCGTTGTTTCTTTCATTTTTGTGAAGCAATATACGTGGCGAGGAGAGTTGAAAGGGATAATATAAAACATATACATGCTCATTTTGCAGGAGGCTCCGCAACTTGTGCAATGATAATATCTAAACTTCTTGGAATCAATTTTAGTTTTACTGCACATGGGACCGCTCTACTCATCGAAAGAGTTTTGTTAAAGGAAAAGATAGAATCCGCAGAGTTTATAATTGCTATTTCCAATTACAACAAGAATTTCATTTTGGATATTGTGCCAGAGAGCATACACAAAATATATGTGGTTCATTGCGGGGTAGATCCGGCTGAGTTTGCACCATGTCCATTTAAGACGGATGTCATTACCATCCTGTCTGTGGGGAGACTCGATCCTGTTAAAGGTCACTCTATTTTAATTGAAGCTTGTAACCTTTTACACAAAAGTGGTTTTCAATTTCATTGTATTATTATTGGTGAAGGGCCGGAAAGGCAAAGATTAGAGCAATTAATACGCAAATATAAACTGGATGATTTTGTTGAACTAAAAGGGGCTGTTTTTCAGAGTGAGATACAGCAGTATTATGATCAGGCCGATATTTTTGTTTTGCCAAGTATTCGCGAAACTATGGGCGTGGTCTTAATGGAAGCAATGGCCAAGGAGACCCCAGTTATAGCTCCTCGAGTTATGGGTGTTCCTGAACTGGTTAAGCATATGGAGACTGGTGTTTTAACTTCTCCAACGGATGTTAGGCAGCTTGCAGATGCAATAGCGTTGTTGATTAACAATTACGAACTTAGGATAAAACTTGGCAAAAAAGGACGAAAGAAGGTTATACAAGAGTTTAATATCAATGACAGTGTAGCATCATTAAAATCAATTTTTGAACATTACTTAGTGGATTCAGAAGGATAAAAGAATAACAAATATGCCAAAGTATGTAATTATCAGTCCTGCTCGATATGAGAGAGTATGATTTTATCTATCTGCTATTTAAAGATAGCTACCAAGAAACCTACCTCACCAGAAATGGGTTATGAGGAAACACTGACGTTTACGGTTGAGGTCTGCAATATCAGTCTCCTTACTGATAATAGTCGAGAATAAAATGGAAAGACATAGGCGCGATAAACGAGTTCTTTTGTTGCACGGCGGACTGATTTTGCACTATCGTGTTCCTATCTACAACTACTTATTATCTCGTTTCAGAGACACAGGCATCGATTTTTCGGTAGCGGGTTCGGCGATTCAATCCGACAGTACAGCACCTGTAGATTTCCCTTTCTACAAAATGCATATGAGTCTGGGAGCATGGCTCCAAGTCGTGCGTGCGGTACGCCCGGATGCCGTCATTCTGTTCTCCGGTTTACGGCATCTTTTCATACTACCTTTCGTGTGGATTCTTCGCACTATGAACATTCGCGTCATCTATTGGGGGCATGGAATTGACTTGTCAAATAAACAGGCTCACCGTTCGCTTTATAGCTTCCTCCACTCTTCTTGCCATGCAATCATCCTTTATTCGGAACACCTCAGACAGTACATTGACAAAAAGCACTGGCACAAGGTTTTCATTGCCAACAACACACTGTGTCTATGCAATCTGCCTTCTTCACTCTCCCAAAGTGAACGTTTGTCCATTCTGGCTAGTCGTAACATATCGACCGCAAGGAATATCATATGCACGGGAAGAATGCGGAAATGCAAACGTATTTTAGACCTTCTTGAAGCCGCAAAGACTATCAGGAAGGAAGACGTTGGCGTTATATTAGTAGGCCCGAATACGGAAAATGTGCTACCTGAACAACTTCCTCCAGAAGTTACATACATTCGTGCTCTTTATGGTGAGGAACTTCTAAAACTTATGATGGCTTGTGATGTATACTGTTGCCCGGGAGCGGTAGGATTAAACCTCGTAGATGCTATGGCGTGCGGGCTGCCTTTTGTGACAGAGGATGTGGAGGATCATGGTCCTGAAATAATGTATTTGAAGAATGGTGAAAACGGCATTGTTGTCCCGAAAGGGAGGTCAGACCTCTTAGCCAGTGCTCTTATGATGCTGCTCAATGATGATGAGCATCGTCGCAAAATGGCTGAATGTGCAAAAGATACATATAATAGAGAAGCATCAATTGAACAGATGTATCAGGGTTTCATCAAATCTGTCAGATATGCTTTTTCATTGAATGGAAATCGTTAAGTCGTTATTGCTCGGTCATGTGTCTGATGAGCAATAATACTATTGCTAAAGAAGTGTGTGGCTGGCAGCCGAGATATTTTTTGACAGAGGGCTTAGACGAAAGTATAGAATGGATAACGAAAAATTTAGTTCTAGTACTTATACGCTTTAGGTTTGCCGGTTATTAGAAAAGGTAGTCAAATAAATGAAAGATATAAGGACGATGAATATGGTTTAATTTCGGATAGCTTAGATCCTAAAAATTTTGCAGATTTGATTGAGGAATTGTTTGTGGATAAGAATCTCTACGAAAAGATATCCTTGTATAATTATCATTATGCACAAGAACACTTTATGGCTTCTAATGCTGCCCTTAGATTAGAAAAAATATATAAAGAGGCAATTTGTGGAGATAAAAACTGCCAGAGTAAATAATGATATGCTTGTTTTTGGGCATTGATATAAATTCTTTCATTTAGGCTGAGTATCGTCAAACATAATGCAAAATCGTCGACGGAGGATAATTCGTTCCATCCTCGACAGGTTCATTCTATGGCTTGAAGCTTATGGTGAAACATCTCAAGATCAGTATGATTTTTGGACATCTTCTATAGGACAATGGTCGAAGTCGTTGTATTATAAGATTCCGATAGTGGGGGATATAGCTGCAGCTCCCTTTGTACTGCTTGATTCATTTACACCTGCTACGCGAAAATGGTTTTCGCCACGTCGGCGATTTCCCATCGCAGATGCGCACTATGCAATGGGCTTCTCATATCTATTCCAGGCCCTTGGAAAACAGCAATACTGCCAGAAAGCCAAAGACTTTCTCGATTCATTAAAGAAAAACCGCAGCGAAGGTTATGAGCGTTACTGTTGGGGACTTCCCTTTGATTGGGTAAGTCATTCCGGTAAGTCCAAGGCTGGTACGCCGTTAATAACTGCTACTCCTTATGCTTACGAGGCCTTTGCTGCTGTTTATGATTTGCATAAAGAAAAGGATTTTTGGTTAGAAATCTTGCATAATATCGTGGAGCATGTATTCTATGATATCCGGGATAGAGAGGTGGCACCAGGGATTTGTACATGTTCCTATTCTTCTCTTGACAATGGATACTATGTGGTTAATGCAAATGCTTATCGAGCATTCTTGCTTGCTGAGGCAGCACAGCGGTTTTCCAACGACGAATTTTGGAAGGTTGGCCAAAGGAATCTGAATTTCGTTATACAATCACAACAGCCGGATGGCTCATGGCTTTATGCGACGGATGGTAAAAACAACTTTATAGATCACTTTCATACCTGCTTTGTTTTGAAAAACTTGATAAAGATCGAGCGGGTCACAAATACTCCAAAGTGTGAGAAGGCTATAGAGCGTGGAGTGGAATTTTATCTAAATTATCTTATAGATGAAGAAGGACTTCCAAAACCGTTTGCAATAGCACCTCGTTTAACATTGTACCGACGCGACCTTTATGATTATGCGGAGAGTATTAATCTTGGATTATTGCTTCGGGAAAAGTATAGTGAATTCAACAGAACTCTCAGATATCAGTTAGAAGATTTAACCGCTCGATGGATAAAACCAGATGGTTCGTTTCGCACTCGTCAGCTTCTTTTAGGATGGAATAATGTCCCCTATCATCGTTGGGCGCAGTCACAGATGTTTAGGAGCCTTAGCTTTTGGCTCAATGAAGAGCAAAACTATAAGGAAACGTAATAGAAGGATTATTTAATGTGTGGTATTAGCGGAATATTTAATTACAGTGATGTAAAACCCGTACCAAGATTTATGAGTCAGAATATGAACGATGTTTTGACTCATAGGGGCCCGGATGATCAAGGCTTCTATGTTTGTGACAAAGCTGGGATTGCGTTGAATCATCGTCGGTTGTCCATCATTGACCTCGAAGGAGGTCATCAGCCAATGAGCAATGAGGATGAAACTATTTGGATTGTCTTTAATGGAGAGATTTACAACTTTAAAGATTTGCGACATGAATTAGAATCTTTCGGCCATATTTTTAGAACAAATTCGGATACCGAAGTTATTATTCATTCCTATGAGCAATGGGGATATGATACTTTCTCGCGGCTGAATGGGATGTATGCATTTGCCCTCTGGGACGAGCGAAAGCGCACACTAATATTGGCACGTGATCCATTTGGTATTAAACCTTTATATTATTGGGATAATAGACGCACTTTGGTGTTTGCCTCTGAAATAAAAGCAATTCTTTCCCACCCGGAGGTCAATCCTGAAGTTGATTTAAAGGCATTAGATGATTTTTTTACTTTTACGTTTGTTCCATCGCCACGCACGGCGTTCTCAGGAATTAAGAAATTATTACCTGGACATGCATTGATTTGTAATCAATATGGCAATAGTCTTCTCTATTTCTATCGAAAAGAGCCTCACCTTTTCTCTGGTCGTTCAGAAAAGGAGCTTATTGAAGAGCTCCGTGATAAGATATTTTCGGCAATCAAGCGACAGATGATATCCGATGTCCCCATAGGAGTCTTTCTCAGTGGAGGGACGGATTCTACTACTGTAGCTGAGATTATGACCAAAGTTACTGGTGGACCAATAAAAACGTTCACTGTGGGTTTTTCTGAAAATTTTGTGGACAATGAGCTGGATGCCGCTCGAGCAACCTCATTACGTATTGGTAGTCAACATCGTGATATTATTATTTCTGCAGATGAATATGCAGATTTTTTGCCTAAATCAATCCTGTATCTTGAGGAGCCTATAGCTACAACTTCAACACTGGCATATTACAAGATCAGCCAGTTGGCAAGAGAGCAGGTGAAAGTGGTGTTAACGGGACAAGGGGCTGATGAGCCGTTTGCTGGGTACCCTCGTCACTTTGGAGAACGATATGGATCGTTATATCGTGCGTTGCCGATGTGCTTGCGCAAAAGAATAATTGCTCCTCTTGTCGAGAAGTTGCCACGTAACGAGCAGCTTAAAAGAGCAGTTCGCTCGTTGGGTATTAAAAATGACGTAGAGCGAATGATTCAGGTGTATACAATATTTGGTTTACCCCTTAAGCAGCAACTCTACCGCGATTGTCTCCTGCGAGAAGCTGGAAATAACATTTGTGATACTGTTCGGCTCTGGTATGAAGATGTGGCCGGTCTTGACGGTCTGAGCCAAATGCTTTACATAGATTCACGTTTTTCATTGGCTGATAGCTTATTATTGTACGGCGACAAGCTGTCTATGGCGGTGTCACTTGAGGCGAGAGTGCCATTTTTAGATTTAGAGCTTATGGAATTTGTGGAAAGTATTCCGCCTAATTTGAAAATTAAAGGCAAGACGCAAAAGTATATTCTGAAAAAAGCTATTTCAAAGTGGATACCCAACGAGATTATTACACGAAGGAAGATTGGTTTTAATACTCCTGTTGATGGCTGGTTCAGAGGAGAACTGCACGGATTTGTTAAAGACCGATTGTTTTCCCCAGATTCTGCCTGTAATGAGTTTTTTAATATTAAAACAATTCAGACGATGTTGGAGGATCATACAAGTGGTCATCAAGATTACAAAAGAGCCTTGTTTTGTTTGTTAACTTTTGAAATTTGGTATGACCAATTTATTAAATCGAAGAGCTGGAAAGCAGTTAATAAACGTTAGTATTTTTGTTGCGATTAATGGTAGAAGCTTAAAGATCAATGAAAGAGTCTTGAGTATTAAACTTGTGGATGCGTAACCCTGTGAAATATGTGATTGAAGAACAATCACCTTTGAAACAATATATTTTTGACTTTCTTTTCAATATAATTGGAATCCGAGGTGAGAAAGACGACAATTCTTCAGAAAATAATCAACCGGACATTTATTATGGTAACAATCTATCTAAAGGTTGCAAAATAGTTATTTTGGAAAAAGCAGCAGATGTAATTTGGAAGCAGCTAATAGAAAGAAAGATTTCGGAATATGATATTGATAGAATTGTGAATTTTGACATTGTGAACGCGATTTCATCGCTTATCACTGACAAGGTGAACAGAGATCTGCCAGATGGCGCTTATGATACTCATGAACGTCTAATATTCAGTAGAAGTTTTCAATCAAGGGCAAATATTGCAAATTTGCCGATTGTAAATTTGTATGTTAATTTTTTTCAAACATTACTTGAGTATAAGCTTTCTATAAGAGGAATTCCACTTTGGCCTGAAGGTAAAAAATGTGCTATTGGGTTATCTCATGATGTGGATGTGCCTGACAGATACGCCATATTGAAATCTCCCCTTTTTTGCAAAAGTAAAAGTTTGAAATGGCACTTTGTTACGAGTTTTAAAAAGGCAAAAGCTATGATGGAATATGCGGCTGGTAGAGGTCCTGATGACTTCTGGTTTTTCGAAGACATTATGCAAGAGGAAGCAAAATATGGATTCAGCTCTACGTTTTTCTTTGCATCAGTAAATCAATTTGATAACTGGGGCTCTATTTTTGATGTTGCATATAACATAAACGAATCGAAGTTTATCAAAGCCTTAAGAAATATCAAGGAGCGAGGCTTTGAAATAGGGCTGCACGCCAGCTATAACGCTTCTATTAACAAGGACTATTTTGTTTTTGAAAAAGAGAAGCTTGAGAATATAGCTGGCGTAAAAGTTGCCGGTTTGCGACATCATCGTTGGCATATAGGTAAGGACCCATTACGAACGTTAAAAATGCACGAGGATGTGGGTTTCGAATATGATTCTTCGGTAGCTTTTAATGACCATATAGGTTTTAGAAGAAATATAGCACTTCCTTATTACCCTTGGGACGAAACCAATAAGTGTATGATTAATGTAATTCAGTTGCCAGTTTTTTGTATGGATGGAAATCTATTTTATAATCCAGTAGAAAATTGTAATGCTATTGAAGAATTGAAAGGTTACGTTAGTACTATAAAGCAATCTGGAGGTTTGGGAGTCATTGATTGGCATGTCAGAGCATCGATTCCTAAGAATTCTAAGTATCTGAACTGGGGGAAAACTTATGTCAAACTTTTAGAGTTTTTATCTGGTGATAACGAAATATGGATTACCAACCTTGGAGAAATAAATTCTTGGTTTCGGGAACGAAATAAACTTTTCTCCTAATCGGATATTCAATAGGATAAAGAGCGTGAAAATTATTAGCATTATTGGTGCCAGACCTCAAATCATAAAAGCGGCAGCGGTGAGCCGAGCGATTGCTAAGCACAATAAAAAGCATCCTAACCGTACAATCATCGAAATTATTGCTCATACCGGCCAGCACTATGATAGAAATATGTCACAGGTGTTCTTTGAGGAGCTTGATGTCCCAGAGCCGGATTATAACCTTGGGGTCGGTAGCGCCTCACACGCTGAGCAAACCGGCAAAATGCTTCAGAAGATCGAAGCTGTTCTTATTAAAGAAAGGCCCGACTGCTGTCTTGTATATGGAGACACCAATTCCACACTTGCCGGTGCCCTGGCAGCTGCCAAGCTCCACATTCCTGTTGCACATGTTGAAGCTGGATTGCGGTCCTTCAACCGTAAAATGCCCGAAGAGATCAATCGAGTTGTGACAGATCATGTCTCAGAACTACTATTTTGCCCGACACAGACTTCCGTCGATAATCTGGCAAAGGAAGGAATTTCAGCAGGTGTTCATCAGGTCGGCGACGTAATGTACGATTGCATACTTTTTTATACCAAAAGAACAAAGCCTATTGAGCAGGAAATACTGGAAAAGTTAGGAATTCAGTCGAAGTCATATTATCTGGCAACAGTGCATCGTGCGGAAAATACCGATAATGGTGCTCGGCTCACTGGTATTTTTGAAGCGCTTAACGAAATAGCAGCTACAGACTGTCCCGTGGTACTGCCCTTGCATCCACGAACAGTCAAATATGCCCGAAACCACGGCTTGGAATTTGCCAACTGTGTTAAAGTCATACAGCCCGTATCCTATCTCGAAATGGTAGCTCTTGAGAATAATGCTCGGCTCATACTAACGGATTCTGGCGGAGTTCAAAAAGAAGCTTACTGGCTCAGCGTGCCCTGTATCACACTTCGTGATGAAACTGAATGGGTGGAAACAGTGGAATCAGGATGGAATATTTTAGCCGGGGCCGATAAACATCGCATTATTGACGGTGTACGACGCGGCCATAGACGGCGGGACGTAAGTCCAAAGGCAATCTATGGCGACGGCAACGCGGCTGATCGAATCTGCGAAATTCTGCAGCAATCCAAAATAGTAAAGACAGGTGAGAGCATTCAAAAAATATGAAGAAACGTATTTTAGTTGTTGCCGGGGCAAGACCTAATTTTGTCAAAATAGCGCCGCTTATACGCGAGTTCAAGAAGCATAGGAGGTATTTCGAGGTTTTACTTGTTCATACGGGCCAGCACTATGATTTTGAGATGTCGGATGTATTCTTTCAAAACTTAAGAATACCGAAGCCTGACATTTATTTAAACGTCGGTTCAGCTTCACACGCGGTTCAGACTGCCAAAATAATGATTGCTTTTGAAAGCACGGTTTTAGAACAAAAACCGGATTTGATTATTGTAGTTGGTGATGTTAATTCTACTTTAGCTTGTTCTTTGGTTGCATCGAAGATGAACATTAAGATCGCCCATGTCGAAGCGGGTTTAAGGAGTTTTGACAGAACGATGCCAGAAGAAATTAATCGAACAATTACGGATTCTTTGTCTGATTATTTATTTGGGGTGTAGTTTCCATTTTACGTAAAATATGATAAAAATTGGACTCCGTTGCTTATACTATAAGTAATTGTAACAAAAATAGTTAAGCAAATTAAAAGGAGTCCGAAAATGATTATACAAAAAGCTGTTAAACGTGCAATGAATGTTTTTGAACAAAAAATGGAAGATTTTGCCGGCAAAGCCGACACCAGCCGATTGACCGCTGACATTTCTCTGGAATTTTCTGCTGCTCTGAAGGACGCTTTCTCCGAAGCAGGCCGACGAGCTTATCAAACATTTATCGAATCCTATGACCTTCAGGAGCCGATACTGGATGTCAATGGCCAGAAACTCCGCTGGAAAATGGCCAGCCCCAAAAGCCTCCTGACGCCCTTTGGCACAACGCAGATAACTCGG
>Ga0315549_1002261_pt1 | contig 18556 bp, 7 predicted proteins | sample SalMarSW160200MG_FD_203101 | JGI IMG/M metagenome (GOLD analysis project Ga0315549, IMG submission 203101) | Salt marsh sediment microbial communities from the Plum Island Ecosystem LTER, Massachusetts, United States - Salt Marsh Sediment SW1601-200 ... | reverse complement strand
AGGTCTGCGCTTTTTCATCTCAGGGTGCTTGAATTCACTTTTGAGTGCCTGCTCAAGCTCCTGGGCGTGTGCCCAGAGATTTTCGGCTTTTTCCATTTCGCCACGCTGTTTTGCCTCGCGGGCCAATTCTTTTAGATGAACAATTTGCTGCTTGAGCTTTTGGACCTTTTTATCTTTACCCTCTCTTGCATAGGCCTCCATCTTTTCGGCTAACATCTTGGCCTTTTGGTGGAGCTGGTCGGCCCTATCGTGTTGGCCTTCTCTTTCGGCGTGCTCAGCGGCTTCTTTTAGCTCGGCGATTCGTGCGTGCAGCTTCTCCATTTTCGCGGCCATCTCGGGATGCTCTGGTTTATCTTTGAGCACTATCCTAATCTCCTCGTGCTTAATGCGTTTTTTACGTTCGGGGCCTTTAAGCTCGCGCTCGATATTCTTTAGCTGTTGATTGATCTTTCGTAACTCGGCCTGGATTTCGCGGGCCTCATCGTCCTGGCCGTCCCGCAGGCCTTTCAACTCGCGCTTGAGGTTACGTGCGCGCTCCTGCAGCTCACGGCGATGTAGGCTAAGCTCACGGCGGTGGGCATCTTCAGGCGGCCTGCGTTCCTCAGTGCGGCGTTCGATTTTGATTCGCTTGAGCCACTTCTGACCCTCCTCAGTCACAAAAACTATTTCCACTTTGTCACCTTCGCGCAGATTGCGAGCGGCGTGCATAAAATCGTCGTTGCGAGGCACGAGGATGGTGACATGGTCATCGCTTTCAAAGGGCTTTACAACAACAGCTAAATACTGGCGGTCGCCGAGCCAGTGTTCGGCGTTCCGCAGAAAGACGCCGGCAAAAGCACCTTCTCTGTCGCGTTCTTCAGCCTGCAACAGGGAGGCGAATAATACAGTTGTAATCAGAGACACTACCAAGATTTTGAATTGAATCTTCATAACATTATTCCTCCAACAAAATTTAATAAAACCAATCTCCCACGTCGTTCGTGGGCATTTAATATTTTTTACCAAATAAAATCGGTGAATTCAATAAAATTATCGGGCTTTTTTTGAGCATTCAGGACCTTGCAGTACTCAGACCTTCAGTTAGTGGATTTTCGGCTGTTATTGTTTAGTACTCTAACCCTATCCTTGCCCTCGAATGGGGTTCCGTCTGTGAAATTACCGGTGACTGACAGCTCGACTCATGTTTAGAGAAGAGCGTCGAGGCATTCGACTCCGGCCAATTATGTTGACGGTATCGATACCGTAGAAATATTGGCCGGTCTTTAGTCGGCCGACAACCTGCAATTCGACCTGGCCATTATCAGGTACAGCCTCCATTAATTCGGCCTTATCAAAGAAAGCAAGAATGCTCGTCTGCTGAGCGCCGCGTCTTCGAGACTGAAAAATATATTGATGGAGCGCTTCGACGCCGCTGGGATAAAGCAGAAGCGGCTTGTCGGTATCGATTTGTCTTTTCGTAATACCTTCGGGTAAACGAACCGAGGCCAATATGTACTTCTGCCGGCTGCGCCGATTAACTGTCCTCGGAAGTACCTTCAATTCGCCCTGTATTGCAACAGCCTCGTATGCACCCATATCGAAGTCGGCCAATTCAACGTTGTTGTCGATAGCGGGAAAATCAAAAGGCCGAACGTTGCCTTCAATGTCCTCATACACTCCGGCATCCGTCCCAGCATCGATGCACGGAGAGCCGGCCCGCAGACGATAGTCGCCATCGACCCAGAAATTATCATTCGCATCGTCAGGCGTTCCGTTCGCATCCCAGTAACCGGGATCAATAAAGCATGGGTCGGCATCGATATTTCCCTCACCCGGCCAGCCGCCTTCGACATCACTGTAAATTACCAATGGAATCGTTCCATAAATTTCCATGGGTGTATCACCCCAGAGAATACAATTAGTCAACGTTGGTACGCTATTGCTGTTAAATATCCCTCCACCACGCCAGCCAGCCAAGTTTCTGTTGAATGTGCAGTGGGTGAGCTGCGGCTGGCTATCATCGTAATTGTACATTCCACCACCGCTGTGTGCCAAATTTCCACTGAATATACAGTTCGTCACAGAAGGGCTGCTGTATTGAAAATTACATATTGCACCCCCCCAATTCCTGGCTGAGTTGTCAATGAAGTTGCAGTTGATCATTATTGGATTGCTGTAATAATTGTTATCCATCCCACTGCCGCTTGTTGCCGAGTTGCCGCTGAAAGTGCAATTTACAATCACTGGGCTACTTAACGTATTATGCATACCACCGCCGTCCCAGCCAGATGAGTTCCAGTTAATAATACAATTGGTAATCGTTGGATTGCTGTTATAACATCGGATGCCAGCGCCTCGGCTTTCTCCTATGTTGCCGGTGAGCAGACAATTGCTGATCGTCGGGTTGCTTTCTTCCCAGTACATCCCACCTCCATCGAGCCTTGTGTAGTTCCCGCTAAAGGTGCAGTTGGTCACGGTTGGGCTGCTGTGTGAGCTAAGCATCCCACCGCCACAACGATTTATATAATCGTTGCCGTTGGCATTGCCAGCGGTGATGGTGAAGCCGTCGAGCACTGCTGTCCCGTCGGTTCCGCTGCCGGTTACAACATGATAGCTGTTCTCGCCGTTATTGGCAAAGTCGGGACCATCATCTCCGTTCAAGTCTCCGCTCAAAATGGTTTGGAACAAATCAATATCCCGGGCGTTGGGATCGGGTTCACCAAAACCGGCATAGCCGCCTTTAATTGAAACACCGTTGACAAGCTGGAAGGTTGCATCGCGGTCGCCGGGTGTGATGCCAGCGCCCTGGTCGGGTTTGTAGATGCCTTGGGCGACCCAAATCTCATCGCCGCTATAGGCGGCGGCAAGAGCATCCTGCAAATAAATGAACGCATCCTTCCAGTTTGAGCCGTCGTTTGCACCGGCAGCGTCGTCATCGACATAGATTGTTCGCGGAACAGGCGTCATAAGGAAAGGGTGAAGTTCGCCTGCTTCAGTTACGCCGTAGCCCACGATCTGACCACGGTTATTGATGTCAAGAGCATATCTTAACTCTTTCCATTTAGAATCAGCAGGCAGCACGTTATTGAGGTTAACCATTCCGTTGATCATATCCCAGAGGAAAGCATGATTCAAAAAATCATTTGCGTATGTAAGCGTTGAATTACCAACCACCTGTCCGATTTCGTTCATGCCCTTAGCATAGCTCATGCGTCCACCAAGAGTGCCCAAGTTAATCATTTCACCATCTTCCCAAAGGAAGGGACGCCAGTCGCCATTTTGAAAGCACAAAATTCCCGCTACTTGTCCAGAATTATTGATAGCTTTACCAGCGCACCACCAGGCCCCCCATGCGGGTGGTAATTCCATACGGGTCAGCTGGTTAGTATTATTATCCCATATATAAGAAATGCTACCTACCACTTGGCCGGCATCGTTGATGCTGTAGGCGGAGTCTATTTTGTCTCCCGTGAGGATTGACACGTCTTTCATTCCACTGGTTCTATCCCAAATGAAGCAATGCCCGGGATAAGCAGGATAGGTAACTTGGGCTTCAAATTTTCCGACTACCTGACCTTTATTATTAATCCCCAATGCCTGGTAGCGACTACCTCCACTGATTGTGCCCAAATTTTGAATCTCACCAGGGTCGGCATGTCCGTTTTGGTTGATGTCTTCCCAGAGGAAAGCATTGATAGGATGATAAAGGGAATCGCTATATGAATACCCAACGACTTGACCAAACTCGTTGATGGCAACAGCTATGCTATTATCATACCCGAGTGTCCCCAGGTCCTGCATCTCACAAGGATCGGATTGACCATTGCCGTTGGTGTCTTCCCAGAAGAAAGCGTTGTTGCCTGAACCTCCAACAACCTGCCCGGCATCGTTAATGCTGTACGCACAACCATCCTCGCCACTGAGAGTACCGAGGTCGATGACTTCGTATCTGGGCTGTGCGGCGAAGATTGGCTGAGCCAGAAGAAATAATACTGCACAAATTTTCAGCGTGGTTATAAGATATGTTTTAGCAGCCATTTTCGAACCTCCTTTCGCCCCACTTGGGGGCAAAACCTCTTTTTTTATGGCGAATGGAAGCACGGCAGGAAGCTGAAAGTATCGCTTCGCCAACTATAAATTCGATACCAAGTAGTATAACTAATAAAAATAGGGGAGTCAAGGAAATTCTTATAGGACCTGTGATGTCCAGGGAACATCGTATCCCCCTCGTGATGAACTATCCCTAAGTGGTTACGATGTACCCTATTATCCCTATATCGTGAAATTTACCAAAATCATTGAAATTTCGTTAAATTTACATTACGGCCACTTTTTAAGGTGGTTTAAGGGCTAAAAAACCAATTTTTGGAAGGTACAAAAAAAGGAGACAAAGGCGATTCATATCGTCGTTTTCGTCACCCTGCCTCCCTGCTGCGATGTGCCTTTACTACTACTAATAGAGCGAAACCGCCCGGATGCACACGCAACATATATATTACACCACAAAGCAAAACACCCGTCAATAAAATAGTGCAAATCTCAGATTTTTTTCACATCGTTAAACACAAGTCTAACATTGTCGGGACTAATCCACTTCTATGAGCTGATAATCGGTGGTGCCCAGGCCAATACGTTCCGCGTGCTCAATCTGGAAACGCGGGTCCATTTCTTTTTTGCCGAGAAGCTCGGCTATTGTTTTGCCGCTTCTTTTCTGTACGATATCTATTGATGCCTTATCCACGGCTACGGGGTCGGTTGAGGCGAGAATGCCAATGTCATCCACAATCTTCGTCATATCCTTTTTGTCGAAACAATCGCAGTCACCTGTAACAGACATAACGAAATTAAACGAAGCAACCCGCCGCTCCTTACCTTTTAGCACGCCAAGGGCATGCTCTGCGATGCTTTTTTGCACAATCGGGTTTTCAACGCCCCAGTCATATTTGACTGCATCAAACCTGCATACAGCCACGCACTCTCCGCAGCCGATACACTTATCCTTGTTGATTTGAGCCTTAACTTTACCAAGCGTAATCGCGTCAGCAGGACAATGGTCGAAACAATCACCACAAAGCGTGCATTTGTCGCTGACGCTGGGCCTCAAAGCCGCATGCTGTCTCATCTTACCCTTTCGGCTGGAACAGCCCATTCCAAGTGTTTTCAAGGTGGCCGCTGCGCAGGCGGCGGGATGGCCTGTAAAGTGAGCTATCGAAAGAATCGACTGGCATCTTACGATATCGGATGCAATTAAGACATCCCTGTTCAGTTCGCCGTTGATTTGTACAGCCGTCTCTGATGTTCCGAATATGCCATCAGGGGCAATAAAGGGAATTCCAAGCGTGGACACATTAAAGCCGTGCTCATCGGCCAAGATGGCATGGTCGATTGCGTTGTGCCTTCGGCCTGTATACAGGGTGCTCGTATCAGCAATAAAAGGCTTAGTTTTTAAGGCAAGCAGCTCTTCAACCAGCCCTTTTATACAGGGTGATTTTATATACGTATTGTTGGGCGGCTCGCCAACGTGGACTTTGACAGCGGTAAAATCGCCCTGCTTGAAGCAGCGTGCAAAGCCGCCCTGCTTAAACAACCTGCGGGCTTTTTCCGAAATTACGTGCTCACCGTCATCGACAGCAGCTTTGATAAAATATACGTTCGAAGTCATAATAGAACCTTAAGAATATACCATTTTTCAAACCAATAACATCACGGCTATTGTACTATAGTTTTTAATCGCATCAAGGAAGTATTATAACACGATTCAAATCCGAACTTCGGCATTGACACGCTCGATACGGAAGTATATTCTCGATGAATAATGTTCAACGGAATTAAAGAAGATTGTTTAATTAAACAGGTCAGAAAAATAGTTTCATTAAGGAAAGTAATGTTATGGGTATTCGTGGAGTGGTGTTTGGAGCAATAATCGTTACGTTTTTCAGCGTAGTTTTTACGGCGGAGGATGCACAAGGCAAACCGTTTGTTATCAAGCTGGCCATTCCCGCTCCCAAGGACTCGGGTGGAGGGATAATCACGGCGGACATCAACAATGACGGGAAGACGGACTATCTGATTACCGTTCCCGGCCACATAGCTGCCTACGATAATAACGGCAAAAAGTTATGGATCAAGAAGGCCGATGTCGTAGTAGGCGGTTCGAGTGAAAGCCAAGGTTTGCCGGGGCATTGCGGCCCCGGTGTGGCGGCCGGTGATGTAGACGGTGACGGGAAATGCGAGGTGGTATTTTTGACCAGGGACTCAGTTTTGCACATTGTCGATGGGTCAATGGGAATAGAAGAGGGCAATGCCAAGCTGACACACCCGGAAGGTACGGACTACTGGGAAGTGGCTATGATTGCGGACTTTCGGGGCAGCGGAGGCGATGGGGACATTCTGCTCCAGACCACAAACAATCGCGGCTACCGGATGGGAAAATTCCTCGCAGCTTATTCCATAGAGCAACTCATAAAAGGAGGCCAGCCGTTGTGGCAGAGCGATGAGTTTGTATCCTGTGCACACAACTCCGCGCGATTAGCTGATATTAACGGCGATGGACGTGATGAGGTGCTTGGAGCGACAATCTTTTCGGCTGAGGGGAAGCTGCTGGCCCGCGCAATACCCGACCGATACCATATGGACAGTGTCTTTGTTGCTGATGTTGTAATCCACAAGCCCGGTCTTGAGGTCGTTATGCTGGAAGAAGGGTCAAACCAGGTGCAGGTCGTGGGCGTGACAGGGCCTATCTGGCGGAGCCATTTTAAGAGGCAGGAACCGCAGAATGCCGCGGTGGGACGATTCAAGGAAGGCAGTGATGAGATATTTATCTGGTGCCGGTCGCGTTACGACGAACATCAAAAGCCTTTTGTTTTCGATTCGGCCGGCAAGAAAGTCTTCGATTACAAGATGGATGATGTTGCGCCGGCGGGCTGGACGGCGAGCGGTGTGGAGATAATTCATACCATCGACTGGACGGGGAAACGGCAACAATTGGCCTGTGCAACAGAACGACACATGACCGGTGATGTATGTCTCTTTGAGCCGTTGACGGGCAAGTTTGTTGCCCACTTCAAGGAAAAGGCGGACCGGCTTTACGTGGCAGATGTAACAGGTGACTGGCGGGAGGAGATAATCGTTTTGAACGGCAGCGAGCTGCATATATACGCAAACAGTGAAGTTAATCCCCGACCCAAACAAAAACGTTTATGGACAAATCGAAATTACCGACGCTTAAAACAATGTTACAACTACTATTCACCGTAAGGCGAGACCCTTTGCAAATGGTACGGCTAATGATAAATCGAAGGGTTGTTTTCGTTGCGATAGCTGTCATATCTTTCGTACTTCAGATGACAGTCATCGCAGCAGAACCTTTGAAGATGGAACTGATAGTAGTGAGCGCTGACGGACAAGGATTTGCGGAGCGGGATTCCGGACGCCCTTATATTCCATTCGGCACGAATTATTATGACCCTCACACCGGGTGGGCACCGAAGATATGGCGTCAATTTGATGCTGACAAAGTTCGGCAGCAATTCCTGTTAATGAGCAAGCTCGGAGTCAATTGTGCACGCGTCTTTCTAACGGCGGGCAACTTTCAGCCTGACTCTGATACTATCAATGAGCACTCTCTTAAAAAACTCGATATCCTTGTCAAAATCGGTCGCGAAACAGGAATTCGGCTAATACTGACCGGGCCGGACCATTGGGAGGGCAGCCCTTCCTATTGGAGGCCGGACAGGTTTGCCGGCGAAGAGGCCCTTCGGGCACTGGAGTACTTCTGGAAGGTCGTAGGCCAACGCTATAAGGGGGAGCCTGCTATTTTCGCCTGGGACCTTCTCAACGAGCCGCACATGCCGTGGTTTATCAAAGAATGGCAAAGCAGATGGAATGCGTGGCTTCAAGAAAATTACGGAAACGAGGCTGTGCTGAAAGCGGACTGGGGAAATAAGCTCACCGAATCTGATAAATGGGGTGAGATATCTGCTCCTGAGAATAAGTCCGACGCAATAAATCTACGATTACAAGACTGGCAGCGCTTTCGTGAGCATTTAGCTGACGAATGGGTACGCCGGCAGGTCGAAGCTATACGCAGAATTGACCCGACCCACCTGATTACCGTAGGTTATATCCAATGGTCTTACCCGTTGGTTCGACCGGGTCAGCCGAGTCGATATGCTGCGTTTAATCCAAATCGTCAGAAGCAGTGGCTTGATTTTATGACTATCCATTTCTATCCGACCATGGGTGCACCATTTGGCTCCCAAGATAATTGGAATAAGAACCTGAGCTATCTACAAGCGGTTCTTGCTTACTGCCATACAGGGAAGCCGGTCGTCTTAGGCGAATTCGGATGGTATGGAGGGGGTGCACCACAAAATCACCCACATCTTAGCGAGTCTCAACAAGCAGAGTGGATAAGCGCGGAAATCGAGGTCTCACGTAATCTGGCCGACGGCTGGTTGTCGTGGCCCTTCGCTGACTCTCCAAGCTCAACGGATATCAGTTTGTTTGCAGGGCTTGTAAAATCTGACCTGACTGTCAAGGCCTGGGGGCAAAGGTTCAAGGAATTGTCGGCCAATCTATCGAAATTGAAGCGGCCCACACCGAAGCTGCCTGCATTTGATTTTCCCAAGGTCCTGACGGCGGACAGCGAAGAGCTTGGCATAATGCACCGTTCTTACGTAGAAGGTATTCAGAAAATGGTTGGCTTGCATCGTTGGATGAAATCAGCAAATAGAAGAGAAAAAGTCGGTCAATAACCAACAAACCTGAGTTTATCTCTTATAAGCTGTCAGAGTTTCTGAGGATATAAGAGTTATTTATCAGACTGAGGAAGCAGGTTCCAGAAAGGCGGGTCATCAAACTGGATAGCCACACGATGGCGTCCGTCATTTAAATCGTCAATGCGGAAGACGCGACCGGTACGTGTAATCTGCTGCATATCAGGGGAACTTGTGCCAAGACGAGGAATGCTAAACTGCATAGTCAAGTTTTGATTCACAAGGGGGCAATTCACATCGGCTTCACAGATAAAACCCATGCCTATGCTGGATATATCCACCATAAGACCCTGCAAAAAGGTTCCGTCTGTTTCTTCTGCAAACCGGACAGGCAGCTCATAGTGCAGCCTTTTTTCTTTTCTTCGTTCTTTAATCTTTTGCATTAAAAAGCCCCTTAAATCTGCAGTTTCTATACTTTAGAAATCGGCATATTTGAGGAAATGCTTTAGAATAGTTACGCCCGTAGAATATATCGAAAGCAGTTGGCTTGATTTTTTAAAAATTAACGTGGCTACCACCCCGACCCACCGGTAGTTTCGCCAGTCTGTTTACGAATATCTCGCCAGTCCACTTTGCCGTGTGCCTCAAGAGTTAAGATAAGCTTGCGGATGTAGAACAGGTCGGCTTTACACCAGGGAATATCAAGGGAGCGAGCAAGCTTTTCGGCCGGCTCGTGAAGAATCAAAGCACGAGCGGCGAAGACTTCATCAGCCATTGTAGGAAACGAGAAAGGACACTCGTTTCGCCACATCGTCTCCACGTTCCAGGCCAGGTACCAGGTCGGGCGGTGATAATCCACGTAGACGTCCATCAGGTTTTGATGTGTCTTTTTTGTGTATGCAGCGCAGAGACGTCCAATTTCAGGGGTCAGGTGTCTCCAACGGCCGAATATGGTGCGGAGGACAGGTACCTGTGTTATAAGTCCGCCGCGTGTGTGGGCAAATTCGTATTCCAGACGCTGGCGAAAGGCTTTTTGGGCTGTGCTAATGCCCTTTTGGACGGCCTCCTCATCGTTCATCCGCGTCGCCATTCGACAGTATGCAATCAGGCCAGCCAAGTATCCATTGCGGCAGTCTTCTTCCATTCTATCCGGAGGCTGGTCGATAAGTTTTCGCAGAAAATCCCAATTTTGTTCGATTCGGCTCCAGTCATCAGTCACATCGGCCCAAAGCCAGAAGGGATAGAGCCGGGCCAAGTCACTGCGGACAATATCGTCCCTTACCTGTATCATACTCTCCGGGACAGGGTCGTATAAGGAACGGACAGCACCTACGCCGGGATTGTACCTGCGCTGCCCTACCGGGCCTTCCAACGGGCCGCCGGATGAACTCATTCGTGCAATATACTGTTTGACATCCCGCTGAAGGTCAGGGTCGATGTACTTATAGGCGAGAGCAAGTGATAAAAGGGTTTCTGTGGGTTCGGTAAAAAAGCGAAAGGCCTCACGGGGATGTTTGCCGGGTGGAAATAAGAGCGGGCGCCACTGTTGGGAAATCAGCTCTTTGACGCAGCGAGAAAGCTCTTTCTGATAAGGAGCAAACGCACTTCTATCCTGGAACTTGATGACGGGAACTTCCCAAATGAAGCGGTCAAGCTCTGCATCTGTAATGTCATCAACCCGGTTTGATGCCTGCTGTGTGAGGGGCTTCTGTCGCGTGCCCGGCACTTTTCCCGGAAGGCTTTTCAGGACATGGTTGAGCCGGCCCATTTCAAGCATATCCCATTCCCAGGGAAGTTTCTGAACCTTTTCCCATTCAGCACCAGTTAACGTGGCGTTTGGCGGCTCGGACTCTTTGCCCGCCCCGCCATCTGTCTGCATCTTATAGGCTATCACGGCAGCTCCTGCGTTGATTTCGTGAGTGGGGATGTAATAAAAGCTATCGCCTGCGATTGAGATGGGCATATCAATTACGGAACCGCCACCATAAACAGCAGTGCCGCGAGGGAGCCACTCTTTACCTACCGGAAGTTGTTGGTCGCGCAAAATGTCTGCCCAAATTCCGATGGCTTCACCGGCTTTTGGTTCGTGAATATTACGACAAAACGGTTCCGAATAGCCTATCAAGGTATCCAAATCCATACCGTTGACGTTGTCCTGATGGGTGTTGAACAGCACGCGTCCACCTACGGCAAGCTGACACTGCTCATCGTGGACGAGGAGAAGGCTGTCGTGCCAGCCGTAAGTGCGCGACTGGTCCATAATCGGTGTGATATAGCCGGTGGAGGTATCGAGGTACCCGACATTCAGGAACGGTGAGTAATGCTGGTATCGACTCCGCAACAATGCCTGAAACTTGACCACCACCTTACCATCGGGCGTGACGAGAGGCGGAGCACCAGTGCCGTTCATACTCTCGGCGTACACAATTGGTGTTACAAACTTTTGCTTACCCGTAACCGAATCCAATACAAAAAATGTCTGGTAAACAGGCTGTTCGGTCAGGCGTTTGCGAATATATTGCAGTTGTCTTGTATAGGTATCCGGCTTTTCCATCACTTTGAAATTTTCACGGCGGAGCCGTTCATTTTCTTCCTTCGTGTGGTGCCAACTTGCAAAGTCACCAAAGATTTCGCCGACCATATCGTGGAGAATGGGATTAAAAGAGTCCAACGAAATAGACGGCTTGACGGTAATCATCACTGAACCATCCGGCGCAACGACTGGATGATACCCACGGAAGCTGACTCCGGGCAGCTTTTCGCTTCGCCAAAGCCTTCTGCCACTTGTGAAATCAAATGCGTAGACGTGCATATCTTCGCTGCCGATATAAAGTCGGCCTGTCTCCACATCCAGAACCGGGCTTGAGAGCAGCGGCCCGCCGGTTATTGCTTTCCATTTGATTCTACCAGTCTGAACAGCAATAGCATAAAGCACACCGTCACGGCTGCCGACTATAATTACGCCATCATAAACTAATGGCGAATTCCAGACTGCAGGGCCAATTTTAATCGACCATAACAGCCTGCCGTCGGCGGCACTAATAGCGTAAATTTTACCCTCGGCAGTGCCGAAGAAAACCTTACCGTCAGCCACAGCACAGGTATGAAGAATAGCACCGCCTGTCTTGAATTTCCAAAGGTCTTTGCCAGTATCACTATCCATAGCGTGCAGAATACCCGCCATTGTTCCGACAAAAACTTTGCCGTCCGCAATAACCGGCTGAATGCCGGCCATGAGGCCTTCATCTGTGAATAGTCGATACCATTTGCGCTCGAAAGGCGGTCGAATTTCCGCCGGAGTTGCGCCTGAACGTGCTGCATCGTGTGCAAGCATCGGCCAATCGGCTTTTGGCGAAGTTTGCCCGTAAGAAAGGTGGGAAAGACCCAAGCAGAAAATTATACACCCTGCAAGAGATGCCGTTCTTGTTTTCAATCTTATAAAATCTATCTTCACGATTTTCACTCCACCATTATGGGCTTACCCAAAGCGTTGAGGGGTTCTTCAATTGTCAGTTTCTCTCCAAGAGTTTCAGCCAAGTTAGGAAGGTCGTATACGGTAAGTGCTCCATGGACGGTGTTAACAAGCTGATCCTGAGACTTGCCTATCTCGACTACATTCGACCACGAGATTAAAGTACGCATCAGCTTTACGGAGCCGAACAAATCCGGCTCAAGAGCTGCAGCGTGCAGTGCCGGAATACCAACGTGACCGATTGCAATCAGAGAAAGCTGGCGGGATTGCTTTTGTTGCAAAAGACGCGCACATACGAGCACGTCTTCTGCTCGCATGCCGACGTAAGAGCGCCCGAGGACATAAGCGATATAGAAATCCTGGCCATCGGAACCAAAATAAGGCTCGAAATACGGTTGGCCGACTCCATGTGTCTCGCCGACTCCGCGCAAGTCCACAGCCAATACTGTCTGACCGGTTTTTACGAGCTTCTCGATATGTCCGCCCGGCGCTGCGTCTGTGACTTTACCTTCCCCATGAAGATATAATACTGCGTCTTTACTTGTTTTTTGCGAAGGTACAAACAACATCGCCGGCAGATAAATACCTTCCTCGGGTTTTATAATCATTTTCTTAATGCGATAGCCATCTCGCTCAATGACGTCGAACTCTTCCACTTCCGGCTTGAGAAGTTCCGATAGCCTTCGGATACCGGCAATTTTACGCACCTGACTTATCAACTCAGCAGACTCGGTTTTTGTCCACAGCCTTTTACGTTGTTTGGCCAAGTCCTTCTCATATTCTCGATTCAAGTCATAAACGGAACGTGCCCCCTTTAGCAGTATTACCTGGCCGTCCGGAGTACACTGAATCTCTTCTTCAGAGAGCAGCTCGATTTCCGGTTCGGTTATTGGTTTATCCTTCCCACGCAGCCAGCGTGACATCCACCTCGCTACGCCTTCTCTTGCCTGCTGGTTGTAATTATGCTCAGCATCGTTTTCCAATAGTTCAATGCGTTCTGAAAATCCCAAACGTGTATACAGGCGTTTGGCGTAACGAAAAGAACTCCAGGTCCCCCCGATATCAAAGAAATCTTTTGTCGCGGCGCAGATAAGTATCGGCGTCGGCGCTCGCATCATCAGATAGTCGGCGTGGTCCATTCCGAAAGCAAGCTGGGCATAGATATTCTGTTCGGCATCCTGTCCACCGAGAGTATTGAGCAAACGGTCGAAATTTGTAATGTAACAACTCGGTGACGCCGCGACAATACGCTCGTCCAGCGCCATAAGGTACGAGGTCTGTGTGCCTCCTCCGCTATTACCTGTGCACCCGATGCGATTCGGGTCGACCTCGGGACGGGATTGCAGATAATCTATACCCCGCATACCATCCCATACTTCAAAACTTGCGGTATTTCTTCCAAGCAGGATACTGCCGACGCCGATCATATTGTGTGCCTTCGTACCCCAAAGCTGCGGCCATTCCTCAAGCAACTGACCTCTCTCACCCTGGTCGATGGGGTCGAAAACCAAGGCCGCCATTCCGTTAAGAGCTAATAATGCCCCCATTTTCTGGTACGATTCATATCCCTTTGCGTTTTGTGCGTGTCCACAAGGGACGAGTACGCCGGGATAAGGCGGCTTATACCTTTCGGAATCAGGCAGAAATAAGACCGCTGTAACAAAGTGCTTTGGCTGGCTTTCGAAAATGACCTTCTCAACATTGTAGCCATTTCGGGAAACAATACCAGTAACCTGTGGGTTCAGCGGTGTGCGGTCGGGCAGACCGCCGAGGACCTCGAGGAATTTTTCGTGCAGGCGCTTCTGATACTCCGCTATCTGCTCCGCCGTTTTGCGCTGCTCATATTCGGTCTTCCAATTTTCGAACTGCTTCGCGGCCTGTTGTCGAAGGTAATGACCCATTATCTTATTTGCAGGGACGCCGTCAATTGTCTCGGGCAAAACGCGAAGATTTTCATCTGCAAGAACGTCAGCAAGAATCACCAAACAAAAATATACAACTACTAAGAATTTTCCCTGTCGTTTCATATCTGCCTCCTGATAACTGATATTTACCGAAAAAACGTGTCAATTAAAAACCGTTAACAAATACCGGAATCCTCTGGCCTTAAGTATACCTCAATTCGGCATTTAATTGCAAGATAATGTAAAGACAACAACGACCATATTTCACGGCTTTTTGAGAATTCACAAACACCACATCTTTCAAGTATCTGCGACAACCAGGTATTCGCTATTGCTGGTCATAAGCGAGTTTATGGCAACAAACAGCAATATGGCAATGACGCGGCGAATTGGGAAGCGGCTGCGCCATCACCGGGCATTGCCAATCCGTAGTCCTTGGGACTTCTCACGGAGAACCCGGACTTAAGGGTAAATACACAAAGTCAGTTTCGACTGCCGTTCGGCCTTGAGGCTCTCGACAGGCGGGAGCTGTTATCATCCCCTGCATCTTCCTAAAGTGAGCCATCAATTCTGTACACTATGTCCCTATGATATTCTACAGTCTAAACTTCAACTTAAAAAAGGCGTTGACTCAGCCGCCTTGTGTTTGTTATAATGTATTTTATAAGAGTTGTAAAAAATATGTAATTTTTTGGGCTCTTTTACGTCTACTATATATAGAATCAGGAGTTTAATGTAGCAAGTAGTCCGTTTTCCGGTTTCGCAACAATGGCGAAATGGGAATCCGCAAAGACAAAACCACAATCGGTGGGTTGATACATCATTGAGGAAGGAAATGAAAATAGCGAAATACTTGAAAATATCATTACTATCAGCGTTTTTGACAACATTTTTGGCCTTCCCGGCTTCTGCCCAAGCACCACTTTTAGGCGATATTAACGAAGACCATACAGTTAATTCCTTAGACCTACGGATTTTTGCCTTACAGTGGTTATCTGCAGGATGTATGACGCCTGGGTGCCTTTCCGACCTCAACGGAGCCGATAGTGTAAATATGGTCGACTTGGCGCTGTTGGCTCAAAACTGGCAGATAGTAGCACCACACATAAACATCAGCGAGTTTATGGCCAGCAACGCCAGCAGTGAACCACTGGAAGATGGCGAACTGCTGGATGGTAACGGGGAGTCCTCCGACTGGATTGAGATTTACAATCCTACGGACACAACTATAAATCTGAACGGCTGGTATCTGACTGACAGCAATTCCAATCTGACAATGTGGCGGTTTCCTAACGGACCCCAGATAGAACCCGGCGAGTTCCTGATTGTCTTCGCCTCGGGCAAGACGCCTGAGCTTTATCCGTATCGCGACCCGGCCGGCTACTATCACACTAACTTCAACCTCAATCAGGAAGGAGATTTTCTTGCGCTGGTATGTCCCGATGGTAATACAATAGCCCACAAATACTCGCCTCAATACCCCACACAGTTACCGAATATCTCTTACGGTCTGGCGCAGCATGCCACTACGCTCGCAGCAACAGGCGCTACCGCAAAATATTATGTACCCAACAGCAGCGATTCGTCTGTTGGCACCGATTGGACAGAACTCGATTTTGACGACTCAACATGGGACACTGAAGAGACCGGTCTTGGTTTCGGCAGAGCAATAGAAGAAACGGGTCAGGACATCGGCAGCCCAACAATCCCCGGCTCGTATTATTACGATAACGGCCTTTATACAATAACGGGCGACGGCACCGACATCTGGGACACCTCGGATTCATTCTACTTCGTTCATAGAAAACTAAGCGGCGACGGTGAGCTGACCGCTCGTGTTCTATACATGACATATACAGACTCCTGGGCCAAGGCAGGAGTGATGATTCGCGAAACACTTGCCAGTTCTTCCCAGCACGCAATGATGATAGTAACACCGAGCTATATCAGGTCTTTCCAGTGGCGCGGAACCACCATCAACAATTCAATAACCAGCAGCTCGTACGCCTTCAATATGCCTTACTGGGTGAGAATAAGGCGTACCGGTAGCATACTTACGGGTTACTACGCTCCCGACGAGGGCGGCAGCCCCGGTGGCTGGTCACAGATGTACAGCACATATATTGATATGGCCGAAGAAGTTTACATCGGAATGTGTGTAACATCACACACCGGCAGTGAATTATGCTTGACCCAGTTTGATAATGTTACATTCTCGGGCGGAATCAACAACAAGCTCGAAGAAGATATGTTAGGCGTTAATGCCTCGCTGTGGACGCGTATAGAATTTGAGGCCGAAGATCCGCAATTCTTCGATATGCTAATGCTGAGAATGAAGTACGAGGATGGCTTTGTTGCGTATCTTAACGGCCAGCAGGTTGCCAGCCGCAACGCTCCGACTCCGATAAAATGGGACTCAACGGCCCTTTACGATCGTTGGATTGAAGACGCCCAGGTATTCGAAGAGATTAACCTTATGGCCTACCTGGGCTTGCTGCAGGACGGCAGGAATGTTCTGGCCATTCACGCCCTTAACGACAACAAAAACGATGATGAATTCCTGATTTTGCCTGAGCTGCTCGTCGCCAGGAACCGTGTTGTCCCTGAATATTTCTCCAGACCAACACCGGGCACATTCAATCTTTCCGGTGCGGTTGGTCGTGTTTCGGATGTTTGGGTTAGCACCGAGCGTACATTCTATAACGGTCCACCGGACTGGCATATTGAATTATATCTGTCTACTTCAACAGAGGGTGCCGAGATTCGCTATACAGTCGACGGCTCACTTCCCACAATTAACCATGGGCGTATCTACAATCCCCAGACAGGTACACCGCTCATAATAGACAAGATGACCACCCTTCGCGCGGTTGCGGTCAAGCCGGGCTGGCTGGACTCAAAAATCGAGACGCATACGTATATTTTCCTTGATGACGTGATAAAACAGTCGCCCGAAGGTCAACCGCCCGACTCTAACTGGCCTAGCTATTCCATCAACGGGCAGGACATCGATTATGGTATGGACCCCTGCATAGTAGACAATCCCGATTACTCAGGCCAGATAATAAATTCGCTAAAGGCCATCCCGACCATCTCGCTGGTGACAGATCTGTCAAATCTGTTCGCTCCGGGCACTGGCATTTATGTCAATGCTCAGCTACATGGCCGGGAGTGGGAACGTCCTGTTTCTGTTGAGTTAATCAATCCCGACGGCAGCGAAGGCTTTCAGATCGACGGTGGACTGCGTATACGCGGGGGCTATAGCCGCAGCTCCAGCAATCCCAAGCACGCTTTCCGCCTCTTCTTCAGGGCCGATTATGGCGAAACCAAGCTCAGGTTCCCGCTCTTTGGTGATGAAGGGACAGATGAGTATGACCATGTCGACCTGCGCTGCAGCCAGAACTACTCGTGGAGCTTCGATGGAAACAGACGAAACAGCATGGTTCGGGAGGTCTTCTCACGCGATTTGCAGGGAGAGATGGGCCATCCTAATACCCGAAGCCGATATTATCACCTTTACATCAACGGGCATTACTGGGGATTATACATGACGCAGGAACGCTCTGAAGGATCGTTCGCTGCATCTTATATGGGCGGCAACAAAGAAGACTACGATGTCGTAAAAACCGACTGGGAGCTCGGACGTCAGATGTCGGCCACTGATGGGAACCTCAACGCCTACTATCGCCTTTACCTGGCCGCAATGGATGGTTTTTACAACAATGACGACTACTACAAAGCTCAGGGTTTGAATCCCAATGGCACTCCAAATCCGGCCTATGAAAGATTACTGGATGTCGACGGTCTCATCGATTTTATGATAATCGAATACTACTCGGGTGACAGGGACGGCCCGGGTTCGCGTTACGGTAATATACCAAATAATACATGGAGCATCTATAACCGGGTGAATCCAGACGGATGGAAACCGATGCAGCACGACTCGGAACATTCTCTTGGAACAGGAGAGTGGAACCTGGTTACGCCATTTACCAGTGCAGGCCAATACTTTGAGTACTTTAATCCTCACTGGTTACACGAACAGCTTGCCACCCAAAACAGCGAGTACCGACTACGTTTTGCCGACCACGTCCAGAAACACCTGTTCAACGGTGGCTTATTAAGCCCGGAGGCGGCAATAGCCCGCATTGATGCCCGTGCTTCCCAGATCGACCTGGCTGTTATTGCAGAGTCTGCGAGATGGGGAGATTCCAAACGTGAGCCTCCATATACACGATTAGACTGGCTCGATGAGGTCGAATCTATCAGAAATTGGATATCCACCCGCAATCCCGCCCTAATCTATCAGCAGTTTAGAGACCTTGTGGGTTGGTTCCCGAGTATTGATGCCCCCACTTTTAATCAGCATGGCGGGGAGGTCCCCAGCGAATTTGAGCTGACACTGGATAATCCCAACTCTTCCGGCTCAATTTATTACACCCTCGACGGCAGCGACCCGCGCCAGCCTGTGACCGGAAATCCTG
>Ga0315549_1002258_pt1 | contig 18567 bp, 17 predicted proteins | sample SalMarSW160200MG_FD_203101 | JGI IMG/M metagenome (GOLD analysis project Ga0315549, IMG submission 203101) | Salt marsh sediment microbial communities from the Plum Island Ecosystem LTER, Massachusetts, United States - Salt Marsh Sediment SW1601-200 ... | reverse complement strand
GATACACTTATTAACCTGAAGTCCCAACTCCTCTATTTTAGTTTTAAGTTTACTCTCAACCAGCAATACTACCGCATTACTGCTGTTGATGTCCTCTAGCCTAGAGACTCTTCTATATTCCAGCTCACTCTTATTCAAACCTTTCAGGCTCAGCTCGACAATATCTGCCAGCTCTCCCTCTCCTAAAATAACAAAATGAGTTTCGTCTTTCTCGTATTCCGTTAAAACTAGATGCTGAATTTTCTTTTTCATCTCTTGCAAGGAATAGATAGCCTTCAAGAAATACCGATAGGATTTTTTTGTCTTTTCGGCAAAGCCTTTAGGGGTAAGAATATATTGAACTTTTCTTCTATCCAGTCCCTTGACCTTTATGTATCCTTTGCTGGCCAATCTCTTTAAGATAATATTGGTCATTCCTAAAGATAGACCTAGCCTATGGGAAATTTTCCTCTGAGTAAGGTTTTTGTCCTGGCTTATTTCTTCAATTATTCTGAGTTCTCGTTCACCAATTATAGAACTATTCATTTTTTGGCCTATAGTTTAGATTTCTCGGCACACCTAAGATTTTCTTTTGTCCCGTTAGATTGCTTTGGCTTCGCCTCCAATGACGAGCAAGAAAGCCCTGAGATTGCGGAATCTGTGATAGCTTTTGTTCAAGATATGAACATCATAATATTTATCACTATTATGTCAAGAGATATTGGGAGCTCAAATTAGCTGATAGTTCATAGCTCATGGCAAAACCAAAATAAAGTTCAAAACAATTCATAGAGAAATAGCTCATAGTTCATAGCTCATTGCTCATAGTAAGTTCAAAACCAGATTCAAATACCTGATAGGAAATTCAAAACAAAGTTCAAAATTCAATTCCCCATACCAATTAATGAAATTAATTTGTATAAACTGTAGCCAGTCTTGTTTTTAGTCTTATATCCACATACGTTTTAACCCTGTATATAATTCTATCTGTGCTTTGAATTCTAAAAGTTCCTTTGCTTTGCTTATATCTGCATAATTTTTCTTAATATCACCCTTTTGCTCTTTCTCAAGAACTACGTCAGAGGCTTTAATTCCCGATTCGACGGCCAAATCTCTGATCATGTCCGCCAATTTGATGATCTCGGTTTCTCTGCCCGTGCCAATTTGGAAAATCAGTCCCAAGTCCGAAGTGTCACGTCCTGCGTTTAATGCCTGAGAGTCACACTCTAAAGCTAAATCTATCGCGCGACAGACGTCTTGGGCATGAATGAAGTCACGTGTTTGGTTGCCATCACCGTATATAATTAAAGGCTTACCTTGCTTTGCACTTCTTATGAACTTAGCAACTACGCTTGTTTTATGGTCTGAATAGGGTCCGTAGCAGTTAGCAAAACGGAGAGAAATTGCTTTAATGCCATAAGAATGATAATAAGCTGAACAAAGGGCCTCTCCGGCAAGTTTGCTGGCACCATAGGGAGATATAGGAGCAGGGATTTTCTCCTCATTTATTGGTGGCTCTTGTTCACCTACAACAGCATTAGAAGAAGCATAGATAAAATTTTTTATATGATTTTTTCTAGCAGCTTCAAGAAGATTAAATGTGCCTACAGCATTTATACTAAAGTCATCGGCTGGGTTTTTTAGAGAATCAATTACGTTTGTATGGGCAGCCAGATGAATGATTGCTGTATGGTTTTTTGTCTCCTTTTCTACCCCTTCTTTATCCAAAATATCACCTTCAATAAATCTAACAGAGGATTTTTGCTTAAAATCTGAAATTGCGCGATCTACATTTTCTTTGGAGCCCGTTGAAAGATTATCATAAACGGTGATCTGGCAATCACCTTTATCCAAAAAATATTTAACCAGATTGGCACCAATGAAACCCGCTCCACCGGTGATAAAAATTCGGCTATCCTTCATCTTCTTACTAAAAGTTCCTTAAGCACATAGTAAAATTGAATAACATGTCTCCACATAATCCTTCTTGGTTTCTTAATATTGTTTACATTAATAGGCAATTCTTTTATTCGGGCACCCAATCTATCTGCTTCTAAAACTAATATGCCACATACACATCTGCCGTTTAGCCGCAATTTCAATGCCAGAGATTTCTTTATAGCCCTGAAACCTGTTCCAGAATCAGATATATTTACTTTGACTTTAGCTAATCTATTTATTAGTCTCTCAGAGAGCCTGGGTATTATTTTTCTTTTTCCTAACACTAAATCAGCCTCATCGTCTAAAATTGGTTTAATCAGGGGAGGTATATCTTCTGGATTATGCTCGCCATCAGCGTCCAAATTTACCACTACTTCACCTGAAACGAACCCAAAACTTTTCCTTAGTGAGGCAAGCTGGCCTAAATTTTTGCTGTTTCTGATTACCTTTGCACCTTTTTGTATGGCAATTGAAGAAGTATTATCTGAGCTGGCATCGTCTATTACGATTACCTCATCAACAAACTTTTTTGTTCTGTCAACAATCTTGCCAATGTTCTCAGCCTCGTTATAGGCTGCAATTACTGCACTTATCACTTAATCCTTAATCCTTTAATACTGCTGAGTCTATTAGCTCCCGTAATTGGTTATCGGATTGCGCGCCGACCTTTCTGACTACCTCCTTGCTATCTTTAAAGATTATTATTGTAGGGCAACCCAATACCTTGCATTTAGCTCTTACTCTTGGGTTCTGGTCTACATTAATCTTTCCAACCTTTACTCTGCCATCGTATTCTTCGCTGAGTCTGTCAATAATAGGCTTCATCATCTGGCTCGGGATACACCAAGAGCCCCAAAAATCAACCAGAACCGGTATTTTTGAATTAAAAACCTCTTCATCAAAATTAGCCTCTGTGAGCCACACCTTTTTCCTCCTCTATCTTCATCTGAGAACCTGGTTCAAGGACCTCAATGGTCTCAACCTGTCGTTTCTCGCCTGACCACCAGGTCTTAGGAATTATGTGATGCTTCTTCTCTTCTATCCTTCTCTTTATCTCCGGCTGCGTCAAGAGCTCAAACATCCTGTATATCTCCCCTTCCAGCGTTACCTTTGGCTTAAATCCATATCTCTTGGGCAGGTTCTCGTAAATGGGCTCAAATGGATGCCTCTCTGACTCCACCCTCGGATTTTCCAGACGCTGGATCTTAACCACCAAGTTAAATCCATCCTTACCTACCTTAGCTACGGTCTCTGCCAATTCCCTCAGACTACAATAACCTGACATCTGGTTTACCACGGCATACTGACCTGGCTCTGGCGGAAATGCGATCAGACGGGTTATGCACTGCATAGCATCCTCTAAGGGGATAAATCCCCGTATTTGTTCTCCGGCACCATACAATGTGAGGGGCAGCCCTATTACTGCCTGGGCGACAAACCTGTTAATTACTGTTCCAAACCACTCATCGATATCGAGCCGGGTGCGCAGCCTGGGATCACGGGACACCTGGTCGGTATGAACCCCGCAGATTACCCCCTGCATAACATCGTAAGAGCGCAACCACCAGTATTTGCAGGCCTCAACGATATTGTAGGTATCCTGAACCTTGCTGATATGATAGAAACTTACCGGGTCTCTGGGCGTAAGTTCGCCTCCCAAGCTCCATTCCCGATTGTCCCACTTAAGCACAGCATCCGCAGGAAACATACCTTCAAATAGAGGTCTTCCTGTAAGGGGCGTTCCGTACTCCCCCATCGTTCCCAGTTTGATTAAGGAGGATTCTGGAACTACATCCCGCATAATAAACAAAACTCCCAATGTCCCCAAGACATTATTTTTCTGAACTGCTATAGCATGGTCAACATCTATCATACTATAGGGAGCACTGGGACATTCTCCATAATGGACAATAACCTCTGGCTTGACCTCATCAATGAATTCCTTGAGCCGATCACGCTCGTCCAATATGTCTATTTGACGAAAGTTAATTTCTATTCCCAAAACTTCTTTTGCTGCATGCAGCCTTTCGGTCATTCTAGCAATAGGCACTACAGTGTGAGCTCCTCTTTCCTTTACCCAATCGCGACGGCTGTAATTATCTACCCCGCTAACATTACAACCCAATTCTCCCAGCCAGAGAGCCAGTGTCCACCCCAAATATCCATCTATTCCCAGAATCATTACCCTCATATCTTTGAGCAGATACCCATAAGGAGTCTCTCGCCACTCCGGACACTGCTCAAAAGTAATGGCCATGGGATCGAATAAACCTAATTCTGGACGTCTTTTACATTCCGCCATGACCTGAGAACTTCCATTTTCATCTATTCTTTTTTCAAATTCCTCTGCTGACTGACCACAGGCTCTAAAATCAACTTTTCCTGCAAGGTTTATAGCTGGGCAATTCCAACAGGTACAATTTGAATTATGCATGATTTAATCTCCCTATTTTTGTGTATCAAATCTCAAGAAAACTCTCATAAGCCTGATATTGGGGAAAAACAATATTCAAAGTCCCAAGCTAAAAAACAAATCAAAACAAAAAAGCAAGTTCAATTTTGAGATTCCCTAATTCTATCCATTATTTCAACTACATCGGTTAGGCAGGGAGTGCCAGGGATTATGTCTTTGCTAAACCTGCCATTCACTAGCAAGAAAGCATCGTGCTGGGTATGTTTGCCGGTGAAGATGTTCTTCTCCCAGAGACTTTTGGCTTTTATGTTAGCTTTTAGATTAAACCCTTCCTCTCCTAAAAGTACCAGATCCGGTGCCTGATTTATGTAATGACCGCTGTAGATTTCATCTCGGTGAAATATTTTCTTAACAACTTTTCTTCCTTCTATTTTTAAGGAATCAAATAGGATAATTAATTCATTAATGACTTTTTTGGCCTCTTTGGGGGGAACAGAACCTCGCGGATATTTATCTTTCTGGTTGATGTAGATTCTTGCTGGATCAAGGGCAAAAGCTTGGGTGGCAAAATCAATATCGGAAAAGTTTTTCCTTGATATATCTTTTAACCTCAAAAAACCTTCTTCTTGTAGAAGATAATTTATATTTACATTTTTGTGTAGTAATTCAAAGCCGTGGTCGGAAAGTATGATTAGACAATCACTATCATTCATCTTTTCGAAAATTTCTCCTATTACTTTATCTATTTCCCTAAAATGGTCTAGAAATGATGAATGGTACTTATGAGTGGGATCTTCGTAAGCATCCCATAAAAAATGGGAAAGGCGGTCTGTTCCGGTGAATACTAACATAAAGCTATCCCAATCCTCTTTATCCCATAGATAACGATATGCCTCTATGCGTGCCTGGAGGGTTTTGTCCAAATCGCGCAAGAATAAATCTATTGACTTGTGGGCTTTGGATGAGTCAACATCTACCCTGTAATCTAGCTCCTTTAGTTTCGGGATTAAAGAAGGAGGATAGGTGGCTCTTTCCAAATCAAGAGCCACAAAGCCTGAGATATGTATTCCATTTAACTCTGAAGCAGGAAATGTTGCCGGGACATTAATAATTACCGACTTTCCACTGTTGTCCTTTTTCCAGAAAGGAGATGCTTTTAGGTCGTTAAAGTTTGGGAAAGAAAGTCTGTAAGTGCCCTGGGGAAAATCAGTGAAACCAAAAATCCCGTGCTGGGCAGGGTTCTTGCCGGTAATTATAGAACTCCAGGCAACTGAGGAAATCTCTGGAAGGGAAGACTGCATTTGCCTGAAAATACCTTGCTTGATGAGCGTGCGGGCATGAGGCATTATGCCTTTTTCAGACAAATCTTTTAGGAGACGATAGGGTACTCCGTCCAATCCAATGATTATTAGGCGCTTCATTGTAACCCTCTTCTCTACAATTTAAAAGCAAAAAACTCTAATCAAGATTGCTTCGTCGTTTCACTCCTCGCAAGGACAGATTATGATGAATCGCACCGCTACTTTAATTACAAAACTATGCCGGCGGCAATATTTTTACCGTTTTTCTCTAATATAAACCTTCCCAGAGCAGGAACTTGAGTGTATTCCTCAACTACCACAGGTTCTGAGAGTTTAAACTGAATCTGGGCAGCTTCATTGAGATTTAATTTTTTGGAATCTGTGTTTATCTCTTTACCTGTTTCAGAGTCTATCTTTTTGATGATTTTATTTACCTGACACTTTACCTTACTGGTAGCACATTTGATGAAAAGAGATTCATTTTCTTGCACCTGGCCGGAAAGCAGGACCATCTCTCCTAAAAAATTTGTTCTGGCCAGGGGGGGAAAATCTAGCAGACCACAAACCTCTCCCCTTTTTATCCTGCCATCTTCTTGTAAGATGAGTCCTATGCTATCGCCCCAATCTGCCTCCTTAATTTTTTTCCCAAAGACTTTTATTTCTTTAATTCTTGTTTTTAGTCCTGAGGGGGAAAAAATAATCTCATCTTTTTCTCGCAAAGTGCCTGCTTCAACTCTTCCTACCACTATTTTTTCCTTTTTTATTTGATAAGTGTCCTGGACAACAAACCTTAAAAAAGAGGTATTTTCTTCTTCTAGTTTAATATTCTCATCCAGGGCCTCGATTAAAGTTGGACCTTGATACCAGGAGATTTTCCTTGATTTATTATAGACATTATCTCCTTCCAGGGCAGATATGGGAATAAAAGGAATTTTTCCCGGATGGTAACCCAGGGAAATGAGGATTTCGGTAAGCTCTTTCTTCATTTTTTCAAAGGAAGTCTTTTGATAGTCTAATTTATCCAATTTATTTACACAGATAAAAATCTGATTTACTCTTAGAAAATGAAGAAGGAAAAGGTGCCTTCTGGTTTGTTCCTCGACTCCTTCAAAAGCAGAGACTACTAAGACCCCTGCGTGAGCGTAAGAAGCACCGGTAAGCATATTCTTTAAGAATTCTTTATGGCCGGGAGCATCAATGATGGTGTAATAGTTTTTTCCTTCAAAAATAACCTGGGTGGTATCAATGGTTTTTTCCTGGCTAACCTCTTCTTCCAGGCTGTCTAAGAGATGAGCAAATTCAAACTTCTTTTTATACTGGGCGGCAATTTTCTGTATCTCTTCTATTTTCCCGTCCTTTATATTTTTGCTGTCATAAAGAAGACGACCAATTAAGGTGGATTTTCCATGATCTACATGACCGACGATTACAATATTAGCAACCATTACATGTGCCTCCTACATATAGCCTAAAGCTCGTAGTTTTTGCATGGTAAAGGCTTTTTCTTTGTCCTGGGCTCTGCCCTCTCTTTCTGCTGTCTTTGTGGTTTCCAGCTCTTTTACTACTTCATCAATCGTTTTGGCACCTGACTCTATTGGCGTGGTACAAGGCACACAACCTAAGCTGCGATACCTTTTCCCATTTTTAGAAAAATAAAGGGGATTGACAGGGATGTTCTCTTCTTTAACATATCTCCACACATCCAATTCTCTCCAATGCAGGATCGGATGAACACGAACATGACCGGCTAAAACTCTTTCAAACTGATCCCACATCTCCAAGGGTTGGTCTCCATAGTCCCACTGGAAATCCTCATTGCGAGGAGAAAAATATCTTTCTTTGGCCCTTATCCCATGTTCATCCCTTCTTATAGCTAAAAATATGGCATCAAATTTATATTTTTCTAGTAACATCTTTAAAGCTTCAGTCTTTAATTGGGTACAGCATTCAAATTTTCCCTTCTTGGGACCCATGCCTTCTTTCATTGCCTTATCGTTTTTAGCCACAATTAAATCTAGGTCCCACTCTTTGACCAATCTGTCTCTGAACTCATACATCTCGGGAAATTTAAAGCCTGTATCAATATGGATCACGGGAAAAGGGACTTTTCCAAAAAAGGCTTTTCTAAATAGCCAGAGTGAGCAGGTCGAGTCTTTTCCTACTGACCATAAAGATGCAACATTTTTGAACTCTGCCTTCGCCTCTCTTATAATATAGATACTCTGATTTTCTAAATCTTTTAGATTCATTGATGCGCCTCCTTATTTAGCTCATAGCTGATGACTCCTAGCTCATGGTTCGTGGCTCTTTTCTTCCTTATAACAAGGTCTTTCCTAATGTGAGAACCCCTAAAACTAGAGTAACAATCCCTATTATAACTCTTAGTTTTTTTGTCTTAATATTTCTTACTGTCAGAGCTGATAACGGAACTGAACAAATTGCACCAATGATAAGATATGGGGCTAATGTCCAATCTATCATATCCTTTACAATTATATATGCTGTGACACCAACTACACAAGTTAATCCTTCAGCTAATGAAGTAATGCCTATCGCATTTTTTCCGTCAATGCCTGTCAATAATTGACCACCCGTAACAACAGGACCATATCCTCCTCCGCTCATACCTTTGTTGAATGAAGCAATTAAACCTAGACCTGTTATTTTCTTCCAGGAAAACCTATAACTTTTGTTTATGGTAACTAATATAACTATACCTATTGTTAGAACCAGAAGTCCAATGTATAGTTTTAGATAAAACTCAGGTAAGTTTATTGCTACAAAAACTGCTATTAGAGTTCCTATGATACTACATGATGCTATTAATAATGCGACCTTAAGATGTAATGAGATCCCTTTTTTAAAACTCTCAAAAAGACCTAATTTCTTAAGCGCCGAGTATATTCTTTTGAGATTCATTGTTTTAGGCCTAAAATCAACATTTCCAAAAGAATGGTGGGTAAATCCAGCTAATAGTCCAGTAACCAATTCTGAAAGCAACACTGCTGGGATAACCTGCAGTGGTTCAAAACCAAATAATATCAAAAGAGGAGTCAAAGTTGTTCCATAACCCATTCCTAATGTGGAATCTATATATTCTGCAAAAAATGCTATTATAACAATTGTTATTCCAATTCCGAAAGCTAATCCAAATATCATTTCTTCACACCTTTTTGATAAATCAAAGAATATTTAAAGCTCTTATCGCTACCTATAACTTCTATTCCCATATTCTCTATTTTGCTTATGGAATTCTCAAGTCTCTTATTTGCATTATCAATGCTTAATCTTTGTCTTTGCTCAGTTTCATGAGCAAAACAGCCACCATAGACTTCCTCGTATTGTACATTTCTATTAGTAAATTTCCAGTTATATCTCCCAACCAGTTGTTTGAGAATATAGCCCTCAGCTACTATTTTATTTGTAATAAGTTCTACTGAAACCTCTTCTGGCTTTTCTCTATGTAATAGGTCTAAACAATCGTCCAGGTTATGAGGATCTCCTCCTAAAACATATCTAATGCTTCTCATTTTTGATCGCCTATTTATATGACAAGCCACTTCGCGTGGCAAAAGGACAAGTTCTAAGTCGAAAAGACAGTCCTGTACCCAATGTCCTTGATAACTCATAGCTCATAGGAAATTCAAAAAACCTGCCCTCTCACTCAGGCTCTCTTTCAGCCATTAGATTGCTTCGGCTTCGCCTCGCAATGACATTAGGATAATTCTGTTCGAAAAAGAGACTTTTTAAGCAATCTCAGGTTGTTTGAACCTGCATTATATCTGGTAGCAATTAATTTCTCTTGTTAAAATTATGATCCATTTCTTTACTCATTGTGCAAAGACAAGTAAAGAGCTGGCTATTGACTTTTAAATCTCCTTTTTTTTCAAGATAAAGCTTTCCCATCATTTCTCTTAACCTAAGATATTCTTTCAAACGGTTCTTATCTTTAGTAATCTCAACGGTCAAATCAAGAAGCTCCAGAGCTCGCTCATAGCAATTCTTGACTTCTTCGAGATCGTTTTTCTTAATCCAGTTTTTTGCCCGGTTGAGTTCATTAGCAATCATTAATTCCCTCTGTTTTACCGAAAACTTCCCCCACCTTTCTGGCTTAAGATTTTTATGTAATTTCAGTTTGTACATCAATTTATGAGTTTCTTTGCTATTTTCTCAATCTTCTTTCCTGTCTTTGCATTTTCAACTTCCATACTGGGGTTATCTTCAGACGGACGAATATTTACCAAAGCCGTATATTCAATCCTTTCCTTTAAAGGCTTCTCCAAATATCGGTTCTAACTAACGTCCTGAGTTCTTGTTCATTAATCCCCAACTTATTCATTTTTCAGCATAATGTTTGTTGCCATTATGTCAAGTATAACACCAAAATTATTTGTACGGCAAGACATTTGAGAATTAGAAAGCTTCATGTTTTTAACGATTGTCGACTATGTTGACCAAATTAATAGAAATTACACAGAAATAAAAATTTGTCACGTCACCAAGAGAAATCCATATTTGACATCGCCCAGCGAATTAGCTATATTGCCCTGAGAGATTGAAATACGATAATAGCATTGGTAAATTATCAAAGTTAATTGGGATAGCATGGGAGGAAACGAACTAGTCTATTAACGAAAGTTAGGCTAGAGGGGAATTTTATGAGTGGGATAAGAGTTTTTGGAATAATTTTTGCAATAGCAGTTTTGATATTTTCGATTGTACGATATAAATCCGGGAAATTCAATAAGACTGACTTACTACTGAGCCTTATTATTTTCGTTAGCCTTTTGTCGGTATCCTTAAATCCAAACATATTTAACTTTGTATCGAACATTTTTGCCGGAAGATATACCTCTACTGGAAGACTCCTTTCCATACTAGTCATTTCCAATTTTTTCCTGTACATCATTATCTTAACATTGATTAGCAAGGTGAACTCCACACGAAGAAGTCTGGGAAACTTAGTAGAAGCCTTAGCGCTTTCTAAATTCAGCGAGGAACACAAAAGTAAGCGATTCAATAAAAAGATTGTGGTAGTAATTCCTGCCTATAATGAGGCGGACAACATAGAGAACCTATTAAAAAGAATACCTCAGAAGATATTGAGCTACGAGGTAGAGACGCTGGTCGTCGTGGATGGGGCAACTGATAACACCGAGCAAATAGTTCGCCACTTAGGATTTCTGGTCGTGGTGAACAAAATTAAAAGAGGGGGGGGAGCTGCCCTGCGGGTAGGTTATCAAGTGGCGCTGTCGAAAAATGCCGAAATAGTGGTAACTTTAGATGCGGACGGACAGCATAACCCTGAAGAAATTGAAAGATTGGTAGCGCCCATTGTTAAGCGACAAGCAGATTTTGTTAGTGGATCTAGAATACTAGGAAGCCAAGAGTTGGAAAGCAGAATCAGGCAGTTTGGAAATTTCTTTTTTAATAAAATAATTAGCGTTTTATTAAAGAGAAGGATTACTGACTGTACTAATGCTTTTAGAGCTCTGAGGGTAAGTGAACTAGCGAAGACCGAGCTAAAAGAAGACCAATTTCATACTACTGAGTTGATTATCCAAGCTGTACAAAAAGGAATCCGCTTTGTTGAGGTACCGGTAACAGTTCTAAGAAGGCAAAGCGGAAAGACAAAAAAACCTAAATCTTTGGGCTACGGTTGGGGAATCGCTAAAGCTATCTTAAAGACGTGGTGGAAAGGATAATATAGTCTGAGGTAAAAAAGGAAATACGGAATGAAAGTGCTGCTGATTCACCCACCTCTTACTGGAGAGGAAAGATATGGAAAATTTCAAGAGGTAGGCTCGTATTTACCACCCCTAGGAATATGTTATATTGCAGCCGTTTTGGAGAAAAATGGTATTCAAGTAAAAATAATAGACGGCCTGGGGGAAAAACTCTCAATTGACCGTATTTGTGAAATAACGAGAAGATATGACCCTGACTATATTGGCATAACTATGGCTTCCATAGCTTACTACAATGCTGTTGAGCTAGCAAAGGCTTTCAAAAAAGAAATCGACCATGTTCCTATAATAGTTGGGGGGCCTCACGTCAGCATTTTCCAAGAAAGGGCTCTGGACTCTCAGTATTTTGATTTTGGAGTATTCGGAGAAGGAGAGATAACTTTTCTGGAGCTGATTAAGACTATTAGCAAGAGAGACGATTTAGGTAGAGTGAAAGGAATCTTATATCGGAGGAATAACAAGGTGCTCAAGACCGCCCCCCGGCCTTTCATTAATAACCTAGATGAGCTGCCCTTTCCCGCACGTCATTTTCTACCCCCCCTCCAGACGTATAAAACTACGCCCATGGTTTACAAGAGGCTGCCGGTTACTAGCATGATCAGTAGTCGAGGGTGTCCTTACAAGTGCATCTTTTGTAACAGAATCTTTGGTAGACACTATCGCTTTAACAGTGCTGAATATGTAGTTGAAGAAATGGAAATGTTGGCAAAAGATTATGGAATTAAGGAAATTACCTTCTATGAAGACGATTTTACTGTGAATAGAACGCGAGTTCTTGAAATTTGTGATTTGATTAAACGTAAGGGACTCGATGTTACCTGGTCATGTTTGGCAAACATAAACAGCCTGACCCCCGAGATGTTAGTTGCCATGAAGGAGGCAGGATGCTGGCTCATATCCATCGGGATTGAGAGTGGGGACGAGGAAGTACTTAGATTTATCAAGAAAAATCTTTCCCTGGAGAAGGTGAAACAGATTACCAAATGGGCAGATAAGATCGGTATGCAAATGAGGGGATATTTTATCATTGGCCATCCCATAGATACTAAAGAAAGAATCAAAAGAACCATTGACTTTGCCAAGTCCTTGCCCTTGCACACAGTAAACTTTTGTCTTCAATATTTGGTCCCCGGCTCGGAGCTTTATCAGATTGCTCCCAAGTACGGTGAGACAAACTATGATTTCCGAATGATTACCGGTCATTCTTCCGGAAATGAACTACCCTTTGTACCCTATGGGTTGACCAAAGAGTACATATTCCATGCTCAAAAAAGAGCTTATCGGGAGTTTTATCTTCGCACAACTCAGCTATTAAGGATGATCAAGGCAATTGATAGCTGGAATGATTGTAAGAAATATCTTTCTATGTTCAAAACCTTTCTACGGATTAGTTTTTAAACCCATGGATGCAGTAATCACCATTGATGTTGAAAGGCTTTACCCTGGAGCAGAAAAGGGAACCTATCAGTTCTTGTCCCTGCTATATAATTCAGGGATTAAGGGCACTTTCTTTATCACCGGAGATGTAATATCTAACTGCCCGGAGATAATTAATCAGATTGTCAAGGCGGGCCACGAAATTGCCTCTCATGGCTTCAGCCATCCCGGACATTCTGACAATTTTCAACTGCCTTACCTAATGGACCTGAGCTTCGATGAAGCAAGAGAGGAAATTAGAAGGTCAAAACAGGTTTTTAGACAATATGGGTACAACGCACGTGGCTTCAGAGCCCCAGGCTTCAGAATTAAAAAAGAATTTCTGAATATAGTTGGTCAATACTTTGAATATGACTCCTCTATAGTGAATTCATTATTACCGGCTGACAAGTACAAAAGATTACCGCGAGTACCTTCCAAGATTGGCAATGTACTGGAGATACCGGTCTCGAACCTAAACTTGTGTCGGATACCCTTAGGGACTCCCTATTTTCTTACTCTGGGGCCAACTTGGTTGATAAGACTTCTAAAGTGGCTGGGGACTACCAATCCCATTATTCTATACTTCCATTGTTTCGATTTGGTAGGTCTCAATAACCAGGCTTTGCCTCATTCAAGATTCAAAAAGAAATGGTATTTTGAGAAATGTGGACCTGAGAATATCTACTTTTTCGAATCTCTTTTCTCATTTCTCCTAGAGAGAGGTATCAGGTTTAGGACCTGCCAGCAGATTTCTGAAGATTTGAAAGAGGCCTAAAGCGAAGATAGGTCTCTATGGAAATAAAAGAGGTTCAGGAAAGAACAGAATGAATTAACTCTTATAATTTTTTAAAGGGCATAAAATCAGTAGAGAAATTAGAAAATACCAAGATGTGGATTGAGCGTTTAGATATTTCAAATAAGGAGAAAACATTTTCGACAAAAGAAGCACTAGTGCAATCCGAAACAGACTATGTATTTTTGACGCCAGAATATCTCAGGGTTATAAGAGATACGTATTCCTACAGAGTGTTTTATCTCACCTGTTTCAGGAATGGTAATTTATGTGGTATTGTCTCTTTCTATGAGAAGCCCGGATTGCTAAAGAAGAATGTTTTAGTAAGTGTGCCAGGGGGTTTTTGGTCGACAGATAGGCTTTCTGAGAAGATTTTGATTGATAAGCTAAACGAGATTGCTGATAATTATGATCTAGGCGGGCCATATTTTAGAGATTTGTTTAAGCCGCTTTACAGTTTAACCAATCCAATAGTTATGTATAGGGGTTTTATGGAACTACCCGAAAACAAAGAAAGCCTAATGGGGCTCCATGCGAAAAATATCCGAAGGGATATTAGGGCAGCTAAAAAGCACGGATTGAAAGTAATAGAAAGTAATGAGTTAGGAAATTTCTATAGGGTTTGGTCTCACCGCATGCGTGACCTGGGAACTCCCGTTATTCCCTCTGCCTTTTTTATGAATATGAAGCGCGTCTTTAAGGATGATATGGCCTTATTATTGGTGAAAAAAGAAGGCAAATGTGTCGGAGGTGTGGTATTGTTGCAGTTTAATAATGTTGTCATAGACCCATATTTGGGCTGTCTTAGTGAGACATTTAAGTATTGGTCTAATCCATTGCTTTATCATGAAATGTTATCTTGGGCTGTAGACCATGGATACAAATATTTCGATTTGGGCCGTAGCCAGCCCTGTAGTGGTAACGAAAGATTTAAATTAAGATTCGGTGCAAAACTGAAACCGCTCTATTCTTACAGCCCGGATAGACTTCAAATTAATAGTCCACTTAGAAAGATATCCATATCCTGCTGGAAAAGGCTGCCTTTATTTATGGCAAATTACTTAGGACCAAAAATCAGAAGGTATATCCCCTTTGGATGATGTAGCTTCCAAGAAACTAAGAAAAATAGTATGAAATTGTACAGCTGAGTATTAGCGCCCTCAGCACCTAAGATGTCGTTTAGCGATCTATTCTCGTCGGTTCTGTCTAATTCCAAACTAAAGATTTTGTCAAATTTATGGAGTAAATTTGTGCCAATAAAAATCGGTAGATTTATTGGACCTTGTTTAAGAAAACAACTTGGACGATGATAGATAAGGAACTAAGAGAAATTTTGGTTTGCCCTGAATGTAAGGGAGATCTAGACTTTAATCAAAGAGAAATAACTTGTTTTGCTTGCGATAGCTGTTATCAAATCCATACCGCAATACCTGTAATGTTAACGCATCCTTCCAACAAAAAGTGGAAGACCCTTTATGAAAAAAGTGCCTTAGAGAAAAAGGACACTCCATTAGCCTGTGGACATACCAACAGAAGCTATTGGTCCCTGAGGAGCAACATCCTTCCTATGATTGGGAATGTGGAAAATGCTAAAATCCTTGATGCAGGCTGTGGGCCGGGCTTGTTCTCAGAGCACTTTGTTTCAGATAATTCTGTAATTGGTGTTGATTTCTCTTACAACATGTTGACTTTAGCCCGCAAGAAAGGAATTCATTCAGTGCAAGCTGATCTACTGAAGCTACCGTTTCCGAAGAACAGTTTTGATCTCATTTTTTGCATAGAGACCGTGCAGCATTTTGAAGATTATAGCCAGTTGGTGAGTAAATTATCCAGGGCTCTGAAGAAAGAGGGAAAGTTGGTTCTTTCATTCCTGAATGCAGAAAGCGTGGTCAGAAATGTCTACAGAAGCACGGTAGGAATTCTGCATAGCTCCGAGATAAAGCCAGAATGGTACAGCATAAGCGAACTTAAGTGCGCATTTTTGAGTAATGAACTTTCTGTTGAAGAAATCTTAGCTACCTATTATCCCCTAAAGGTATCAAAAGTTCTACGGAAGGTTAATCTAATTGATAACTATCTGGCGAGCAATTTTGTAATTAGGGGTGTGAAATAAAATTCAAGTTATTAAGAACATTCATTTACTATACACTCCCTGCTTTTATCTATGTGTAATTTTTAACACTATTGATTTGAACCCGTTGTTGGAATCAATGAGAAATGCATATATTCAACTAAGGCTAGATTCCATTGAACATAAGATTTCTTAAAACATTAATAGTCTATGTCTTACCAATTATTTTATTGGGTTACTTTTTTTCTCAAATTGGAGTTGAACGAGTAATTTTTTCTTTTAAAAAACTAGATATAAGCTGGTATCTACTAGCATTTTTAATATTTGTCCTAACGCAGTTATTTAACTCCCAGAGGATTAAAATTTCAGCCTCATCATTCAAAATTACTTTGTTCAGACTTTTCAAAATTACTAACCTCTATACCTTTTACAATTCTGTTCTACCGAGTCGAACCGGAGAATTATCCTTAGTTTTTCTTTTGAAGAAATATTCAGGGACACACCCGTCTAGAGGATTTATGACCTTAGCGACTATACGCTTTCTTGATTATTTTTTAAACTTTTCTATTTATCTATTATTACTTTTGATTTATTGGAGAGTCATACCCCAAATACTTCAGACCTTTATGATCATCTTCGTCCCAGTGGTTATGGTGGCGTTGTCATTGGGAATCTGCATTCTGGTATTCAAAAACAGGTTTATTCGGCTTCTTTTGACTCTCCTTTCTAAAACAAAGATCGCCAGAATTAGTTTCTGTAATAAATTGGTTTCATTCTTCAAAGCGGTTCTGAAGGATTTTCAAGAAATTCGTTCAGGAAACCTCTATATCTTACTATTCATCTGGACAGCAATCATTGTTTTTCTAAGATGGACAACACTTTATTTTCTTGTCAGAAGCACCGGGTTTAACTTAACTATTGCCAATCTTCTATTTTTATCAATAGCGCAGCTACTGAGTAGAGCTATCCAAAGCGTGGGAAATTTTGGAACGCAGGAAGCTGGATATACGGCTGCATTTATGTCGTTCGGTCTTCCTAGAGAAAAGGCAATTACGTTATCAATTAGTGTACATCTTCTTGAACTAAGTCTTGTTTTAGCACTGGCCGGCCTATCGGCTCTTACGCTTAAAGCCAACAAAACTGAAGGCTCTGGTGAATCTTATCGAGATGCTTCAAAAACGAATGAACTATGATAATTGCCTTCCGATACATCATTGACCCTTCTGCCGCTTACTACTAGAGGAGTTCCCGACCAAGCTGGATTTACCGTTTGAAAATTGGAGCTGGGCGGTTATCAAAGCGATAAAGTACCATATAACGGGGAGGAACGTGAGAAATAGACGTCTAGCAGAAGCTTGATGCAGGTCTTCCTTGATGAGGATGGTTATATAGATCCCTAAGAGAAATAAGATTAGATTTGAAAGAACCATCAGAAACAAAAAACGGTGTTTCCAAACTCTCTCAATATGGAGAGGAGTACTTAAAATCAATAAATAAAAAATTGGCCTACAACAAAGCAAGACATACTTCCAAAAAAAAGCAAGAACCTCGTTCCATAGTGCAAAATTGAAAAAGCGAGTGATCATCGGTAGAAATACGGGAAGTTGGGAGATTGACCCTAGAGTCCCCATAGAATGAAAATGAAGGAACCGTTGTAAATAGATGCCCCACCAACGGGCGATGGAAAAATACAGAACACTAAAGATAAGGGGAGCAAAAAAACGTCGCCGAGAAACACCAACATATAGCACAATGACTAAATATCCCATAAAAAATATTCCTGATGCCTGTCTTACCCAAGCGCTTAACCCAAGAAAAATTCCCGCCAGTAATAAAAAACTCCTTTTTTGCCTCCGAATCCAGCCATATAAATAAAAAGTTCCTACACTAAAATAAAGGGCAAAGGCAAAATGAGGATAAGAGTTGGTAGAATACATATAGATATAAGGGGTAGTGACCAAAACTAAAGTGAATAATAAGGCATGATAACGGGGGACATAATCTCTCAAGAGATGATAAAACAGGGCGACCAGAGAAATGAAGAGCAAGGGATAGAAAACCTTGGGACTAGCCCAACCACAGAGGTATAGCCAGGTATGTACCAGAGAAGTCATAGGGCTATCTTGAAGAATAGCGAAACCGTAACCCACGTTTACTATTCGATCTAGTATCTTGGCCAGTGCCCCAGGGAAGGACTGCGTCTCAAAAAAAAGCTTGGCTCTTAAATCGTAGCTAGTTAGGGAATCAGACCAAAAGACCGGCCAGTAAACTGCAATTACTAGATGTGAGAGAAGAAAGAAGATCAGTAGTCCGATGAGAATTTTCTCAAAAGCGGAAAGAGAACCCATGAACTGTTTTATTCTCGTAAAAGGATTCACTTTCATGGCCGAACGCAGTCTCAACCAATTCCTTTTCCCCGTAAACAACAACAATACTCCAATTATTGCCGATACGAGGATGGTGGTATTGACCAGAGAAAATTTGAACCCAAGAATATTTAGGAAAAACATAGCCAGAGTTAAAAAACCAAAGCCCAAGCTGTAGGCTAAGGCAAAACACTCAGGGATAGCTGCATCTGGAATAATTAACCAGCAAAGGGTCAGACCCAGTACCACAGGCAACAGTAATCCCACAATTAACATCTTGCTTTTACCTTTATCTCAAAATTTCACTCTTCTGGCTGATTCAGAAAATCTAACTTCTTTTGCAACTCTTCTAATCTCCTTATGGCATGTCTCCTCCCACCACTTCGTTTATAGCTTGAGGCAGTTTTAAAATGCTGATAAGCCTGTTCGTACATTTCTCTTTCCCAATACAGGTCCCCCAAGGCATTTTGAAGCCAAGTGCCTGAGGGATCAATTTCGGCAGCTCTTTTGAACTTTTCGAGGGCTAAATCAGCTTGA
>Ga0315549_1002256_pt1 | contig 18587 bp, 19 predicted proteins | sample SalMarSW160200MG_FD_203101 | JGI IMG/M metagenome (GOLD analysis project Ga0315549, IMG submission 203101) | Salt marsh sediment microbial communities from the Plum Island Ecosystem LTER, Massachusetts, United States - Salt Marsh Sediment SW1601-200 ... | reverse complement strand
ATCCAAGTGGTCTGAGAGCTGTATGGGATGCCATAACGGGTAAATCAAGTATGGTATATCCCTGGATTCACTATCATGCTCTCAGCAATCAAATCGAGAAATATTACGGGACTTTGGATGTAAATAGTACCATGGCAGCATTGCGTGAGGAATATACTGGTAAAACAGATTTTTGGATGTTATTAGTAACGACAATTGGAGCCTATCAGTGCCTATGTCAGTGGGTGATGTGCCCAGAAACAGGTGAGATAGTAATCTCGTTTGCTAGCTCTACTAGAAGAGCCTGTTACGAGCCAGTGCATTACTTCAATTTCTACGAACTTCTTGAGGCAGGACCACCACCATAAACAAACCTTCTCCATTTTTTATTTTCATATTTTTTATAGGTAAATATGGTTCAAACCTTTTTTTCATCTTTTTTAAACTAACTACCCTACTTTTTGCATTTTTCATTTCCACCAAAATCCGCAAAATGGTGTGCCACAATTTAGCGGTGCTTTGAGTTGAGCACTGCTAAGTGTTAATATCAAAAAAAGGGGCATCTCGCCCCATAGAGACAGAGACCCTTTTGGGTATTGCTTTTTGCCAAGCCCGACAAATTATGGCAAATACGCAAAAATTTCTGCGATTATATCGGAGATATTATCGATGATTGTATCGACGATATTATCAAAGGTTTAATGGGGGAAATCAATGGTTATTTTCGTGAGATATAATAACATTGAATATAAAACTATATGATATTATTTCGATAGAGCCATACAGTGATGGTTTTGCACTTAGGAGATCTGGAAAGGAGGAGACCGAATACTTTAGTGGATTTTACAAATCAAGCATATATATCAATAATACAGCTAAGGGAAAAACATACAAGGAAACATTATCCGGCCTGATTTTGAAGTATTATATTGAAGGATTAGTTTCTCAAGAATCTACATAAAATTTTGGCTTCAATATTTTTCTTGCCGTAATAAACGACCAACATTGTTAACTACTCCGGGCTAAAGCCCAGAGGTTCTTACTCCGTCTTGACTAAATACTATTTACATATCGCTACGTATGAAAAACCATTTAATCCTGTCCTTTAAAAACTCTTTCTCATCAGCTCTCTCCCCCCTTTATCCGCTATCGCTCCTCTATATTCTTTTTCTAGCTCTTCCTCAATCAATATTTTGTCAACAAGTTTTAAATAAAGATTGAATAGCAGATCCAAATCCTTTCTTATGTTTACTAAGAGAGAATCACAATATTTGAGCTTTTTGAGAATCTGCAACAAATCTAGCAAAATACTTATATAAAAATTTTAATAAAGAGATGTGAACTCAGGGAATATAAAAAAAATTGCAGCATCAATTCTTTTCCTTATGCTGTTCACAAATTTTTTTTCATTTCAAGCCTCATCATTTCCACCAAATGATTTCCCGTTCCATCAGGAGATAGACATAGATGTCTCTGCCGACATGATGTACCAGCCGGTTGATATGAATATGCGTTTTACCCACCCCTGCTGGGCGGAAAATGAAACTGCCCATTCAATAAGGGTTATCTATGATGGTAATTCGGGAAAGGATGAGATAGAATCACAGGTATACAATCTCCATCATACCAATAATGGATATGTAGACTCATGCAATATCGTCTTTTTGCTGCATGGAGAAGGAAGATATTATGTATACTACAGCGACGAGGAAACCTCACCGCCGCAATATGCGGACCATGTAAGCGTTTCAGACGAATCATATTACTACGAGCCAATCCCCGGCTATCATATCAAATTGAACTATTACAGGGTGGAACAGGATGGTTACTGTGTATATGGCATAGGACAGGAAGGCTCATTTTTCGGGATAGACATGTCCCAGAAGGTCATAAAGCAGCTTGACGGAAAAAACGAATTCAAAACGTCCAACTGGGGACAGCTTGCGTCATTTGCCATGTTCTGGTACGGTGAACGGGACGAGGGAACAGATGAAAAGCTGCTGTCAAAGGAAGTCATCGTGGACGGCAACCTGATGGCTCGAGTTAGAATAGACAGCATGTCCTCAGACGAAAAAATGAAAACAACTGCTTTCTATACATATTACTACTGTCCGTCAAAGGAAAAAAGGTTGATAGCCGATGTGAAGCATGTGGCACTTGAAGAATGCAGGGTGCAGAAAATGGAGGAAGACGACGGCCTTTATGCATATCTTTTGACGGTAAAATGCAGGAGTTCTACCATACCTGAGCTGAATCTTGGCTATATTCCACCCTATCTTCATATAAATACAGAGGACGGAACCATCCATGAATATATGCTCAACCAGAACCCCGAAAATACAGATTACAACTGGCTCATATCCCCAGATGACGACATAGACCTTGGAATCAACCCGTGGTTCTCAATAGATGACGGCGAAGCAGGAAAGGCATATGCCCTGATATTCAAAAATAACAGCGTCAGCAATTACCAGAACGGCATACAAGTGGTTGCCACGGAAAAGCAGGAAATAAACATTCCCGGGCTGGAGGTAGATGGCGGGGGGATAAACGGGGGGCGGAATTCTTATGAGGCAGGTGGAATTCACGACCTTGTCATGCCCAAAGGTTTCACGGCGAAATTCACCGCCGAATTTTTCTCCTCCCCCGATGGCGGTCTGCCATCAGTTGAAAAGGAGGCAGATATATTCCATAAACTAATACCCTATAGGGTTTCTGGCAGCGGGGCAGGCGGCGGAGGCGGTGGGATATCCGGGGGAGAAGAAACCAGAAGATACTTGCTTGCTGTCTTTCCACATCTTGCCCCATCTGTACCGTTCTCATCGGCACTCTCCGTGCTTACCGGTATGAAATTGCCCGTACTGACAGTGGAGTTATGGAGAAACGGTACTTTTGTATCCTCGGGAGTATGCAGCAGGCTGCCGCTTGCCACCAATGCCGACGGGCAGATATCATTTGACTGGAGAAATTTTACTGTCATGAAGAAAACAGTGTTTCCAGATTTGAAGCCGGGGGAATACCTCGTAAAAGTTTTCAGGGGTGCATCCGGTGGGAGGTACGTGGGGGCCGAAACGATTCGCCTGGACGGAGATAAAACAATCCATATATTCTGCGGTTTTGAAGGAAGGGTCAAGCTGAATGTTTTTGACCGGAACGGAAAGGGGATAAGCAACGTCGATGTATCTCTGGAAAAGGATGGCAAGGTGTATTCGGACAACGTTACCAATGGAGAGGGAACGACAATTTTGAATGCACCTGCACCTTCGAAATATGTATTGAAGGCATTCTACAAGGGATTCTTGATATATAATGAAGATCTGCATCTCCCTACACTCCTTGACAGAAGAACCGAAGTGAAAATCAATGAACTGAAAGTCACGGTTACCGATGTCCTCGGGCTTTCCCCTGGAGTGAAACTTTCACCTGTTTTAACGAGCAGTGACATGGAAGAAAAGATGCTCGTATACGGCGAAGAGATATCCCCGGGGCAATATGTATTCGAAGGCCTGCCCTCCGCCCGTTATACGCTCCAGATAAGATACAAGTCGTTTCTTGTGAGCAGTGACATCAACCTGCCCGATGAGAGAGATGCGGATGTTCTGTTTCCTGCGGTCTACCCGCTCGATATATATCCACTTAACTCTAGAGGTATGACATTGAAAGGCGTGGATACGGAAATAATGAGGGATGGAAAGAGCATTGACCGCCGGACGGTTCCACCCGGGAACTATGCCGTAACGCTGCGGGACGGTAGCAAGATTATCGGCGAGAGAGAAGTCTTCGTCACGGAGGGCACCGAACTCAGTATGGTTACATCAAAAAATCCTTCATTTCCCGTAATTTTATTATCAGCCATTTTTATCTTTATTGTCCTCTTTCTCACAATTTTTGGTAGAAAAATCCCGCCCAACCAAATTCTCATGATTATATCCATGGCAACCATCATGCTGTCCGTGATTTATCCATGGTGGCACATGGAGGGGGAGAACAGAGGAATGGACATCTCTACCAATGTTTTTCTCGTTCCGGCAAAAATGGTAACGCTCGGAAGGGCTGACGGATTCATAAACGGGGAGGTGGCGGCAATGCCTCCGCTCTTCGGCACGATGATTTCCATGGTACTGGTATTCTCCGGCATAGCCATAATCGCAACCATCGCATCATTTCTGTCAAAACGAAAATGGATACATATCATTGCCATTCCGTCCGTAATTTCAGCCATTGCCATTTTTTCATACGGAATGTCCCAAATCGGTGAAGTTACCACCGGAAGCTTCTGGGGCAATGGAGACATATCTCTTTCCATACCCGGAAGCAGTGAAATAATGGTGTATTGCAAATGGTCGCCGGCTATTGGCTATTATCTGGCAGTTGCCTCATTACTTTTGCTGATTGCATCATTAGTAGTATCTATCAAATTTCTGAGCGATGAAGGCACATAGCCTAAAATGCTTTGTTATGTGAAGTTGCAGATTCATATTTCCATCACTTTACCCACTCCCCCCTCGATATACTTCTCTGGATATCGTAACTTTATTTCTGATTTAAACTGAGTGCAATGTGTAGGGCATATAAGCTCTAAATCTTTAAACAAATCAAACTCGTTGAATCCATGTAAGCCACCAATAATTCCATAGACCTTTCCAAATTGTGAAGCCACTGCAAGAATATGTGACATTTTTGGATGCGAGCAGCCTACAACTAAAACTATTCCCTTATCTGTTTTGACTGCCATAGATTGTTCTATGTTATCTATCTCACCAGTAGATAAGACATTTTCATGAATTTTTAGCGGGTCACTTGCATAAATCAATTCTTTTACTCCATGAACTCCTCTGAATGAAACAGGGGCATAAACTTTGACATCATTGTTTACATCAAGAAAAGCGGAAAGACCACCAATGTGGTCAAAATGTGGATGGGAAATAAATATTTCATCAATCGATTTCGGGTCAATGTTCATCTTTTTTATGTTTGACAGAAGTATTGAACCGTTTGCTCCCGTGTCGAAGAGGATTTTAGGGGTATTTTCTATCTCTACTAAACAGGAAAAACCCCAGTCTGCTTTAAGACCCTCTTTCCATACATCATTATCATAAACAATGGTAATTTTCATTTTTTTATCCTCGTTTTAGGACTCGCCCTCAAAATATATCTCCATTCTATCAAAAGCTTTATTTATCATTTCTTCAGGTACACAAAACGACAATCTTAGATGACCTTCCCCTGTCGGCCCAAATGCAATTCCGGGTGTCGTTGAAACTTTCGCCTCTTTCAAGAGTTTTTTGCAAAACATTGTTGAATCTTTACCTTCTTTTAACAATATTTTTGGGAACATAAGATAAGAGCCTCTTGGTTTTTGATATTCAAAAACTGAGTTAAGCTCATCAAGCCTTTTGCACATTAAATCACGGGTGGAGAGATAGTGATCCCTGAACTTTACAATACACTCTTGGGAACCTTGCAATGCTGCAAGTGCTGCATATTGGGAAGCTACAGGGGCACAAATGGCAAAAGGAATATGTGCTTTGGTAATCTGCGGAATCAGTGTTTCATCTGCATGCAAATAGCCGATTCTCCAACCTGTCATCGCATAGCTTTTTGTAAAAGTAAAGCAGCTAACTGCATTCTTCTTCATTTCTGGAATTGAAGCTATGCTAAAATGTTTGTGACCATCATAGGTAAAATATTCATAGGCTTCATCTGTAATAACCATTAAGTTGTTCTCTAGAGCAATATCGGCCAACTGACGGAGATGTTTCTCCGAAAAAACAGCACCAGAAGGGTTGCTTGGAGAGCAATACATAATTGCTTTTGTCTTAGGATTTACTGCATCTCTAATAGCATCGATATCTAGGGCAAATTCCTCTTCCTCAATCGTTGGAACAAGAACCGGTTTCCCTGAAGCAAGAATAACTTGGCGAATGTGAGTAGAATAGGTGGGAGACGGTAAAATAACTTCATCACCAGGATCAATTAATGCCATAATCGCTGCGGATAATCCTTCAATAGCACCGACGGTGACCAGTAGTTGAGAAACATCAGCACCTATATTGTTATCTTTTTTTAGTTTCTTGGCGATCTCTTTTCGCAATTCTAGTAGACCTGCATTTTCGGAATACCCGCCAACCAATCCTTCGTTAATTGCATTAACGGCTGCTTCTTTGATATGCCCTGGCGTGTCGGAAGTTGGCTTTGCCCAAGACAAAAATGCAACATCTTCAACTTCTTTTGATAATCTGGTCATTTCATGGATTGCAGATTTTTGTATCTGCATAATTCTATCTGATATCCTCCAATCTTCTTTCATTTTATTTTTCTCCTTTTCATGTACAATATACCTTCTATAAAAACTTTTCATAGTGTGCTAATTTTTTATCAATACTTCCATCTGGAAGCATCCAATCCGGATGTGGTTCTCCTCTTTCCTCCATTTGATAACGAATACAACTCTTCCAATCCCCTTTACAATATAGTTCCACCCATCTTTTATCTAATTTTTCTTCTTCGTAAAATCTCTTCATCGGGCATGCGGGGTACCATATACAATCTTTGAGTAACACTTTTATCTTACGGTAATTTTTTATCATTTCATCTTTAATATGGGGATGGTAAAGCATAGCGGCAGGATGCTGTAATGGTAATATTTTCCTATTGTTCATCAGAAAAAGTTTCCCGTAGATTGTATAAAATTCCTGCTTGGGCGGCAAAGGAATAGAATACTTCCTAAAGATGTAATTGGTCGCATGATGACCCAATGGAATCAATACTTTTGGATTTATCAGTTCTATCTCATTGTCCAAGTAATCACTACATATATCAATCTCATCCTGCTTTGGCTTCCTATATCTTGGAAGCATACATTTAACCAGATTTGTCATGTATATATCTTTTCTACTGACATCGTCCGCCATAAATAGTTCATCTAATACTCTTCCCGAAGGGCCGATAAACATTTTTCCTTCTCTATCTTCATTTTCCCCAGGCGCTTGAGCAATCAGCATGAGTCTGCTGCTCAGATTTCCCTCTCCACAAACAGCATTTATTCTGGTTTCCGACAATCGGCATTTGTTGCATTTCCGTATCTCTTCATTTAAATCCACAATTTCCATTACAATACTGCCTCTACCCGTTATACTTTTGATATCCAATAAGCAATAATCTTAATTTCATATAATGGTTTCGGCGTATGAGAAGTTCTGAAGTAATTTTGATGAGCATAGCACCGCATACACCGTATTATCTGCCGTGCCTTATGTATATAAGGTTTGATGTCTCTTTCCTCCGACACATAATGCCAAATGTCATGATCGAATACAGATTTATCAATTCCCATTTCTTTGCTTGTTTAGAAGATAGTGAAATAGATAGTTCAGAACGTATACTATTCCAAAATTTTTTATTTGATGACAACATACTCCATTCATGCAGGAAATTCTTTCTCTTCCTTCAAAAGAGCTACGCGAGGAGTTGGGCAAATCCGAGGAAAAGTATCAGCAGATGAGGGAAAAACGAGACGAACTGAATAAAATGGCAAAGGTCCTCCGGGAGGAAAGAGATCTCTTAAATCAGGAGAAGAAGAAATTTGTCGAGGAGATGAAAAACGTAAAGAAGATAAGGGATGACATTGTAAACGAGATGAAGGAGCACAAGAAGAAACGTGCAGAATATCAGTCTCAGGGCAAATCCCTAATTCAGACAAAGAAAAAACAGAAGGGTGCATACAAAGGTAATGTGTTCTTTCAGGCCAAGGAGTTGAAACTCGAAATAAGGAAGATGGAATACGAGCAGGAAACAATGCCCATGAAACCCAAAGAAGAGGATCGGATAATAAAGGGAATAAGGGAGAAAAAAAAGGTATACGAAAAGCTGATGGAAGAGGTGGAAAAGCAGAAGAAGGTGGAAGTTGACCTTACGGATCTGGACAAATCTATAGACGAGCTTTTTAATATGGCAGATAAGGAACATGAGATGGTGGTCAAATATTACCAAGAGAGTCAGCAGTATCATGAAGAATATGTAAAACTGGTCGGGGAGGTTTCAAAACTAATAAAAGAGGCAAATGACAAACACAAGGAATACCTAGAAACAAAGAAGAAAGCAGATGAGATTCACCAGAAAGCAGTTCAGATGCTCGGGAAGGTAATTGCAATAAAGGAAGAGCGTAAGAACAGGTACAAGAAAGCAAAGGACATGATAAAGGAACAAAATTTAAAGGCAAGAAAGCTACTCGATGAGGAAGATGCTATCTTGGACAAGCATATAGAAGAGTTAAAGAAGAAAGGAAAGATAACAATAGGGGTGTAATGCCATATGCCAGCAATTATACTCTTAGGGCTTCAGTGGGGAGATGAAGGAAAGGGAAAGGTAACCGATTTTTATGCAGGATATGCAGATTGTGTCGTCCGCTTTCAAGGTGGCAACAATGCAGGGCATACTGTAATCGTGAATGATAAAAAATACAAGTTTCATCTAATGCCCTCGGGAGTGATACAAGGCAAGGAGGTTATCATCGGCAATGGCGTGGTGCTGGACCCTTCTATCCTGATACACGAAATTGATACGCTTAGGAAGAGTGGAATGGAACCACTGATTCATATAAGTGACAGAACAAACATCATAATGCCCTATCACCGCATTCTCGATGGGGCCGAGGAAAATCTGTTGGGTAATAAAAAAATAGGGACTACAGGAAGAGGGATAGGCCCCTGTTATGCCGATAAAATTTCCCGCTTTGGAATTAGGATGGGAGACCTTGTCAACGAACGAACCCTGAAAGAAAAGTTGAGAAGGATTGTCCCGATAAAACAGGCAATGATGGATGCATTTGGCTCCGGAAAAAAACTGGATATTGATGAAATATTTGCCGAATATTCAGCATACGGCAAAAAACTCGGGAAATATGTTACGGATGCAACTATATACATAAATGAAATGCTCGATAACGACAAAACTGTCCTGTTTGAAGGTGCCCAGGGCTGCATGCTTGATATTGACTTCGGCACATACCCCTATACCACTTCATCACATCCAATCGCCGGCGGCGCCTCTATCGGTACCGGTGTCGGCCCGAAGAGATTTGACAAGGTCGTAGGTATTCTCAAGGCATATACCACAAGGGTTGGTGAAGGGCCCATGCCAACAGAGCTCACCGATGAGATAGGTGACCATCTTGTGGAAAAAGGGAAAGAGTACGGTACTACCACTGGGAGGAAAAGAAGGTGCGGATGGCTCGACCTCGTTGCCGCCAGACATGCATGCAGGATAAATTATGTCGATGAGATTTCAATAACCAAGCTGGATGTGCTTGACGAGCTTGAAAAGGTTAAATTGTGCAAGAAGTACGAATGCGATGGAAATGAAATTGGAGATTTTCCTTCATCCCTGTCACTGCTCTCGAAATGCAGACCCGTATACGAGGAAATGGATGGATGGGAAAATACAACAGGGATTGAAAATTACGATGGCCTGCCGTCCGAGGCAATAAGATATCTCAATGCCATATCGGAATGGTTGGGCGTACCGATAAACATAATATCCGTCGGTCCCTCGAGGGATGAAACAATAATGCGTCAGGTCTAAAGCTCGAGTTCGTTGCTTATACTATTCATCGCTTCAAGTGCTAGTTCAAGAAATTCTTTAGGTGACAAACCAATCTCACTGCATATCCGTATTCTGTCTCTGTCAACCCGTCTTGCAAATGATTTGTCCTTGAATTTATTCATGACAGAGCTAATTTTCACCTCCGACAACTTTTTTCCGGGCATCACAAGGGCAGTGGCAACCACAAGCCCAGAGGCGGCATCGGCGGCAATCAGGGCTTTATCCATCAAACTTTCTGCTTTAACACCTGTTCGTTCATTATGGGCTTTTATGGCATGAAGGGCATCTTCCGGCAGCTTTCCTTCAAGCATTTTTGCAGAAATAAGCCCGTGTTCATTCATATTTGATTTTTTGTAATCTATATCGTGAAGCAAGCCAGTCAATTTCCAAACTTCCGCATCCTCACCAAACCTCTCTGCCATCTTATTCATTATCGCCCCAACTGCCAGCATATGCTTCCTGAGGTTTTCCATATCGATTTGCCCAAGCATTTCCATTGCCTCCTTATTGGATATCATAAAAGTTAAATGGTTTAGCGTTTAAAATGATAACGAATAAAAAAAGAAAAAAGTCAACTTTTGAATTATTCTACTATTATGTCAGGAAATAACAGACAAGTTACTTATCTAGTTTCCACATTAATAGGACTGCCACATCTTGGATTCGAGCATTTTACTACTTTATTACCACCATCCTTTATGTACTTTAGGAAAGCCCCACATTCTGGACACAAGAATTCTTCATGAAGAGTATGAACACCATTACAAAATGATCTCACTTCTTCAATAGACAAATTACCAGCCACAATATTATCATGAGAAAGTAAATTTGCCATAAACATTGTGCCTCGTAGTTCCGAAAATCTATTCAATATACGACCTTTCAACTCACAGTCGTCTTTTAAAAGATCCCGTATCCTCTTTTCTGCAGGATCAAAAAGTTCATACAAAGTATATTTCTCTCTCTCCTTGAATTCAACCTGAGCCTTCATGCCCTCACAAATTCTTTTCAACAGCCACTCTAAATATGTTCTGGCATCACTTCCCGCCCTTCTATCCCCTTGAGTTAGTTTTTCTTCAATCTTTTCCCATTGTGGTTTATAGTTACTTAACAATGGGCCAGAGTTTTCATCCCAATCGATTATTTCTAAATTCATAAAGGTGTGTTGTATTCCTTTACTACGTTGAAATGCAACAAGTTGCTCGTACCATATTTCGTCACAAGTGGTAATAATCAGTTGACAATTCCCAAATTTGTCAAAGAGAAGATGAGGTATCTTTTGTCTGTGAGTACTATCTATGGTGGTAACTACATCATCTAGGATAATCAATGGGCAACCTTGATTAAATTTTTTTACAAAAGCTAGAAAAATACATAAACCAAGCGAATCTAAATGTCCCTCACTTGCAAATGCCCTAGGATCCTGATCTTCATGACCAAATGATTCCATGGTAAGGCTAGTGCTGGCTCTTCTAGCAACACTAAGCTCAATATTGGTGTGGGATTCCCCGGGATGAAGGGCAGAATAAAATTTTTGGATATCCTCAGTAATTGCATCATATATCTCTTGAACTTTTTCTTTTTTAGTTTCTAGAAAGTTTGTGTATATTTTCTCAGCAATTTTGCAATAATTAGTATATTGCTTGAGTTCAATGTTTATCTTATTATAGTCTTCGACACAAATATTTTCTCATTGAGCCAACACAATTTCTGCTAACGGTGCTAAGAATTTTCTCATCCAGCTTTTGGCAAAACTTAGTGAGGATGAGAAAATATAGAACAATGTTTCAACAATTTCTTTCAGCTCTTCCTTGCACACTACAAACATCGAAGAAATATACCTTTTCACACTCTTCCATATGAATTCTATTGGATTTAGATCTGGAGAATATGGTGGGGGGAACACAAGAGTTATGTCAAGCTTCTTGGCTGTTTCCATTACCATTTTACTCTTATGAGATCTAAAGTTATCCAATATCACTACAATTCTGTTCTTTCCGTTCTTCTTCCTAATCTCATATAAAAAATCACTTACATCTTCTTTCTTGGAAGATTCCTTCGTAGAATAAACGCTTTTCCCGTTCAATGAATAAAAACCAAATGAGTTTATCCTTTCTTTCTTCTGTGTATTTTTCTTTATCCTCAGCTTACCAAATGACCATAATCTTGCAGTATTAACATTTGGGTAATGAGAGGATTCATCAAGAAAACAAATAACTGCATCATCTATTTTTGCTTCTTCTAATCTTTTTTTAAAATCTCCTCTGCATCTTTTGGTCTTCTAAAATCATTTACATATGGCTTCTGATATTTCATGCCCAATTTTCTCAATATCCTTGCAACATGCCTAAAGGTGTATCCTATACCAAACTCTATCTTTATCAGATTCCTTACATCTCTTGTTGTCCAGTATTCCTTTTGTTTCAGCATATCCTTCAGTTTCTTTATGAAATCCAAGCGAGAAAACCCAGACCTTTAGGTCTGGGATGAATCGCCTGGAAAATTATAAAACGCCGATAGGCGTTTTCTTCCCCTTGAGGGGAAAGCCACGCAATTTATTGCGTGGAAGGGGTGACATCTTCATCTGATAGTCTTCTTTTTCTCCCAGGTTTTTCCCTTGTCTTCAATCCCTCAATTCCCTCTTTCTCATATCTCTTCTTCCATGTATAAACTGTTCTCTCTGTCACCCTCATTATCTTTGCTACCTCCTTTTGTTTGTATTCCTCCTTTAAGAGAATTATCATCCTCAATCTATCCCTTACTTTGGGATTTTTTTCTTTCCTTAATCTATCTTCTAAAGTGCATACTTTATCCCCTCGCATAAACACGTAAAAGTCGAAGGTATATATGTCTTACACTATAATTTTTGAGACCAGATTATTAACTTCACGTAGTAACACTATTATTTCAAAGGCTTCATGCTCCTTTTCAGTTAAATAGATTTTCCTCATAAAATCTCTAGCTTTAACCGAAATAGCTGAAAATATTGCAACAATATTATTGGTAATCCCTTTAAATTCATCAGTGGTTATTTCCCCTTTAAAATCTTTTGCAAGATTAGTTTTTTCAATGAATTCATTCAAATCAACAAGCCCTTTTTCGAGAATCTTCTTTTCCTCTCCTAATTCTCTAATTGACTCGATTTTGTCAATTAAACCCCGTATATTCTCAATTAATCTGAAAATTTTATGAGTTATAGACTTAGACGTTCTCTCGATAGCGGATTTTTCTTCGGAAAGTTCACTCATTAACTCCAAACGTTGCTTAATTTGACCAAGTACTTCTTTTCTATTAATTTTTTGTTGACAGAGAGGGCAAACATCCATATTTTCCCTGTCAATAACATCCTGACCGATATTAAGCAAATCAACTATTGCCAATTCAATATGGGCATTTTTTTCCTTTAATTCAATTTTCTTTTCATTGAATTCATTAATTTTTTGAATAATGTTTTCGTCTATTGTCACTGTCCCTACTGAAGATAAAATATGTCTCATATTTCCATACTCAGTGATAGCTTCTTTCTCTCTTATCGAGCTCCACAAATTTCTAGCATGTTTATTCATCTTTTCAAATGAAGAAACCGGTGGTAAATTTTGTTTAGCTAAAGTACGATTTAGAGGTGTTAAGATATCACCTAATTCATTTATGTCGGTGCCTAATAGTTTTGAAATTTCTTCTAATAACTCTTTTATACCATCCTTAAAATTTTCTATCTTACTTTCAAGGTCTTCCCAAAGCCTTTTCATATTCAGTTCAACAGAATCCAATGCCTCTACGCCGATTATATTCCCTATTGCACGAGATCTCTCCCTTGGTTGGCTATTAATAAATTCCAGGACTTTAGCTCTTCTTAAAGTAAAAACTCCCTCTTGTGCAACCCTAAAATATTGTTCGAATTCTGGTGGAGGGGTAGGCTCGGAATCGTAGGTTCTGTTTAATAGAATATTCCCTGGATTAAACTCAACTTTAATATCTATATCCTCTGGACCAAAATTTTTATGAGGTCCATGTTTGACCAAGGATAAGCTTTGCACTCCTTCAAGATGTGATACCTTTCCCCTAAAGAAAAATTCAATGGCATCAACGATTGAGCTTTTACCGGTTCCATTTCCCCCTTTTATAAGCAGATTTCTACCATCAAGATTTAATTGCAGCTCGGGTATCCCACGAAATGCATTTATTTCAATTCCTTTAATTTTTATCAGTATCCTCACACCTCTCTTTTATAATCTCAAAAATATTTTCTTTGGAATCTATGCGATTAGTAGTTTTTAATTCCCTTAACCCGTCAACAACGGAATTTGGAAATTCTTCATCATTTTCTAATTTTTGAAAAAATTCTTCAAATATGTCTTCTTTTACACCCATTTATTTCCCCATATAAAGGATAAATAACATACTAATATATAAAATTTCATTTTATTAAGCCAAGAATTTTGAATTATTCCATTATTATGTCGAGTGAACTAAAATATCATAACCACTGCCTTTTCCATCACCAGAAATCAAAGCAAAACCCAAAGAACGTCCAAATATCAACAGTTATCCAAAATTCGAGGCTTTTCATATCATCTTTATGTTATCACGTTTTATATTTCTTTTCTCATCCTGATATAACACCCTCGAAATGCAGCCTAACGGCTTCCCTTATATTTTTCGTTAATTCATCCAACGTTTTCCCTCATCTAACAGTTTCTCCTCGAACTCCTTAAGGTTTTCCACAACATGCATTCCTCCCCTTATCCCGTTTCTGTCTCTGTCAAGATAGAATGCTTTGATGCCTGCCTTCGATGCCGCCAGGTAGTCGAATTCCCAGTTATCGCCCACATGAATAATCTCATCTCTTTCAACGTCAAGAATTTTGCATATCCTTTGATATACTTCTGGACTTTTCTTTGTACACCCGAAATCCGTGACTGCCGAAAATATGTATTCAAATTTTCTTTCAAGGTCCAGCACCTTGCTTTCGACATCTATGAACTCCCGGGCGGCATTCGATGTTATGATAAGTTTATGCTTCTTGCCGAGGCTGTCCAGCACTCCCTTTACTTCGGGATAAAACCGAAGCATATTAGCATGCTCCTCGAGTAATTTTCTCCAGTTGCAATCAAGCCCGAACTTATTAAGCCAGTATTTTATGTCATACCATTCAACGGCATACTCACCCACCTTCATATACTCACTTTCCAGATGTTCCTTTGCTTCCCTAAAGTCCATATTATTCTTCTGGGCATAAATTTCAGGGATTGCCTCAAGCCACACATGCTCCACATAATTTTTTCGAACAAGAGTGCCATCCATGTCAAAAGATATTATTACAGCCAATCAGTCACCCACCAGATATGTCCTGCCTCCCCATTTCACTATTTTCACCGTTTTCCCCACCTCCATTTCATCAGGTTTTGACAGCACAACCGTTCCGTAATTCTCCGGGTCAAGAATCTGCACCTCCTTCTCCTTCTTTGAAAGAACAATCGCTTCCATTTCCTTCACGTCCAGAACCTTTGCCTTCGCCATCTCGCCCCTGTAAAAATATTTCCTCTCACCCTTTATCATGTCCCTCATACCTATCCTCTTTCCCATGTCGAATATTCTGTAGACACTGCCATCGATTTCAACATACCCGTTTTTTGAATAGCCGGGAATCCTCACGATATATGTATTCCTGTAAATCTCTCTGCCATCCTTCATGCCGACCAGTGAAGGTGAAATGCTGGCCTCACCATGAAATGCCTCATTCAAAATTTTTGCAGCGGACGCAGCCATTTTTTTGTCCCCGATGTAGTAGTCCACACCCCCGTGCTTTATTTCCCTCTTTGATACATAGCCCCCACCGTATTCTGATGCTCTTTTGTACACCACTTCATCGCTCAACTCCATCTCCCTTTCCGCCACCTCCCCGTCTTCTTTTCTTATCTGTAGAATTGCCTCAAAATAACCGCCTTTCATCCTAGAGCATGTTTCACATATGCTATTTTTTATCTTTATGCCGATCGTTCCCTCTTCGCGTATAGTAAAGCCATGAAATTCCCCAGTACATATAACCTTATCTTCCTCCAACTGTACGCTAAAATTTGTTAGCCCCTCATGCCTGATATTCTCCTCCAGAAAATTTTTGAGTATTACATCCATCTCGCCATGCATCCATTCTCCACCTATTTTGTAAGCATTGCAATTCCTGCACACGGTAATGCTGATATTGTCCGGTATATCAAAAAATTTGTTACTTTTGATATAACACTTGATGCATAATCCGCCAAAAAGCTCATCTGTTTCCTTTCCACATTCCACACAAAACATATTATATCATCAACGCAAACTGTGCATGGGGAACCTCCCCTATGTTTAAAACATTTTCTTTCGATATGAGTCCTATCCTTATCCCGCATCCGATGCACCTCTTGCCGACCAGATTTGCTATTGTCGCCTTCCGGAGGTGGGTTTCCAGCAATTTTTCGTCACCCCGTATACCATAATAAAAATTCCTTGATACCTCAAATTTTATTTCTCCGTGCTCCAGTGTTTTTCCAATTAATTCCGTATCGCATGCTGCTACCAGTATATCGCTTCCCATCACGTATGTCTTAATGAATATTTCATTCACTGGTAAGTCTGTATTTTCCCCTTTTAGGCTCAAATATTATCCCTCCTCTTATCATCTTGCTCATCATACTTTCCACGGTTTTTTCATCCAGTCCCTCTCCCATTGCCCTCGTCTTTATACCATCCATGGATGCAGATTCCCCTTCATCGCAAATATTCCGTATTATGGTGGTCAATATTTTCATCTTGTCTTTCTGGCTATGGGAAATACCAGATGTTATTATGTCTATGTCCAGATCTCCTGTCTCCCTGTCCATCCCCACCTCCCTCAGATAGTAGTCCACAATGTCAATAGCCCTCTGTGCATCCTCCACTGTCACAACATCCGAGAGGCGTATGCGGGCGGATGCCTCCGCTATGCGGACAAATGCTTCCAGTTGTCTCGGCGTAAACGGCACGGAATCCCTTGATGCCGCTCTCACATCGACATAATAATTCTTCAGATTTTCGATCGCTTCTTTAGACATTACCGGAAATACGCTTCTTTTTGCATAGGCAATATACTTTCTGAAAAATTCCGGGTCGATCGACGGCTTTACCATTCTCTCCAACTCATCGGAGTATTCTTCCCCTGCATGCTTTTCATGCTCCATCTTTTCTCCAATCGAATGTACTTCCAGGATATGACTCGCCAGGCTTGTGTCCCTTCCCCTGTCAGGGCGGTCGGTGACAGGAAATATCAAGTCAAATCTGGAGAGAAGGGCAGGAGGCATATTTATCTGGTCGGAGATTGAAGCAAATTCGTCGAAACGTCCGAATTTCGGATTGGCGGCACCCAGCAATGAACACCGTGATTTCAACGTGGCATTTATTCCTGCCTTCGCCACCGAAATCTCCTGCTGTTCCATTGCCTGATGAAGGGCTGCCCTGTCCTTTGGATCCATCTTGTCAAGCTCGTCAACACATGCAACCCCCAGGTCAGCCAGTACAAGCGCTCCCGCCTCCAGCGTCCATCTGCCCTCCCCGAACTCGTCACTTCTGACTGCCGAGGCGGTCAAACCTGCAGCACTGCTCGATTTTCCCGAGGTGTAAACGCTGCGGGGCGCAAGAAGGGAGATATATCTTAGCAACTGGCTCTTTGCAGTACCGGGGTCACCCACGAGCAGAATATGGATATCGCCCCTTATACGAGTGTTGTCGGGCATATGTTTCGCCACGCCGCCGAACAGCTGCAGGGCAAGAGCATCCTTCTCCGTATCAAGCCCGTATATCGTGGGTGCAATCGATTCCCTTATTTTGCCGTATATAAGCGGGTCCCTGCTCATCTCCAGTATTTTTTCCTCGTCTTCATCGCTTATCAGGACTTCCTCGAATGCCTGCTCTTTCTGCTCAACGGTATTTGCATCCATGACCTTGTTGAATTCCGTGAGTTTTATGGTTCCTCTTCTCCTCTGCTGCCCGTGCAGTATACCGTTCATCATAACCCTGTCACCGGGAACGATATTGCCGACAAGGTCATCCTCCAAGTGAATTGTAAGGCGGAGGGGCTGGGCACCACCCCGCAAATCTTCCGGATTCTCCTGTATCTCTATTTTCTGTGAATCGATGAATCTCGACTCCTCGGTAAGCAACCGGAACGATGACTTTCTGCCACACCCCCCCTGGTCTTCGTAACACTCCAAGGGTTCCTTCAACACAGTATCGTCCTGTGAAACCCTTATTATAGCACCACACCTCAAACATTGAAAGGCTGCATTCTCCAGTTTGGGTCTCACCTCCGTAACCTTTTTGACAAGGCCGTCGGCAGCTATGAATTTGCCAAGATGCTGGGAACGCAAGTCCCGTATTCCTATCTTCTGTATTTCTGGAAGATTTTTTACCCTAAAATGAAGCTGCGGCGGAGGGTCAACGGGCATGTCCACCTTTCTAAGAGCAGTTTCCGCTGCGTACAGGGAAATATAAGGCTTCTCAACAAGTAATTCCGCCATCTCAGCATCATGGGCGTCTATGGTCCAGTAATCAAGAATCAGACTCTTTTTCTCGGGATACATGAGGGCTATACTATCTATTTCCTCCTTACAATAGTCGTAAAAAAACCGTTCCCACTTTTCAATAAGGGTGTCCAGGCCAGCATCTGCAATCTGCATGCAGAAATAATGGGGCTGGGGTAAATAAAAGTTGGGAGAGAAAAAAGGGGTTCTGTAACATCTGAGGGTGATAAAACACCGATTGTTATTTAAGTTTATTTTGGTTTAATATTAATGGCTGATGAATATCACGAAATAATGAATCTACGAGCATTATGGAGTAAAGCCATTATGACATGGACTCAAATATTAGACCTCTTGCGTAATAACGATTTTGAGCAGCGATTCACTTTCTGAAGTAAAATTTTGAAAAAAATCATATAAAAATAAATATCCCTTCGAAATAAGTCCATTAAATATGAGGGGATAAGA
>Ga0315549_1002254_pt1 | contig 18595 bp, 16 predicted proteins | sample SalMarSW160200MG_FD_203101 | JGI IMG/M metagenome (GOLD analysis project Ga0315549, IMG submission 203101) | Salt marsh sediment microbial communities from the Plum Island Ecosystem LTER, Massachusetts, United States - Salt Marsh Sediment SW1601-200 ... | reverse complement strand
TTTACTCCATTGCGTCATATCAGTCCATGTTAGCCAGCCGATCCATGCCAGAATAAGTGCCGCGGAGGCAACTAAAGACAAGACTATTATATGTGGCATGAGACGGGCAAAACCAAACTTTGAAAGCGGTAATTCTCTTGGCATTTTGTCTCCTCACTGTAATTTTTCGGATGCTTAAATCTTATTTTAAACGGCTATTTAGTTTTGATGAATCCAGAATAAGTTTCAGGAATTCAGAATAGTTTTTCATTTTGGTTTCCTAAACACTTGAATGCCCTCTATCTCAGTGAAATAGCTGAATCCGACTTTAGCGAGTTCGCATGCTTCTTTCAAGGTTTTGGCGGTTTTCACGTGATAGTCGCTGCTTTCAAAATGAACGAGATGTGTGTAAATCATGGTGCTGCTTAACTGTCTATGTCCGAGCATTTCTTTGACGTGAAGTATGTCCTTGGTGCGGTGATATTCCATTGTAGCCTTCCAATGCCTAAGTGAATGAAAAGAGATTTTGAGTAGCCTAGGATTCTGTAGTTTTTGAGCTAGCCTCTTCCTTTGAGTGGTGAAGTTGTATCTGTGCGCTATCAGTGAGGTGCCTCCGAAAACTTTGGTTCCTGTCTTGGGGAGTGTGTTGAGCATAGCCAGGAGTTTGCTGCTTACTTTGAATTGTCTGGGAGTACCATGTTTCTCAGGTGTGCAGGTGACTGTGCGGTTTTCGGTGTCTATGTCAGTCCATTCAAGATTCCAAGTTTCTCCGATTCGCATGCCTGTTTCTTTTAAGAGCTGAAGGCTTGTAGCTACTTTCTTTCCGCAACTCGCAATCAGGGCGTCAATTTCTTTTTCGTGAGGAACGAAAGGAAGTTTCTGAACAGGTTTGTAGCGTGGAGGCTTCCAATCAAGCCCCACCATCTCTACAAAGGTGCTGTATGCCGACACTAGACCGGCTTTGTAACTGTTTTTCCATTCGTCATTTGCTATGGTTTTCTTCACATTTTCTGGATCGAACGGGTTTGCTCCAAGTCGTATCAACCGCTCTAAGCGCTGAACTTTCGCTTCAATAGTTGATTTTTGATAGCCTTGCTTCTTTAGATACCATAGATACTCTACAAGTTTTCCTTTCAAGGTTGCAGTGTCTTGTATTGTGGCTCCCGCAGCCTGCTTTTCTGTTCGGGTTTCCACTTTGACCAAGTTTTTCGTCCCCTTTGGCTGGGTGACGCAGATTTGGCGATTAGAAAGTAAGCTGGGAAGCCTATTTAATGGCTCTCTATGAACACTTTGAACAGATTCAGGGTCGTCAGAGCCGTTCAAACTTGTTTCACTGAATCGGTAGCCGCATTCTCGGCATATGTAGCGTTGTATTTCACCGTAGTTTGTGTAGCGTATGCCGTCCTTCCAGTTTCTCTCGCTTCCACATTCAGGACATACAACGGTGGACAGTGCTTGCAGCTTCTACTCGCTCTCCCTTTTCACAAATAACACGAATTTCAAGGATGCAATTTTTCTGTAAAATTATGCCTTTACCTGATCCACTTGAACACTTAAGGCTTTCAATGGTCCTGTCATGTTCGATATAAATGGAATCGTTTACTTCTGCAGTTAGCCATCCCGATGTTTCTCGTTCAGCAGCGTCAGGAATAGTGTGATTGAGGATATGATGCAAATAGCGGATATAGACTGCTGAACCTTTTGGGACGGCTTCACTCATTACCTTTCACCTATTTTGGGTTCTTGCCTCCGTCCTGTTTATTTGAAGAAGTTGTCAACTTTGACGCTCTTGTCTAGCTTAACGTAATTTTCGGTTTTGCAAAATTTTATGATGCGACTGATCAGCGGATCTTTTGGGTTATCGAATTCTTTTTTGAAGCCTATTCTGCCTGCTGCAACCCTAACTACGGTCTTTTCTTCTTCAGCAGCTAAAATCTGATAGACTGTCTGAGGTTCAGTGCCATACTGTTCCATTATTTTCCAGTCATCAACAAGATAAACCAACAAATTCACCTAAAACTATGGTAATCCCATAGATTAAGTGCTTTCTGGGTACACCAAAGAGAGTAGTCTCTTTGGTGGGGCGTACAAAGAGACTATTACATTTATAAGGAAGTAATTATTGCTCCAAATCTTGGAATGCCTCAAGTGCACTAAGGATTCTATCATAGCCGGCTTTCTTTACAAAATTGTCTAGGTCAGTTTGTGTTAAGGCAATAGCGAGTTCTGCTCGTGGGGTTAGTTGATAAAGTGAGGTTTCGGTGCCCTGCATTGTTTCTGTTTCACCTACTTTCATAATGTAATCTTGCTCGTGCAGTGACTCAATTCTTCGTATTATAGTCCAATATTTGAGATTAGCCATCCCTTTTTGTTTTATGAACTGAGTGAAAATTTCCCAGGCTGTTTGTGGGCTTTTTTGTTCAAGGGAGTAAATTATGGCATGGTTAAGTTTAGCTTCTCGATCCTTGAAAACTGAAAGCCTTACTTTTTCACTCTTGGACCTGGGCACTCTCTAGTCCTACCAACTCTCTGGTAGCAGAAAATAGATACAACCTAAGCATTCACATTTTTACACAATTTCATGCACGAAAAACCCCCGAGAAAACGTTTCTGCGTGCCGAAATGCCCTATAGCAAAAACGTTTCGGCATGCCCATATTTGAATGCCTGTTACATTTTCATGTTAAAACTGGGGCTCTGAAGTGTGTTTTGGCGATGTTTTTGCGGGGAGTAATTCGGCGTGCAGAAACGTTTTTGCGAGTGACGAAAAGCTATTGGGACAGGACGACTACAAGCTTGCCGTTCTCGCAAGTTACGATGATTTTTAAATCTTGGTTAAGGAAAGGTTTCACTATGTCATGATATTTAGTAGGAATTGGTACAAAGATGCGCTCATACGCATACGTGTATTTATTGCCAAGATATCGTTTCTTGGACACTCTACGATAAATCCTAACCAAGATGGATTCCTTCAAAGTTTCTTAAATAACGATGGGATGCGGGAACATTTTATCTTCGATTCTCAGTCTGTTGGGCTTCTTTTCTTTGGGGACGCGCGCGTGAGGTGGATAATGGTTAGTCGTTGTATTACACGCGCGCGTCTGGGCTTTCCTTCGTCGTCGTATCACTTGGTTTCATGGCACTCACGATTGGCTTGGAGGTGGTCGTGTTCCTAACTCAACTGCGGGGGTTATTGTTTGGTTGTTTCTTACTATTGTTACGCTGATTGTTTGTCCTGGTAAAGTGTAATCTTCTAGGTAAGTTGAGAGATCGTCCATGCTAGTTATTCGTGTTTCGTTGATGGCTATTATGATGTCGCCACCAATAGTTACCCAGTTTTCCGCGATTTGGACTTGTTGTGTTCCGCCTTGTAGGCCTGCTTGGTCTGCTGGTCCTTCGTTTACGACTTGGGCGATTAGCCAACCGTAGGTGATGTTGGTGTTCATTGCTGTTGCGATTTCATAGGTCATATCTATTCCCGCTGCGCCTAGCCAAGGATGCTGAGTGTATGAGCCCTCCGTGACTAAAGATTCGATTTCTCGTAGTATCGTGGTGGAAGGAATTGCGAAACCTAATCCTTGAGAGTTAGCCACGATAGCTGTAGTTATGCCAACAACTTGACCTTGATAGTTCAAGAGCGGACCTCCTGAGTTGCCAGGGTTGATTGGTGCAGTTATTTGGATGATGTTGGCTATCGCGTATCCGCCTATTGTTTCTGCAGTTAGTGTTCTTCCGAGCGCGCTTACTATGCCCGTGGTCATTGTTCCAGCTAGTCCAAAGGGGTTGCCGATTGCTATGACTGGGTCACCCACTTTTAGTGTTGATGAACTGACGATTTCGAGAGGATTGTATTCGCTCTCTGGGGCGTCTGTTGAAAGCACTGCGAGATCTGCATATAGGTCTGAGCCTAGAACCGTTGCTGCGTATCCGTTTCCGTTTATGAAGGTTACGGTGATGTTGATTGCGTTGTTGACTACGTGGTAGTTTGTGAGGATTACCATTTGTCCAGTTAAGTTGTAAACGAATCCTGACGCTTGGACTTGTGTGTATATTGGGGGTCCCCAGAAAGTGGTTTGCTCTATGACTCCACGAATTACGACAAGAGAGTCTTTGATTTCTTCGTATAACTCGGAGAGAGATGTGTTATCTCCCAAGACGTAAGTAGTGTTTTGATCAGTGATGTTTTGGGTGGGTGGAAGATTTGCGAGTTGCTCTTGTAGCGTCGAGACTTGATTCTGCAGATCAGTGATGTTTTGGGTGGGTGGAAGATTTGCGAGTTGCTCTTGTAGCGTCGAGACTTGATTCTGCAGATCAGTGACCTGTTTCGAGACTATTGAATAACCTAGGAGTCCTGCCGTGACTGCGCTGACTAGAACAGCTACTGCTATAAGGACTGCGGAGAAGCGGGTTATTCTTTGCTTTTGAGAGTTTTCCAATTATAACCCTCCTTGCCTACTTTGCGCATTAAATTCATCAGGTGAAGAAAAAGGGTTGAAGACTATTTTGATTATGCCTCGTCTTTCCAGTCTTTCCATAGCTTCAAGGAACCGGTGATGCTGTTTTTCCTTCAACTTAAAATGTTCCAACATATCCTTTACCGAAGATTGAGTGCATCCACAATGTTGAAACTGTCGCCGCAAGTAATTCACGACAAGCCGCTCTACTGTTCCGCATTTCCATGTGGTATCTCGAAGTAGAACAACGAATGCTTTAAGCCGTCTTTGAGACCTGATTCCAGATATCTGAACCAGAGCTTTCACCTCTATAATCGTTTGCCACAACCCGCACAGAAAGTATCGTCTGGTTGGATTTCTTTTCCACAATTAGAGCATGTTAGTTTCATGAGGTGCGATCCTTTCCTCTCTTTTTTCAACAATTTTCCGTCGTTGAGAAACAGCATTCTGCCTGCACGCGAACCTACTTGCCTGTCGTGAGTTACCATGACAATGGTGGTTCTTTGGTCGATGTTTAGTTTGCCCAGTAGCCTAACGATTTCATAGCTGGTTTTTGAGTCCAGGTTGCCCGTGGGTTCGTCAGCGAGAATTATGGCTGGGTTGTTCGCCAAGGCTCTTGCGATGGCGACTCTTTGTTGCTCTCCTGCACTTAGTTTATGCGGCCTGTGTTCTTCTCTTTCTGACAGCCTAACCATTTTCAGTAGCTCGCGAGCCCTCTTCTGTATTTCACCCTTCGACTTTTTTGTGCCTTCCATGGGGAGTTCCACGTTTTCGATGGCATTTAAGTATGGTAGTAGGTTGAAAGTCTGGAAGATGAACCCAATTTTGTGCCTTCTTATTTCATAGAGGCTCTTCTCTGGCATCTTTGTGACATCTACGTCATCTAGAATGACTTTTCCGCGGGTCGGTTTGTCGAGGCAGCCTAGCATGTTCAGCAATGTGGTCTTGCCGGAGCCGGAGGGTCCCATGATCGAAATGAAGTCGCCCTTCTCTACTTGTAGGTTCACTCCAGAGAGGGCGGAGACTCTACGCCCACCCATTTTATAGACCGTCTCCAGTTGTTCCGTTTTTAGAATCAGTTCACTCATGTTTCAATGCCTCCACGGGTTTCATTCTGGACGCTCTCCATGCTGGGTATAAGCTGCCTATGGCTCCGAGTAGAACTGCTATGCCGAGTCCAAGCAGTATGAGCTGTATATCAGGGCTTGCGACAACGGGAGTCTCAGAAGCCCACGGTGCTGAACTTTGCCCTCCATGACTACTCCACATTCCCAAATTGGATCCAAGCTGGGGGAGCACAAGGGTTGCTAATATGGGTGCACCTACGCTTCCGATGGCGGCTCCAGCAATTCCTCCTATTAGGCTGATTATTGTTCCTTCAAGCATGAATTGTGTCATGACGCTCCAATTGGTGAACCCCAAGGCTTTCAGTATGCCTATCTCCTTTGTTCTTTCGCGTGTGGTGTAGAGCATTGTGAATAGTATCATTGAACCTGTGGCGACGAGGGAGATGAGAGTCACTTGATTCGCGGTACCTTGTATTTGACTGAAGTTCGCAGCTAGTTTTTCCAGTATGTCTTCGTATTGTTGCTGCATGCTTTCAGCAGTATGTTGCTGCTCACGATAGGTAGTGACTCTCAAATCGGGGTAGGCTGCCTTTATCCTACTAGCTACGTCATCTACAGCGGAGAAATCTTCGGCGCACACCATTAATTGTTGAACCTTTCCTGGCACATCAAGTATTCTTTGAGCCTCTGGGAGGTTCATGTAGACCATTTTCTCTTCAAAACCGCTAGAGCGGGAAACGCCCACCACACGAAAATCGGTTCCATTAATGTTTAGGGTGTCGCCGACTCCAACTTCAAAACGGCGTGAAACGTCCAAACCGATGAGAACAGCGTCGCTCTCCCCATCGTATGGCTTTCTTCCCTCAATGTCCCCAGGAAATAGGAAGTAAAGGTCGTCCAGCGTCGAATTGAAGGGCACACCTTGTATCCTGTAATACACATCCATGTACATTGTTACGCTGGTCGCTGTTTGTTCTGTTTCCCTTTCTCCAAAGGACTTCATCAGATACGACACCACATCTTGGACGCCATCCATAGACCTAATTCCGTCGGCAACGTCGTCGGCAACGCTCTCATTTATAAGGGGGATTTCCGAAATTGTTGCAGTTCCTTCGGTCGGGTCGCCGGGCGTTGGGATTGAAGCGCTTCCGGTAACGTATATTTGTAAGGCTGTTCTGTTGATCTGCTCCATCTGACCCTGGAGACTTTCTTCGTACTTATCTGTCATGGCTTGGGTAATATCTTGGTTTGCATTGATGCCTGCGGGGACGGAGATGAGAACCGCTATGGAGAAGCCCAAGGCGATGACTACCAACAACACTCTAACTTTCCTTCTTGAGACGTTTCTGAAGGCTCTTGTTAAGACACCCAGCTACATCTACTCCTTTCAGTTTGTACGTACGCTCCACCGTTTTCGCGTTATTGCCACGATGCTTAGGGCCACCGACACGACGGACATAACTATCGCTCCGTATGCAACCATTGACGATGTTTCTGCCGCAGATAGCCTAGACGAGAGATCCTCCACTAGGCTTTCAAGCGTTTCAGTTTCATTTTGAAGACTTGTAATTTGAGTTTCAAGCGTTTCAGTTTGGTTTAGGAGGTTTGCTACTTGAGATTCAAGTGTTTCAATCCATTCGCAGAGTGCTACGACTTCAAAGGTTGCTCCCGCGGTTTCGTTTGAAGATAAGTCGCGGACGCTTACTCTCCACGTGCTAGGCTCGTCTGTTACCTTCAAGACGTAGATGTCTTCTATTGAGTAGTTACCGTTGGAGGTAACCTGAGTTTCGTTTTCGGCTTTTGTGACGTTGCTTGGATCAAACAGTTTAATAGATATTGAAGCGTTTGGTGTGGCTGTTCCAGATATAGAGATGGAGTCACCTATATTGTAGGCGTCTTTGTCTGTTTCGACGGAAAGAGAGTTCGCTGAAACTATTGATGGCGTAACTAAAAGCATCATTAGTATTGCTAATACTACGAGAAAGGCGTTTCGGGCGACCAGATTTCGTGCCATCTTTTGGGAAATATTCCTCATTTTCTTAATTCCTCCAATAGTGGCTACTATTGCCAATAGTAACTTTTAAGTATTTAAATGTTACTATCATTAATAATTGCCCCGAAGACTCTTATCGTTGGTGCTGTAGATGAAGAATGGAGCAAAAAAACTTACACTAGCTTTCTTGGTTACGGTTCTTTCAGTAACACTTCTGGTACAGTTCACATCTAGAGCAGCAGCAACGTCGGTAACAGTAACATCTATCAATCCAGACATTGGAATAGTCGGAACAACGGTAAGGATTGTCGGAGAAATCGATACACTGGCCGGAACCTACCACATCAAGTGGGATGGAGAAAAGGTAAAAGAAGAGCATTGTGCGTCTGGCAGCAAAGCCGTCAATGACACCTTCACGGTGCCCGCTTCCGTCAAAGGCGACCACAACGTCACTCTATACGATGTTACTACTGAAAAACAAAGCGCTCCAGTGGTTTTCACGGTCACCACATCTTATCAGGTATCAACAGAACCGACTCGAATACAAGAGGGGCAAAACACAACGGTAAAAGTAGACTTGAAAGGCGTAGAAGGAGAGAAAAACTTTACCCTCAGCATAACCGTAACTGACCCCACAACGGCATCATACACAGCCGACCTTAAGATCACGACCAACGAAGACGGCTCAGGAAGCAATTCCACAATCTATTGGAAAGACTTTTCGAATGCAAACGCGAATTTCGTAGGAATCTACAACATAACCATAAATAACACTTTAGCGGCAAGCAACTTCACCGTTGGTTTGACAGACAAGCGTGTATACACAGCGACAGAAATCGTTCACATTCAAGGTTCAGGATACGCTTCTAACGAAAAAGTTACCGTAGACATAAAGTTTCGTGAAGAATCTGTCACAGGATACCCTAAGAATGTAACAGCGGGCAACAGGGGCAACGTAACTGATTCATGGAATATTCCAGCAGACGTATTGACTGGAAACTACACAGTTATCTTGGCCAACGCTACCACACCAGGCACTGTTAAGGAACCAACCGACATCCAAGATTTCAAGGTCAAGGGTCTCTGTCTGATTCAAACACGAAATCTTGACAACGAACCCGTAGCAGATGTAACTGTTGAGGCCTACAACGCAACAACAAACGAGTTTCTGACCAGCGAAAAAACCAACAAAACTGGATGGACAAAATTTATCCTAGACGTTGGCAACTACAGCTTTAACGCCTTCTGGATGAACGTACATGTTGGCAGTTTACCCAATCAAACTCTAACAGGAAACCTTACACTAGTTTTAGAATGCCAACTCGCCCACATCAGAATAACAGTAAAAGATGAAGCAAAAGTCCCCCTTCCATTCATTGATGTCAGTTTAGCGTGTAACTATACAACAAGAGATGAGGAGAACCTTACAAAAACGTATCCGCTTGAGACAAATTTCACAGGAATTGCTGGCGCATGTAACCTGCTTACCAACATCAACTACACACTTGAGGCTCAACGCTATGGCTATCTATTCAACACAACGCTCATAGAAAACTTGACAAACTCACTTTGGATTAACATCACATGCCCAACCTACACTTTATTCATCCACGTACTAGATTCAAAAGGACTTCCCCTTCAGAACGTTCAAGTAAAGGTTTACGAATGGAGTAGCGGTTTAATAGACGAAACAAACACTGACGACCATGGAAGCACCAACTTCACGTGCACATTTGGAAAATACAAAGTTAGGGTGTACAACTACAGCACAGAGCTAGGACACACAGTCCTCTTGAACGAAACAATCGTGAACCTAATAGAGGACCAGTTATTCTTTGTCGTTCACTGCAAAATCTTTGACCTGACACTTTCAGTACAAATTATCGATTACTTTGGGCAACCCATCCCTAATACCGTAGTGAAGGTTCAACGAAAAATTGAGCAAGAGTACATAGAAATAGCTAGCCTAACAACCGGATCCAACGGGACAGTGCGATTGCCTAAAATCGGCGGCCACTATCGCATTTCCGTATACGTGCTAGGAAAGGTTTGCGAAGTAAAGTCTCTATGGATTGACCAATCAAAGAACATCTTGTTCAAATTAGACGAATACGTACTAATCGGCCCATATCTGCTGAAAACCACCCAATTGATAGCAATTATTTCTATAAGCCTAATAGTTGCATTTTTCCTTGCGATAGAAAGAAAGGCAATATTGCGTAAGTTGAAGATAGGAGGCTCTAAAGAAGCCTCGCCACCCAGAGCGACACTATGATATATGTTGTCTCGAAAGATTAAATAGCTACTACAGATAACAGTAGTAATAGAGACCAATGTCAACAAAGAAAAAATACAGAATCTCCAAATATAACGTTGAAGGCGAGCAATTGGAAGCCATCCTTGGGCCACTCGAGGCAGACATTATTGAAGCGATATGGGCCTCCAAGAAAACGCCGGTCACTGTTAGAGAAATCTACGAGACGCTCAAGCAACAGACGAAAATTGCCTACACCACGGTCATGTCAACCATGAACAGACTATACGAGAAAGGCTTGCTTGACAGACGAATTGAGAAGGGAAAAGGCGGACTATATTACGTCTACTGGCCGAAACTCGGAAAACAGAATTTCAAGAAATCAGCCGTCCGACAAGTGATCAGTAGCCTCGTCAAAAACTTTGGGGAAATTGTTACGAGTTGCTTGATCGAGGAAGCCGCTTCAAATGAAGACGAAATGAAGGCTCTAAGGGAACAACTTGACAAAATACTGAAGGAAAAGAGGAAGTGAAGGCATGTCTCCACTTGGCTTCGAAAGCATCCTTACACAGCTTTTTCAGCCTTACTTCTACTACTCAGTCATCCTTTTAACGATTTCATCTATATGCATCAAAATCCTTCTGAGACACTATCACTTCCTAGGAAGAAGAGCAAGAAGCATCATTTACTTAATTCCACTCGCAATTCCTGTAGTTATTATGCTATTCTTTCACCCCGAAACAATGGCAAAAATCATCATTTTTGCTGAGACAATTGTGGAATCAAACAGCGGTAAAATCGTATACGAAGAAATATTTTTGTCTACTGCTGAAGTTCTTTCAATAACCGGAATCCTTTGCTTAATTGGCTTAACTCTAGGAACAGCCTTCTTTGTAACCATAATCTTCTTCGGCGATAAGATTGCTACCAAACTCTTTCATGTCATCATGCTTACGCCTGACGAGTATCCATGGCTTCAGAAAAAGGTGAATGTGATAGCTCAAAAATTTAACCTTTCGACACCAAAAATAGGAATTGTGGAAGATCTCAGACCAAACGCATTCGCTATAGGGCATGGTTGTAGAGCCATACTCGTTTTTTCGATAGGACTTTTGGATCTGCTTAACAAAGACGAATTGGCTGCCGTTGCATCCCACGAATTAGCCCACCTCAAAAACCACGATTTCTTCTTCAAGACATTATCCAACGCACTAAACATAGTTTCATTTTTCAACCCCTTTGCATACATCACGGCTTCAGCAGCTCAAAGAGAAAGAGAGATGCTTGCAGATGAAAGTGGAGCCAAGCTCTTAGAACAACCGAAGCTCCTAGCGAAGGCAATCGCAAAAATATGCAAAGCATTACAGACGCTTCCCAAAGAGGGCCCACTGGCTCGCTTGACCTCAAACCTGTTTCTCGTATCTCCCATCGCCCGGAGACCCGAAATACTTGCAACCCATCCACGAGTAAATCAAAGGGTAAGAAACATTGCCAGGCTGACATCAAAGGCTACTTCAGTGCACTACAATGTAGCCATCGCACTCGCACTATCTCTCCTAATAATTTTCGGAGGGATCGCAGCCAGCTATTCTCTAATCAACCTTCGAACATCGCTTATGCAAAATGATTCGACTATGATTTCGTTGCACCAGCCTATTGATAAGCAAAAATCTGGCTTCATGCTGGGCCTAAAAAACAGAAACATTCTGACACCTATACCTCCACACGCCGCAGAGTATGTGACTGCGCCAGTAACTAAGTGCATTCAAGTTGAAGCAACGACAGGAGCGATCATGCGAATTGGATCAGACACTTTGGATGCCAAATACGAGAGTGTCGGTGGAGGTAGGCTAATTGGCCTTAGTGACTCTGAAATTGGTGAGCCAGTCGCTGACATGTATAGACATTCAATGATTGATCAACATCCAGCGGTTGAAGATGAGCAATTCGAATTCGTAAGCGTGGGAAAATGCCAACGCAGAATAGGCAACAATACGACTCTCGGTCAAAAGGATGCCCATTTCAGCTTCTTCATCAACAACGCTGAAACCACAAGCGCAAATCTTGGAAAGAGCTGGAGGATGTCAAACGCGGGAGAAGAAACGCAACTTTCCAATCTTGAACGGTTCCCCTTCACGACATTCTTTGCCCAATGTATAGTTATTTTGTTTCTTCCAGAACAAGTAGACTTTTGATTGGTTAAGTTGTGCGAGACGCGTAAGCGCTTGGGCGAGATCCTTCGTTTCAGCTTTTTTCAGCCATTTCAGGTAGTCTTCTATAGTGAAGTGTCCATGCGCCCCAGCGATTCTTCTGTTGTAGGGATAACTGAAGCTACCGAGGATCTCTTTCACTTGTAGGACCTGTCCCTTGAGCATTCGCTTGTTGATTTCAGGAACAGCGAGAAGGTAAGGGATAAAGCCTAATTTTTCGAGATCAGCCACAGCCTCAAGAATCGACCTGTCAGGCTTGGACTCGCAGACTTTGGTCATTCCAGCATGCTCCGCAAACGGATTATAACGCGCCATGACAGCAATCATCTCTACGTATGGCTTCCCACATAAAGGCAGAGAATCACGCAGAAGTTTCGCACCTGCTCCTATAGTGCGGTATTTTGGGTGCACCACAACCCGGGCGACCCGCGTCAGTTTCTCATTTAGCTCCTTCATGCTCTCGATCTTTAGGACCCTGTTTCGACAAGGAGCAGCACTCATGGGATGAACATAAACAACTGCTCCGCAAACCCGATCCCCACGCTTCAAAACAAAAATCTTCTGCATAAACGCAATCCTGTGGCTACGATAATGAAAACCAGCAACTTTCTTCCAATCCTCGTAAGACCCCTCTTCTACAGTCATTTCATCAAGCAAGCTGCACTGTGTGCGCAGTCGATTTGGATAGTATTTTACGCTGATTTCTTTACCGAACCGCTTATGAATATGCACGCTTGGAGCCAAATCCTCAAAAAGATCCGTGTGAGTTGTAGCCGCAACAACAGCTTTGCCGAGCCTTCGAGCCAGCTTCTGCACATTAAACGCCACAATCTTAGCCGTCTCCCTGTCCAAGGTAGCGCAGAACTCATCCATAATCCACCACTGCGCCCCTGACTCAATCAGCTTGGCAAGACGATACCGATACTTCTGACCATCACTAAGCTGACTATAACGGCGCACAAACAGGAAGGCGTCATTCAACCCCACTTTGCTCAGCAACTTCAAGCCATCCTCAACAGAACCACCAACCGTATCGATTAATGGCTTATCCGGATCGACTTCAATATCAGACATCCTAGCCGCTTCTTGCGGCTTCAAATCCCCGCAAACTGCCTTCAGCAGTACACTTTTTCCAGAGCCGCTATCACCAGTCAAATACACGACGTCTTTGGAGCCTATCTTGAGTTCTACATCATCATAAATGACGTGCTTCTGAAAGTCGCTGATGCCCAACCCGAAAGCCTCAGCAACCTTGACTGTGCGGTCTGTGATGTCAGTTTTCGTCTCGTATGCAATATTAAATACAAACTTGCCCGTGCGCCGGTCATAACGCCTAGCAAACTTCCGGATCTGAAAATGTTCTCTGCGCCTAACCAAACTTGAATGCCTCCAACTCAAACTGCTTCATCTCCACAGTCGCGTAAACTGCAAGAGCTGTCGCCCACCAAACATCATCATGAGTCCCATTCGGATGAGACAAAGATATGGCGCCGTCCCTGCGCAACTCAAACCGCTCCACGTTGAGTTCGCTGCAGATATCTCCACGGTACGGCTTCTCCCACGTCAAAAACGGGTAAAACAGCCGTTGACTCATCATACGCTGCTTCAAGAGGCTAGCCATCTCACTCTTCCGGGCAACACTAAAATGAACACCCTCCGCATTACTGATCCCCGCCTCATCCATATCGCTGATAATGCTTGGACCCTCCCGTGTGAAATCAACCCTAAGCTTCTGGAAGCCCTCCCACCTATCCTGCAATGTCTTAATGTACCCAATCACAGTTGCATACTTAGTTGGCTGCTGAAAGATTTTGAGATGTCGAAGCAACAGCTGATCATTCACACGATCTAACACTGCAAATACACAGTAGTCCCGGGTCTGAGCTAAGTCTAGCCCAGCGAAGAGGTCTCCCCTGTAACCCTTGTCCGGATTCCACGGCTGCAGATCCTCCCCACAATTCTTCTCTGTCCCGATGCACTGCGCGATCAAACTCTGCGGCAGCCACGTGTCCTCATCCTCAGCCCACTCTGCCTCCATCTCACGGCGCCACCGCATAGGATCCTCCCCAAACTGCCGTCTGATCCTCTGCAAAAACGTGGGACTCCATGGACCATTAGGAGCCATAACACGCTCGAAGGAAACATGATGCCGAGCAAAATCAGAATAGTCCTTGTGATTGCACATCTTCCAAAACAGGCTATCAGTGTTGAAGGGTGTACTCGTTGCGAGCAACTTGCCGTTCGTCGTACCAAGGGCAAACAATATCGCATCCATCAAATCCACATCATTCGCCGTAAAGTTAACTTCATCCCACCAAACCCGATTCAATGTGTAGCCGCGGATAGTCTCAGCGTTGTTCGGGAAAGCCTCAATTATGCTGCCGTTGGAAAACTCTAGCTTCGTCTTTTGAGGCTTCAGATACAAATCTTTAGGCAGCTTCCGCTCAAACATGCTAATCCGCCGAATATTCAGTTTTGTTTGTCTCCAGCTTGGACCTACAACTGCAAGATACCAATCCTTGTTGTTTACAGCATCATCTAGCAGCAGCCCGGAGGCGATCCAGCTTTTGCCCGATTGTCGGCACCAACGGGCAGCAACAAACTGGTTCTCTTCATACAGTTTGATAAGCTCATTTTGGTAACTGAAGGGTTCAAAACCTAGTTGTCGCCGACAAAATTTACTATAATCCTTGGCGAGCTCTTCTGTTTCCTTAGCTTTTCTGATGTCAACCTTCCTTTTGTGCTCTAAAGTCTTGAGCCATTGAGGCAGAAACTCGTGCGGAAGCATAGTTTTAGCTTTTTTCTTTGGCGAGCCGTGCATAATTCGCCTCCAATTCCACAACCTGCTTCTCAATTTCCCTGTACTGCATGAACCTTGCAAACAGATTCTCGTACGTCCTAGCCAACGTGGCGACAACATTCAAACGCTGAATCTCAATGCTGTCTAATCCCGGTTCACCGGCAGCCTTCAATGCGGCAGCCAAAATCTCTAGTGCTTTCTGAACAGGTATTAGCTCTTTTGAGTCAAACTTAGCAGTAGTTGTTGTTGTAACAGGGGGGGTAGGGGGGGTATGTACAACAACATCTACACCTAGACGCCTTGCTTTCTGTTGCACAGCCTCAACACTGCGACCTAACTCCGCTGCGATAACCTCCCAGCTTTCACCTTCATTTACTAGCTGCTGCAGCGTTTGAACGTCTGTTTTCTTCCATCTTTTCCATTTAGGCATGGCTTCCAATCAGCACTCCCGAAATTGTTCCAATCAACCCGGTGATTGTGGAGAAGATTTCGTTGCTCCAGCTCCCTAAAACAACAAGATGCGCAACCTGCAACCCAGAAAGACAGACAGTCATGCCAATAGCAAATTTTACGCCCCAAACAAGCTTCTCATTAGGCTCCTCTTGAATGACGCGTCCACGACTAACGCGTTTCCGAGTCAAGGCTCGCCTAATCAGGTCTGCCATGTGTGCTCACCCTCCGCTGAAAAGTACGCTGGTGACTGAATGCCCTGCGCCCGCCAAGCAAGAAACTGTTAACAAGCTTCCCCGCAATAGACTCAGGAATATGCTCCTTAGCTATGACAGTCACGTTGACAGCCCAGCCTAACGGGATAGCCGTATAATCCAAATCGTACAGTCCATCAGAATACTTGAAGCTGTTCTGCGCCAAGACAATATGCTTCGTTTTGTCACCGATCAACCCAACAAAGACCCCCCAACTCATCACAGGCACATCAATACTCACGCCGCTGCCACTACTCTTTCCCACGGATGCGTCATACCACTCAACGCAAATCAAGTCTCCAGGATTCACTTTCGCCAAAATTTTTCGCAAATTTTTTCTAGGCAAATTAATTCACCGTCTCCAAACCCTGTTTGATTTTGCCTGCCACACTCAAGTTGCCTTTCTCATCCAAAGTCATCAGCACCTTGCCCTTATCGTTCAGAAACGCCAAGCCCTTGCTGTAGCCTAGCTTTTCAGCTTCAGTTATGCGAAAATCATTGGCAAATATGGCGTCTGCAAGCTGCCAATTCGCACAGTTAACGCTGTTAGTTACGATACCGCCCTGGAAGGTTATTTGCCCAGTGAAAACATTAGGGATTCTAGCTTCAGCAAGCACCCCACTAGTGACATCGCCTGCAGCATGACCGTGACCTGCTGGACTGTAACGACCATTCGGGTTAACATACATGGGATCGAAGCCTGCACCTTGAGCCTCAAGAACATAGCCCGCTGTTCCTTCAGGAAGCCTAGCTAAAGGAAACTTGCCGCTTGTAATCTTGGAAGTTGGTAGGTTGGGTATATCAGCCACGGCAAGAAATGCATACATGGGATCGTATCCGGCTCCGTATGCCCTCAGGAATTTCCCAGCGTCATCTCTTGGCATCCGAGCTAACGTAAACTGTCCACTGGTGATTATGGCTGCGTCTGCAAAGACATTCTGCAATACCCGAGCTGGAGTAATAACTATATTGTCGCTTGCGTAGTCGCCTATGTTCAGCTGCGCCAATCTTCCGTAACTGGTAACAAACAGATATTTAGTGTGCGCTTCTTTCCAACGTTTTGTCTCAGAACCAAAAACTCCATGCTCATCATCCGTTGGACTGAACTGATGATCAACAACTGCGCTGCCATCTATGTTTTTTGTTCTAAAGTTAGTTATTGCTGCGGTGTCGCTTCGTGGACCAATATAGGTTGGTGAGATCCAATCGGGTATGCCTCCGCCACCACCGCCTCCACCCCCACCTCCCACAAGGCTTCTAAGCCCAGCCTTTGTTCTCATCAACTTCTCAGCGGTGATAGTTGTGGATCGGAGACCATACAGATAATCAGCAAGCATTGGCTTCTCTTTTCCCAGCTCCAAAGCGATCTCCAGAGTTTGCTCTGCAGCGATTACATGATATTCAACGGTTATTACCCGAAAGTCAGAGTCTATATTTTCGTTCGGAAGGACAACATGAATCTTGTCTCCAGCTAAAATTGGCGTTGTAGCGTAGTCGATAATTGTGCTTCGTAATGTCACAAATTCTGCAGGGTCTTCTAAGTAAGCAAGCAAAGCCTTAGCTCTCAAATCACATTCGTTGTCACTGTGGAGTTCCTCATCCACTTCCACCAGTTCACGCACACCATACGCTGTTTGACTAGTTGTCGGCTCCTCTTCCTCTAGTGGTCGTCTTGCTTCCCATCTGCAATGATTGAAGAAAAAGTTGTCTATCCAAAAGCTTCCAGTTCCAGAGCCTGAGCCGAAGTAAGCATAAAAGAATATCTTCTTGATGCTCTCCCAATTGAAAGGCTGACTATTAAAGACGCTGTGGGTCCACTGGTCACTATTCTTCTTTCCCGCAGCGAAAGATTGTAGACTCCATTTGTCAGGAGTAGCTGCGATGTCTTTCCACACTTTTGACCCCGCAGAATCTTCAAGCTCAACTTTGATTGAGCCAGCAAAATTTTTGTCCTTCTGTAACTTAATCTGGAACGTGAAACTAGGATACTTGTTAGCATCAACCTCCTTCCCAGCAGCAAAGGTAAAGACTGCGCAACCCCAATAATCTAAACTCTCAGTTCGATGCTCAAGCGATTTAGAACCTACAATTACATGGTCAGCTGAGGTTTCAACGTAAACGTTACCGCATCCTGTGCCGCTTGTCCACTGCCCATCCGGAGCATCAACGGGACCATCAGTTTTTGTCAAGTCTTCCGTGTCAGCGTCCTTATCTAATGGAGTTGCCTTCTCAGCAGCACCATAAACAAGTATCCTGTTTCGAATACGGTGAATATCCTTGCTGTAACGGCTATACTCAATCTTCTCATCAAGACTTACGGAACTAGTCTTGCTGTTTCGTGGGAAAAACTCGAATTTACCATCTGGAGCCACCCTGAAATCGTAGCCGATCACACCAGCCAAGTCAGCGCTCTCTGCAATATATTTTAGAATATCAAAAACTGGAGAGTTTTCGTACTCCATAAGCGTATAAGTTGTATCCGTGTCTTCTATCAGTTCTACCTCATCGCGAACATGGCTTAATCCAACAAAATAGTCGACGAGGTCTTTTACGATGTCCTCGCCTTTCTGATTCTCGTAAGTTTTCGATACAACTCTACGGAAAATCTTTTCTCCCCAACAACGACCACGAACTCTAATGTAATTCTCAGTAGGCGAGCTGGCTGGCTCAATTTCCTCCACCCTCAACGTAAGAATAAGAGGACAGTTCGCCCCTCTGCCGACGCTTATGCTTCCGTCATCACCAACATTAATCGGATAGGTGCCGCCAGGACTGAACTTCTTATCGAAATTCTGGAGCAGACAATCAAAACTGCTGATCTCTTTTGTGCAGCCTAGATGAACCCGCAAATCCAAGACATCACCTTGAGGAGGCGCAACAGACCCAAAAACCACAGCTACAACAGGGATGGAAACGCTCACTCTATCCCCCTCCTCCTAAGATCCTCTTCGCCAGCCCGTTGAATGCCTCGGGTATAGGAGGGCGCTTCAGAAGCCGCTGCATTATAATTTCTGACGCTGGCGGTTGCAGCGTTCATCTGTGACGAAAAGTACCACATAGCAGCTGCAGCAGAAACTATCACGGCAATGCCTACACCGGTTAGAGCCAAGAACGTTCCGTAGCTGATGTTCAAAG
>Ga0315549_1002253_pt1 | contig 18611 bp, 17 predicted proteins | sample SalMarSW160200MG_FD_203101 | JGI IMG/M metagenome (GOLD analysis project Ga0315549, IMG submission 203101) | Salt marsh sediment microbial communities from the Plum Island Ecosystem LTER, Massachusetts, United States - Salt Marsh Sediment SW1601-200 ... | reverse complement strand
GTATCAGGCTTGAGATAACCGGTGATTCTGCCGAAGATGTTAAGGTCACGGCGGAAATAACCGGGTTGGGGGAAGAGGGAATAAAGATGGTGCGTTTTTCAGATGAAAAACTGTTGCTGCAGCTGGGCAGGGTGCCGCTGCCCCCATACATACACACCCCGCTGGCTGATGCCGAACGCTATCAGACAGTCTATGCCCAGACCCCGGGTAGCGCTGCCGCCCCTACCGCCGGGCTGCATTTTACCCCCCAACTGCTTGAGGTGATAGAAGGCAAAGGGGTTCACCTGCTGTTTGTTACCCTCCACATAGGGCTGGATACCTTCCGGCCGGTCAGGGAGGAGGACCCGCTGAAACACCCCATCCATAAGGAATACGGCATATTGACTGAAGAGGTAGCCACTGAGTTATCTAAGGCTAAGCGGGAGGGGCGGAGAGTCATCTGTGCCGGCACCACTACAGTAAGAATGGTAGAGCAGGCAGCTCAGGCCAGCCAGGCGTCTCTTTTAGAGCCGTTTAAGGGCTGGGTGAGCCTGCTGGCTTTACCGGGCTACCGGTTCCGTGTGGCTGACGCCATGCTCACCAATTTCCACCTGCCCCGGTCAACGCTGCTGATGCTGGTGGCCGCCTTTGCCGGCCGGGATTTTATTCTGCGTGCTTATGAGGAAGCCATAGCCAGAGAATATCATTTCTACAGCTTCGGCGATGCCATGCTTATTTTATAGGGTATAAAAAATGGGGCTCCGTGATCTCGGAGCCCCACCAGACTTTTCGGGTCAGATACCTATACTTATCCCAGAATGGCCTCTGCCTCCGCCCGGTAGGCATCCATCAGATAGGGTATTCCGGTGACCTTGGCGCACTCCTCGGTCAGGGACATAATCTCCCGCCGGGTAATCACCGGCACGCTAAAGCACCTGGTCCCCGCCATTAGTTGCTGCAAGCCTACTTTAAGCTTATCAACATAGCTGTAGATTCCAACCGCCCCCAGAGGTATGTTCTTCATCTCATCAGCGCCGACAATGCTCTTAACGTCTTCGTAGTTGATGAAAATCTCCTCCGGAGTTGCGCCGAACTGGCCGACGGTACTGGGCAGCCTGTCGTCTTTGAGCCATTGCTCAATGTTCTTGCCCACCATACCCGGAATCATCAATGCCCGCCCCATACAGACCGCCCTGGTGAAGGGAGAGCCAAGAGCCAGTGCCTTGAATATGCCGTCCTCACTGCTGAAGCCGCCGGCAAAGGCGATATCAGGTACCCGCTCACCCTTGTCAGCCAGCTTCTGGCAGAATTCACGGGCAGCCGCATGCAAGTAGAGGCTGGGCATGCCCCATTCCTCCATCATCCGCCAGGGGCTCATGCCGGTGCCGCCGGGGGCTCCGTCTATAGTCAGTAAATCAATTTTAGCCTTGGAACTCCACTTGATAGCCATGGCCAGTTCACGCAGACCGTAGGCTCCGGTTTTCAGAGTAACGCGCTTGAACCCGAGTTCTCTTAAACGGTTGACTTCTTTATAAAAACCCTCTTCGTCAATAAAACCAAGACGGCTGTGCCGTTCAAATTCCTTCAGAGAGCCGTTCTGAAATGCTGACTGAACAACGGGGTTTGACGGGTCGGGGGTAACGATATAGCCGCGTTTCTGGAGCTCCAACGCCCGTTCCAGGCTATTGACTTTAATCTCACCGCCGATACACTTGGCACCCTGCCCCCACTTAAGCTCAATGGTATCCAGACCATGCTTCTTGCTAACGTATTCATCAACACCCAGTCTGGTATCCTCCACATTCATCTGGACCAGGATTTCACCATATCCCTGATGATAGCGCCGATAGATTTCAATACGCCGGTCCATATCCGGGGCGGCAACAACCTTGCCCCTGGCATCGCGCTCCAGCCGAGGGTCAATACCGCAAACATTCTCGCCGCAGACCAGGGTAATTCCGCTGATGGCAGCGCCAACGGCAAAATGATCCCAGTTCTTGCGGGCTATCTCCGTGGAACCCAGCGCACCGGTAAAGACAGGGGCCTTCATTTTGACCTTGATATCCCAGCCGTATTCAGTCTCAGTATTTACCGCCGGAAAGATAGCCGAATCGGGGTCACCGATAACACCGGCCGGTAGCCCTTCAGCTCCAAGGGCGTATCCCTGTATGTTAAGGTGGGAGTAATCAATAGGATAGTTCTTATCGCCGCCGGAGGTGATCTCGCCGAATGGACCGGGATAGATTAATTCCCGGCCGCGGAAGGTTGCCTTAAACACCTCACAGTTTCCGGTGCACCCGTCAATACAACGGGTACAGATACCGCTCATCGGCGATACATTTCGGGAACGATTGGCGGTTTTAGTAGCCTCATTGGCATTTGGTCGCTGCAGATTCATCCTCTGATACTCCTTTTAGCTATATTTTTACCGGAATACCTTTTTCTTTGAGGTAACGCTTGGCCTCAGGAATTGAAATCTCACCAAAGTGGAAGATGGAAGCCGCCAAAACAGCCGCCGCCTTCCCCTCGGTTACCGCCTGGTAAAGGTGCTCCAGTTTACCGGCTCCACCGGAAGCGGTAACCGGTATCGAGACGGCTTCCGCCACCGCCCTGGTCATCTCAAGGTCATAACCCTCTTTTGTCCCGTCGGCATCCTTACTGGTGAGCAATATCTCCCCGCCACCCATCTCCTCCACCTGCTTTGCCCAATCAACGATATCCATCCCGGTGGGCTCGGTGCCGCTTTTGACCACAACCTCAAGTCGGGGAAGATTACTGCCTGGCGGGTTCTTCCTGCCATCTATAGCCACCACCAGTCTCTCACTACCAAACTGTCTGGCAGCTTCTTTAATAAGCTCCGGGGTCTTCACCGCTGAGGTATTTATGGAAATCTTGTCCACACCGAGCTTGATTAGGGCCTCCATATCCTCAATGCTGCCGATACCGCCACCTACGGCAAAGGGGATGGTGACTACTTCGCAGACCCTTTTTACCCATTCCAATCTCGTCTTTCTATTCTCCACGGTAGCGAAGATGTCCAGGAAAACAAGCTCATCAGCCCCCTCCCGGCAATAAGCCCGGGCTGCCTCCACCGGGTCACGGGCATCCCTCAGGTTGACGAACTTCACCCCTTTGACCACTCTCCCATCCTTAATATCCAGGCAGGGTATAATTTTCACTTGCTTCATATAGTATGTCCCTAAATCAAATTTTTCTGGATTTGGATAACCGGTGAATGTGCTTTAGGCAACAGGCAACCGTTTGCCTATTCTACCCGAAATAAATCGTTTTAGCAAGCTGGTTCTTTACAAAGCCGGATTTTCTTTGCTAGAATAAGGCTATCAAAGCGGGAGTAACTCAGTTGGTAGAGTCCCTGCCTTCCAAGCAGGTTGTCGCGGGTTCGAGTCCCGTCTCCCGCTCCATCAACTTTGAAGCTTGCCGCAGATAGCAAGTTTTATAAGGAGAAGACTGAAATGGATGACGAACTGGAAGCCCTGGTCGTAAGTGAAAAGAAACTGGATAAAAATCTGGTGGCTGATATTCTAACACCATACGTCAAACTTGATAAAGATACCTGTAACATCAGACCGCTGGAGGCATGGCTGGGCTTGGGCACTGACTTAAAAATTCTGGTATATCTGGTAGCGAGGAAAGCCATGATACTTCTTCGGTTTAACCTGGAGGCGGAAAGAGCCACCGCCAGTGAAATAGCGAACGATACGAACATCAAACTGGACGCAGTTAACCCGCTGATAAGAAAGATGTATGCCGAAGGAATTGTGGACCGGTCAAAGGGGCGTAGATACTTTGTGCCCGACGATGCTATTGACAGAGTGCGGGAAAAACTCAAGCAGTAAAATAATTAGCGAGCGGCAATTCGCCACTCGCTAAAGTAACTATCATCCTTTATTATTGCGCCAGGCTGGGAATAATGTCTTTACTGCCTCTCCTCGACCAGGGTATCAACTACTGTCGGATCAGCCAGAGTGCTGGTATCCCCCAGCTTATCAATATCGCCGGCGGCAATCTTGGTCAGGATTCGCCTCATTATCTTACCGCTTCTGGTCTTGGGTAAAGCATCGGCAAACTGAATTTTATCAGGAGAGGCTATGGGGCCAATCTCTTTGCGGACATGAGTCACCAGTTCCTTTTTAAGAGCATCGGTCTTTTCCACTCCCACGTTGAGGGTAACAAAAGCGTATATTCCCTGTCCCTTAATATCGTGGGGCATACCCACTACAGCCGCCTCAGCCACTAACTCGTGTGATACCAGGGCGCTTTCTACCTCAGCGGTACCCATGCGATGGCCGGAGACATTGATAACATCGTCTATCCGCCCCATCAGCCAGTAGTAGCCGTCTTCATCTATCCTGGCGCCATCACCGGTGTTATATACCCCGGGAAACCTCTCGAAGTAGGTATTCTTAAATCTTTCCGGCTCACCGTAGACCCGCCGCATCAGGCCGGGCCAGGGCTGCTTTATAGCTAGATAGCCGCCCTCGTTAACATCGGCTACCGAGCCATCTTCTCTCAGGATTACCGGGTCCACCCCGGGAAAAGGTAGAGTAGCCGAGCCCGGTTTAAGCGGGACAGCTCCGGGCAGGGGGGTAATCAGTATGCCCCCGGTTTCCGTCTGCCACCAGGTATCAACGATTGGGCACTTGCCCTTGCCAATCACATTGTAATACCACATCCAGGCCTCAGGGTTAATCGGCTCACCCACTGAGCCCAAAATACGAAGGCTGCTTAGGTCGTGCTTGCTGGGCCATTCATCTCCCTCCCTCATTATAGACCGGAGAGCGGTAGGGGCGGTATAGAAGATATTAACTCGATACTTTTCCACGATGTCCCAGAACCTGTCAGGGTGGGGGTAGGAGGGGACACCTTCAAACATCAGTCCGGTAGCGCCGAAGGCCAGTGGCCCATAGACAATATAGCTGTGTCCGGTGACCCAGCCGATATCGGCGGTGCACCAGAAAGTATCATCCTCTTTAACATCGAATATCCACTTGAAGGTCTGATAGCAATAAAGAAGGTAGCCGGCATGGGTATGGAGCACTCCTTTAGGTTTGCCGGTGCTACCGCTGGTATAAAGGATAAACAGCGGGTCTTCTGCATCCATCTCCTCCGGCTCACAGTAGGGCTTGATATCATCAGCCGCCATCTCATCATGCCACCAGCAGTCACGGCCATGCTGCATATTAATGCCGATATCCGCCCGCTTTATCACAATCACCTTCTCCACATCGGGGCATTCCGCAAGGGCGGCATCGGGGTTATCCTTGCTCCTGATAATCCGGCCGCCGCGGTAGTAACCATCGACGCAGATAAGCACCTTAGCCCCGCAGTCCAGTATCCTGTCCCTTAGCGCCTCGGCACTGAAGCCGCCAAAGACCACGCTGTGGACAGCGCCGATTCGGGCGCAGGCAAGCATGGCAACTGGCAGCTCGGTAATCATCGGCAGGTAGATAGCAACCCGGTCGCCCTTCTTGACCCCGTGCTTTTTAAGCACATTGGCAAACTTACATACCTGGTAGTACAGCTCCTGGTATGTAAGAGTCTTGGTATCACCGATGTCTCCCTCCCAGATTAGAGCAGCCTTGTTTTTCCTCCAGGTGGTAAGGTGACGGTCCAGGCAGTTATAGCTGGCATTGAGCTTACCGCCAACAAACCACTCATGTTTGCCTTCTTTGAAATCCTTAACCAGCACCTTGTCCCACTTCCTATACCAGTCAAGCTGCTCCGCCATCTCTGCCCAGAAAGCCTCAGGATCAGCTATTGACCTCTCGTAGATTTGCTTGTATTCCTCCAGACTCTTGATATATGCCTTTTGCTTGATTTCCTCCGAAGGGGGAAATACTCTATTTTCCGCCATCATAGAGGTGATTGTCTTTGCTTCTTCCATACTTATGTTTCTCCTTCTAGTTCATGAACCTTTCTGTATTGTGAGCAAATCTAAGGATGACTGGTTGAATCACCAACATTGGATTATACCAGAGGTTGTCTTTCCACGTAACGGTTATGATACCTGCGGATTAGTCCTGGTAGGATACACCCATCAACTGGGTAAATGCCGCACGAAGCCTCTGTGAAATCACGTAGGCTACTCCCCCTGCGATCCCAGCGCACAGCTTGGGGTCGGTATAAATTAAATTACGCAGTTCCTTACCATCGAAGGCAAGCGTCTTTGTTTTCTCCAGGGCTTTGGCGGTGGCAGTGCAATTGAATGGCGGCACCGTAGCTGACCAACCGATACACTCAAAATTCGAGGCAGCCTGGATTTGCCGCTTATCGGTCGGGCCCAGCTCGAGAAGGATGGATACCAGCCCCTCTTCAATCACATATACATTACCTTCTTCGCGGTCCTGCTTGCATATAGTTGTGCCTGCTTCAAACACCTTAGGCGTGCACATCTTCTCTATTGCCTTAAGCTCACTCTCATCCAGATAGTGAAATATATCGGACCTTTTTAATACCTCTATCCTGTCCATTTAAACCTCCTAAAAATTTGTGCCTGGTGCTTCGGTATACGTAATCTATTTTACACTGCACTCACATGTTTTTCAAATATCCTGGGATGGCGGTACACTTTAGTGAAAGTGCAGAAAAGGCAATAGGGAAAACTATTTAGAGCGTCTTAAAGAAGTCCATATGTTTAAGTGGGTTAAAGGTTACCGTACTCGCAATAACCTTATCCTTGGTCTTCTCCGCCGGCTTTTCTGTGTTTAGTATGACGCTTACCCACCCACAAACCCTTGAAGAAACTACGGTTTAGTTGATGCTGGTTATCGGCCACATTCAAGAGGTCCTTTGATATCCCTCTCTCAAAGTAGGCTACCTCAACATGCTTTCCCATGTTCTTCACCGCTTGAAGGGCATAAGCGAAATCGGAATCACCGCTAACCAGCATTGCCACATCGTAGAAATCATTCCAGGCAAAATATAACAGGTCTGTAGCCAGCATAATATCTATGCCCTTCTCAACGGAGACTCCCTGTGTTACTTTGGTGCCCCCCAGCCGGACCTCCAGATATGGTGTTTTGCGCAGGATACCAAGAAATTCCTGCTGCTCTCGATAGCCTTCAGGCCATTGAGTCTGGTCCTGTAAGACGTTGTAGTAGTATATCCTGAATAAACGTCTTGAATTGCATAGCCTGGCGGTAAAATCGGCAAAGTTAAGGTCGTGGCGTTTAAAGTTATTGCGCAAAGCGTGGTACAGATTGCTGCCATCTATAAAAATTGCTATCCTGCTTTCCATAACTTCCTCCTTGTTGATTATACACAGAAGAGAAGCCGATTGCAAAGCTTGGCTATTTACACTAAGAAGAGTGGTTGACAAAATGCAATGCCCCATGTTATATAGAATTGATAGGCTGATATCTTTAGGTATAACTCACAAGCTCGTTAAAACACCAAGGCCAATATCATAATGGGGAGGAGGGGTAAAATATGTGATATTTTATATAACAAATGATGATAGAATACGCCTAAACCCTATAAAGGAGGAGAAATATAAGTGAACAAGAAGTTACTGTTAATCCCATTAGCACTATTGTTAGCCCTCAGTCTGGTTGCCATCGGCTGTCCGGGCACAAAAACCAAGGACAGCATCGTTGTTGGTGCAGCCAGGCCTCTCTCCGGACCATGGGCCTCTATTGGAGACTCGGCATTCGGGCCAATCATGACTATGTGGCAGGAAGAGGTCAATGCCGAGGGCGGGATATATGTGGCAGATTACGGTAAGAAGCTGCCCGTAGAGTACATCATATATGATGATACCAGCGACCTGGGCACCATGGTCAGGCTGACGGAAAAACTGATAGTGGAGGACGAGGTTGACATCCTGTTCCCCGCCTGTGGCTCCTCTATGATTCAGGCTCAAGGCCCCATAGCCAATAAATACGGGATGGTATATATCACCGCCGAGGGCGGCGCCACGACCATGAAGGACGCGCTTCCTGGTTTGCCTTACGTGTTTGTCAACCTGAGTTTTTCCGACAACTACCAGCTGCCGGTTTTTGCTGACATGCTGGCTGCAGCCGGCGCTAAGACAGTGTACATGGTCAATATGGCTGACGTCTACGGCGTAGAGTATGGCGGCATATCGACCATAGAATTCAACAGGGTAGGACTTGACATAGTTGGTAACGTCACCATCCCCCTGTTCCCTGATGACTTCGGGCCCATAATTAAGGCAGCCAAGGATGCTGACCCTGACGTCTTTTGCGTTTGGGGCTATCCTTGGATAGTCCTGCCGGCTACTGGTGAGTCAATAGCCCAGGGCTTTAACCCCAAGTGCTGGATAGGCGGACCCGGAGCCAATTTCGGGTTCTATGAGTTCTCGTTTGGCGAAGATGTCAACATAGTAAACGGAGTAACCTGTTTTGCTGTCGCCAACTCGGAGACGTCTCCTGAATTTGCCGAATTCTATGAAAAAATCGATGCTCTTGTCGGCCCAGCAAACATGGATTGGTGGGGACACCCGCTCTATCAGCCTCTGGTAACAATCTGGCAACAGGCTATCGAGGAGACCGGAACCCTTGACCAAGACACAATTAGGGATTACATCGCCACGAACCACTTTAATACCATTCTGGGAGATACCTATTATACTATGTACGAGCCTGGCGGCGGGATACTGGCCTATCAATGCCATCCCGGTGAGATTGGACAATGGCAGAATGGGGGTATGGAAATCGTAGGCGGTGGTGACTGGCCGGCCACGAAGCTTACCGCAGATTTTATATATCCCAAGCCGCCGTGGCCAACAGGACCGTAGATTTTGACGTTTAGTTTAGGAGTTTAGCGCTTAATAAGCAGGCTGTCTAAAGGGTGCAAAGATAACGGCTTGTGAGAGTGGTTATCTTCTCCCAGGACTTTTCCTGCTCCTTTAGACAGCCTGTACACGTGATTGCTAAAGCGAGAAAGCTATTATTATGCCTGATTTCATGGTGCGCGTCCTGGATATAGCCATTGGTGGTTTGTTGATGGGCGGTATCTATGCCCTGATTGCCATGGGCTTGAGCCTGCAGTATGGTGTTGCCCGGGTTCTTAACATCGCTCATGGCGAATTCATTATGCTCGGGGCTTTCGCCACCTTTACGCTTTATACCGTCTTTGGCATTAATCCACTGCTTACCCTTGTCATTATTGGTCCGATTATATTCTTAATAGGTTTCTTCCTCCACCGGACTTTGTTCACCCGCCTTAGAATCTCGGCGCCAAACGCGGATGCCTATGCGGCCAGTTCCATGTTAGCCACTTTTGGCCTCCTCTATATTATTCAAAATCTAGCCTTATTAGCTTGGGGTGCCAACCTGAGAGCGTACTCTTATTTAAATTTCGGGGTCAATCTGGGTGGAGCGATATTTGCCGCCAACCGCCTGGTAACCCTTGGCTTTGCCATAGGCATAGGTTTAGGCTTCTATATCTTTTTAGCCCGTTCCCGCCTGGGGAAAGCGATTCGGGCAGCCGCCCAGGACCCGACGACGGCTAGGCTTATGGGGGTAAACATTAACCTGGTGCTGGCTATATGCTTTGGTCTTGGGGCTGTAATGGCTGGCCTTGCCGGCACACTCCTCAGCTTACGGATCCCAATTACTCCAACTATGGGTCTTAACTATACCATCATCGCCATCATCATCGTCGTCTTAGGCGGGCTGGGTAGCATCCCGGGCAGTTTTATCGGGGGCTTCATACTGGGTATCATCGGCACCATAGTAGCCTATGTAGAGCCGAGCTTATCACTGGCTGCCTACTATTTTATCTTCATGGTTCTGCTACTGGTTAGACCGAAAGGTATTTTTGGGAAATAGAGAAATGGATATTACCAGATTTACATCAAAGAACTTCCTGATACCGGGTATAATCATCCTCGTCTTATTAATCGCACTGTCTATTTTACCCCTCTATAGCTCTCTTTATATGGTCATACTGGTAACCGCCATCTTGATGTATATCATCCTCACGGTTAGTTGGGCTCTCTTTTCCGGTCCCAGCGGTTACCTCTCACTGGCGTCGGCTGCCTTCTTCGGGATTGGTATATACACTTCAGCTATATTACTGCCGAACACCGGGGTTGTATTACCCCTGCTGCTGGTGGTAGCCCTTGGCGGTGTCATCAGTTTCATAGTCGCCCTTCTCGTCGGCTTCCTGACTTTAAGGCTAAGGGGCATATATTTTGCTATCTTCACCTTCGGACTCGTTGAACTCATCAAGCAGGTCCTCATCTTCTGGGAGATTAATATAACCGGCACGCGCGGCCGATTCATTATCCTGGTGGACAACGCACATATTTATTGGGTCATGCTGGCTATTTTTGTGTTGTTAATGCTTACTACCTATTTTCTCCGACGCTCTAAATTTGGCTTAGCCCTGCAGAGTATTGGCGAGAATGAGGAAGCAGCGGCCCACCGGGGCATTAATGTAACCATGGTGAAGGTTATCACCTTCGCCATCAGCGCCTTCTTTATGGGGGCCGTTGGGGCAACCATAGCCACAAGATGGACATATATTGACCCATACATTGCCTTCAATGTGCTCTTTTCCTTCCTGCCCATTCTAATGGCTATATTCGGCGGCCTGAGTCAAATTTACGGTCCGGTATTAGGCGCGGTTATTTTTGCCTACCTGGAAGAAGTGCTACTAACTAAGTTTCCCTACTACTACATGCTCACTTTTGGCATCGTGTTAGTGGGGGTTATATTATTTCTGCCTGGCGGGCTGGTAGGATTAATACAAAGGTTGCGGAGACGGAGGCGGAGGAAAGGAGGTCCGGTGGAGCAAAATGCCAATACTTGAAGGTGAAAAGGTAACCAAGTATTTCGGCGGACTGGCCGCGGTATCCAACGTTGACTTCCACGTTGACCAGGGCGAAATCTTCGGCCTGATTGGTCCTAACGGAGCCGGTAAAACAACACTGTTTAATCTAATATCGGCAGCTCTTACTCTTAAATCAGGGGTGATAAAATTTAAAGGCGAAAAAATTAGCGGCTTAAAGCCGTATCAAATCTGCCGTAAGGGAGTAGCCAGAACATTTCAATCGGTCAAAATCTTCGCCAATATGCAAGTTAGGGAGAATGTATTGCTGGGAGCTCTCTTCGGGACGCCAACCACCATGACAGCTCCAAATGCCGCCAAGGAAGCCGCGGAGCTATTAGATTTTGTCGGCTTATCAGCGATGAGCACGATGCCGGCCAGAGAGTTGACCCTGGTTAATCAGAAACGCCTTGAAGTAGCTACAGCGCTAGCCACCAAACCAGAACTACTGTTACTTGACGAACTGATGGCCGGCTTAACTCCAACGGAAACAACTGAAGCCATGGAACTGGTAACCAAGATTCGGGACAGGGGGATTACCATTTTCATGATTGAACATGTCATGAAAGCAATTATGGGCGTATGTGGCCGGATTATGGTACTCCATCACGGCGAGAAGATTGCCGAAGGAACGCCACAGGAGATTACCACCAGTAAAAAGGTTATTGAGGTATATTTGGGTGAGTAGGCTTATGCTGGAACTTAAAAATGTAGATACTTTTTACGGTAACGTTCAGGCCTTATGGGACATTTCTCTAAGAATAGATAAGGCAGAAATAGTCGCTTTGGTTGGTGCCAACGGGGCCGGCAAAAGCACATTGCTTAATACTATTTCCGGTGTGGTACATCCAGCTTCAGGTAGTGTGGAGTTTCTGGGAAAGAGGATAGATGGGCTGCCAGCTCACTCCGTTGTGGAACTAGGTCTTTCGCATATACCCGAGGGTAGAAAGCTTTTCACCGACATGACAGTACACGAAAACTTAGAGATGGGCGCGTATCCTTCCTACGCCTGGAAGATAAAGAAAGAAACGTCCGAACAGATTTATCAGGCCTTCCCTATATTAAAAGAAAGGGCCAGGCAGTTAGCCAGAACATTAAGTGGCGGCGAACAGCAAATGCTGGCTATGGGCCGGGGTCTAATGTCAAAGCCGAAACTCTGCATGTTTGACGAGCCGTCTTACGGCTTGGCACCAAGGATGTTATCAGAAGTTTTCCAGGTCATAAAGTCCCTGCGCGAGCAGGGGATTACTATCCTGCTGGTGGAACAAAACGTCCCCCGCACCCTGGAGATAGCCGACCGGGCCTATATACTGGAAAATGGCCGGATAGTCATGGAAGGAGAATGTTGCAATCTCATCAAAGATGACTATATAAGGAAAGCCTATTTAGGGCTGTAGACCCAACGGTAAATATATCTCCAGTAAATTAGAGTAACATTCCGCTATTTTGTGCAACGAGGTAACAGACCAAGATACAGGGGGAAATTTAGCTTCAAAATGGGGGGCTGGTAGGCCGTGCAGGTCTCGAACCTGCGACACCCTGATTAAAAGATACAGGCGTATTGTCCCAAAGAGTAAAAATAGGTAAATCCTAGCACCTTACTATGGATGATTTAGCTTCAGGTGGTACTTTTTAGTACCACCTTAGGTCCAAGATTTGAATGATTAGACATTAATATTTCATGGCAGGGACACGCTACCCCTGATAAAGCGCCCTCTTCTATCCCTATGTTCTATCGTGCTAACCATTGTATGACTGGTTATCTTCTTTTAAGGCCACATCGTCTAAGGCCAGAACTCTTTAGCCACGTCATCCAGACCCAGCTCCTGCAGTTTCTTTTTACTCGGCTTGGCTGTCTTGATGTCCCAATCCATGGCAGCAAAGTAATCTTTGCCTAGGGTTTCCTCGTCGATTGTCACCCCGGCCACAGGGCCCTCTTGCTGCGGTGGTATGCCAACTACCCTTTCGGGAACTTTGAATTTTAGGGAGTTCAAGCCTTCCCGGATATTGAAAGCCTGCCTGAGGTTGGTGATTCTCTCCCCGGTCTCAAGCAGTTCATCCTTGGTTATATCCCAACCGGTAACCGCACTCATGAACTCAGTGATAGGGTCGATGGTGGGAAAAGCCCAGTATACAAACAGGCACATCCCGGCGCAAACTACGGCCTGATGAAAGTTATTTCCTATCCGGCGTGCTTCCCCCCTGCCGGCGAAGGACTTTAAGTCAAATTCGGGCAGCAGCCCGGATGGATGCTCCGGCCCATCCGACAGTTCAGAGCCAACGAAATGGCGACCGGGGGTAGGGTCCAGCCGGTAGCTGGTTGCGTAGTTAAAGGCATGCTTCGGGTCGTGTGCCGGAAGCTCTTGCCCCTGAATATGAATGGCGTATTGGTCGGCGCCCTTGCCAATCTTCTCCGCCGCCACCTTCGCCCCATCGGCCAACAGGGCACCAAAACCTTCCCTCTTGGCCAGCTTTTCAGTCATGGCAACGATGGCTTTGTGGTTGCCCCAGGTCATTTCGATACCATCGGTGTCTGCCTTAGTAATAAGACCATTCTCAAAGCATTCAATAGCCATGGCGATAGTAGCCCCGGCAGATATGGTATCAATCCCGTAGCGGTCGCAAATATCGTTTACCTTGATTATCGATTCAAGGTTGTTATTGAGACAATTGGTTCCAAACATAGCAATTGTCTCATATTCAGGTCTACGTGAACCGGCCCCATATTTATACTCCCCGGTTCCTTCCTTCATGTACCCTCCACATCCAATAGGGCACAGGTAGCAGGCAAACCTCTTTGACATACTCTTATTCAAAACGTCAGCCCCGATGAGACCAGCATCCGGGAAGTCAGTAACCGCTACCCCTCCCCAGTTTTTGACCGGCGAATCACCGGTCTGTACGCCTACAAGAGTGAGAAACGGCGTGCCTATCGGCTTTAACCATTCGATATGCCCTCCCAGTTTAGCCAGATACTTTTTTCTCAGTACCTTAACCCTTGCTTCATCGGCGAGAGGAACCTTCATGTTGCCCTTCACCGCCACTGCCTTGAGCTTCTTTGAGCCCATCACGGCGCCCAAACCGGAGCGAGCTGCGGTTCTGGTCCTGCTTATAACTGCCGAGATGAGAGAGAGGTTCTCCCCTGACGGGCCGATGCAGGCTATCTCTACATCCTTGCCCAGTTCAGACTTGAGTATATCTTCAGTCTGGCGAGTATCCTTCCCCCACAGATGGGCGGCATCTCTCAACTCGGCTTTGCCATTATTAATAAAGAGGTAGACCGGCTTATCCGATATGCCGCTAAAGAACACCGCGTCATAGCCGGCGAACTTCAGGTAAGCCCCGAAATAACCCCCCGAATTGGCATCACCCCACCCCCCGGTCAAGGGTGATTTCCCCACCACGGTGTACCTTGTACCCGAAAGTGCCATGGTGCCGGTGAATGGTCCGGAAAGAATACCAAACGTATTGTCGGGACCTAGCGGGTCAACGCCGGCCTTCTGCCGGCTGAAGAGGATTCTGGCACCGATGCCATAGCCTCCAATAAACTGGCGGCAAAGCTTTTCGTCGAGCGCCTCATCCTTTAGCTCATTTTTGGAAAGATCCACAAATAAAATCTTTCCCATATAGCCTCGTGCCATAACTTCTCCTTATCTTTCTGCCGGGAGGCTCAACTGGGGTTACCCGAGTTAGCCTGGGATTGCCAATATCAGCTAGTACGGTTATGTTTGACCTACTCTCGCTGACATTAAATTGACTATCAACTCTGCAATTTTTATTTCAAACCTAACCTAAAAGGTTCGGTAAAAATGTGGCAATTTGAGGAAAGGCGACCACCAAGCCAGCGCAAAGTAATACTGGTGGAATAAACCAGATCACCGACTTGAATACCGCACCACTAGAAGCCTCTGGGACCATGCCGCTAACTACATAGACGACAAATCCCACCGGCGGGGTGATGCCGCTCACGATTACTACTAACATGAGGACGACCCCGAACCATACCAGATCGAAACCTGCCGCCAGCCATAGAGGGAGCAGGAGTGGTATAGTGATTATCATCAGTATCGCCGCCTCGAAAATCATGCCACCCAAGAAGAAGAACGCCAGAACAAAGAGCAGAATAAACCCGGGAGACCACCCGCCCATTAATGCTACCATTTCCGTTGGAATCCTGGTCAGTGACAGGAACGGAGCAAAACTCCAGGCACCGATTATGAGTAGAAAAATCATGCCCACTGTTTGCACCGAATTCATGGCGGCACGGCGAAACCTCCGCCAGTTAAGCTGCCCTTTTATGAGACCTACAACAAGAGCGGCGAAAGCTCCAAGCGCTCCAGCTTCAGTAACCGTGATAAACCCGCTAAAAATACCCCCGAAGACGATAATAACCAGGAGAAGTACTCCCCATACGTACCTAAGGGATGAGAACCTTTCGGCCCAGGTTGCTTTAGCCGCCGTAGGGCCCTTTTCGGGAGCAATCCGGCAGATAATATAGATGACAACCATGTACAGGAAAGCACAAATTATGCCAGGGAAAACCCCGCCCAGGAAAAGGGCGCTGATATTTACATTAGCCAGTAAACCATAGATGATAAAGCCAAGGCTGGGAGGAATCAGAAAGCTTAAGATTCCACCAGCACAAATAGTGGCTAAGGATAAGTTATCATCGTATTTATATTTTCTCATCTCCGGTAAACAGACCGAGGTCATGGTAGCCGCTCCGGCGATATTGTCACCGCAGACAGCGCTGAAGCCGGCGGCGGTGGCCGTGGTGGTCATAGCCATCCCACCACGAAACCCTCCCCACCATTTGGAGGCGGCCTTGAAAAGGTCCGAGCCCAGCCCCCCTTCATTAGCCAGCAGACCCATAAATACAAAGAGGGGGATGAGGCTCCAGAGATGAGTCATCGAGGTATCATAAGTCGCCCGGGCGATAAAATGAAATGCCTGAGGTAAGTCTCTCAGGTACCAGATGCCCCCAAAGCTAACCAGAAGCAGAGCCATGCCGGCGGGCATCTCCAGAAACAGCAACAGGAGAAGCACAACCCAGCCAACGATGCCTATAATAATCGGGCTTACTTCCATATATTAACCGCCTGTTTTAAGACTCAGTCATTCCCCTCTATAGCTTTTACCAGGAGATTGAGGAACTGCACTAGAAAAACCCAGCCGACTACTATCAAACAAAGGGCTCCAAACAGTCCAAATGGGTAAACCGGCAAAAAGGTAAACTGGGTGCCGGTGAGATGGCTGGCTTTTAGCTTAAGCGAGAGAACCACCAACTGCGAAGCCAGCAGCCAGCTCAGCAAGCCGGAGACGAGGTACATTACGGTAACCATATATAGGCGAACCCTTGGTGGAAAATGTGACGTGGCGACATCTACCGCAAAATGCCCCTTCTTAATCGTGCAGTAGGAGAATGAGGAGAAGAATACTACCGATAACAGAAGGGTCACACTTTCATAGGAGCCGTAGATGGGGGAGGAAAAGAACCGCCGTCCGGTGGCATCGGCGACAGTAATCAGTATCATCGCGACTAACCCTGCCGCACTGACTGCCCCCAGCGCGCTGAAGAGAAAAGAGGTGCGCTCCTCTAAAATGCGGGCGGCGGTTCTTATAGTAGATAACTCCATAACTCTTAGCTTAAAAACCCCAGCTGGAATACAGCTCCACCAGCTCATGAGCTCTGGCATGCATATCCCTGGCTGGCATACCTTGAGCCTCAAGGTCGGCTAACATATCTTCAACAATGGGGGTGGTTATTTCGAAAAACTTGGCCCGCTCCGCCTCGGACATAATGACTACGGGGGGAGCCCCCTCCAGCGAGTTAAGGAAGGGTAAGCACGCCTGGTGGTTGTAGTCAAAACGCTTGCCATGACATATTGCCCGGAGTAAGCCAGTGCTTTCATCAACCAGCGCTTTGACATCGGGCGGCAGGCTGTTGTACTTGTCCAGGTTCATAACCACTACCATGGAGGAGTTGCCATTGCCGGGAATCTCGGTGATGTAAGGCGCTACCTGGTACAGCTGGAAAACCACGAGCCCGTTGGTATCCTGAACGACCGCATCTACGGTGCCTCTCTCCAGCGCCAAGTAGAATTCGGTTGCCGGCATGGGTACTGAAACGGCTCCCAGCGCTTCTAAGAATGAGCTCTCCGGATCTCCCATATTGGCTACCTTCAAGCCCTCAAGGTCTTCTATGGTGGTAATCTGCTTGGTCCGGCAGGCTATGCTGTGAGGCTCATTATCCCCGAACCAGAGGACTTTCACATCGGACCACTCGGGGGCAAGATAGCCTTCCTCAAGCAATGTCTGGCGGACCATTGCGCCCTGAGTCGAGTTGGCAAAGAACCCGGGGACTCGCATGGCAGTCGTCATCGGGAACTGGCCGGGGAAGGCCATTACGTTTACCATGGCAATATCGCAAATCCCCATTTTAACCGCTTCCCACATATCACCCATTTTTACCAGGGTCTCTGACGGGTAGCGCTCAAAAGTCACCTCACCCCCGCTTTGAAACTCTACACTGTCCATCCACTGGTTTAGGGTGAAATCAAATGGATCAAAATATAGCGGGGGAGGCATCTGTGCCGGAGTCCAGTTAGCCTCTATCAGCTCTATGGGACCCTCCGGTGCCGGCGCGGTTGGCTGCGTCGGCTGCGTTGGTGGGGTGGTGTCTTCCGGCGTTGCCGGACAGCCGATAACCACCAGGCTGGCGACCAACAGCAGCGCCAGCGGGATTAACAGTATTTTCTTGTTCACTTATTACCTCCTTAAGGTATTTTTGCTTTTATCATCAAGCCCCCTATTATTCTTTATCTGGGGCGCTTATTGAACCCAGCCGGCCTTCTTCCACTCCTTTTTTACCCTTCATCTTAAAAGTCCAGTACTCCCGGTAGGAAAGCTTTTCTTCAGGGCGCCCGAAATGCAGTTTCTTCAACGCCCCGGCGGCCTTCATAATCTCCGGTGCCATTTCCTGCATGCCCAAGCCCCTTAGATGTAGCGGCAGTTCCTTCCGCTCTTCGGGTTCCATGGCTAACAAATCGCAGATTGCCTCGGCGGCCCAGCGCGCCCCTTGAACCGGCGGCGTCTGGTCAAGCCCGCCCTCGAACTTGTCCGCAATCATGGCACACTTGTTAGGCTGGTACATAATAAAAAGCTCCTCATTTATCCTGGCGTCGGGGTCGAGGAGGTCAAAAGCTCGCTGAACCCGATTATAGCGCATCCTGAGACAATCGGTGGCGCCATATGTTTCTTCAAATCTATCGACTATGTATGTCACGGCAGGAACACATGAGGCATAATTGAGGTTGCCGTTTTTCGATAGTTCCTCAGTGGTAACACCGACCACGTAACTGATAAGAAATGTAGAAGCGGTAATAGCCCCGCAGGAGCCGACTCCGGACATAGCCACACCGCCGTGAAGCCCGATAAATCCTGAGGTTAGCGCTTTCTGTGTTTCAATTGGAAATAGCTCTACACCCTCATCCCTGAATGCCTCGGCTATTCCCTCGAAAATAGCCGGAGCGCAGGCCATGTATTTTACCCCAAAGTCACAGGCGAGGTGACCCGCCTTGTCAATTACTCGCTTCTTCTGCGCATCGTCAAAATTGACTTTCTTAATCATTTTTACCTCCCTTGATGTCTTCGTCTTTCAGACTATACCAGATTACCCTGTCATATTATGACGATTATCACCTCCTAGCAAAGATTTTCCCGCCTTTTTGCCTCAAACCTACTTCTTGAGCTTTCCCGGGCCGAATGCAGAGTAGTCCAGGTCATAGAACTGCTTGCAGGTTTCGAAGTAACCC
>Ga0315549_1002251_pt1 | contig 18615 bp, 21 predicted proteins | sample SalMarSW160200MG_FD_203101 | JGI IMG/M metagenome (GOLD analysis project Ga0315549, IMG submission 203101) | Salt marsh sediment microbial communities from the Plum Island Ecosystem LTER, Massachusetts, United States - Salt Marsh Sediment SW1601-200 ... | reverse complement strand
TCATAAGGATTACTTCTGCCGGAGTGCGTGAGAGCCATCCACATGATGTTAAAATAACAAAGGAACCACCCAACTACGAGATTTAACTATTAGATGAGAGGAAACGATGCTTACCCGTTAGTTCTTTATCGGGCAGAGGATGTTTTACGCGAAAGGATGATTTTATTAGATAGTAAAAAAATATTGCTTATTACAGTTGCAGAACACAAAAAATATTGTAATATCTCTATGAGTTGATGCGCAAATATGGTTTTTTTATATTTAAATGGATAGATTATAAGAGAATGATTTATAAGATGTTAACAGAAAATACAAAAGGAGAAATGTTTCAGGAGGTAATGTGAATAGCATACATGGAACTACCATCCTTGGTGTAAAGCGGGATAATATTGTTGCAATGGGTAGCGATGGTCAGGTGTCCTTTCAAGAAACTATAATGAAAGAGAGTGCAAAGAAGGTCCAAACCCTTCATGAGGGAACTGTCCTCATTGGCTTTGCAGGGGCGGTTGCAGATGCACTAACGCTGTTTTCCATGTTTGAGGAGAAACTAAACAGTCACCCCAAGAATCTTCCTAAGGCAGTTGTTGAACTTGCAAAAAGTTGGAGAAAGGATAAATTCTTACGCAAGTTAGAAGCACTCCTTGGGGTTATGGATATTGAGGATTCCTTCATTTTATCGGGTGGTGGAGAGATAATACAACCTGACGACGGTATAGTAGCTATTGGATCAGGAGGAGGGTATGCCGTTTCTGCGGCAAGGGCACTACTCAAATATTCCTCTTTGGACGCTCCAAGTATTGTGAAAGAATCGATACTGTTAGCATCCAAGGTATGTGTTTATACTAACGATAATATATCTATAGAGGTGTTAAAAAATGAATAGGAATCATCCTTTGAAGCCAAAGGAATTAGTTGATAAGCTTAACCGTTATATCATTGGTCAGAATGAAGCAAAGAAGTCAGTTGCAATAGCAGTGAGGAATAGGTGGAGACGTCAGCAGGTGGGCGGAGAGATGGAAGAAGAGATTTATCCTAACAATATCATAATGATAGGTCCTACCGGGGTCGGCAAAACCGAAATTGCGAAGCGACTTTCAATGATAGTTGATGCTCCATTTGTCAAGATGGAAGCCACCAAATTTACAGAGGTTGGATATATTGGACGGGATGTTGAATCGATGGTCCGAGGCCTTATGGATGTTGCTGTTAAGATAGTAGGGTCACGGAAGAGAGAGGAGGTGCAAGAGAAAGCAGAAGAATTAGCCGAGAGGAAAATCCTGGATCATTTACTTCCCATCTCCACCGGTGAGAATATGAGTGAAACTCGTGAAAAACTGAGGGAACGATTGAGGAAAGGTGTATTTGAAGAGAGAAAGGTAGAAATTGATTTGCAGAAGAAGGAACGTCCTTTCATTGAAGTGCTTGGAACAATAGGACCTGAGGAATTGAATATAGGTCTACAGGATGCACTTTCTAATTTAATGCCTAAGTCCACCAAGAAGAAGTTTATCACAGTTAAGGAAGCAAGGGAGATATTCATAAGGGAAGAATCAGATAAGTTGATAGATCGAGAGGAATTGATTGAGGAAGCTAGATGGAAGACAGAGAATTCGGGAATAATTTTCATTGACGAGATAGATAAGATAATAAGTCAGGGTTCAATGAGTGGTCCAGATGTTTCAAGACAGGGTGTCCAACGGGATCTACTTCCACTGGTTGAAGGAACCACTGTGAACACAAAATACGGCCCTGTTAATACAGACCATATCCTTTTTATCTCAGCAGGTTCATTCTCCTCATCCTCTCCAGCAGACCTTATACCTGAATTACAGGGGAGATTTCCCATACGGGTTGAATTCAAGGATTTAACCCGTGAGGATTTCCGCCGGATTTTGGTTGAGCCGGCTAATTCACTCATAAAGCAGTACAAAGCGATTTTTAAGGCCGAGGGATATCAGCTACAGTTCACGGAAGAGGCTTTAACCTTGATAGCGGATTATTCGAAGAGGGTAAACGAGATGAGTGAGAATATTGGGGCACGGCGTCTCCAGACAGTTATGAATGCATTGTTAGAAGATTATCTATTCAGGATGCCTGATATTCCAGAGAAATTGGTCAATATAGATGAGAAATACGTGGAAGAAAGACTTGGTAAGATTGTAAGCGACGAAGACCTAAGCAGATATATATTATAAGAATGATTTGGGAATCGTTTGTCAGTTTCGAACGGACTGGCGCAAAAAGTGGCGAAGAGGCATTGAGGAGTCTTCTGGAGGAGTCGGAACTCTCTGATAAGTTTGAGCGTTTAAAAAATATGGAGGATTCATATTCCTTTGGGATAGGTAAAGGAGTCGTATTATATAAAGAACGAATTCAAGACCATAAGCCAGCGTTATATATTAAAGTCGTAAGTCCACCTATAGAATATAATTCATTTGATGGTGTTCCAATAAGTATATTTTGTTTTTTGATAACTCCCTTAGATGATTCTATCCATCTCCAGTGTCTTGCCAGATTTTATAGACTGATGAATTTTACTTCCTTTAGAGAGAGGCTCCTTAATTTGAAGTCGACAGAGGAGGTTCGGAAACTAATAAAAAGGGAAGAGGAGGGATTCGAGGAGTGAGTCGGTGGGTATTTTTTACCTGGTTGGTTTTGCTCTTTGTTGCTACATCAATTCCGTCAGGTGCTTTTCCAGAGGTTAGGGTTTTGGGGGTTGATAAGCTCACCCATTTATTCCTTTATGCGGCTTTGACTACTTTTCTTTTCTTTAGCTATGGTAAGAAAAACTGGGAATTCCTTTGGATTATTGCAATAATTGCTATAGTTGATGAGATACATCAACATTTTATTCCGGGCAGGTGTATGAGTTATTATGATTTAATAGCCGATTTTTTAGGAGGAGGACTTACCTTCTGGGTCTTGAAATCATAAAGGAGCCTTAAGGATAAAATGAGTTCAAATATTAAATTTAATAATGTAAAGGGGACAAGAGACATCCTTCCTGAAGAGGCTCTCAAGTGGAAAAGAGCCGAAGATGTGATAAGGAAGAACATGGCAAACTATAATTACAAAGAACTCAGACTCCCAACATTTGAACATACAGAACTCTTCAAGAAGTCCACCGGAGAAGATACTGAGTTAGTTCAGAAACAAATGTATACCTTCCAGGATAAAGGGGGAAGAAGTCTTACGCTCAAACCAGAAGGAACTCCACCTGTGGCCAGGATGTATCTTCAGTATGGTTTGAAGAACAGAGGCTCATTACAAAAATTCTATTATATAGAGAGAATGTTCCGTCAGGAAAAACCCCAGAAAGCCAGATACAGGGAGTTCCGTTCATTTGGTGTTGAAGCTATTGGCTCTGCTTCTGCTGAGATTGATGCCGAATTGATAAAAACAGCACTTGATATAATGAGTGAATTGGATATTAAAGGAATCGAAGTTAATATTAACTCAACTGGGTGTCCGAAATGCAGAGCGGAGTTCATAAAGGAACTCAAAAAGTTTCTCGAGCCGAAATTAGACTCCTTATGTGAGGATTGTAGACGCAGGTTTACAACTAATCCACTTCGTATCATGGATTGTAAGGTGGACAAAGGGAAGCTTGCCAATGCACCGGCACCTCTGGATTTTCTCTGTGACGATTGTAAAAGACATTTCTCTCTGCTAAAGAAGAGTCTGGATTATCTTAACGTTCGTTATGTTGTGGACAGGATGCTTGTAAGAGGACTTGACTACTACACAAAAACAGTGTTTGAATTTATACATTCAGGATTAGGTGCTCAGAATGAAATTGGGGGAGGAGGTAGATATGATGGACTTATTGAGTTTTTAGGGGGTGAGGATACACCGGCCTCAGGATATGCAGTTGGGATGGATAGAATGCTACTCCTTATGCCTGAAATAGAGGAGAACGAAGGTATTGATGTGTTTATTGTAACTCTGGATAAGGAATCTGCTTTGATTGGATGGAAATTATTATCCCAGTTAAGGGAAAAGGGCATCTCTGCGGATAAGGATTATCTGGAAAGGAGCCTTAAAGCTCAATTCCGAGAAGCAGACAGGCAGAATGCAACCTGGACTATTGTAATAGGTGAGGAGGAAAGAAAAAAGGGTGTTGTGCAGTTAAAGAGGATGAAGACAGGAGAACAGAAAGAGATCCCATCGAATATTGAAGCAATTAAGGAGGAAATTAAGTGCTAAGGGAAGTAAATTGTGGGGAACTCCACGCTAAGGATAGCGGGAAGGTCTTTACTCTGGCAGGATGGATTCGTAAGATCCGTGACCACGGAGAGATAATATTCATTGACCTCTGGGATCGCTATGGAATTACCCAGGTTGTCTTTTCACCCGATAGCCCTGCTCTTAGAGAAAGGGCAAAGCAACTGGGGCTTGAATGGGTTATAAGGGTGAAGGGAGAAGTAAAGAAGAGGCCAAAGGATATGGTCAATCCCGAACTCAGCACAGGAGAGATAGAGTTAGTTGCGAGTGAGTTTGATATTCTGAATGCCTCAAAGGTTCCTCCTTTTGTCGTGAAAGAAGACTTAACAGCAGAGAAAGAACTCCGTTTAAAGTATCGATACCTTGAGCTCCGTAGGGAAAAGGCGTTGAAAGGTTTCATCCTTCGCCACAAATTGATGCAGAAAGCGCGGGAATATTTAAACAGTAAGGCGTTTCTTGAGGTAGAAACTCCAATCTTAGCTAAATCAACACCAGAAGGAGCCCGTGATTTTCTTGTTCCTTCAAGAATGCATCCGGGGAGTTTTTATTCTCTTGCGCAATCCCCACAGTTGTATAAGCAGATACTCATGGTTGCAGGATTTGATCGTTATTATCAATTTGCTCGATGCTTCAGGGATGAGGATATGCGTGGAGACAGACAAATAGAACATACCCAGATAGATATAGAAATGGCTTATCCTGAGTGTGAGGACATCTATAAACTTGGAGAAGGTTTGTTGTCTTATATGGTTGAAGGAACTCTGGGAGAGAGACCATCAACTCCTTTCCCCAGGATGACTTACAAAGAGGCAATGGAAAAGTATGGGACGGATAAACCGGATCTTCGTAATCCACTTGTGATAGAAGACAAAACAAAAATAGCAAAGAAGGGAAAATTCGGTATATTCAATCAATGCGAAGTTACGAGAGGCATAAAGATAAAGAGATTATTCACACGTAAAGAGATTGACGAGCTTGAAGAGGTTGTAAAGAAAGCAGGAACAAAGGGTTTGCTATACCTGATGAGCGATGGTGGAAAGTTGAGGGCACCCTTTGCTAAATATTTCAAAGAATTAGATGGCTTTGGTGTAAAAAATGGGGAGACACTTTTCCTCGTTTCTGGAGGAGACAAGGAGGTCCTTACATCCCTTGGTGTTCTTCGATGTGAACTTGGGAAAAGATACAATCTCATTGAAAAGGGCTGGAGATTTTTATGGGTGACAGATTTTCCGTTATTTGAGTGGAATGAAGAGGAAAATAGATGGGCTCCTGTGCATCATATTTTTACTCAAACTATAGGAGATATAAAAGAGTTAGAGAATGATGCCGGTTCAGTTCTAGCTAAGCTGTATGACCTTGTTTTGAATGGAGTAGAATTGGGGTCTGGAAGCATCAGAAACCATGACCCAGAGGTTCAGAGGAGGTTATTCAGGATAATCGGAATGACTGATGAAGAAGTAGAAGATAGATTTGGGTTCTTGCTCAGGGCTCTATCTTATGGGGCGCCACCCCACGGAGGAATAGCACTGGGCTTTGACAGAATATGTATGCTTTTAGGAGGTCTTGATTCAATTCCTGAGGTGATGACCTTTCCTAAAACGCTGACAGGTGTTGGACTGATGGAAAATTCTCCGTCAACTGTTCCCGATAAGGACCTAAAGGAACTCAAACTGGAGCTCAAGAAGGATGAGTAGTGTTTTAAGAATATACCCCGATTCGGTTCTAACGGAGAGGACAAAAGAGGTAAGGGATTTCCAAGGTATGGGAGAACTTACTGAACGGATGCTAAAGATAATGATAGAGAATGACGGAATAGGGCTCGCCGTTAATCAGATTGGAGTTTCCAGCCAGGTTTTTGTTATGAGACTTGATGAAGAGGATGACCCAATCAGGCTGGTGAATCCAGTGATTGTGGAGGCTTCAGAAGAGGATAAAATGGAGGAAGGGTGCCTTTCAGTCCCGAATACACATATAGAAATAATCCGTTCAGAATCTCTCCTCATTCGAGGATTTGATCCCGATGGTAAGGAAGTAGAGTATAAATTCGAAAACCTCAAGGCAAGAGTTGCACAGCACGAGATAGACCACCTCAATGGGATATTAATTGTTGATTACCTTCCTAAGAGAGAAATGTTAAGATTTATGATGGAGTATGAGGAACTGATGAAGGAAGGAGAAAATAATAGCCACAAAGGTTTACTTTAATGCAAAACGAAGAATGCAAATTTGAAAATGACCGGGGACCGAAGACAGGGGATGGTAGAATAGATTATTAGTTACACCCTTCTTACACCTCCCTAATCAACTATTTAACTAATTAACTTTGTGAATTCCAGTGGTGAAAATAAGGAGGATTAATGGAGAAAGACCTTGTTTCCATAAGTGACCTTAAAAATAATGAATTTATGGATATCCTTGCTGAAGCGACAAGGTTAAAGAAGGAAGGGGAAAAAGTGGAAAGGGAAGCTCCTCTTAAAGGGAAGGTCCTTGCAATGATATTTGAGAAGCCTTCCCTACGAACCAGGGTAACATTTCAAACCGGAATCTATGAGCTTGGCGGGATGGGAATATACCTTTCTCCTTCAGATATAAAGATAGGGGAAAGAGAGTCTATCCCTGATGTTGCAAAGAATCTTTCCAGATGGGTGCATTGTATTATGGCAAGGACTTTTGCTCATTCAACCATTACCGGCCTTGCAGAAAATGCATCAGTTCCTGTAATAAATGGGCTCTCCGATCTTGAGCATCCCTGCCAGATCCTTGCAGATTTTCAGACTGTTTATGAGAAGAAAGGCAGATTAGAAGGGATAAAATTGGCATACATTGGTGATGGGAACAATGTGAGTCACTCATTATTGCTCGCCTCAGGCCTTATGGGCGTGGATATAAGAGTGGCCCACCCAAAAGGGTATGGACCAGATGAAGAGATAGTAAAAACATCAAAGGCCCTTGCATCCACATCAGGCGGGTCAATATTAATAACGAATGACCCGGTAAAGGCTGTTAAAAACGTCGATGTCATCTATACCGATGTATGGGCATCTATGGGACAGAAGGATGAGGCAGAGGAAAGGAGAAAGGTCTTTGCCCCGTTCCAGGTGAATGAGAAACTCGCAGGACACGCGGATGCAAACTTCATCTTTATGCACTGCCTACCGGCTGTTAGAGGAGAAGAGGTGAGCACTGGTGTAATCGATGGTCCTCACTCAGTAGTATTTGATGAAGCAGAGAACCGACTCCACGCACAGAAGGCACTGATGGTTAAGTTAATGGGGTAAAACAGCTATCAGCTCAGAGCTAATAGCTTCAATGCAAAATGAAAATTGCAAAGTGAAAAATGCAAATAAAACGCAGAACAAACGCAGCTACTCCAGAGCGGGAAGTAAGGCTGTAACATTGAATGTTAACTTCTATCCGCCTCTTTCCTGAGTGCGGGTAGTAATTTTTCTTTTAATTTATGGAGGATGCGGAAGAAGCGGCAGTTTGTGCTTTTCCAGTAAACTGCCCATTTGTTATACCACTCTAAAAACTCCTTTATACCCGTTATTTTATAGAGCAAATTCAACTGGTATAGATGTATCCAGTGATATTCAAGTGATGCGAGTCTTCTTATATTCCAGAGGTCATATAAGCTCCAGAAGCCCGTATCGTATCTGTAGAGATTCATTGCAAGGCTTTCTGTATAAGTAGAAAAGAGCGATTCAACTTTGTCGTAACCTGCTTTAGAGAATGCATGAAGAACGAGCAGAATATATATAAGACCATTAAGTGTTGCTGATGGAGGGTCTGATGGATATTCCTCAAGGAAGGAATAATTCTCGATCCGGTTAGAGAGGCCCCCTTTTGGAACAGGATAGAATAAGGGATTCAGGGCTTTGTAAGCTAGTTCTTCCCACTTATCATCTATATCTCTTAGGCTATATAACAGCCAGGCAGAGAGGCTTTGAGCTAATCCACAGAGCCAGGGTGGTTCAATCTTGAGAAAGTCGTTTTTGAAGTTATACCACCATCGGGCCTCTTTTTGGGAAACATCTGCTTTCTTATCGAGCCATCTGGCACATCTTATAGCAGATTCACGGTGTGACTCATCACCAGTCCTTTTATACAACTGTAACTCATAGAGGCCATATTGAGAGACAGTTACAGGGGTAGAAATGTAATCTAATTTTTTGACATCCACGATCTCAGGAATACCTTTTTCATTTAGTCTTATCCCGCTAAAATGAACAGATTCACATTTAGTAAAGTCAAAAAGCATAGTTTTACTATACGCGATGAGATAATTTAGTCAATCCTCGATTTCTTTACGTACCTAACATTGTTTTCCATAAAGTACTCAAATGAGAATGGTAAATGAATATATGGGTATATGAGTAGATGAGTAAATGAGTTTTAGAACAGAAGTCAGAGGACAGAAAACCGGAGTCAATATCTCTTATCCCTTATCACATACCACGTATCACTATAATACCAACCGTCCAACTCTTTAACCCGGAACCAGGAACATTCCCATTGGTCCCTTTACATTTTGAGTCCAAAGAATATAATTGAGCCATGAGAATCGAGAGCTTAAAAGAGAGTTTTTATAACCTTCCTTTTATTCTCACAAGTAAAACTTCCTCCTCTATTGCGAGACGTATGACTACTGTCGTCAGAGGATACGCTCCCTTCCCGCAGGTAGTTTCTTTCTACTTAACAGAGAGATGCAATCTTAATTGTAAGATGTGTTTCCTTAAGAATATAGATTCATCTCCAGAATTTATTCCCTTAACTGCAGCCAAGAGGGTGGTTAGAGAACTTATGCCAATTCGACCTCGCTACAGTATGAGTGGGGGGGAGCCGTTTTTATATCCTGACATAGAAAAATTGATTAACTATATAAAGGCGCGCGGGCTATCTTTGAGTATTGTGACCAATGGAACTAGACTCTCCTGCTTTGCCAGACTTATCGTTTATTCGGGTGTCGACCGCATAAAAGTATCCATAGATGGTCCTCCAGAAATACATGATGAAATCCGTGGTGTTTCAGGAACATTTCATAGTCTTGAAAAAGGTATAGAAGAAATTAACAAGGAGAAAAGGAAACAGGGGAAGAGGAAACCCCGTCTTTTCTTATACTCTCTTCTCCATCCATCATCTGACCCTAATTTTGCAATAACCTTTGCAGAGCGACATGATTTTGATGTTGTAAATTTCCTTCATATTTTATCTATCCGGCCTGAAGACTTAAGTGAGTTTTCAGATATCCCCGGAATAAACCCGCACTACTGGAAGGGAGCTGTTTTCAGTAATAGAGATTTTAGAGTAAGTTCGGATCTCATTATCCGAATCAAGTCTATTGATACGAATATTGATACGATGTTCACCCCTGATATATCAGCGTCCGAATTGAATATGTATTATGAGAAAGATAAAGAGTACCTTGATAGGTTTAAAGGTAATTGCACTTCTCCCTGGACATCTGTGTATATTAAACCTCCCTCTAAAGTAGAAATCTGCCCTGATGTTATAGTTGGAGATTTAGAAAATAAGAGATTTTTATCTGTGTGGAATTCACCTATAGCTAGAGACCATCGAAAACGTATATTTTCAGGTAACCCTCTTCCTGTTTGCAAAGGTTGCTGTAGCTATTATATGTAAATTGCCCTACCCCCTATTAATATCTCGCAAAGACGCAAAGAGAAAATGGAGCGAAGCGACTAAAGCATATTTACTGGATCGATTTCAAACGAAATTCGAATGCCCGAAATTCTCAAAGAATATAGCTCTTTCAATAATCGTTGAAGGAGATATTCCTCCTCTGATTTTAAAAGGATATGGTACCGGTAGTTTTTCTCTATTCTTCCTATTGGACAGGAAACAGGTCCCAGGATGGTAAACGAGTCTCTTTTATTGGACTCTTGCAGTTTTCTTTTTATCTTCTCGGCTGTTTTTATAGCTTTTTCCTCTTTCTTTGATTGGATAAGAATTCTTGCTAAGTTTACGAATGGTGGATATTTTGCACTCTTTCTGAACTCTCTCTCCTTCTCATAAAAACCTTCATAATTATGTTCTTTTGCAAACCTGATTGCATAGTGATTTGGATTATTACTCTGGATTATAACCTTTCCCTTTCCACCCCTTCCAGCCCTCCCTGCAACCTGACTTAAGAGTTGAAATGTTCGTTCAGAAGCTCTAAAGTCCGGGAGGTTGATTGCAGTGTCAGCTTGAATTACTCCAACCAACCCAATATCAGGGAGATCAAGTCCCTTTGTTACCATCTGAGTTCCAAGGAGAATTTGGATTTCTCCCCGCTTAAGCCCGTTGTATATCCTTTCGTGATCATGTCTTCGGGAAATGGAATCTGTATCCATCCTCTGTACTTTGTAATCTCTATATTTAGCTTTGATTTCCTCTTCTATCCTCTGTGTACCCCAACCGAAATAAGCAACCTCTTTACCACATCTGGGACAATTTATTACTTTATCCATCTTATATCCACAGTGATGGCATATAAGAGTATTCGTTGCTTTATGGTAGGTTAATGAAATATCACAATTCAGGCAGCGAGCCGACCACCCGCAACTATAACATTTCCCATAAGGGGCATATCCCCTGCGGTTGAGAAAGAGTATCACTCGTGGCATATCTTTCTGATTTACTGTTTCTTTTATTGCCTTATCCATCTCTTTAGAGAAGATATTTCTACCTGGATCTACGATTAAAACCTCTGGCATCGCTTGCCCTTTTACTCTTTTTGGCAATTCAAGGAAAACATATTTACCCTTTTTTGCATTATAGAAGGATTCAATGGAGGGGGTTGCACTACCAAGTATTACAGGAATTCCTTCTATTGCTCCTCTCATCACGGCAACATCCCTGGCGGAAAATCTTGGTTTAGGCTCCTCCTGTTTGTATGAATCCGAATGCTCCTCATCAACAATGATGAGTCCTAAATCAGAAAAAGGACTGAAGATACTCATCCGTGAACCTATCCCTATCTTTAACTTTCCTTCAAATGCATTCATCCAGTAAGAATACTTCTTCCCCTTTGAGAGTTTATAGTGATATTCTTCTCCCATACCAAACCGTTCCCTTACTCTCTCAAGAACCTGTGGAATAACTGAGATTTCAGGAACAAGGTAGAGAATACTTTTCCCCTTCATGAGAACATCATCCATTACGCGAAAGTAAACCTCAGTCTTACCACTTCCTGTTACACCAAAAAGGAGGAAGGTTTTGTGATAAGACATATCTATAGCTTTCTTAGTACTATTATATGCTTTTTCCTGAAATTTGTTGAGTTTCAGAAATTTCGTCGATACCTGGTATTCCTCTATTTTATGCACTTTCTTCTTAAATGGCGGGAGAATAAAGGAAAAGACAATTCCTGGTGGACAGAGGTAATAACTGGAAACCCATAAAGCTAATCTATACAAATTCAAAGGTAGGTCCATGATCTTTTCCTTAACTTCTTTTGCATTTGTGTATGATTTTGCAACACCCATAACCACACCTACTAACGTTTTTGTTTGGAAGGGAACGCAAACGACACTGCCCTTCCTTAGGTCCATTTCTTCCCTTGCCTTATAGGTAAAATTTCTGAATTTGTCTATCGGAACTGCTATGTCATAATATCTCATAATATCACGATATTTCAAATGGAAATTGCCAGCCCTATTTTATGGTCAATATCATCTTTAAAGTCAATGCTCCATTTTAGATAAACCTTCACAGGGAATATCTTCTCTGCTAATAGCAGGTAGATACGCCTTCCTGAACCGCTGAGTTGTTTTATGGTAAAAGTTCCCGGGAGGTCGTTTTCATACTCATATATCCTTGGATACCAGCTGTGTGTTTCATAGAGAATAAAACGCGTTTCTATAACATAATCAGCAGAATATCTAACTCCTGTGTAAGCAAGGAATCCCGAACCATGAAGTGTATTTACTACTTCAAAACGATTTCTTATATTAAAACGCGCTTTCTCATAGGTTAAATCCAATCTTATGCCATCTCTATCTTCTTTTGTTTTCAACCGCCCAAAAACTTTTAATCCCCTAAAAGGATTCCATTGCAACTGAATTCCAAGGAGTCTATCGAAATCAGAAAGAGATGAGTTTTCTCGTGTGAATTCAGTATATACCACGCCAGAGAGTGAAGGGATAATCTTCTTCTCAAAATGGAGATACAGGAGTTCTTCATTTTTAGAAAAAGGAGAAATCCAATCTGTTGGGATTTCGGATGGAACATTGGCATAGATTGCCTTTAGTCCTCCACTATTGTCAATTCCGATAGAGTAAGCGACATTCTTTTTAATCAGAGATAATTTATTTCCCCCGCTTGCAATCTCAAACCGAAGGAGATTTCCTGCCAATTCCTTATCCATATAAAGCGATAGCAATGTATTCCCATCTTCACTGTCAAGCGAACTAAAAGCTCCAGTAATTCTAAATGGTTTTGATTTGTAACTTGCACCTATGAGTTTTTTCTCTTGGTTATTGGTCTTTATGTATGAACCAAAAAGCATTATATTCTTCCACTCAAAAACTGCACCTCTCTGATAGTTTTCCTCATAGGTGGATAGATGTGGGCTAAATCCCTTCTCCCCGGGTACGATACCCGAGCCTGCATAGAAGAAATCTGGCTTTCCAAAGATAAGTCCCATCCCAATATCAAGGTCATAGTCCCCTATAACAAAATCCGCGGGTGAGTAGATAGAAGCAGTATAGTAATCTAGATAATTGCCCTCTTCATAATCCTTTTCGAGAAGCCCACCAAAACATAGATTTCTAAAAGGGATTTTAATTCTATTATATATCTTGCTCTCACGATCATTTATTTTTCTTTCAAACCTCGAAAGGAATTTCGTTCCTTTCAAAATAACGAGCTTCGGCCTTCCCAACCCAACTGTTATATAAGGTCTTATCCTATCAAGAAGAAATGGTGTCACACGGTCTATTAAGAGTAACTCGCTTACGTGTGTGAATAGTCTTCCTTTCCTGTATCCTATTATCCTTTCGGAAAGCCCCTCGTCAATATATGGGATGAGTAGTAACTCCTCTTTTGTAGCTTTGTTTATATTGACGGGATTTTCTTCCAGGCGCTCAAGCCTTTCCAGTAGTTCAGGTGTTTTGGAAATCTGTGCGTCTATCTCAAATGGTTCAGCGTTTGCAAGAAAGAATAGCAATAATAGTTTTACCATCTATAATCTTTCCCTCCTCTACCATTCTGATAGCTTCTTTATAAGGAATTTCCATAGCTTCGATTCCCTCTTCTACTTCTTGCTGTGTAGGCTGGAGGTCACTTGCTTTGAAGAGGTGGATCTTCTCATTTGTATATCCTGGTGATGGATAGAACCATCCGATGGGTTCAATTTGCTTAGCTTCATAGCCGATTTCTTCTTTGAGTTCCCGCGCAATCGTCTCTTGTGGGCTTTCGCCCTCCTCAATTATTCCTGCAGGTATCTCAAGTAAATCCCTGGATATAGGGTACCGATATTGCCTTACAAGGATTATCCTGCCTTTAGAAATAAAAGGTATAGCAGCGGCTGCTCCAGGATGAGATACATATTCCCTGATGGATTTTCTTCCCGAAGACAAAATGACCCTATCAGCATTAAGGGTTAAAAGTTTACCTGTATAGATTCTCTTCTCTTCTACCGTTTTTTCCATTAACTACCTCCTCAATTTATAACAATATTGAAGATGATTTATAAGAATATCAAAAATATTGAGTTGATTAGTTTATTAGTCATACTACCTCTCAATCCATTTAAAAGTTAACTAATTTTCTAATTAACCAATTAACTATTAACTTTGCAAATTTTTGCAAAATTATTGTGTCTTTATTGGAAGAACTTGCCATATCGAAAAGCGTCTCGGAAGGCGAACGGGCATGGTTTGTGAGATTGAAAGTCTCACGAGAGTGAGCCTGAGAGCCGAGCAGCAATTTCCTCGCTGGGGAAATTGACTGTATCTTTTCGTATGGTAAGTCTGAACATATAAATAATTTTGCATTTATAATTTTTATTGACGGGATAATCATCTCATATAATAAATTGTAAAAGTTCTTGATAGTCCAAGATGTGGGTGATTCTGGAACCCGGCTTCGAAACGAATACTGGCTATATCCATCGAAAATCCTGCCGTTGGTATCAAAGGATTGGTTAAAAGCCCAACTCCGGCTTTGAAATTTGTAAATTTCAAACTATAACCAAAACCGAGTCCTGTACCCCAACCTTCAAGAAAATCCAGTTTAAAACCTACAGAATGCCATTTGTTATCGTAAAGCATGCATAATTCCATTTCAACGGGGATGGTTTCACCTGCTATATATGATAAAGGGTTGATTGCATTGAGATATATCCCGTAATCTTTCCAGATAAGACCGCCCATGAAATCTGCACTAAAGCCAAAGTTATCTTCATCTTGCTGAGAAAGGTATAAAAGAGAAGGTTCTACCATAAGCCATACATTCTCAAGTTCCAACTTATATCTTACCCCCAGAACTATTTCCCCGTAGAGCTCAGTCCCAAAGTGGGAGATCAGGAGCCCATATCTTTTCCCGTTCCAGTCAATCTTTACAGATTGAAGTTCAGAAATGGAGAACAGATTCTGATATGTTATAGCAAGGGAAGGGTTCCTGAGTCTCGTGATATCCCCAAAACCAAATTCTTCTGCATTTCTGAGAGGAGGAAAGAGTGACAAAAGGATTAAAATCATTTATCCCCCCGGTGCTGGCAAATCTGTAGATTCAATTGAACTATTAATTGTGACCATTTCAGTTAGTATAAATGTGCAAGGGATAAAGTCAAGTTTTGTGTATCTTTTCCCTATCTCCCTTCTCTTGTAAAGGACGCAGAGACACAAAGGATACCAGGAAAGAAACAGTGTTTGGGAAGTAGGGATTCTTTATTTTTCATTGAAGCTAAGTGCATTCCTCATTGACATCCCTAAAATATTTTATATTTTAAGAAAGTATGATTAATAAATCTTTTGATTTCATCTTTATTTCTCTCCACACAGAGGGAGGGGTTAGATGAGAAATAATTAATCATATACCCTCTTCCCTTCCATTCTTTTTATAATCAATTTCAGCCAGGAGGTTTTTTATGCAGGGAACCTATTTAGAGGATCTTCATAAATTTATAGAAATTTAAATAGAGAGGATGTCTTAAAAAGTGAATTTATATGTTTAATATTTATTGCAGGTAGATAAAAAATGAATAAAAAGATTGTAAGCGGCAGTGACGTTTCCTTTGCATATTCTGATATGAAGGATAATCTATTTGAAGAGGTAGAATTTTCCATCTATTCAGGTGATAGGATTGGGCTATTGGGATTCAATGGTTCCGGCAAGACTACTCTACTGGAAATTATTCAAAGTAAATTAACACCTGATGCAGGGAAGGTGATATGGGGCGGACAGACTACTATAGGATATCTACCTCAGAAGTGGAATTCTGAGGATGATAAAAAAGAGGTTTCTCTTCTTTTTCAAAAAGACGAGTGGCAGAGGGCAAGAACATTAATGGGTTGTCTTAAGGTGAAGGGGGATAACTTCTACAAAAGGCTCGGTGAACTTAGCGAGGGGCAGAAGAGGAAGATAAAACTCGTCTGTCTGATAATGAGTGAGCCAAATGTATTGATTCTGGATGAGCCCACAACTCATCTTGACTACATAACAGTTGAAATACTTGAAAAGGCATTGAAGGATTTTAACGAAACAATTATTCTGGTAACGCATGATAAGTTTCTTCGTGATAGGGTCTCGGAGAGAGAAATAAATATTCAAAGATAAGAACCACTCAACTCCCTTTAATTAAATAATCTGTATCAATCAGCGTTCACCCTGTGAAAGAAATGTCTAATATATTTCTTAGGGATTTCATGGTTAAACCTTGGGAAATATTTATCTATATTAGTAAGCTTTTATTATTTATTGTTTATTGCACGGGGTGAATCTGTGTCCAAAATTTAATTTTTTGGGGGTTGTGAAATCAAGATATCCTGAGCTTTTCCCTACACTTTAAAGCGAACTTAATAAATGTATTACTCCTGTAATCAGGATAGGTCCATTCTAAGGGTTGAAAGTGCTTGTTCTTATAAAGAAGTGTTACCTCACCATATATCCCATTACCAAGATAAATCCTGTGAGAATAATTCTTTGTAGTGACCAGAACCACTCTACTTCTTGATATTCCACCGGGGTCACAATTAATCGTTCTTTTGTTATTAATTGCTAACTCCCTCTCCCATTCAATAGAGGTATGCTTAAGGGGCACTAGTTCATTCTCAGGAATTTTCTTATCAATCGAAACCCATTTCCTTTTTAATTCTGAGCCCAATTCTTCATCATAATAATCGGTAAAATCAAAGGGTATCTCCTCACTCTCTACATCTATAGGAGCGAGGCCTTCTATCTTCTTCGTCATCATCTCGCATCGTTTGGGATCTCGGTAGATTAAACCGAAGAAGATGGTTGTTAGTGCAGGAAGAATTTTACTATTACCCATTGTCCAAAAAGAAAGGTTATAAATCCACCAATGGCAAGGAATGGTCCATAAGGTATAACGGATTTCATCGAAGATTTTCCTTTTTTTATCTGGATAATTCCGTAGATGGAACCTAAAAGGGAACTTATCAGGATAGTTAACAGGAAATTAGCCCAACCAACAAAGGCACCTATCATTGCGGATAGTTTGACATCCCCAAACCCCATAACGTCCCTTTTGTATACAGCTTTCCCAAGGTAAATAATGATGAGGATAAAGATAGCTCCAACCGCTGCTCCTATTGTAGAAATTACCAATCTTCCACGGAATATAGCGAGTGCGAATCCTATAATTATTCCCGATATACTTAAGGTATCAGGGATTAGCATTTCTTTTAAGTCAATAAAGAATATTGGGATAAGGAGGGTTACGAAGGTAAGAAATGTCAATAGTTCTAATGAAATACCAAAACGAATGTATGCATAAAGGTAAACAAAAGCAGTAATAGATTCCACTATAAGGTATCTAATCGGAATCGAAGCACCACAATCTCGGCACTGACCTTTAAGTATGATATAACTTACTATTGGTATATTGTCATACCATCTAACACTTTTTCCACACTCTGGGCAATGCGATGGAGGCCTTATGAGGGATTCCTCTTTAGGGAATCTATAAATAACCACATTAAGGAAACTTCCGATTGCAGCACCCAATAGGAAGAAAAACAACGCTAACATCTACTTTGATTCCGAGATCTTAATTACCTTCCCCGACTCGTCAAGAGTAACCCTGGTAATCCTATTGATTGATAACCCTTCTTCAGTGATTTCTTCTTTTTGGAAAGTTGCCACCCAGATTTTCTTTCCCACTTTAGGAGGGATTCCTACCTTTGCAAAGGTTGAAGTGCCAATTCCAGTATCCATCATTTCTATGTCCGGCTCTATACCCGACATCTCTGGATAATGTTTCGAAATGGCACCAGTCGCGATTTCTCTTATTTGTTTTCTATCCATTATACCTCCCAATATTGATTCCTTTTACAAAGGAATCAGTTAATTAGTATTTATTAAAATTGCGATACAATCCGATTAATAAACAATTTTTATAATTTTTATTATCGAACCTTTAGTCTCCGTTCTTATTTAATTTTTGGCTTTGTCCCAAAGTTGTATGATTTATCTTTATTTGGAAATTTAATAAATTTGCCAATTAATTTCTGGAATAAATGCGAGGTGATGTTATTCAGAAACCCTCTCGGAACTTGAGCGGGCATGATTTTATGATTTCCTTTGGAAATCATAAAGAGTTCACCCCGTGGAATAGATAAACTTTCAAGATATTCTTCTATTCCATGGGGCGAAAGTGAGAGCGGGAGCAGCGATTTCCTCGCCCCATGAAATAATATGCATATTACTCCTCTGAAGTATTTCACGGGGCTCGCAGGGGAAATCGACTGCGATTTCTGAATAATATTACCGAGCATAAAACAACTTTTTATTAAATTACTCATCATACAACTTTGGGACAACATCTAATTTTTCATTTTGCACTTCTTGCCCCGTTAGATATGAAATTATCTAATGGGGTGAACATTTTTCATTGATTATCCTATCCTCAGGGTTTCCATAAAGGACAAACTGGAGCAGTGTCTTTTTGTCATTCCCATCGAGGAAACCCTGTTCGTCAATCATTTTCTTGAAGAATTCATGCTTTGCATTGAGCAAAGCAAATCCAAATTTATTTCCCTTTAGTATTTCATGGAAAAAGAAGCTCGCCAAGAGGTCAGCTTCGGTTGGTGGAGGGACCCGGGGTCCATAGGCTACGGTAGTCGAGCCAACGAAACACTTTGTTCCCTTCTCAAGAAATGTCAAAGCAAGGGATTCAGAGATTTCTTTATCTATGGTATATGCTCC